>Ga0335081_10008009_pt1 | contig 16939 bp, 14 predicted proteins | sample Lox_Sample_35_FD_206713 | JGI IMG/M metagenome (GOLD analysis project Ga0335081, IMG submission 206713) | Soil microbial communities from Loxahatchee National Wildlife Refuge, Florida, United States - Lox_Sample_3.5 | ecosystem: Environmental > Terrestrial > Soil > Wetlands | place: USA... | reverse complement strand
CCGGGCTGCGCACCCTGCCCTGGACGGCCATGCCGGTGCTCATCGCCCCCATCGCCGGCTCACTGTCCGACCGCGTCGGCGGGCGGCCGCTGCTGGCCACCGGGCTGGCGCTGCAGGCGATCGGGCTTGGCTGGCTGGCGGCGGTCAGCAGTCCCACGGTCGCCTACGCCACGCTCGTGCCCGCGTTCGTGGTCTCCGGCGTCGGGATGTCGCTGTTCTTCGCGCCGGTCGCCAACGTGGTGCTCGGATCGGTGCGCCGCGACCAGGAAGGCATCGCCTCCGGGGCGAACAACGCGATCCGCGAGATCGGCGGCGTGTTCGGGGTCGCCGTGCTCGGCGCGGTGTTCTCGGCCCGCGGCGGCTACACGAGCGGGGCCGCCTTCGTCTCCGGCCTGTCCGCCGCGGTCTGGGTCGGCGCGGCGGCGGTGGCTGCCGCGGCGGCCGCCGCCCTGTTCGTGCCACGGCGGCGCACGGCGTCCGCACAGGATGCCACCGCCGCGCAGGACACCAGGGATGGGACGGCCGTCACCTCGCACGAGCCCGCCGCCGAGCTGGACCCGGTCGGCTAGGGCGTGTCCCGTGAATCTTGGCCGTCGCGAGCGGCGCCATGAAGGGGGATGGGGAGGCGGGTGGGGGACCGCAAGGCGGCCCTGTCACGGGGCTGCCCCGGGCGCGCCCATCTGCCACAGGGCGGGCGCGTCCCACGCGCCGGTGATGGCCAGATCCGGATCCTGGCGGCGCAGCCGGGCGAAACGCTCTGCCAGCAGCTGCAGCCGCACCGTCATCGGGATCTGGGCCAGCAGGGGAGGTAGCGGGCCGGAGTCCTCAGCCGCCAGCACGTCCGCGGCGGCCAGCACCGTCACCGGCACCCGCTCCGCCTGCGCGGCGGAGCCGAGCGCGGCGGTGAGCCCGTCGGGGTCCGCCGCCGGCTCCAGCACCACCAGGCCGTCCGCCGCGGTCAGCGGGACGGCGCCGCCGTGCAGCAACCGGTCGGTGTCGAATCCCTCGGCGAGCATCCGGGCGCCTTCCCGGATCTTCAGCGCGCCCTCCCTGGCGGTGATCCCCCACGGCCCGCAGCCGACGATCGCCAGGCTGCGGGCGGGCACGGCCACCTCGTCGATGCCGGGCTCCTCGCATACCTGCCGGACGGCGGCGGCGGCCTGGGCCACCTGCCCGGGCGACCCGTCCGGGGACCCCAGCTCGTGGGCGAGCCGGGCGAGCACCGCCAGCACCGCCGTGTAGCTCACGGTGTAGGTGTGGGACTCGTCCGGCGCGACCGTCTCGACCGCCTCCGGCCAGCCGCGGCCGGTGCCGGTGATCGACACCACCGGGACACCGGCCGCCAGCGCGGCCGCCCGCGCCCGGGCCGCGTACGCGGTCTCCCCGGTATGGCTGATCACCAGCAGCGCGTCCCCCGGCCGCCGGCTGGTGCTCCACCGGGCCCAGGTGGCCGCCGGGTACCAGCGCGCGTCCCGGCCGGCCGCGTCCAGCATCATGGCGCCGAGCTCGGCCGCGTGCTGGCTGGTGCCGGTGCCGACCAGGATGATCCGGGCGGCCCCGGCCAGGACCCCGGCGGGCTCTGCCAGGTCGAGCCCGGCCATCCGGTCCAGGGCATCGCCCTGCTGGAGAATCATGCGCAGCAGCGCCGTCGGTGCCATACCGGTCCTTTCTCCCTGTCCGGGCAGCAGCGTAGCCAGGACGCCACCACTCCCGGCGTGGCACCGCCAGCGGCTGGCGTCAGCACTCGATGACGTTCACCGCCAGGCCGCCGCGGGCGGTCTCCTTGTACTTGTCCTTCATGTCCGCCCCGGTCTCGCGCATCGTCTTGATCGCCTTGTCGAGCGAGACGTAGTGCGTGCCGTCGCCGCGGACCGCCATCCGGGCGGCGGTGATGGCCTTGACCGAGGCGATCGCGTTCCGCTCGATGCACGGAATCTGGACCAGGCCGCCGACCGGGTCGCAGGTCAGGCCCAGGTTGTGCTCCACCGCGATCTCGGCCGCGTTCTCGGCCTGCTCCGGCGAGCCGCCGATCACCTCGGCCAGCCCGGCGGCGGCCATCGAGCAGGCGGAGCCGACCTCGCCCTGGCAGCCCACCTCGGCGCCGGAGATCGACGCGTTCTCCTTGAACAGCGTGCCGATGGCGGCGGCGGTGAGCAGGAACCGCACCACTCCGTCGTCGTCCGCCCCGGGCACGAAAGTGGTGTAGTAGTGCAGCACCGCCGGGACGATGCCGGCCGCGCCGTTGGTCGGGGCGGTCACCACCCGGCCGCCCGCCGCGTTCTCCTCGTTGACCGCGAGCGCGTACAGGGTGACCCACTCCATCGCGTACAGCGGGTCGCTGGTGTCGCCGGTGGTCTCCAGGGTCTCGCGCAGCGTCCGCGCCCGGCGCCGCACCCGCAGCCCGCCGGGCAGCACCCCCTCAGCCTCGCAGCCCTGCCGCACGCACTCCCGCATCACCTGCCAGATCGCCAGCAGCCCGGCCCTGACCTCGGCCTCGGGCCGCCGGACCAGCTCGTTGGCCAGCATCACGCCGCTGATGGGCAGCCCGCTGCGGCGGGCCTGGACGAGCAGCTCGTCCCCGCTGCGGAACGGGTACGGCACCGGCGTGGCGTCCGGCACGATCCGCGGCGCGCCGGTCTCGTCCTCGCCGAGCACGAACCCGCCGCCGACCGAGTAGTACGTGCGGGCGGCGATCTCGTGGTCGGCCTCGTCGACGGCCGCGAACCGCATCGCGTTGGAGTGGAAGGGCAGCCGCCTGCGGCGGTGCAGGACGATGTCCTCGGCCGGGTCGAAGTCGATCTCGTGGCCGGAGGGAAGGCGGAGCCTGCCGGTCTCGGTGACGCTGGCGACCAGCGGCGCGGCGGCCGCCGGGTCCACCGTCTCCGGCAGTTCCCCGGACAGCCCCAGCACGATGGCCTTCACGCTGCCGTGGCCGTGCCCGGTCGCGCCCAGCGAGCCGAACAGCTCCGCCCTGAGCCCGGCGACCCGGTCCACCACGCCGTCGGCCGCCAGTGAGGCGGCGAACATGCCCGCCGCCCGCATCGGCCCCACCGTGTGCGAGCTCGACGGCCCGATCCCGATCTTGAACAGGTCAAAGGCGCTGATCGTCACATCGGACCTCCTGCCGCCTACGCTATGTGCTGCCGCGCTATGTGCTGCCGCGGACCCGGGTTCCCGCCGGGTCATAGGGGGAACGGAGATGGACGGTGGCGGGGCGGATGTCACCCGCCACGTTGACCTGGTAGGAGCCCTCGCGCAGGTGGGCGGCGGTCACCACGTCGCCGTCGGGGTGGCGGACGTAGGCGAGGCCGACGTAGCCGCCCAGCGCCTCCCCCCAGGCGCCGGAAACGACCTGGCCCACCGCCACGCCGTCGCGCAGCACCAGTTCCCCGCCCCACAGCGCGCCCGCCGCCGCTTGCGGCACAGCGCCCGCCGCCCCGCCCGGCTCGTCCAGGATCAGCGAAACGAGCTTGCGCCGCGGCCCCTCTGCCCTGGCCTTCTCGACTGCCTCGCGGCCCAGGAAGCTGACGTCCGTGCCGAGCTTGCACGCGAACAGCAGGCCCGCCTCGACCGGGTTGTAGTCCGGGGTCAGCTCCCGCCCGAAGGCCCGGTAGCCCTTTTCCAGCCGCATCGACTCGATGGCGTAGTAGCCGGCGTTGACCAGGCCGAAGGCGGCCCCGGCGGCGGTCAGGTTCTGGTAGACGCCGACCGCGAACTCGGCGGGCACGTACAGCTCCCAGCCGAGCTCGCCCACGTAGGTGATCCGGGTCGCCCGCACCGTGTAGTAGCCGAGGCCGATCTCGCGGCTGGTGCCGAAGGGGAAGCCCTCATCGGACAGGTCTGCCCCGGACAGCGAGGCCAGCAGGGCCCGCGACTCCGGCCCCATCACGCCGAAGACGGCGTACGCCGACGTCACATCGACCAGGGATGCGTGAGCACCACGCGGTATCCGTTTCGCAATATGGTCCTTGTCACGCTCGGTGGTGGCAGCGCTGCTGACCAGCAGGAACTCATCCGCCGACAGCCGGGTGACGGTGAGGTCGGACTCGTAGGTGCCGCGCTCGTTGAGCATCCCCGTGTACACCGTCCGGCCGGGCGGCACCGCCACGTCGGCGGTGCACAGCCACTGCAGCGCCTGCTCGCTGCCCGGCCCGGTGAGCAGGTACTTGGAGAACGAGGTCTGGTCGAACACCGCCACCGCGGTGCGGGTGGCGCGCTGCTCGGCGGCGACGGCGGGCAGCCAGTTCTGCGCGCCCCAGGAGTACTCGATGACCGGCGGCTCGCCCGGCGGGGCGAAGAAGTTCGGCCGCTCCCAGCCATTCCGGCTGCCGAAGCAGGCATTGGCCTCGGCCAGCAGGTGGTGCACGGGCGAGCGGCGAAACGGCCGCGCGGTCGCCAGCTCCCGGTTCGGCCATGGGATCGCGTAGTGCAGGCCCAGCACCTCGCCCACCCGGTCGCGCAGCCAGGTGTTATTGCCGTTGAAGCGGGCGAACCGCCGGATGTCGTTGCCGACCAGATCCAGGCCCGGGTCCCCGGCCAGGATCCACTGGGCCAGCGCCCGGCCCGCCCCGCCCGCGGTGGCGATGCCCACCGAGTTGAAGCCGGCCCCGACGAAGAAGTTCCGGCACTCCGGCGCCTCGCCGAGGATGAACTGGTTGTCGGGGGTGAAGCTCTCCGGCCCGTTGTAGAACTTCTTGATGCCGGTCTCGTGCAGCGCGGGGATCCGCAGCAGCGCGCTTTCCATGAGGACGGCGAAGTGGTCCCAGTCCTCGGGCAGCAGCTGGAACTCGAACGGGTAGGGGATGGCGTCGGGCGCGACCCAGGGCTTGGCGTCCGGCTCGAAGCCGCCCACGACCAGGCCGCCCACCTCTTCCTTGAAGTAGGTGTAGCCGTCCGGGTCGCGCAGCACCGGCAGGTCGCGGTGCACCCCCTCGATCTGCTCGGTGACCACGTAGAAGTGCTCGCAGGAATGCAGCGGCACGGTCACCCCGCACCAGGCGCCCACCTGCTTGGCCCACTGCCCCGCGCAGTTGACCACGATCTCGGCCTCGACGTCGCCGCCGGTGGTGGTCACACCGGCCACCGCGCCGCCAGCGGTGCGGATGCCGGTCACCCGGGTCCGCTCGCGGATGGTGACGCCGCCCGCCCGGGCCCCCTTGGCCAGCGCGTAGGTCAGGTCGGTGGGGTTGGCCTTGCCGTCGTCGGGCAGCCAGATCGCGCCTTCGAGGTCGCCGGCCGCCATGATCGGGTACCGCTCCCGGGCCTGCGCCGGGCCGATGATCTCGGTCTCCAGGCCGAAGGCCTCGGCCACGGCCGCGGTGCGGCGCAGCTGGACCATCCGCTGCGGGGTCCGCGCGACGATGAGCCCGCCGCACCGGCGGAACCCGGTGGACAGGCCGGTCTCCGCCTCCAGCCGCGCATACAGCTCGGTGGAGTACTGCACCAGCCGGGTGCCGCTCTCGGACGCGCGCAGCTGGCCGACCAGGCCGGCCGCGTGCCAGGTCGTGCCGCACGACAGCTGCCCCTGCTCGAGCAGCAGCACGTCGGTGCAGCCCATCGCGGCCAGGTGGTAGGCGACGCTGGTGCCGATCACGCCCCCGCCGATGATGACGACCCGGGCCCGGGAAGGCGGTGCTGGCATCGGGCTCCTCAGTCGTCGCGCGCCGCGTCGTCGAGCAGCCGGGGGAAGTCCGGTCCGGTCAGGCCGGCCACGGCACCCTCGTAGCGCTCCATCGCCCAGGACCAGAAGTCGAACTCGATGGGACTGGTGGCGGCCTGGATCGCGCCCCACAGCGTCCAGCCGTACTTGCCGACCATCCCCAGCAGCATCGCCCGGGCGATCTTGTTCCGCAGCGTCCGCCCGTAGTAGGCGGTCACCAGGCCGGCCAGGGCATCGGCGGACAGGCGGCACTCACCCCAGATGTTGCCGAGCTCGAAACAGGCGTCGTTGTTGCCGGCGTACTCGTAGTCGATCAGCCAGATCGTCTTGCCGTCGTCGATGAAGTTGGCCGCCAGCAGGTCGTTGTTGCAGGGCACGGTCGGTTCCGCGCGGACGGCCAGCGCCCGGCGGGCGGCCTCCATCTGCGGCATCAGGCCGTCGTAGCCGGCCGGGACCCGGAAGCCGAGCTCCGCGGTCACCGCCGCGTACCGGCCCTGGATGACGAACATGTCGAAGTCGCCGGCGAACCTCGGGCCGGTGTGCAGCCGCCGGCAGGCCTCGGCGATCCGGGGGATGTTGGCGGGCGCCTGCACATCGGAGTTGGCGAACGTGCGGCCCTCGATGAAGCGCAGCACCAGCAGGTTGTCGGCGGGGTGGTAGGCCACGACCGGGGCGCCGACGCCGGCCTGCGCGGCAGCCACCGAGTTGTGGTACTCGTGGTCGCGGTTGATCGCCAGGAAGTCACCCCCGCCGGACCACACCCGCGCGACAAAGGCGCCCTGCGGGGTGGTCACCTTGTAGTTGCGGTTGGTCAGGCCGCCGGGCAGCTCGGTGACCGTCCGCGGCGTGCCAGCGAGCTCCGGCACGCGGTCCAGCCGGGCGGCCAGGCCGTCCGCCGCCGGAGCTGTGAGTTCAGTGCCCACCGCCAGTCCTCCTACCCTCGGGCCGCACCGGCTGCTGACACGCAGCGTAAATGCCGGTCATCTAAAGGTCTAGACGAAACAGGCTACGAGGTGCCGGGCGGACGGGACAGGAGGTGCCGGTTGCGCGGGATGAGGTGCGGGGTTTCCGCGAGAGTGTCACAAAGGGTCTAGACAGTTAGCCGACGGCGACCTTACGCTACGCCAATCTGCGCCGTCATTCAGCGGCCCCGTACGGTACGGCCAGGCCGTACAAGGGGAGGACCGGAACCATGAGCGCTGAACAGCACGCCACCTCCGACCAGCAAGATTCCGCCGACCTCGCGCAGTACGGCTACCAGCAGGAGCTGAAGCGCTCGCTGGGGCTGGGCAGCTCGTTCGCGGTCGCGTTCAGCTACATCTCCCCCTCGACCGGCATCTTCACCCTGTTCGCGCTGGGCCTGACCACGATCGGCGGGGTGTTCATCTGGACCTGGCCGGTGGTCGCGGCCGGCCAGTTCATCATCGCGCTGAACTTCGCCGAGGTCACCAGCCACTACCCGATCGCCGGCTCGGTCTTCCAGTGGACCAAGTACCTGGCGCGCCGGGGTTACGCCTGGTTCAACGGCTGGATCTACCTGTTCGCCGGCATCCTGACGGTGACCGCGGTGGTGGCCACGATCCCGCTGGCGCTGATCCCGGCGATCGACGGGCTGCCGAGCCTGGTGGGCGCGAAGGAGTGGACCATCCAGGGAACCCTGGGCACCAGCCTGGTGGTGGCGCTGATCACCCTCGTGGTGATCACCGTGCTGAACATCTACGGTGTCCGGCTGGTGGCCATCGTCAACAATACCGGGGTCGTCTTCGAGATCCTCGGCATGTTCGTGTTCGCGCTGATCCTGGCCATCTTCCACAACCACCAGGGCGTGCACGTCATCACCAACAGCGCCGGGCTGCCGGTGAACACGTCCACCTTCCTGGCCGCCATGTTCATGAGCCTGTTCGTCATCTACGGCTTCGACACCGCCTCCACGCTCGCCGAGGAGACACGCGACCCCCGCCGGGCAGCGCCCAAGGCGGTGCTCTATGCGGTCATCGGCGCGTTCATCATCGGCGGGGTGTTCCTGTTCGGCACGCTGATAGCCATCCCCAACATGCATACCGCGGTCAATCAGGCCTGGGGGCCGGCGCAGATCATCGAGGCCAACTTCTCGCCGGCCTTCGCGACCGTCTACCTGCTGGTCGTCTCGGCCGCGATCTTCGTCTGCTGCCTGTCGATCATGGCGGCGACGATCAGGCTCTGCTTCGGCATGTCCCGTGACAACCAGCTGCCCTTCTCCAAGCCGCTGGCGAAGGTGTCGCCCAAGCTGCACACGCCGGTATGGACCTGCATCACGATCGCCGTGCTGGCCGCGGTCCCGTTCATCCAGTACTCGGGGGCCGGGATCATCGCCATCGCCGCGACCGCGATGATCTACTTCGCCTACTTCCTCGGCAACATCGCGATCCTGCGGGCCAGGCTTCAGGGCTGGCCGAAGACCGCGGCTCCGTTCCGGCTCGGCCGGTGGGGCCTGGTGGTCAACATCCTGGGGCTGATCTACGGCGGCGCGATGCTGATCAACTTCGCCTGGCCCCGGGCCGCCAGCAACCCGAAGCCGAACCAGACCGGCGGCCTGCTCGACTTCCACATCGGATGGCTGAACAACATCCCCATCCTGTGGACCGTCTTCGTGGTGCTCGCCGTCATCGGGCTGATCTACTACCTGGTGACCGGGCGGAGCAAGGCGTTCGCGCCCGTGGTCACCCCGGCTGGTGACGACGCGCCGCTGGTGCCGGGGGCGGCGCAGGACAGCTGACCGGCTGATCCATGCCGCTACCGTCGATGCCGCGCCCGCCGCGGCTGACGCCGGCGAACCGCCGGGCGCGGGTGGCGCCGGAGATTCTCGGCCCGGCGCCACCGGAGATCCTGCGCGGATCGGGCGCCACCGTGTACGGCCAGATCGAGGACTGGCTGGCCGAGGCGATCGAGGCCGGGCGGCTCGCCCCCGGCGACCGGATGCCTGCCGAGCAGGACCTGGCCGCCTGGTTCGGGGTGAGCCGGATGACCCTGCGCCAGGCGCTGGCCAAGCTCGCCCGGCGCGGGCTGGTGACCCGCGCGGTCGGGCGCCGGGGCGGCACCTTCGTGGCCGAGCGCAAGCTGGAGCAGGACCGCACCATCCTGGCCGGGTTCTCCGAGCAGCTGCGGCGGCACGGCATGCAGCCGGGCGCGCGGGTGCTGTTCGCGACCCAGCGCCCGGCCGGCCCGGTGTCGGCCGCCGCGCTGGAACTGGCCGAGGGCGACCCGGTGCACGAGGTGCGGCGGGTGCGGCTGGGCGACGGCAGGCCGATCGCGGTCGAGCAGTCCCTGTTCCCGGCGGCGATGTTCCCCGGGCTGCTCCAGTGCCGGCTCGACGGGTCGCTGTATGAGCTGCTGGAAAACCGGTACGGCCAGCGGCCGCACCGGGCGCGGGAGAGCCTGGAGCCGGTCACCGCCGGGGTGCGGGAGGCCGAGGCGCTGGAGGTGGCCGAGGGCGCGCCGCTGATGCTGGTCGAGCGGGTCGCCTACGCCCAGACCGGGCAGCCGGTCGAATTCGCCCGCGACCTGTTCCGCGGCGACCGCACCCGGATCGTCATGTGGACCTCGGCGCTGGCCGGGGTGTTCTGATCCGCCGGTTCAGCCGGACACCGTCACCTCGTACCACAGGCCGCCGTTCAGGTTCAGCTTGTTGCCCTTGGCCTGGCCGGGTGCGGTGTCAGCGACGTAGGTGTACAGCGGGTGCCCGTTGTAGGTGGCCTGCAGCGAGCCGTCCGAACGCCTGGTGGTGCCCAGCTTGCCGGTCACGCCGGTCACGCCCGCCGCCACGGTCACCGGGCCCTTGACCGGCGGCCAGTAGGCGGCGCAGCTGTTGTAGCAAACCGATCTGTTGAGCTTGTCGGGGGCGAATGTGTACAGGGTGAGGCCCTTGGCGTTGGTGAGCACGGTCACACTGCCGATCCTCACTGTCCGCACGATGTTGCCCGTTGCCGCCGCGCCGCCGTTGCCCGCCGCGGTCCCGCCGCCGGTGTTCACCGCCGCCAGCGAGCCGCCGAGGACGACCAGCGCCAGCACCGACACCCCGGTGACCAGCAGGCCCGCCCACGGCACGCCCGCCCGCAGCCTGGCGCCGGCCCCGGCAACGGCCTCGTGCCTGCCCGTCGTGCCCGGCGCGGGCGTCAGCGCCAGCATGCCCAGCGCCGCTGCCGCGGCCACCTCGACCAGGCCGGCCACCAGCCCGGTGGTCGTGCGCGTCTCCTTGAAGCCGAACAGGCCCACCCACAGCGACAGCACATAGCCGCCCAGGGTCGCGAGCGCGAAGCCGGCCCCGGCCGCGGCCGCCAGCCGGCTGCCGGTGGCCAGCACGACGATGCCGAGGGCGAACCCGGCGATCACCTGCAGGAGGAACAGCCAGCCGATCGTCGGGATATTGCGGAAGCCGGTCAGGTACAGGTCAAGGTGAATCGCCGCGGTCGCGACCAGCAGCCCGCCCCCGGCGACCCGGAGAGCGAGCCGCGGCCATCCCGCCACTGGCCGCGGCTCGCTGGGCATGTCCCTGTCTCCAGGCAGAAGTGGCTAGCTGTCAGTACCCGTAGCCCGCGCTGCCACCGCTGCTGCTGCCCGAGCCACTGCTGCTGCCCGAGCCGCTGCCGCTGCCGGCCGAAGACGCCGCCGCGAGCTTCGCGCCGGATGTGGTCATCGCCCACCACAGGCCGCCCGAGGCGTTCAGGGCGTTGCCCTTGTCCTGGCCGGGGGTGGTGTCGCCGACGTAGGTGTACAGCGGGTGGCCGTCGTAAGTGGCCTGCTGCACGCCGTTGGTGGTGATCACGCCGAGCGTGCCGTTGACACCAGAACCAGCGGCGGCCGGCCCCGGCACCAGCGGCCAGTACTTCAGGCACGTCGTGCTGCAGGCCGACTTGGACGAGCTGTCGGGCGCGAACCAGTACAGGACCATCCCCTGGGAGTTGGTCAGCACCGGCGTGCCGTTGATCATCGTCGTCTTCAGCGTCGTGCCGGACGCCGCGGAAGAGGCGGCACTCGGCGCCGAACTGCTCGCCGAACTGTTTGAGCTCGGGGACGAGCTCCCGCACGCAGCGAGAACCAAAGCGGCGGCGGCGAACCCTGCGGGCGCCCACCACTTGCCACGCATCGCATCTCTCCGTTCATCTGTTGACGGCTTCAGATACCCCAGACCACGTAGAGGCCGGCTCATTCGTTCACCGCAGGGCGAGAAAGCTGGACCGTGCGCTGGAACTGGTGGCACAGCACGTCCTGCACAGAGCCGTCCGGTACGGGCATCCGGCACAGCTGGCCGGGCCGCGGCGGGAGCAGCGGCGGGGAGCATTCAGCCTATCGCCGGAGGCGCCGCCCGGCGGGGCGGTCACGGCGATCCGCGCCAGGCGTTGACACACCGGCGCGGGCCCGGCAACACTCAGGAAGCAGCATCTGGAAGTGATTCTCGGTCAGTGAAAGCTGGCTGTTCGCTGACGTGAGGAGCGGCTGTGGAGCGCACGGTCATTACCAATGGGCTCGTGTTCGACGGCAGCGGGACCCCGCCGGCACCTGGTGAGGTGATCATCGACGGCGACCGTGTGCTGGCCACCCGGGCGGGCTGGTCCGGCGGTCACCCCGGCGAGCTGGTCATCGACGCGACGGGCTGCACCGTCATGCCGGGGATGATCGAATCGCACGCGCATCTCACCTTCCCGTCCGCGGTCGGGCACATCGACCCGTCCTTCAACCCCCCGCTCGACGTGAGCTTCTTCCACCACATCGAGGGCATGGCGGCCGAGCTGGCCCGGGCGGAGCGCAACGCGCTGATCCTGCTCGACGCCGGCTTCACCTCGGCCTACTCGGCCGGGTCCCTGCTGCCCATGCCCACCGAGGTGATCCTGCGCGACAAGATCAAGGCAGGTGCGGTGCCCGGCCCGCGGATGCGCGCCGCGAGCATGGAACGCGACAACCACCCGCAGCGGCCCGACGGCCACACCGAGCCGGACTGGCAGGGGCCCGACGCGTGCGCCGCGTTCGTCCGCGAGCAGGCCGGCATGGGCTTCGACGCGGTCAAGTTCCTGCTCAGCAACGACGACGTCTTCGTCCCGGGTGGGTCGCACATCACCCAGTACACGGCGGAGGAGGCCAGTGCCGCGGGTGAGCAGGCGCGCGAGTCGGGCGTGTGGCTGAACTGCCACGCCCAGTCGGCGGAGTCGGTCAAGATCGCCGTGCGCGCCGGGTTCCGCTCCATCTACCACTGCACCTACGCGGACTCCGAAGCCCTCGACCTGCTGGAGTCGGTCAAGGACCAGGTTTTCGTCTCCCCCGCCCCCGGCATCATCTATGCGAACGTCCACGAGGGAGCGGAGTTCGGCATGGACCGCGCGGTGGCGGAACGGATCGGGTCGGTCGCCGCGCTGGAGGGCATGGCCGAGGTCTATCCCGAGATCCGCAAGCGCGGCATCCGCGCACTTCCCGGCGGAGACTACGGGTTCCCGAACAACCCGATCGGGCGCAACGCCCGTGACCTGGAACTGTTCGTCGACCTGCTGGGCTACTCGCCGCTCGAGGTGCTGACCGCCGCCACCAGGCTCGGCGGCCAGCTCATGGGCATGGGCGGCGAGCTGGGCATGCTGGCGCCCGGATACCTGGCGGACGTCCTGGTGGTGGCGGGCAACCCGGCAGCCGACGTCCGCATCCTGCAGGACGCGGGCAACATCCGCTACATCATCCAGGGCGGGCGCTACCACAAGCGGCCGGACGGGCCGGCCGGGACGGCGGACGGCACCCCGGCGAGCACCTCCCGGTGACCGGCGGGGCGGGCGGGACGGGGCCCGGCGTGGTGACCGTCCACCGGGACGTGGTGTTCTCGCGGCCGGCCGGCTTCCGGCCTCTCTCGCTGGACCTGTACGTGCCGGCCACGCCAGCCCGGGCGCTCTGCCTGTACCTGCACGGCGGGGGCTGGCGGGCCGGGAGCCGGTCCGACGGCCCCGGCCCCTCCCGGCTCTGGTCACCTTCGTTCTTCGAGCGCGCCGCCGCGAAGGGGCTGGCGATGGCCAGCGCCGACTACCGCCTCTCGGGTGAGGCCACCTACCCGGCCCAGCTCGACGACGTGCGTGCCGCGGCCGGCTTCCTGGCCACCCACCGTGCCAGCTTCGGCGTCGGCGGCCAGCGGACCACCGCCTGGGGGGTATCGGCCGGCGGCCATCTGGCGGCCCTGCTGGCGCTGACGGGCCCCCCGGCGTCACCCGGGGTCGACGCCGTCGTGTGCTGGTACGCCCCCACCGACCTCGACGCCCTGTCCGCCGACTGCGACCGGGCCGGCGGCCGCGGCGAGCGCGGCCCGGACGCGCGTGAGTCCCAGCTCATCGGCGCGCCTCTTGACGAGCGCCCCGACCTGGTCAAAGAGGCCAGCCCGGTGTCTTTCGCGCACGCCGGGGCGCCGCCGTTCCTGTTCCTGCACGGCACGGCCGACACGCTGGTGCCGGCGCGGCAGAGCCAGCGTCTCGCCGCCGCGCTGGCAGGCGCCGGGGCGAGCGCCACGGTCGAGCTCGTCGACGGCGGGACCCACATGTTCAGCGGGCTGGACGACGAGGCGACCGCCCGCCTCGTGGCGCGGTCGGTCCGCTTCCTGCTCGGCCCCGAAGGCGCCTGACCCGGTGTGCGCGCTATGCCGGGGTACGCGCCAGCAGCTCGATCAGGTTGCCCTCGGGATCGGCCAGGAAGGACATGCGGACCCCGGGCTCGGGCGAGGGCTGAGGCGCCATCACCTCCCGGGCGCCGATCGACAGCAGCCGCCGGTGCGCGGCGTCCAGGTCCGGCACGTCGAAGGCGAGGTGACCGAAGCCCTCGGTCAGCACGGCCTCGCCCGGGCTGGCGGCCCGCAGCCCGGGCGACGAGCCCGGGCGGTGGAGCAGTTCGACCCGGTGCCCGAACGCCGCGCTCCTGAGCATCACGATGTCGAGATCGATGGCAGCGACGCGCACCGTGAGCTCGCGCTCGAGCCCGAACGCCTCGCGGTACCAGGCCTCGGCGGCCGCCAGATCGGCCACGTTCAGGCCCACATGATCGAATCGCATGAAGGCAAGTAGACACCGGCATCGGCGTCCCGCCAAAGCCGCACCGCGGTGACGGGCAGCGGCCGGAGGCAACAGCGGACGGAGGTCACGGCGGTGGACGTCAGCAGCGGTGATGCCGCCGATGTGGTGGTGGCCGGATACGGCCCGGCGGGCGCGTGCGCCGCGATCGCCGCGCACGACGCCGGCGCGAGCGTGGTGGTGGTCGAATCGGCCTCGCGCGGCGGCGGCAACGCCCCCAACAGCGGCGGGTTCCTGTTCGATCTGCCAGCGGAGGACATGGCCGGCCGTCTGGAGGCCCTGTGCTTCCTGGAGGCACTGTGCTTCGGCCGGACCGATCGCGCGGTCATCGGGGCGTACGCGGAGGGACTGCACGGCATCGGCGGCTGGCTGACCGCCATCGGCGGATCGACGGCGGCCTTCGACCCGCCCCGGGAGCGGCTGCCGGCGGCCTTTCCCGCCTGGCCGCACCTGCCTGGCGGACGGAGCATCCGCTACTACACCGCCGCCGGCGGGGACGGCCGGCCCGGTGAGGTGCTGTGGCGGCTGCTGGAGGCGGCCGTGATGCGGCGCGGCATCGCGGTACGGTTCACCGCCACCGCGCGCGAGCTGCTGCTGGACCGGCAGGCAAAGGTCACCGGCCTGGCGGCCGAGGCCGGCGGCGGCCGGATGACCCTGCGGGCGCGGGGCGGGGTCGTGCTCGCCTGCGGGGGGTTCGAGGCCGACCCGGTCCTCACCGACGCCTACCTTCCGCTCGGGCCCGTCTGGCCGGTCGGCCACCCCGGCAACACCGGCGCCGGGCTGCGCATGGCCCAGGCGGCGGGCGCCGCCCTCTGGCACATGTACGGGTTCTTCGGCTGGTTCGCGTTCCGCACGCCGGAGTTCGCCGCCCCCTTCCCGGTGGACTTCTCCGGCCCCGGTTACCTGCTCGTGGACGCCGACGGCCGCAGGTTCGCCGACGAGACCGGCCACGAGGCGCACGACCGGCTGCGTGCGCTGCTGACCTACCTGCCGCGCAACCACAACCGGCCGCACCTGCCGACCTGGGCGGTCTTCGACGAGGCCACGCGGCTGGCCGGGCCGCTGAACGGCCTGCTGCCGACCCCGAACGACTACCGCTGGAGTGCCGACAACTCCGCCGAGATCAAGCGGGGCTGGATCGTGCGGGCCCGCCACGTGGGCGAGCTCGCCGCGCAGATGGGCGCCGATCCCGCCGTGCTGGCGGCCACGCTGGCCGAGTACAACGCATCGGCGCTGGCCGGCCGCGACGAGCGGTTCGGCCGGTCCGCGGGCACCATGGCGCCGGTTGGCACCGGGCCGCTCTATGCGATCCAGACCTGGCCGGGCGTGGCCGGGACGACCGGCGGCCCCCGCCACGACGAGCGGGCCCGCGTGCTGCGCCCCGGCGGCGAGCCGATCCCCGGCCTGTACGCCGCTGGCGGGGTGAGCCTGGTCTGGGGGCATCTCATCGACCACGGCGGCGGGCTGACCGACGCGATCGTGTTCGGCCGGATCGCGGGCCGCGAGGCCGCGGCCCGCGCCGCGGCCGGGAGTAGCGGAGCCGCCGCCCGGGCGGGCCGCCGGTGAGCGCGGGCCAGCCCCGGGTGGCGGTGGTGACCGGGGGCGCGGGCGCCATCGGCGGCGCCATCGCCCGGGCGCTGGCGGCCGCCGGGCACACGGTGGTCTCGATCGACACGGTACCCACCGGCACGGTGCCCACCGGCACGGTGCCCACCGGCACGGTGCCCACCGGCACGGTGCCCACCGAGGGCGGCGAGATCCTGGATCAGCTGGCCGACCTGGCGGTGGCGGATGAGGTGGCCGCGGCGGCGGGCGCGGTCATCGCCCGGCACGGCCGGTGTGACGTCCTCGTCCACGCGGCGGCCGCATTCGACCGGGCCGGCCTGGCAGCGATCGACCTGGCGGCCTGGCGGCGGGTGCAGGCGGTGAACGTCGAGTCGGCCCTGCTGCTCGCCCGCGCGTTCGCGCCCGGGATGGCGGCCCGCGGGTTCGGCCGGATCGTCTTCGTCGTCTCCGACACCATCTGGCTGCCGGCCGCCCCCGACATGCTCGCCTACGTGGCGAGCAAGGGTGCCCTCACCGCGCTCGCCCGGTCGCTCGCGGCCGCGCTCGGCTCCGGCGGGATCGCGGTCACCTGCGTCGCGCCCGGGCTGACAGCCACCCCGGCGGCGCGCGCCGGGGTCCCGCCGGAGGCGTTCGGCGACGTGCGCAGCCGCCAGGCCCTCCCCCGCACCCTGGTGCCCGCCGACACCGCGGCGACGGTGGCGTTCCTGGCCTCGGACGCCGCCGCCGCCCTCACCGGGCAGACCGTGTGCACCGACGGCGGCCTGGTCATGCGCTGAGCGTCAGCGGCCACGGGTCAACGGCCATCGCGCAGCGCGGCCAGACGGCCGTGCATGCCGGCGATGACGTCGTTGTGCTGGTGCAGCTCGATCGGGTGCGGAAACAGCGGCCCCCCGTCGTGCCAGGCGACCGAGATCGGGCCCGTCCGCGCCGTGTTGATCGGCGCGCACCCCAGCCGCGCCAGCCGCGCGCTCTCCGCCGCCAGGTCGGGCACCACCCACGAGACGTGGCTGACCGCGCCGGGAGCGACGCCGTACGCGGCGGCGAGGCGGTCGTCGATCGCGTGCACCTGGCCGAGCTCCACCACAACCGGCCCCCACGCGGCGAACGCGGCCGAGTGGTCGAACACGACGCCGTCATGCCGCTGGCCGCCGGCGGTGAGGACGAACGAGTCGAACGCGACGTGCTCGATCACCTGGAATGGGCCGACGTCGAGATCGGAGTCCCAGCGTGCCAGCGCGGAATCCAGGTCGTCGACCCAGTAGCCGATGTGGTGAATCACCGGCATGCCGCCACCCACCGGAACGTGTTCTCCAGGCTGACGGCCCCCGTCTGCGGGTCCTGGAACTGCGCGAGGGCGCGCCGCAGGACGTCGCGAACCGCGTGCTCGCCGACGGCTTCCCGGGCCCGGGCACCGCCCGCCGAGCAAAGCAGGCCGCGGATGGCGTCCTCCATCGAGGCGTAGCGCCAGCAGCACCCGACCTCGCCGCTGTCCACCACCCGCAGGCCAGCGCCGGCCAGGGCGGCCTCCAGGCCACCGGGCGCCGACAGCGCATACGGGGCGTGATCGCCCGTCTGCCCGGCAGGGATGAGCGCGCTCATGGCCTCGTGCGCGACCGTGCCCTGGCAGCGCTCGGGCGCCGCGAACAGGCTG
>Ga0335081_10008008_pt1 | contig 16940 bp, 10 predicted proteins | sample Lox_Sample_35_FD_206713 | JGI IMG/M metagenome (GOLD analysis project Ga0335081, IMG submission 206713) | Soil microbial communities from Loxahatchee National Wildlife Refuge, Florida, United States - Lox_Sample_3.5 | ecosystem: Environmental > Terrestrial > Soil > Wetlands | place: USA... | reverse complement strand
CCGGCTCCGCGAGCCACGGGATTTCCACGTAGCGCACGCCCTCGAGATCGCGCAGCATTTCCGGCGGGACGCCGTCGGTGACCTGGCTGCTCGCATAGACCGGTCCGGGAGGAAGAAACGACTTGGCCAGCGCCGCGTCGCCGGGACTCACGCACAGGAGTGTGGCGTCGGGCGGACGCGCGCCGAGCTCGCGTCGCAGGACCGCGAGCACATCCGGGTTGGGGTCGAAGCGATAGTCGCGCATCGGCGCGCCGCCGGAGCGCTGCCACGCAGAGGCGAATGCGGAGCGAAACCGCTGCTGAAACGGCGAATCGCCGGTGACGCTCGCCACCGTGCGCACGCCATCGGCGATCGCCTGACGCACGAGCAGCGTGGCATCGCTCTCCACCGAGAGGCCGAGTGCATAGGCTTCCGGGGGCAGCGCCGAGCCGTCGTCGGGCTGATTCAGCGCGAGCATGCGCGGCCGCACGGGGGCCAGCGTGAGAACCGTCTTGAGGTCGTCGCGGGTGAGCGGCCCGACGACGAGCGCCGCCCCCGATTCCGCCGCCGTAGCGAAGGCGGGAAGGACGCCGTCGTCGCCGTGGCCGATCACCTGCACGCGATGGGCGTCGCCCGAGGCGTTGGCCGCGGCGAGAAAGCCCGCCTTCACCGCTTCGGCGGCGCGGCCGTAGAGCGGCGAGGCAAGCGGCAGGACGAGCGCGATCGTGTGGCTCTGCGCAGCGACGCCGCCCGCCGGCATGGGCTCGACCGCGGCAGCGCCGGGCGACTGGGGCACGACCGGCGTCGCGGAGGGCGGTGCAGTCGACGGCGCGGCTTGGGTCTCGACCTGCGGCGGCGGACCGGCAGGCTCGGGCGCGGGGACGATCTGCTGAACCGGCGCGGGGGCGGTTGTCGTGGGCGGTCGCGATCGGGACAATGGCGCGGGACCGGCGCAGCAGCACAAAGCGATCGCCGCGACCATCGGCCAGAGGGCGCGGATGCGGGCGTACGGAGAGGCCATCAGGAAGGAGATCGCCGTGGCAATGGGCGAAACGATGCCGGCGGACGCGCGCACATTATATGTGGTGGCGACACCGCTCGGAAATCTGCGCGATGTCACGCTTCGCGCGCTGGACGTTCTGGCCTCGGTGGATGTGATCGCCGCCGAGGACACGCGGGTGACGTCGAGGCTGCTCGCGCGTCATGGGATCGGCACCCGCATGGTGTCGCTGCACGCGCACAACGAGGCGCGGCGCGCGCGCGAGATCGTGGCGCTGCTCGCGGCCGGACGCAGCGTGGCGCTGGTGAGCGACGCGGGAACGCCGGCGGTGAGCGATCCCGGCGCGAAGCTGGTGCGGAAGGTCGGCGAAGAAGGCTTCGCCATCGTGCCCGTGCCCGGTCCGAGCGCGGCGATCGCTGCCCTCTCGGCATCGGGCGTCGAGGCTCCGCGGTGGCTGTTCTGCGGCTTCCTGCCGGCAAGCCCTGCCGCGCGCCGGACGGATCTCGAGCGCCTGCGCGATCTGCCCTGCGCGCTCGTCTTCTACGAGGCGCCGCACCGGGTCGGGGCGACGCTCGAGGCTCTGGCCGCCGCGCTCGCGCCGGAGCGCGAGATCGTGATCGCGCGCGAGCTCACCAAGCGCTTCGAGTCGATCCATCGCTGCCGCCTCGCCGATGCGCCCGCGTGGCTGGCGACGGACTCCGAGCGGGCGCGGGGCGAGTTCGTGCTGATCGTCGGCGCGCCCCCGAGCGCCGCGCCGGCGCACAGCTCCGAGGCGGGCTGGGACCGCACGCTCGACGTGCTGCTCTCGGAGCTTCCGCTCGCGCAGGCGGTGCGCCTGGCGGCGCAGCTCAGCGGCGCGCCGCGCAAGGCGCTCTACGCGCGCGCGCTGGCCAAGCGCGGAAAGGGTTGAAGGCGCCTTCTTCAGCGCAGCACGAGAACCGGCAGCGTGCCGTGCGTAAGCACCTTGGTCGTCTCGCTCCCGAGCACCAGCGCGGAGATGCCGCGCCGGCCGTGCGACGCCATGCAGATGAGATCGCAGCGGTGTCGGCGCGCGACCGCGATGATCTGGCGATACACGTCCGTCGCCTCGACCAGCACCGTCTCGACCTTCACGCCGGCGGCCGCGCCGACGCGGCGGATCGGCGCGAACAGCGCTTCGGCTTGGGCGCGCTCCTGGCGCGCATGCGCCTCGGCCAACACTTCCGCGGCCGGCCCGAACGTGCCGTAGGGACTCCCCATGAATTTCGGATAGGCGTGGAGCGCCACGACGCTGGCGCCAGTCGCCCGCGCCAGCGCCACGGCATGCTCGACCGCGCGCTGCGAAAGCCGCGAGCCGTCGGTGGGCACGAGAATCTTTCGGTACATACGCGTACTCCCCGGTGGTCGGTCGCCGCAGCAAAGTGTCTCACCGCGGCCCGAGCCTTTCCTTGATCTCGTGCAAGCCCGCTCGCCCGCCCGGCCGGCTTGATCCAGGTCAAGAGCGCCCGCCGGGCCTCGGCTACGATCGTTCGCGACGGGAGATCGGGCGAGCGCCATGAAGACCCTGCGCATCATTCGCGACGAGCACCGAACGCTGGCGGCCGTCCTCCACGGCATGCTGCACATCGTGCGCGACATCGGCGGCCGCGCCACCGAAGCCGATTTCCGCGTCTTGGAGGCGATGGTCTATTACATCGACACGTTTCCGGAGCGCTTCCACCATCCGAAGGAGGATCGCTATCTTTTCCGCGTCCTGAGGCAGCGCGCGCCGCAGGCGGCGCCGCTCCTCGACCGGCTGGAAACCGAGCACCGCGCGGGAGCGGAGAAGATACGCGCGCTGGAGCAGGCGCTGGCGCGCTTCCATGCCGGCGGCGAAGCGGAATTTTCCAATTTCCGCACCGCGGTGGAGGCGTACGCGAAGTTCCACTGGGATCACATGCACGCCGAGGAGAGAGAGGTCCTTCCGCTCGCGCAGAAGCATTTCACCGCGGCCGACTGGAAGGAGATCGACGCGGCATTCGAAGGTCACGCCGATCCGCTGCTCGGCGAGGAGGCCGCGGAGCGCTACGAGGCGCTGTTCAGCCGCATCGTCGCGCTGGCGCCGCCGCCGATCGGCGTCGGTCCCCAACGCTGACCGCCGCCGTCTGCAAGAGGGCCCGGTGCGGAAACGGCGCGAAGGGCGAGGAGTGAACCAGGGGAGCGCCGTCCCGCCCGGGTGCGAGACCTGCTGCAAGCGTTGTGCCAGCGAGGTCGTTGTCGCAGCCGCGCCTGCCGCGCGAGGAAATCCCGAATACACGCGAGCTCGACGCGCGGACTGCTCCATGTAAACCGCCGCAAAGCGTCACCTCGCGGTCGTGACGCGGCATGCGCCGAGCGGGCGCAATCAGACGTGGGTCGGCACGGCGGCGCCGCTCGTTTGCGGCGCGGCGCGATGATGCTCTGCACCGAGCAGCATGTACACTGCAGGTACCACGAACAGCGTGAACAGCGTGCCGATGGACAGTCCGGTGAACAGCACGAGGCCCATCGCATGCCGGCCGGCCGCGCCCGCGCCGCTCGCGATCACCAGCGGGATCACGCCGAACACCATCGCCGCGGTGGTCATGAGGATCGGCCGCAGCCGCACCGCCGCCGCTTCCTCGATCGCTTCGCGTTTCGCGCGTCCGGCGAGCTGCAGCTGGTTCGCGAACTGCACGATGAGGATTCCGTGCTTGCTCACCAGGCCCATCAGCGTCACGAGTCCGACCTGGGTGTAGATGTTGAGCGTGGCCAGTCCCAGGTTGATGAAAATGAGTGCGCCGAACAGCGCCATCGGCACGGAGACCAGGATCACGATCGGATCGCGGAAGCTCTCGTACTGCGCCGAGAGCGCGAGGAAGACGATGATGATCGCGAACATCAGCGTCACGACGAAGCCTCCGGACTCCTGCACGTACTGCCGGGACGGTCCCGAATAGTCGATCTGGTAGCCGCTGGGCGCCACCTCGTTCACCGTCTGGCGCATGAAGTCGAGGATCTGCTTCTGCGATACCGAGGGCGTGTACACGCCCATGATCGTCGCCGAATTGAGCTGCTGGAAGTGGTTGATGCCCTCGGGGACCGTCGTCGTCCTCTCGTGCGCCACGGTCCGGGTGGGCAGGAGCGATCCGTCCGGAGTGCGCAGGTAGTAGTTGAGAATCTGCGACGACGTTAGCCGGTCGACCTGCGCCACCTGCGGAATCACCTTGTAGGAGCGCCCGGCGATCGAGAAATAGTTGACGTAGCCGCCGCCCAGCGCGGCGGACAATGCGGCGCCGATGTCCTGCTGCGTGAGCCCCAGCGTGGTGGCGAGATCGCGGTCGACTTCGACCACGGTCTGCGGCTTGTCGAACTTGAGGTCGGTGTCGACGAAGAAGAAGAGTCCGCTCGATCGGGCCTTCTGCAGCACCGCCTGAGCCACGTCGTTGAGGCGCTCGAACGGCTCGGTCGTCTTGAGCACGATCTGCATCGGCAGCCCGCGCGAGCCGGGAAGCGAGGGAAACTGGAACGCCGCGACCGTGGCGCCCGCTACTGTGTTCCACTTCTGCTGCAGCAGCTGCTGGAGTTGCGTGGCGCTGCGGCTGCGCTGCTCCCAGGGCTTGAACAGCACGCCGCCGAAGCCCTGATTGACCGTCGGAAAGCCGGTGATCTGGAACATCTGATCGTACTCGGGCAGCGACTTCGCGATCGCGAACACCTGGTTGGCGTAGACCTGCATCTGCTGGGGCGTGGCGTCGGGCGGGCCGAGGACCTGGTTCAGAACGATGCCCTGGTCCTCCTGCGGCGCCAGCTCCGACTTCGAGGTCATGAACAGGTAGACCGTTCCGCCGAGCAGGAAGACCCCCATGACCACGATCACGATCCAGGTGTCGAGCACGCTGTGCAGCGCCCTGCCATAGCCGCGGTGCAGCCGCTCGAACTGCCGGTCGAGGAAATGCACGAACCGGTTCTCCTCCTGCTCCGCCTTGAAGATGCGCGAGGTCATCATGGGCGAGAGCGTGAGCGCGACGATGCCCGACACCGCGACCGCGCCGGCCACGGTGAACGCGAACTCGGTGAAAAGGGCGCCCGTGAGGCCACCCTGGAAGCCGATCGGCACGTACACCGCGATGAGGACGATGGTCATCGCGATGATCGGCCCGCCCAGCTCCCGCGCGGCGAGCAGCGCCGCCTCGAACGGAGACTTGCCCTCGAACTTCATGTGCCGATCGACGTTCTCCACCACGATGATCGCGTCGTCCACCACCAGGCCGATCGCGAGCACCAGCGCGAGCAGCGTCAAGAGGTTGATCGAGTAGCCCAGAACCAGCATCACGAAGAAGGCGCCGACGAGGGAGAGCGGGATGGCCACCAGCGGTATCGCGACCGCGCGCAGGCTTCCCAGGAAGAGGAAGATCACCACGCTGACGATGATGAGCGCCTGGATGAGCGTCTTCTCGACCTCCGTGATCGAGCTGCGGATGAACTTGGTGCCGTCGTAGACGATCTCGCCGCTGATGCCGTTGGGCATCTGCGCCTGGATGTCGGGAAAGACGTCCTGGACGCGCTTGGCGACGTCGAGCACGTTGGCCTCCGGCGCGACCTTGATGCCGATGAACACCGAGTTGCGGCCGCCGAACGCGGTCGTGAAGTCGTAGTTCTCGGCCCCGAGCACGACGGTCGCGACGTCGCCCAGGCGCACGATCGCCCCGCCGCTCTGCTTGATGGCGAGGTTCTTGAACTCGTCGACGCTGTGCAGGCTGGTTGCGGCGGTGAGGTCGACGCTCACCATCTGTCCCTTGGTCGTGCCGAGCGCGGCGAGGTAGTTGTTGCTCGACAGCGCATTGCGCACGTCGCTGGCCGTCACGCCGTAAGCGGCCATCTTCTGCGGGTCCAGCCAGGCGCGCAGCGCGAACTGCCGCGCGCCGAGAATCTCGGCGGTCTGCACGCCCTCGACCGAGTCGAGCCGGGGCTTGACCACCCGGGCAAGATAGTCGGTGAGGCCGTTGTTGGGCAGCACGTCGCTGAAGAAACCCATGTACATCGCGTCGATCGTCTCGCCGACCTGGACCGACAGGACCGGCTGCTGCGACTCCGGCGGCAGCTGATTGCGCACCGAAGCCACCTGCGTGTTGATCTGGGTGAGCGCCTTGTTGGAGTCGTAGTTGAGGCGCAGCGTCGCCTGGATCGTCGACACCCCAGTGGAGCTGGTCGAGGAGAGGTAGTCGATGCCCTGGGCCTGTGCGATCGCCGCCTCAAGAGGCTGGGTGATGAAGCCGGCCACGGTCTCAGCGTCGGCGCCGTAGTAGGCGGTCGACACGGTGACCACCGCGTTCTCGGTGCGCGGGTATTGCCGCACCGTCAGGCTCGTGACGGCGCGCGCGCCGAGCACCAGGATCAGCAGGCTCACGGTGGTCGCGAGCACCGGCTTGCGGATGAAGAGGTCGGTGAAGTTCATGTCGGCCTGGCCGGGTGCTCGCCGCCCGTCATTGCTCCTGCGGCGTCGGGTTCGGATTGTTCAACGGCTCGACCGAGTTGTTGATGACGACCGGCGTGCCGTTCTTGAGCTTGAGCTGGCCGCTGGTCACGATCTGCTCGCCCGGTTCGATGCCTTTGACGATGGCGACCTGATCACCACGGGTCGCCCCGGGAGTGACGAAGACCTGCTGCGCGGCGAGCACGGGGTTGCCTTTCTCGTTCTTCTTCTCCGAGGGCCTGAGCACGAACACCGTGGTGCCGTAGGGGTTGTAGGCGAGGGCGGTGCGCGGCAGCGTGATGTAGCGCTGCTCCTGGCCGGAGTTGACCGTGACCGTGGCGAACATCCCGGGCAAAAGCTGGCCCTTCTGATTGTCGATCGTCGCCTCGATCTGCACATTGCGCGTGCTCGGATCGACCTTCGGGTTGATGGCGTTGACCTTGCCGTCGAACGTGACGCCTTTGTAGGCGTCGGTCGTGAGCGAGACCTTCTGTCCGAGCGCGACCTGCGGAAGCTGCTGCTGGGGAATGTTGAAGTCGACGTAGATGGGATGAATGGTCTGCAGGGTGACGAGCTTGTCGCCGGCGTTGAGATACTGGCCGGGATTGACAATCGTGATGCCCACGCGCCCTGCGAACGGGGCCCGGATGGACTTTTTTTCCACGAGCGCGCTCTGCTGCGCCACCTGCGCGCGCTTGGTTTTCAGATCGGCCGCGTCGGTGTCGACCTGCGCCTTGCTGATGACTTCGGCGGCGAGCTGCGCCTTGTCGCGCTCGTAGACCGTGGCGGCGAGATCGGCTGCGGCCTCCAGCGCGTGGAGCTGGGCGATGTCGGAATCGGCGTTGAGCTGGGCGAGGACCTCGCCGGCTTTGACGTCCTGCCCGGACTTGAAGTTGATGCTCCGCACGAGTCCCGCGACCTCGGTCGTGACGTCGACGCCGCGAACAGCGCGGAGCGTCCCTACCGCGGAGAGCTGGGGCTGCCAGTCCTGGTACTCGGCCTTCATGGCGCTGACCGTCGCCGGCGGCACGGGCGCCGAGGCCATGTACTTGCGCATCATGTAGCCCTTGAACCAGTTGAACCCGACGATCCCGCCCAGCAGCACCGCGACGGCCACCAGCATGATCACCATGCGTTTTTTCATCGAAGGAAAGCTCCCGTTGGTATTCTTGGCGGGCCCTTGCTGCGGGCGAGCGAGCCTACTTCGTGCCGAGTTTCTCCGCGGACGCGGCCTGCTCCCGGTTCCACCAGCCGCCCCCGAGCGCCTGGAACAGTGCGGCCGTGTCAGCATAGCGGTTGCCCTGCACGCGCACCAATGCGACGCGTGCGAGCGCGAACTGGCGCTGCGCGTCCAGGAGCGCCAGATAGCTCGTTCCTCCGAGCTCGTATTGCTTGCGGGTGAGCTCGAGCCGGTCGCGCGCCAGCGCCTCGGCGTCGGCCTGCGCCCTCACCGTGCGCGCGTCCTCCTCGAGCGCGCGCAGCGCGTCGGCGACGTTGCGGAAAGCCTGCAGCACGGTCTCCTGATACTGCCCTTGCGCCGCGTCGTAGGCGGCGATCGCAGCGCGGCGCTCCGCCTGGAGCTCGCCGCCGCGGAAGATCGGCTGCAGCAAGCCCGCTCCTATGCTCCACAGTCCCGGGCCACCGAACAGGTTGTGAAGCTGAAGGGCCTCGACGCCGACACTTCCGCTGAGCGTCACCTGCGGGTAGAGGTTCGCGGTCGCTACGCCGATCTGCGCGCTCGCCTGGTGCAGCAGCGCTTCCGCCGCGCGGATGTCGGGGCGTTGCCGAGCCAGTTCCGAAGGCAGGCTCACGGGCAGGTCCTCGGGAAGATGCAGCGTATCGAGATTGAACTCCGGCAACGCGGCTTCGCTCGGCAGGCGACCGGCGAGGATGGCGAGCTGATGGCGCACCTGCGCGAGGTTTGCTTCCAGCGGAGGGATGGTCGCCTCGGTCTGCGCTGCCTGGCTCTGCACGGCGACGAGATCGAGTCGGGCGACGCCGCCGAGCTGATACTGCCGTTGGACCCGCTGCACCACTTCCTGCTCCGCCGCGAGAATGTCGCGCGTCGCCTTGATCTGCGCGCGCAGCGACGCTTCCTGGATGGCGGCGGTGACGATGTTCGCGGTCAGCGCGAGATGCGCGCCCTCGAGCTGGTAGTCCTGGTAGTCGACCGCGGCCTGCAGCGCCTCGAGCTGCCGCCGATTGCCGCCGAAGAGGTCGAGCATGTACGACACGTCGACGGACGCGTTGTAGAGATTGAACAGCGTCGCCCCGGGCGCTCCGAACGCGGCGTTCGAGACTTTTTCGCGGGTCGCGGAAGCGTTGGCGTTGACCGCAGGATAGAGCAGCGCCCCGGTACGGGCAGAGAGGTTCTCCTGCGCCTGACGCAGCGTGGCGCGGGCCGCCGCCAGCGTGGGGCTGGTGGCGAGCGCCTCGCCGATGAGGCGCTCGAGCGGCTCGGAACGGTACAGCGACCACCACTGCGCCGACAGTTCGGCGCCGGACACGAAGCGCTGCGCCGCGCCGCCGCTTCCGGGCGCGGAAGCCGTCTCCGCGGGCAGGGGCGTTTCGGTGTACCGCGCCGTCGTTGGCGGCTGGGGCCGTTGGAAGTTCGGGCCGACCATGCATCCCGCCAGCAGTACGGCGGTCAGCGCCGCCAGCGCGATACGCCGCGAGAACACGTCCAATCGCTCCTCTTCGCCGCTCGTTTTTCGAGGCCCGCTTTCAAAGAGCTCCCGGCGCGGGACCTGGTCGGTCGGACCGTTGCAATTCTTACAAGGCATCCGTCACGCCACTGCAACGGGGCGTTCAGTTCCAGACCCGCGCGGAGGCGCAATGTTCCATGCGTCGGTCGCACGCATGGCCGCGACTGCGCGTTCCGACGGTGGGGCCGCGCACCGTGCGTGGATGCGACGGCAATTCTACAGGGTCGTTTCCGACCGAGCAGCATGGTTGGCGCCGGCGCAGAATCGCGGAGCGCGCCGGTCGCTTGCCTTCGCCGGGCTCTTCGCCGCGTCGCTCCTCGCGCACGTGTCCTTCGGTCCCGTCGCCTACAACGAAACGCGCGCTCTCACCTCGACCCGCCCGTACCTCGAGTTGCGCTCGCCGCCAGTGCTCTCGATGCGCGCGCTCGACGCCTATCGCCGGTTGGTCGCGAGCGCGGGCATCGGGAACTGGGCGACGCGCCACCGTAACGGCCCTGCGAGCGGGATCGAGACCGAAGATCGCTGACTGCGGTCGGCGGAAGTGGGCCCGGCTGGACTCGAACCAGCGACCAAAGGATTATGAGTCCTCTGCTCTAACCGACTGAGCTACAGGCCCGCGCGACGGTGCAAGCTCGTGGAGCGGACTTCGGTGGGCGTCGCCGGCATCGCGGAGCATTATAGCGAACGCCGTCGCGCGGTCGTTGCTCGGGCGCGTGACGGCGGCGGGCCTGCTAGACTCCGCGCAACCGAAAGCTCGTCGATGACGCTCGCCATCGCTCCCGGGCACTATCTCGCCCCGCTGCTCGCGCCACAGTCGGTCGCGCTCGTCGGCGCGTCGGAGCGTCCCGATTCGCTGGGGCGCGTCGTCTACGAGAACCTGCTCGGCGCCCCATTCAAGGGCGAGCTCTTCGCCGTGAATCCCAACCATGGGAGCGTGCTGGGCCGTCCGGCGTTCGCCTCGCTGCAGGCGATCGGCCGCACGATCGATCTCGCCGTGATCTGCGCGCCGCCAGAGGCGATCCCCGGCATCCTCGACGGCGCGCAAGGGCGGCTGCGCGCCGCGGCGATCCTGTCGAGCTCACCCGACGCGCCGTTGGTCGCCGAGCGGCGATGGCGGCACGAAGTCAGCGAGCGCGCGCGCGCCGCAGGCGTGCGCCTGCTCGGTCCCCAGACGTTCGGCGTGATCCGCACGCCGCTCGGGCTCAACGCCACGTACGGCGCGATCGCGGCGCTGCCCGGAAGGCTCACGCTCATCTCGCAGTCCGGCGCGATCGCTATGGCGCTGCTCGACTTCGCGCGCACCGCCGGCATCGGCTTCGCTTCGGTGATCGCCCTCGGATCGGGCGACGACGTATACACCGGAGAGCTGCTCGAATTCGCGCTGGCCGATCCGGACACCGACGGGATCCTGCTTTACCTCGAGACGGTGCGCGACGCGCGCCGCTTCATGTCCGCGCTGCGCGCGGCAGCCCGCACCAAGCCCGTGGTGGTGCTCAAGGCGGGTCGCGGCGAGGCGCTCGCCGCGGGCAGCGCGCCGTCTGCGGACCTGGTCTTCGATGCCGCGGTGCGGCGCGCCGGAACGGTGCGGGTTCAGAACTACACCCAGCTCTTCGCCGCCACCCGGGTGCTCGCCGAGGGACGCGTGCCGCGCGGCAATCGCCTCGCGATCCTCACCAACGGCCGTGGGCCCGGGTTGCTCGCCGCCGATCGCGCCCGCGAGGCGGGCGTGGCGCTGGCGAGCTTTACGCGCGAGACCAAGGCCGCGCTGGCGCGGCTGCTGCCGGCCGGATCGCGCCTGGGAAACCCGGTGGACCTGCGCGGCGAAGCGCCGCCGGAGCGCTTCGCCGCCGCGCTGCGCGTGGTCCTCGGCGATGCCAACGTCGACGCCGCACTCGTCATGCATGTCGCCACGCCGGCCGCGCCGCCGACCGATGCGGCGCGTGCCGTCGCCTCCGCCGCCAAGGGCGCGAGCAAGCCGCTCTTCGCGGCGTGGCTCGGCGCGGTGGCCCGTCCCGAGGCCGGCGCCGCGCTCGAATCCGGAGGGCTCGCGAACTTCTACACGCCGGAGAACGCGGTCGAGGCGTTCTCCTTTCTCGCCGCCTACCGGCGCAATCAGCTCTGGCTGCTGGAGGCGCCGCCGCCGCAGGCCGAAGTCGCGCGGCCCGACATCGCCGCCGCCGAGCGCATCCACCTGCGGGCGCGCGGTCGCGGAACGAGCGTGCTGCCCGCGCGCGAAGCGCGCGCGCTGCTCCGCGCATTCGGCATTTCGCTGGCGCCGACCGCGGCAAGGCGCCGAGCTCACGCGCATTCCGCCGTGGACGTCGGGATCTACCGGGATGCGGTGTTCGGTCCGGTGATCACGCTGCGCGCCGCGCATTCGACCGGCACTCCGGAACTCATGCTGCCGCCGCTCAACCGCAGCCTCGCCGGCGATCTCGTCGATGCAGTGTGCGGCCCGCTGGCGGCTGGCGAACGCGACGGGCTGGTGGCGCTGCTGCTCGCCGTTTCCACGCTCGTGTGCATGCTTCCCTGGGCGGCAGAGATCGAACTGCAAAGGGTCGCGGCGGCGAAGGGCAGAGCGCGACCTCTGGGCGCTCGAGTGACGATCGACCTCGAGCGCGGCCCCGGGGTTCGCGGCTACCGCCACATGGCGATCCATCCCTACCCGGTTGAGCTTGAAACGACGCTCGCGATCAAGGGCGGGCGCACGCTGCGCGTGCGGCCGATCCGTCCGGAGGACGCCGCCGCGGAGCGCGCCTTCGTCGCCGGCTTGTCCGACGAGAGCCGGTATCGCCGCTTCATGCACCATCTGCACGATCTCACGCCGCAGATGCTGGCGCGGTTCACCCAGGTGGATTACGACCGCGAACTGGCGCTCGTGGCGCTCGCCGGAAGGCCCCGCGCGGAGAAGATCGTGGCGGTGGCGCGCTACGTATCGAATCCCGACGGCGAGAGCGCCGAGTTCGCGATCGTGGTGGCCGACGCGCTGCACGGGCGCGGACTCGGCCGCGGGTTGATGCGGCTGCTGATAGGCTGCGCGCGACGGCGCGGCTTCCAGCGCCTGATCGGCAACGTGCTGGCCGCCAACGGTCCGATGCTGAAGATGATCGCCGGGCTGGGATTCGAAACGCGCTCCGATCCGAACGATCGCGAGCAGGTCATCGCAACGCTGGAGCTCGCCGGCCCCCGGCGGGCGCGGGCCAAGGAAAGAAACGGGGCCGGTTGAGGCCCGGCCCCGCGAGCTGGCATTCCGCGGTGCGAATGGATTCGCACCTAGCGCATCAACCCTCGCCTTCGAGAAAGCTCCGCAGCTTCTCCGAGCGCGACGGGTGGCGGAGCTTGCGCAGCGCCTTGGCCTCGATCTGGCGGATGCGCTCGCGAGTGACGTCGAACTGCTTGCCGACCTCCTCCAGCGTGTGGTCGGTGTTCATCTCGATGCCGAAGCGCATGCGCAGCACCTTGGCCTCGCGCGGCGTGAGCGTGTCGAGCACGTCCTTGCAGACGTCGCGCAAGCTGGCGTTCACCGCGTGGTCGACCGGCGCCACCGTGCTCGCGTCCTCGATGAAGTCGCCCAGGTGCGAATCGTCGTCGTCGCCGATCGGCGTCTCCATGGAGATCGGCTCCTTGGAGATCTTGAGGATCTTGCGGATCTTCTCTTCCGGCATCTCCATCTTCTCGGCGAGCAGCGCCGGATCGGGCTCCTGCCCCGTCTCCTGCAGGATCTGGCGCGAGATGCGGTTCATCTTGTTGATCGTTTCGATCATGTGCACCGGAATGCGGATGGTGCGCGCCTGGTCGGCGATCGAGCGCGTGATGGCCTGCCGGATCCACCACGTGGCGTAGGTCGAGAACTTGTACCCGCGGCGGTATTCGAACTTGTCCACTGCCTTCATGAGCCCGATGTTGCCTTCCTGGATCAGATCGAGGAACTGCAGCCCCCGGTTGGTGTACTTCTTGGCGATGGAGATCACCAGGCGCAGATTCGCTTCGGTCATCTCGCGCTTGGCCTTGCGGGCCTTCGCTTCGCCGGTCGACATCTGCTTGTTGATCTCCTTCAAGTCCTTCAAGGGGATCATCACGCGCTTCTGCAGGTCGAGGAGCTTCTGCTGCTGCTCGACGGTGGCCTGGCGGTACTTGGCGAGCGATTCGCTGTACGAGTGATCCTGCGCGATCTCGCGGTCGATCCAGCGCAAGGAGGTCTCGTGCTCGGGGAACTTCCTGATGAAGTCGGGCCGAGGCATGCCGCCCTTGTTCACCACGAGGTCCTGGATCTTGCGCTCGATCTGGCGGATGTTGTCCACCTCGCAGCGCACGCTGTCGCACAGCCGCTCCACCTGGCGCGCGGAGAAGCGGATCTTCATCAGCTCGGCGGAGATCTTTTTCTGCAGCTCGAGATACTTCGGCGCCTTGTGGCCGTCCTTCTGCAGCACGCCCAGCATGCGCGTGTAGAGCCTGCGGATGACGTTGAAGCGCTCCAGCGCCGCGACCTTGAGCCGCTCGAGGTTCTCGGCGGCGATCGCGCCGGCGTCGCCCTCGTCCTCGTCTTCCTCGAGCTCCTCGTCGCCCTCGTCGAGGGCTTCGAGCTCCTCGTTGAAGTCCATGAGCCCGTCGACCACGTCGTCGATCTTGAGCTCGTCCTTCTCGATCTTGGCGGCGAGCTCGAGGATCTGAGCGACCGTCATCGGGCAGGCCGAGATCGCCATGATCATGTGCTTCAGGCCCTCCTCGATCCGCTTGGCGATCTCGATCTCGCCCTCGCGGGTGAGGAGCTCGACGGAGCCCATCTCGCGCATGTACATGCGGACCGGGTCGGTGGTGCGGCCGAACTCGGAGTCGAGCGTCGAGGCGGCCGCTTCCGCGGCTTCCTCGTCGACGTCTTCAACCGCCGCAGAAGGCGCGGCTTCCGACATGAGCAGCGTCTCGGCGTCGGGCGCCTCGTCGTAGACCTGGATCCCCATGTCGTTGATCATGGAGATGATGCCCTCGATCTGTTCGGCGTCGAGGATGTCGTCCGGAAGATGGTCGTTGATCTCGGCGTAGGTGAGATAGCTTCTCTCTTTGCCGAGCACGATCAGGTTCTTGAGCCGGGTCTTGCGCGCCTCGGCCTCCGCTGGCGTGAGCTCGACCTTGCGCAGCTCCACGCCGCCGTTCTTGCCGCTCTTCGCCTTGCCCTCGGCAAGCGCCTTTTCCTGCCGGCGCGCGGAGAGCCTGGCCGCGATCTCACCGGCGGTAGGCTTGCCCGCCGGACCCGCGACGAGCTTCGGCACCGCCGGCGCGATGGCGACCTTGGCCCCGTTTCGCGGCGGCTTGGTCTCGATCCGGGGTGCGGCCTTCGGCGGCGCCTTGCCCGCTGCAGGCATCCGCGCCTTGTCGCGGGCCGGCGTGGCCGGCTTGGGCGTCGCCCGGGCCAGCGCCTTGGTCTGCGGCCGCTTGCGCCCGGGCGCCGCCGATGCCAGCTTGGTCCCGCGCTTGCGCGGTACAGCCTTGCCCCGACGCGCCCGCGTCGGCTTCGTTGGACGGCGAGCCGCGGGCTTGGCGCGCAAGGCCTTCCGCGCCGGACGCGCCTTGCGCCTGGCCTTGGCGGACTTCCTGGCAGATTTCGTTCGCTTGGACATGATCATCCCGTCGTGGCGCGCCGTCGCGGCGCGCGGTTGCCGTTCATGATCCCAAGGTGGGGGCGCCTTGGAAAAACCGCAAAGTATAACACTCGCCTGGTCGCGATGACCCGGGCCTCGCGCCTCAGGTCCCGCCCCCCAACCGGCTCTGCACCAGCCGCCGCTGGCGCGCGCGTTCGACCTCTTCCGGCGCCAGATCGATGCCGGGCGCCGCCTCCTCCGCCATACCGGATCGCTTCCGTCGGAGGATCCAGTAATGTCTGACACCATCGAGCAGCTGAGTTTCCACCGCTTCGCCACTGAGACCCTCGTTCTCTGCCGCCGTCAGCGCCGCGACCAGCACCGTTTCATGGGGGCTGGCCGCAAAGTGCTGCATGACGCCCGGAGTGCTGATCGGCCCTTGACCGTGGGAGCAGAAGTCGACCAGCGCGGCCAGCGCCGCGCTCTCGGCGTCCGCGCCATCGGGGCGCGGCACCGCGACCTTGCGCGCCAGCGCGGGCTCGGCCAGAACGCACTTGATCAGGTCCCGGACGAGCGACGGCGCGGCGCGCTCGGCGACCGCCGGCCGTGGCTGCTCGGCTGGCGTTTGGCCGCCAGGCAGCAGGCCCGCGAGCTCGCGCTCGGAAAGACCGGCCATCTCGCCGATGCCGCGGCGGAGCAGCGCCGAGAGCACCGGACCGCTCAGGCTCGCCAGCAGGGGCTTGGCGGCGGTGACGAGCGCCGCGCGCGCTTCTGCCGACCGCGACGGGAAGCGCCGCGCCAGTTCGGCGAGCAGGAAATTGGAGAGTGGAACGGACGCGTCGAGCAGGGCCTCGAAGGCTTGCTTTCCGCGGCGGCGCACCGCGTCGTCCGGGTCTTCGCCCTCGGGAAGGAAGAGAAAGCGCGCTTCCTTGCCGTCGGAGAGCACGGGCAGGGTGTTCTCCAGCGCCCGCCAGGCGGCGCGCCGGCCGGCGTCGTCGCCGTCGAAGCAGAAGACCACGGTATCGGTGATCCGGAAGAGCTTCTGGGCGTGGATCGGGGTCGTGGCCGTGCCGAGAGTCGCCACCGCGTAGTCGATGCCGTGCTGGGCCAGCGCGACGACGTCCATATAGCCTTCGACCACGATCACCTTACCGGCGGCGCGGATCGCCGGCCGGGCCTGAAACAGGCCGTACAGCTCGCGGCCCTTGGAAAAGAGCGGCGTCTCCGGCGAATTGAGGTACTTCGGCTCCCCGTCGTCGATCACGCGTCCGCCAAAGCCTACGACGTGCCCGCTCGCGTCGTGGATGGGAAACATGATCCGGTTACGGAACCGGTCGTAGCGCTTGCCGCCATCGGCCGCGATCACCAGCCCGGCCGTCTCCAGCGACCGACCGGTGTAGTTGTCGAAAGCGTGGGCGAGCGGCTGCCATTCGTCGGCCGCGTAGCCGATCCCGAACCGCGCCGCGACGGCCCCCGTGAGTCCGCGCTCCCGCAGATACGCGATCGCCGGCGGCGAATCCTTGAGCGTGCTGCGGTAGAACCTGGCCGCGTGCAGCAGCACCCCCGCCAGATCCTCGGACTGCTCGCGCCGGGCCTCGGCGACCGCAGACGAGGTTCGCGGCACCTCCAGACCGGCGTCGCGCGCGAGCTCCTCGACCGCATCGGGGAAGGACTTGGCGCCAAACTCCATCAGGAAGCCAATCGCGGTGCCGTGCGCTCCGCAGCCGAAGCAGTGGTAGAACTGCTTGCCGGGGCTGACGGTGAAGGAGGGGGTTTTCTCGCTGTGGAAGGGACAGCAGGCGACGTAGTTGGCGCCCGCTTTTTTCAGCGGAACATGGCGATCGACCACCGCGACGATGTCGGTCCGGGCCAACAGCGTCTGGATGAAATCGTTGGGGATCATGGGCTTGGCTGTCGCGGACCACGAACCGGACGCCGCGGTCGCGGGCCCATGAACATATTATAGGCGAGGTTTCTACCGCCACCGGCGCAACCCGGCGGAGCGCGTTTCAGCGCCCGAGCCGGGACTTCACGCGGGCTGCGACGTGGGTCATGTCGGCGCGGCCGGCAAGCTCGCGCTTGAGCGTGCCCATCACCTTGCCCATTGCCGCCGGCCCGGTAACGCCGGCGCCGGCGATGGCGTCGTCGATGTGCCGGTCGAGCTCGGCGTCGGAAAGCCGTTCCGGGAGGTAGCCCTCGAGCACCGCGATCTCCGCGCGCTCGGCCGC
>Ga0335081_10008007_pt1 | contig 16941 bp, 16 predicted proteins | sample Lox_Sample_35_FD_206713 | JGI IMG/M metagenome (GOLD analysis project Ga0335081, IMG submission 206713) | Soil microbial communities from Loxahatchee National Wildlife Refuge, Florida, United States - Lox_Sample_3.5 | ecosystem: Environmental > Terrestrial > Soil > Wetlands | place: USA... | reverse complement strand
GGCTCATGTAGCCGTCGTAGGCGGGCATTTCTTTCGGCGAGAGCGGCGACCGCCGAAAGATGTAGAGGTCGTGATTGACGCGGCCTTCCACGGTGACGCCGCGGCGAAATCCGGTGCCCTCCAGCGCGGCGTGCCCCTCTTTCGTGGCCGCCCATGTGTAAATGTCGACGTCGCGATAAAGCGGCGCGTTCATCTTTTCAAACGTCAGGGTTATTGCCGCAGCAAGCGACCCCTTGGCATGGGTGCACCAAACGTAAATTCCAGCCGGTCTTTCGTGTTGCGCGGTCAGCAATGAAACGTCGGGGTCGGTACCCTTGAAGGTGCCGGCGATCAGCTGCGCCAATCCGGCTTCGTTCAGCATGAGGAGGGCCTGGAAGCCCTCGGCGCGCCGGCCCCTGGGACCGACCTTGTCGCGGCGCGCAATGGCCCAGAAAGAGTCGGGATTGTGGGCCACGACGCGGTGGACGACTTCGTTGGCGCCGAGCTGGGGCAAATCCCGGCGCGCATTGTCCAGCAATTCGTCTATTTCGGAGGCACTGGGCGTATAGATGACCAGCCGCCGCGCCAAACGCTGCGGGCTGATATGGGCCAGATTGTGCGTGCCGTCTGCACAACCTTCGGCTGCAACTTTGGGTACCATCGATGGCTCTCTAAGGGTTGAATGCGACGAATTACTTTGGGAAAGTTACCGCCAGGGGGAAAGCTTGTATGCGAGCGCTAGCGACCAGGGGTGAGCCACTGGAGGCTCACGGCAAAGCCTCAGACAGCACGCCCGATTGGGAGAGCATTCGTCTATTCATAGAGGTGGTTCGGCACGGCAGCATTCGCGCGGCCGCCGATCACCTGCCGCTTTCATTCAGCGTGCTGCGAAGGCGGATCGCCTGCCTCGAACAGCAACTCAACACCACGCTGCTGACGCGACACATCGATGGGGTCCGGCTCACGGCGGAGGGCAAGCAAGTGTTTGAAGCCGGGTGCCGAATGGAGGCCGCTTCTTTTGGCCTCGTACGGGCAATGGATGCGACGGCCCCCAACGTCGCCGGCAAGGTAAAGATAGCGGTTACCGAGGGAACCGGCGCGTTTTGGCTGGCCCCGCGGCTCGTCGAACTTCAGCGTGCGTATCCGAAGTTGCTCGTGGATTTGAAATGCTTGATGTCGCCGGCCGACGTATCGAGCCTGGAAGCCGACTTGGCGGTGCAACTGGTGAAGCCCAGCACGCCGGAATTGAAGGTCGTTCGGCTGGGTTATTTGCACACCATGCCATTCGCGGCGCAGTCGTATATTAACACATACGGCTTGCCGACCACGTTTGAGGAACTGAAAACGCATCGGGGGGTGCTGCATATCGCGGATCAGACACAAGCGGCAGCGCTGTTCAAGCAATACGCACCGGACCTACCGCAGATCGGGACTATTGCCCTGCAGACAAACGTAGCCAGCGCGCATCTTTGGGCGGTCTCAAAGGGCGCCGGCATCGGCTGGCTTCCGACTTACACGCATTTCATCGGAGGTCCCGCCGTACCGATCGACGTCGGGCCGCGCTTTGTTTTTGACATTTGGCTGACGTACCACGCCGATGCCGCGAGAATTGCGCGCGTACGGCGTGTCATCGATTGGGTAAGAGAGTCATTTGATGCGCAAAAATTTCCATGGTTCGGCGAGCAGTTCATTCACCCATATGACCTGCCAAAAGCCTATCGTGGCGAGCCTCTCGTTAACATGTTCGGAGGGTTCACCCACAGCAAGGGATCTCAAAAAGATTTCGGCTCGGTCTGACCGGCGCGACCGCGCCAACAAAAGCTAGAGATACTTCCGCAACGCCTCGGCCGCGTCCGCCGGCTTGCGCTTGAGGTTGAACGGCGCGACGAAGCGGCCCTGCTTGTCCATCAGGTAGACCAGCGCGCTGTGGTCCATGCTGTAGTCGCCCTTGTCACCGACCGGCACCTTGCGGGCGATCACCCGGTAGTCTTTCTCGACCGCATCGATCGCCTTCGGGCTGCCGGTGGCGCCGCGCAAATGCGGATCGAAGCTCGAGAGATAGTCCTTCATCACCGCGGCCGTGTCGCGCTCGGGATCGACCGTGATGAACAGCGCATGGATGCGGCCGGCATCCTTGCCCATGGCGTGCAGCACCTCCGACAGTTCGAACAGCGTGGTCGGACAGATGTCGGGGCAATGGGTGTAGCCGAAGAACACCAGCAACGGCTTGCCCAACATGTCCTTGTCGGTGATCGTCTTGCCGTCCTGGTCGACCAGCTTGAACGGCCCGCCGATCGCCGACGGCCCCGGGCCGCCGGGGCCGAATTGTCCGGTGGCGAATAGAAACACCGCGAGAAAAACCACGAGCCCGGCGACGAAGGCCGAGAGCACGAGCACGATATGCGAGGTACGGGCCGTCATCGGGCCTCACTTGGCTTGCGTGTCAAAAGCACGAAGCCCAGCCGGCGCGCACGATCTCGAAAAACACGGCGGTGCCGTAATAGGCCCAAAGTCCGAGCGTGCCCGCCATGATCGCCCCGCCGAGAACCGCGAGCAGCAGCAGCGGCCGCATGCGGGTTGCTGTGGTGACGGCCATGGGCGGCATGGAAAACCTCCGGTCGGCGCTGCCATTGCCTTCATCACTTAGGTGGTAATCTCATAGGCCACAATGATGACGATGTCACGGCTGCGGCGCGCGGGCGCCGATGCCGTCAGCGGCGTTATTCCGCCCCACCGCCTACCGGCCGCGGTATCATAGGAAAACATCCCGGCAAAAAATTAACCATATTCTTGACTAGGTAAATTCGCTGCGGCCGGAGGCCGCGTCGTTAAGACATTGATCGAGCGACAAATTTAGTCGGCATTTTAACAACAAGGGCTGTTATTTGCGCCGCGTCGCGTTGACTCAAATGGTTAAAGTCGTGCTCAATAGACGAACCTTTTACAGGCGAGGCACTTACGCCTAGAAACAAAAAGGGCAATGGAGAAGATGCGATGCGTACCGCTTTGGCTTTGGCTCTAGCGATTACGGTGTCAGCGGCGGGCGCAAGCGCCTGGGCCGAAGATGCCAAGGCCCCTGCTCCGGCAGAGGCCAAACAAGCTCCCGCTCCCGCGCCGGCCCCGTCCTCCTTCCCGGCGGTCAGCAAAGAGAAATGCAACAACCCGAACGCGCTCGGAGTGGAGCGTGTAGTGGAGATCGACACGACCGGCGCGCCCGGCTTCGGCTTCCAGAACTTCAAGGCCTACGACTTCCTCAAGGACCACGAAGTGGTGCTGACCTTTGACGACGGTCCGTGGCCCGAAAACACCCAGCGCGTGCTCAAGGCCCTGAACGACCAGTGCACCAAGGCCATGTTTTTCCCGATTGGGCAACATGCCGGCTGGCACCCCGAGATCCTGAAGCAGGACATAGCGTCCGGCATGACCGTCGGCTCGCATACCTGGTCGCACAAGGACCTGACCAAATTGTCGTTCGAGGACGCCAAGGCCGAGGTCGAGAAAGGCATCGCGGCGGTGAGCATCGCGGCCGGCAACAAGCCGATCGCGCCGTTCTTCCGCTTCCCGGCGCTGCGCATGCCGCCGGAAATCTTGAAGTATCTCGCCACCCGCAATATCGCGATCATGTCCACCGACTGGGACACGTTCGACTTCAAACTGCGCCGGCCTGAGCAGGTCGTTAAATCGGTGCAGGAACGGCTCACCAAGCACAGCAAGGGCATCATCCTGATGCACGACTTCCAGCACGCGACGTCCGAGGCCGTTCCCGAGATCCTGGCTTGGCTCAAGAAGAACAACTTCAAGATCGTGCAGATCGTGGCCAACAGGCCGCTCGAGCCGCTGCCGGAATACGTCAAGATCGTCGACAAGGAGTTGGGCGGCGGCCTCGAAGAGGCGCGCCCGATGTCGAGCGTCATCAAGACGATCGGCACCAGCGGGTCCAACTGATCTGTTGACCTAACAAAGCCGGCCGCGCGGCGAGCGCGGCCGGTTTTTTATGGCGCTCTTTTAACGATCACGCTTGCTTCACCTCTCCATTCCGAGACGCCGGCGCCGCAATGCCGCCTGGCTCAGCCGCGGTATTCACTCTGCGGTGGAACCCGTATATATTTCGATTGCCGGCATTTTTGTTTGACATACACGGCGCCCCTTTTTTCGTAAGGCGCAAGTCGCGAGCGTCGGCGTGAACCCGGAAGCGCCCTCATGACGGGCCAGATTCGCTTCTGCAAATCCTTTGACGGCGTTCGCATCGCCTATTCCCGGACCGGCCACGGCCCGGAGATGGTCGAAATCGCGACCTGGCTGAACCATCTGGAATACGATTGGAAGAGCCCAGTCTGGGGAACTCGACTGGCCGAGCTCACCAAAAATTACACGCTGACGCGCTACGACAGCCGAGGCTGCGGCTTGTCGGAGCGGGATGTCGAGAACTTCACGTTCGAGGCAAGTCTAGGCGACCTCGAAGCCGTAGTGGACGCTGCCGGGCTGAAGCATTTCATTCTACTCGGCTGTTGTCAGGGAAGCGGCATCGCGATGGCCTATGCCGCGCGGCACCCGGATCGCGTCAGCCATCTGATTCTCTACGGCGCCTTTGCCCGAGGACGGATGCGGCGCGATCCATCGCCACAGGACGTCGATGAAGCCGACACCATGCTCAAGCTCGTCGAACTTGGCTGGGGCCGCGACAATCCGGCGTTCCGCCAAGTCTATACGACGATCTTCATCCCCGACAGCAAGCCCGACCAGTTTCGCTGGTTCACCGAGCTCCAGCGCATGTCGACGTCGCCGGAGAACGCAGTTCGCCTGATCCGCGGAATCGACGCCATGGATGTCAGTCAGCTGTTGCGCGAAATCCGCACTCCCACGCTCGTGCTGCACTCGCGCAACGACTGCCGGGTGCCGTTCGAGGAAGGTTATCTGGTCGCCAGTTCGATCCCCCATGCGCAATTCGTGCCGCTGGAAAGCCGCAACCACATTCTGCTGGATCATCAGCAGGCTTGGCGGCAGTTCTTTACCGAAATCGCCCATTTTGTCCGAAGCCACCCGGCCGTTATGGAGACTGAATTCCTCGAACTCACCGTGCGCGAGCGCGAAGTTCTCGACCTCATCGCGCGCGGGCTCGACAATGCGCAGATCGCGGCGAGTTTGTCGCTCAGCGCCAAGACCGTGCGCAACCACATCAACAGTATTTTCGGCAAATTGGGCGCCCCCAATCGTGCCCAGGCGATCGTGCGCGCCCGTGAAGCCGGCCTTGGGCTGTCGGGATCCGAACCTGCCAATTAGGCCTTGGGTCCCAGCGTTTTCGTGCGAATTTGCAAGAAGGTCACGGCGCCCGGGTCGGGCGCCTCATGACGGATTGGGCGACTTCCCTGAAGTTGGGCGGGCAATGGCGGATCGCGCGGCGGTCCGGTCGGGCGAACGATCACATCTGATTTGAGGGAGACATAGCCATGAACCAGGCGACCACGACAACGCAGGGCTCCGCAACCTTGCAAGGCGAATTGTGGAGCGCGCGCGCCCGCGACTACGCTGAAGTGCAGGAGCCGACCTTTCTGCCGCTCTATGAAAGCGTATTGCGGCGGCCGGAGCTGGCAAAGGCCGGCGCGCATCTCGACATCGGCTGCGGTCCCGGCTTGGCGGCGCAGGTCTTCGCCAAAATGATCGGCAAGGTTGCCGGCATCGACGCCTCTGCGCCCTTTATCGAGATCGCCAAGAGACGCGTGCCGAGCGGCGATTTCCGCATCGCCGAAATGGAGAAGCTGCCGCATAAGGACGCCTCGTTCGACGTGGTGACCGGCTTCAATTCGTTTCAATACGCGGCCTCGCCGCTTAATGCTCTGCGCGAAGCACACCGCGTTGCCAAGCCGGCCGGAATGGTCGTGATCGCCGTTTGGGGCTTGCCCGAACAATGCGAGGCCGCGGGACATCTCAAAGCGCTCGGCGCGCTGATGCCACCGCCGCCAGCCGGCGCGCCCGGACCTTTCGCCTTGTCCGAGGAAGCTAAGCTAAAGGCGTTCGCGTCGGATGCCGGTCTCACGCCGCTCGCCGTCGTGGACGCGGAATGTCCCTGGCTTTATCCGAATCTCGAAACCGCACTCCGGGGCCTGATGTCGTCAGGGCCGGCCGAACGGGCGATCCGCGCTTCCAGTTTCGAGCGTGCGCGCGATGCCTTAACCGAGGCCATCGCGCCGTACCGCACGGCGTCGGGCGCCTATCATATCAACAACACATTTCGCTATCTGACGGCGCGCGCGTAGGTCCCAGCGGCGAGCTTCGGCGACGGTTGCTGTGCGGCGTCGGGAGTGCGAAATTGACACATCGGGCGGAGGACGCTCCGATTATGAAAAATATCGCCTGCATCGACGACCTCCGTGAGCTAGCTCGCCGCAAAGTACCGCGTGCGTTCTTCGACTACGTCGAAACCGGTTCCTATGCGCAGGAAACGCTGCGCGCCAATCGCGCCGATTTGCAACGCATCAAGCTGCGCCAACGGGTGCTGGTCGATGTATCCGCGCGCGATATGTCGACGGCCATACTCGGCGAGAAGACGGCGTTGCCGCTGGCCTTGGGATCGGTCGCGCTGTCGGGCCTGCAACACGGCAACGGCGAGATCCTAGCCTGTCGCGCCGCGCAGGCTGCCGCCATCCCCTACACGCTGAGCACGCTGTCGATCTGCTCAATCGAGGACGTCGCGAGGGCAGTGGCTAAGCCGTTTTGGTTTCAACTTTACGTCATGAAAGACCGCGGCTTCGTCCGCTCGCTGATCGAACGTGCGGCCGCCGCACGTTGTAGCGCGCTCGTGCTGACCGTCGATTTGGCGGTGCCAGGCCAGCGCCATTGCGACATCAAGAACGGTCTTGCGGTGCCGCCTGCGCTCAAGATCAGGAATTTGATCGACATGGCACGTAAGCCGCGCTGGGTCTACAGCGTGCTCAGCGGCAGACGCTGGAACTTCGGAAATCTGGCCGGCCACGTAAAGAACATGGAAGGCGTCGAATCGCTGGCGCGGTGGGTGGGCAGCCAATTCGACGCGGCCCTGAGCTGGAAGGACGTGGAATGGATCAAGAGCATCTGGCCCGGTAAGTTAATCATCAAAGGCGTACTCGATGTCGAGGACGCCAAGCTTGCCGCCAAGACGGGCGCGGCAGCCTTGATCGTGTCCAACCATGGCGGCCGTCAACTCGATGGCGCAGCGTCCACCATTTCCATATTACCGATGATCGCCGACGCGGTCGGCTCCGAGATCGAAATCATGTTCGATGGCGGCATTCGCAGCGGCCAGGACGTATTGCGGGCGCTCGCGCTTGGGGCAAAAAGCTGCCTCATCGGCCGGGCTTATATCTACGGGCTCGGCGCCGCCGGCGAGCACGGCGTAGCCAAGGCGATCGAGATTATCCGCAAAGAGCTCGATGTCAGCATGGCGCTTACCGGAATCAAAGGCATCAAGGAGATCGGCCCCAGCGCACTCTTGCGGTAGCGCTTCAATCTAGCTCGGCCGTGATTCAGCCGACGCTGCGTCCGCGGCGCGGTTTGCCCCGTCGCCGCTTGCGGCGCGTGCCGTCGCCGCCGTCGTCGGCATTGGCCCGCGCCTCTTCGCGCGGCGGTCCCATGAGCACCGTCTGGAACAGCACGGCCGCCGCCAGCGTGCAGACCAGCGACAGCGCCAGCAGCTTGCCCATGCTCGAGGTGCCCGGGTGGTTGGAGAACCACAGGCTGCCGAACGCGGTGGCGGTGGTGAGCGCGCTGAAAAACACCGCGCGCGTCAAGGGCGATTGCAGCACCTGGCTCTGTCCGTTGCGCCAGGCCATGACGTAATAGATCTTGAAGGCGACGCCGATGCCGAGCAGCAGCGGCAGCGCGATAATATTGGCGAAGTTGAGCGCCAACCCGAGCGCCACGCACAGTTCGAGCGTCACCACGCCGGCCACCACGAGCGGAACGAGCGTGAGCAGCACGTCGCCGATGCGGCGCAGCGCCAGCCACAGCAGAATCGCGATCGAAATCAGCGCCCACATGCCCGCTTCGAAGAAGGCGCGGATGATGGTGCGCCCGGACTCCAGGATTGCGATCGGCCCGCCGGTCGCCGTCGGCTCGGCCGCCTCGACCGCCTCCGCGAAGTCGCTGATCTCGTCATTGGTGTTGAGATCGCCCTTCGGCAGCACCTGCACGCGGGCTCTTCCGTCGGGCGTCTCCCATTGGCGCCGCAGCGCGGACGGCAGCGTCTGCTCGCTCACCTGCTGAGGATGCAGCGCGCTGCGCAAGCCGTCGAGCGCGGTGTGCAGCGGGTTGATAAACGCCGCTTGCGCGCGCTCGCGCAGCGCCGGGCTCGCCGCCGCCAGCCTGCCGAGATCGGCCGTCAGTCGTCTGGCCGCCGCCACACCAGTACCCTTGTGATTGTCGGCGGTCCGCTGCAGCGCCTGTTGCGCGCTTCTAAGCGCGGCCACGTTTTCCGCATCGCTCGGCGCCGGGCGCTGGCGGGCAGCCAGGGCCGGGTCGAGCGTCCTCGCCGCGTTGCCGATCAGGGCAACCTTGCGAGGCTGCTCGGTCGGCACGAAGCTCGCAATCGTCCTTACCTGCGCCACTTGCGGCAGGTTACCCAGGCGCTGCGCGACTTGCTGCGCCGCGGCCTGCGAGGACGCCACCACGTCGACGGCATTGGCGCCGACCGAAGGGTCGCTGCGCACATCGAGATAGGTGGCGATCGATTCGGCCTTCGGGTTGCGCAGGTCGATCGGGTTGAAGTCGAATTGCAGGAAATAGAGTGTCGGCAGCGCGGCCACGATCAGCACGCTGGTGCCGATCAGGATCGGCATGCGGTAACGATCCATGAAGTTGTCCACGGGGGCGAGCGCGGCATAGCCGAGCGGCTCGCTTTCGCCCGGCGGGTTGAAGATCTTGAGCAGCGCGGGCAGCACCGTAATGCAGCCGATGAAGGCGATGATCATGCCGACGCCGGCGATCTGCCCGAGCTCGGAGACGCCGCGGTAGTCGGTCGGCACGAAAGACAGGAAGCCGGCGGCGGTGGCGGCCGCCGCCAGCGCCAAGGGCGTGGCGATGTGGTCGCCGGCATTGGCGAGCGCGGCGCGCAAATCGTCGACCTCGTGGCGCTCGGCGCGATAGCGCACACTGAACTGGATGCCAAAATCGACCCCGATGCCGACGAACAGCACGGCGAAGGCAACCGATATCAGGTTGAGCGCACCCACCATCATCAGGCCGACGGCGGCCGTGATGGCGAGACCGATGGCCACGGTGATCGCGACCGCGGCAATGATGCGGGCCGAGCGCAGCGCGAGCCATAAGATGACCAGAACGATGCCGACGGTGGCGATCAGGTTCGGCAACGCACCTTCCTGGATGGTGGAGAATTCCTGGTCGGCGATCGGCACCGTACCGGTCAGGCGCACGCCGGCGCCCAGCCTCTCCTTCAGTTGGAGGTCGGCGGCGGCCTTGCGAATAGCGTCGGTTGCCTTTTTGCCCGGTTCGAGCGCCGAAAAGTCGAGCACCGGATGGATCTCGATAAAGCGGCGTAGATCGTCAGTCGACGGCTTCTTGCCGGAAACCAGTTCGCGCCATGAGAAATAAGCCGGGTCGCCGGCCAGCACCGTTTCTACCGTCGCCGCGGCCTGGTCGAAGAGGCGGGTGAGCGGCGCAAGGCTTCCCTCGCCGGCCTGCGCGCCCATGAGGCCGAACGAGAGGGCCTGCGTCAGCCCGCGCAGGCTGGGATCGCTTGCCAGCACCTGGATCAACGGCGCTGCCTGCGCCAATTGGCCGGTAGTCGTCGCCACGTCATCGGTCCCTAGGAAGAGAAGCGCGTTGCGGGCAAAGAACGGCGTCTCGGCGAGATCGTCGACCGAACGGAACAGATCCTTGCGGCCCGCGAGCGCCCCCGTGAGGGCGGTCGCCGCCTGGGTGGCGGCTTCGGAAGTCGGGGCGTCCACCACCACCAAGATGACTTCATAGCCCTGCGGAAACGCCTTGCTGAAGGCGAGCTCGCGCTGGCGCCAGGGCAAATCAGGCGAGATCAGCCGGTTGATATCGGTGTTGATGGCAAAATGATCGGCAGCATAGACACTTGCCGCCGCCGCCAGCACGACGGCCACCCCCACCACCGCCCAGGGCCAGCGGGTGCATTGCTCGATCAGGCTCTTGATGGCGGATTTGATCATAAAGGACGGCGGGTTGCTGGTTGCAATGGCAGAACGGCCCGCCCCCGTCCAATGAAGACTTGCGCCTGCCGCGGCAGACCCTCGCTGTGCCCGGCCAAAATGGCGTGAGCCTGTCAGCCCCGCCCGGTCACGCCGGCCGAACGCCCGACATATTCAAGTGCAGCTTTGAGCTGTGCATCGTCGGGCGTGCCGATGAGCTGGGTTTTGATCGGCGGCGAAGGTGGCTTTTTCGGCGCGGCAGCGGCTTGCTGGCTCTTGTCCTGTTCGTTGCCCTTGCCGAGCGATCCGGGATTGTGGAAGGCACCCTGCAGCGTGCTCTCGCTCGGCATCAGCGCGCCTTCGACCTGCTGGTCCTTGGGCGCGTCGACGACTACGTCCGGGGTAATGCCTTGGCCCTGGATCGAGCGGCCGGCCGGCGTGTAGTAGAGCGCGGTGGTCAGCCGCAAAGCGCCGTGACCGTTGAGCGGGATGATGGTCTGCACCGAGCCTTTGCCGAAGCTTTGCGTTCCCATGATAGTCGCGCGGTGGCGGTCCTGTAGGGCGCCGGCCACGATCTCGGAAGCCGACGCCGACGCGCCGTTGATCAGCACCACGACCGGCGTGTTCTTGATGATGTCGCCGGATCCGGTGACCGAGTAGGCGTGATTGTCGTCGGCACGGCGTCCTTTGATGGTGACCACCGTGCCGCTATCGAGGAAATCGCTGGCCACGGCCACCGCCGCCGCTAGCAGGCCGCCGGGATCGCTGCGCAGATCGAGCACGAGACCCTTGATCTGGCCGCCGGCCTCGCCTTTCATCTTCTGCAGCGCGTCCTTGAAATCCTTGGCCGTGTCGCCACCGAACTGGCTGATGCGCACATAGCCGATGCCGTTCGGCTTGAGCTCGGACTTGACCGTCTGCACTTCGATGATGCTGCGGGTGATGCTGACGTCGAACGGCGCCTTGGTGCCGCGCGCGACGGTGATCTTCACGCTGGTGCCGGGCTTGCCGCGCAGCTCCCGCACCACTTTCGAGAGATCCATGCCTTGCGTGCTTTGACCCTCGATCTGCACGATCAGGTCGCCGGGCTGCAGGCCGGCATGGGCGGCGGGCGTGCCGTCGATGGGCGAGATGACCTTCGGGACGCCCTGTTCTTCGGTGATCTCGATGCCAAGTCCGCCGAACTTACCCGAGATGTCGGCTTCCGACTGCTTGAACTCCTGCTGGTCCATGTAGTCGGAATGCGGATCGAGCCGCGTGAGCATTCCCTTCAGCGCGTCCTTGGTCAGCGTGTGCGAATCGACCGGACGCACATAGGCGCGCTCGACTAGCTGGATGACGCCGTCGAGCAGGGCGAGGTCGGTCGGAGAGGGGCCGCTGGCAGTGCGGGCGCCGATGGCGAAGGCGACGGGCAGGGCCGTCAGGCAGGCGGCGACGACGCTGACGATGACCAGGCGCGGCTTTCTCATGGGAATCGACCTCAAAATTTTTGGGCCTCGAAGCGGCAGCTTATAGCCCTTTCCTCTGCCGGCGGTAAACGCGTCGGCCGGGCGCACGGCCGGTCCTAAACCGGGTAAAAACGGCGCAGCCGTGGCAATGTTCCGGCGCCGGCCGGGGCAATAGGCCGCAAAGAGGCCCGCTCAGCGGCGCCGCTTTGGCGTGCGTTTACGCCGCTTGAGCGGTACGACCTTGGCGGAGGCGCCGGCGCTCTTGCGCAAGGCCTCCTTCAGCCCGGTCGGCCGGTTGTGCTTGCGCAACAAATCGCGGAATGCTTCATCGGCCACTTCTTGAAAGGTCATCATGCGGTCGCGCGCCAGCAGGTCGAGCGCCGCCCAGGTTTCCTCGTCGAACTGAACGCGCTTGCCCGGCATGGCACCCTCCGCGGATTGGAACGATTGCAGGCTCAATTTGTTCGAAATGCCAGAGCCCGGGGGCTCAATGTCGAAGACGACCTTACTTTCGCGCGATTTTGCAGTAAATCGGACGTCACCGCGGCCAAAAATAACCGTTTCTGCGATAGCGTGACTGCGGCGTAAGGCGTTCGCCGAGGCTCGGAACGGACAGCAGACGTGCCCGATATCGTCACCATCACCATCAACCCCGCCATCGACATTTTCGTCAATGTCGATCGAGTCGAGCCGACCAAGAAGATGCGCTGCTCGCCGCCCAAGCGCGATCCCGGCGGCGGCGGTATCAACGTGGCGCGCGTCGCGCACCGGCTCGGCAGCACGGTGGCGGCGATCTATCCGATCGGCGGCGCCATCGGCAAGCTGTTGCAGCGGCTGGTCGAGCGCGAAGGCATTGACAGCGTGGTGACGCCGTCGCACGTGGAGACGCGCGAGAATTTCACCGCCTACGAGGAAGAGACCGGCCAGCAATATCGCTTCGTGCTGCCCGGCTCGGCGCTGCATCGCGCGGAATGGGAGGCTTGCCTGGACACGCTCGCGACGCTGCCCGACAAGCCGAAGATCGTGGTGGCGAGCGGCAGCATTCCGCCCGGCGTGCCGGAGGATTTCTACGCGCGCGTGGCGCGCCAGGCCAAGAAGTTCGGCGCCAAGATGGTGATCGACACCTCGGGTGCCGGCCTTAAAGAGGCGCTGGCCGAAGGCGTCACGCTCATCAAGCCCAATCTAAACGAGTTCAGCGACTTCGTCGGCGCCCCGCTCACCAGCGACGAGGACTGCATCGCCGCGGCGCGCAAGCTGATCGCCGACAAGCGCGTTGAAATCGTCGCGCTCACCTTGGGCGAAGACGGCGCGCTGCTGATCACCGCCCGCAACGTCTGGCGCGCCGCGCCCATGCATATCGAAGTGGTGAGCGCGGTCGGCGCCGGGGACAGTTTTCTCGGCGGATTGGTGGCGGCGATCGCCGCCGGGCAGAAACTCGAGCAGGCCTTCCGCATGGCGGTTGCCGCCGGCTCCGCCGCGGTGATGTGCCCGGGCACAGAACTGTCGCGCGAAGAGGACGTGCGGCGGCTGTTGGACGAGGTGCGGGTCAGCGAGGTGGCGAAGGCGCCGGCGTGACGGCCTTTTTCTTTCGTGAGGCTTCGACCTATCGCTTTGCTTTGATCTTGACGGGGGCGCGCAGGTCATCCTGCGCAAGCCCGCACATGCCCATCCAAACGATCAGGGGCAAGTAGAAAAACAACGGCATTTTCTTTGCTCCGCTTCGGTTCGAGGGAGCAACGTCTGGGTCTTCGGCAGGGTTCCGGCGATCACGCGGGCTTGAGCCTGCGTGAAAGGCGTCAGCGCGCGGCCGTCTTCTGGTCCGTGCAATAAAGCCGCTGGTATTTCTCGGCCAGGCTGTGCATGTCGCGCGCATAGCCGCTCTGGTCGACGCCGGTCCATTCGCGCGCCAAATCGGCGAAGGTCACGGGCCGATGCAGCCGGCGCATGATCGCCTGCACATCGTTCTGCACCAGACGGGTGCGCTTGGCGACCGGATGCGGAATAAGCGTGGTCGAATACATCAGGACATGCTGCAAATGCGCGAGCACGCCGGTCTCGACATTGTCGAAGTGTTCGCCTGCCCGGCCGGGAATGGTGGCGCCGAGGCCGGCGAAATTATTGTCGCTCGCCGGCACGCCGCCGGTCGCGCCGCTCGGGGCGCGAAAGGTGAGATAATTGGTCTCGATCAGCATCTGGAAGAACGCATAGTCCCAGCGCACGGCGACGCATTGATCGGGTGGGCGCGACACGCATTGGCCGATGCTTTGATAGAGCGCGGCGATGTGCTCGAAGCGCGGCGCGATTTCGCGCGGCGTGCGGCGATGCATGTTCGTGCGCTGCACGAAGTCCATGAGCTGGTCCGGCTTGACGCATTTCGGCACCGCATTATCGGCGGTGACGATGATGGGCGGGAGCGAGGCGGCCAGCAGCTTGACCGGCAGCAACAGCACAAGCGACAGCAGCAGCGCACGCGGCAGCAGCGACAAACGAAACAGCATGAACCCCCCGCCCGAAAGTGAGGCGAGTAGGTAAACTGAATCAGGTTAATTTTATGGAATTTTGTGGACGGCGCAGGCCTATCGCGCCCGAAACGGCTAGCCAAACGTTAACAAATGCGGCGAAGGCAAGGCGCGCGCGCCCTACGCGGCGCCGATCGGTTCCCTGGCAGCTGACGCCATCGCGGCCGCCATCCCGACGATGCGGGTTTCGGTGATGAAGCCCCAGGCCGGGTCGTAGCGGTGCAGGTGATAGACCGGATGCGTCTTCATGTGCGGCGGATAGGTGCCCTTGCGCAGCGGCGTCGCGATACACTGCACCACGCTCGCCCGGATGCGCCCGACGTGGCCCTCGGCGGCGCGATGGACGTGACCGCTGAACACGGCGATCACCCGCCCGGAATGCTGCAGCGCCTGGCGCAGCCGCTCCATCTGCTCGTGTGTCTCGAAATGCAGCCGCTCCGGCCCGACCATGACCTCGAACGGCGGATGGTGCGCGAACACCGCGATCGGCTTGCCCGTCCCGGCGTCGATCATGTCGGTGAGGCGTCGCGCGCGCTCGGCGCAGAAGTCGCCCTTGTTGCTGCTCGTGCTGAGCGTATCGACCGCGATCAGCCGGACCGCATAGTCCTCGATCGTATAGTCGATGAACTTGCCTTCCGGCGCCAGATAGCCGAACCGCGCCAAGGCCGTGCGCAAATTCGCCCGGTCGTCTTTGTTGCCGGCCAGCACATAGACCGGCGCGCGCGCCTTGGACAGAATGCGCACGGCTTCGGCGTATTCGTCCGACCGCCCGTTGTGCACGACGTCGCCGGTGTGCACGATCACGTCGGGCGCCGGATCGAGCGCGTTCAAATCCGCAACCGCGCGCTCGAAGTCGCTTATCCGCTGCGCGGCGTCCGGCGTATCGAGCGCCAGATGGGTGTCGGAAATCTGCGCAATGATCATGATGGGCGCCGGCCTCTCTATTTCAGGCTGGCGTAATACTCCCTGAGGATCTTGACCACTTCCGGCCGGCTGAATTCCGGCGGGATGTCTTCATTGTTCGAAAGCATTTCGCGCTGTTTCGTTCCGGATATCGAAATATGCTCCTTCGGATCGTGCGGACAAGTCTTCGCCGTCGCCATGCCGAAGCATTTCCGGCAGTAGAAGGTGACGTCGATCTTCAGCGGCCTGGTGTGCAGCGCGCCGGGCCAGAGCTGATCGAAGATGTGCTGGGAGTCGAACGGCCCATAATAGTCGCCGACGCCGGCGTGGTCGCGCCCGACGATCAGGTGCGAGCAGCCGAAATTCTGGCGAATGAGGGCGTGCAGCAGCGCCTCGCGCGGGCCGGCATAGCGCATCTCGATCGGATAGCCGGCCTGGATCACCGTGCCGGGGCGAAAATAATTGTCGATCATGGCCTGGATGGCCCGGGTGCGCACCTCGGCCGGGATGTCGCCGGCCTTGAGCTTGCCCAGCACCTGGTGGATGAACACGCCGTCCATGATCTCGACCGCGATCTTCACCAAGTGCTCGTGGCTGCGGTGCATGGGATTGCGGGTCTGGAAGGCGGCGACGTTCGACCAGCCGCGCTCGAGAAACATGGCGCGCGACTCGGCCGGGCGGATATAGAGCTGCGGATATTTGGCGGGATATTCGCCTTCGCTCAGCACGGAAACGGGACCGGCCAAGTTGACCTCGCCCTGCGCCAGCACCTTGGCGACGCCCGGGTGCTTCGGATCGGCGGTGCGGTAGACGTGCTCGGCCTCGAGCTTCTTGTCGATCGCGTATTTCTCGTGCACCTCCATGACGGCGAGGATTTCGCCGCTCTCGCCGTCGACGAGCGCGACTTCCTCTTCATCGCGGATGCTGTCTCCCAGGTCCTTGCCGACCGAGAGCGTGATGGGGATCGGCCAGAACACGCCGTTCTTCAATTTCATGTCCAAGCAAGCGCCGCGCCAATCGTCGTGGCCCATGAAGCCGTCGAGCGGCGTATAGGCGCCCATCGCCAGCATGAACACGTCGGAGACCGTGCGCGAGTCGAGCGGGACTTTTCTCAGCTTCTCCGCGCGCTTGCCTTGCTCGGCCCGCTCCATGTTCGGCAACAGCAGCGGCTTGACCTCGTCGGAATTGTGCGGCGGCACCAGTTTCGCCATGAACTTTTCCCCCGGCTTTCGCTTCATGAATTGAAGCGATCATTTTAAACGTGCAGTTCGATTGGTCTTGCCGACCGATCTCTCATACAATTTGGCGCGATATGCTGTAACGGCAAATGAGCGAGAGGCCAAGCGGCAAAGCTGCTGAGAGGCTTTGCGTCGCAGCCGAAAAAAACGGAGCCTGGCGCGGATCGTTTGCCGCGCCGAAAGCGGCGCAGACCGCGAGTAGCGGCACCGGAAAGACAAAAACAAAAGCAAGGGAGAAATGCCAATGAAGATCGGTGAATTTCTCAAGAACTCGCGGCAGCGGCTCGTGGCCTGCGCGCCGGACGACACGTTGGAAGCGGTCGCCAAGCTTTTGCACGCGAATGGCATCGGCGCCATGCCGGTCTGCCAGATGATGACGCGCATGGTCGGCATCGTGTCCGAGCGCGATCTGGTGCGCACCTTCGCCACCAAGGGCTGCGACTTGCGCGACATGCGCGTGCGCGACATCATGACGACGCGCGTCATCAGTTGCTCCCCGGACGACAGCATGCTCGAGGCGCAGGAGATCATGCGCAAGAACCGCTTTCGCCATCTGCCGGTGGTGGAAGCCGGCCGCGTGCTTGGCATGCTGTCGATCCGCGACACGCTGGCGCTACGCCTGCGAGAGTCGGAAGACGAGATCAACGTGCTGCGCGACGTGGTGGTGGCGGCAAGGTACCGGTGAAAGGGATCAGGGATCAGAAACGCG
>Ga0335081_10008006_pt1 | contig 16943 bp, 11 predicted proteins | sample Lox_Sample_35_FD_206713 | JGI IMG/M metagenome (GOLD analysis project Ga0335081, IMG submission 206713) | Soil microbial communities from Loxahatchee National Wildlife Refuge, Florida, United States - Lox_Sample_3.5 | ecosystem: Environmental > Terrestrial > Soil > Wetlands | place: USA... | reverse complement strand
GTTCGACAATCCGTACGTGGTGGTCGCGCGTGCCGACCATCCGCTGCGCGGCGCGGCGCGCATCACGCCGCGCGCGCTCGCGCGCTACGGCTGGATCATGCCGGAGGCCGGGGCGCCGCGCCGGCAGGCGTTCGCGCGGCTGTTTGCCGGACAGACGGCGCCGCCGGTGAGCATCGAGACCACGTCGCTCGCGATCTATCGCAGCGTGCTCGCGGCGTCCGACCGGCTCACTCTGATGTCGCGGCTCGCCGCCCGATCGGACGAGAGCGCGGCGCTCGCGGTGCTGCCGTTCGGCTCGCCGCATCTGCATCGCGCCGACGGCATCGCGTGCCGCGTCGACTGGCAGCCGACCCATGTGCACATGCGGTTCCTCGCGCTGCTGCGTGCCGAGGCGCGGCGGATGGCGGCGGATGGCGAGGCGGCGCGATCCGCGTCAGGTCACCGGCGAGAAGTCCCGGGTTGAGCGCACGACGCCGGCCGCTCCCCTGCGAGCGCGAGTCAGCGCATCGCCGCGCAGCGCGCTGCCATTTGCCGCATCACTGGGCGATCGGCGCGGTCGGCTGGAACGTGCTGCAGGGGATCGGCGGCCGCGGCACGATCGGCAGAATGAAGCGGCCGAACCGGATCTCGAACTGCTGCGGCCAAGTGCGCGCGGCCAGGCAGAGATAATAACTGCCGAGGACCGTGTGGCCGCCGGTCGCCCAGTGCTCGTTGTCGGAGAACAGCGCCTGCTCGGCAAAGGTCGCGCTGATCGGCTGCGAGACCGGCGAAATGGGCGAGCACAGGTACGCCCACGACGAATTGATGCCGAGCGTCTCGACCGGATCGGTGCAGGCGCGGTCGCCGAGGGCGTTCGTCGTGTGGGTGATGCCGAACAGGGACGGGTTGGCGACGATCTGCTGGCGCACGCTGTTCATGTCGCCCCAGGCGAAGCTCACGCCGAGCGCGGTGAGCTTGCTCATGAGCTCGGCGTTGTAGAAGTGGCGCCAAGTTCGCTGGTCGGCGGTGCCGAAGCTCTCGGGAAGATCGGTCACGATGATGTAGCGCGCGCCGCGCTGCTGCAGCGTCGCGATCGCGGCGGCGAGCGAGTCGGCCGCGCCGGTCAGATAGGCTGTCGGATCGGCGGCGGTCGCCGGATCGGCGGCCGGGCTCAGCGCAAAGGCCACGTCATTGCCGCCGGAGCTGATCAGGTACAGCGCCTGGCTGTCGGCCTGATGGTTGTTGAGGTAGTTGGCGATCTGCGTCTCGGTCGGCACCGCGCCGGGAAACAGGCCGATCCCCGGTGGATTGACGTTCTGGTTGCGCGCGCCGCCGGTGGCGTAATTGGTGCCGGTGAAGAGCGGCCGCAATCCGGGCGGGAGCGCGACGATGAGGTCGGGCGTACGAGACGCCGCGACATCGGCGGGCAGCGGAAGCGCCTGGAGCGGAATCACCTCGTCCGCCGGGAGCACGTCGGTCCCGAGCAGGCTCGCGAGCACCTCGACGGACACCGGGCCCGGGCTCGAGGTCGGTTTTCCCATCTCGTAGGTCCGCGGTGTATTGCGCGGACGGGCGAGATTGTAGGTGGAAAGATACTGGTCGAACTGGCTCTCACCGCTCGGACGGAAATTGTACCAGCCGGTATCGACAGTGCTGTCGCCGAAGACCCACAGGCGATCGAACCGCGCATGGGCGGCGGTCGAGCCGGCCGCCAGCAGAAGCAAGCCGGCCGTGATCGTGGCAGCGATAGAGTTGGGAGCGAAGCGCATGAAATGTCTCCTGTGTCGTGCAAGTCACTTATCAAGTCACCTGTCGCGCATATCCAGACGAAGCGTGCCCCGGGGTTGATCCGGAGCGGATACGGTTCGCCGATAAGGACATGCGCCGATCAATGCATCACGAGCGCATCCGGTTGTGGTGTGTCTGACGCTGGAAAGCGATGACGTACCTCAGGTCCCCAGCAACGCCCGTGCCGGCATTGATCTTCGCCCCGCAGTTCGGCGGCCCTGCGTCAGACCGCCAACGCCATGTGTCGCACGTGAGCGCGCCAAGGTTCATTCGACCGCTCACATTCAAGCATTTTCGACACAATGCATCGGAAAACGCTCGGATGCGCAGCGAACTCCGGGCTGAATGACGCCGCCCGTGCGACGAAAGCCGGCTCCAGCACGACGCGGCGCAAGCAAAAGCAGCGGCAGGCCTGCAACACACGCCGCTTCCGCCTCGTTTCGCCCTTGCGAGGACGGCGCCCGCTCGCGCGGACGCCGCCTCTTCATCTCAGCGCTGATGACTCGAAATCAGCGGTGGCCGTGGCCGCCTCCGCCGTGAGCCCCGCCCATGCCTCCGCCCGGCGCACCCATCGGGCCGCCACGACCGATCGCTCCGCCCGCGCCGACCGTGCCGACGTGGCTCGCACCGAAGCCGGCATGGGGCGCTTGCGCGTGGGCGGCGAAATTGTGCGACGGACCCATCGCGTGTCCGCCGTGGCCGAAGACCGCGTGACCTGCGCCGCGACCGGCGAACGCATGCTGCTCGCCCATCCCGCCGAACGCGTGGTGTTCGCCCGTGCCACCGAATTCGTGGTGCTCGCCGCGTCCGACGAACACGTGGTCACCATGCCCATGCCCGATCGCGTGATGATGGCGGTAGTGCCCGCCGCCAAACCCGATAGCCGTAGTCGTAATAGCCGTAGTCGGGCTCATAGTAGCCGTAGTAGCCGTAGTCCGGGCCATAATACTCGTATGACGGCGCCCCGGCATCCCGGCGGGGAACATCGGAGATCCGGCCTCGTTGGGCCTTCACGTTTGATCTGACGCAATGCGCCGAAGCGCGCTTCCCCCTACCGGTCCGCATGCACGAACCCGACCGGGAGACCGCCAATGAGATTTGCCATTGCCATCGCGGCGCTCGCCGCATGCGTCATCTCCCAGCCGGGCCTGGCGGCGAGCGACTGGCCCGACTCCGTCGACCGGTACGTGGCGCAGATCCGCGCGACGATCGATACGACCGACATCGCGGGCTATCTGGCGGTCGTCAAGGAGCCGAACGGCGCGCTGCTGCTCGACGTCCGCGAGGACAGCGAGTTCAAGGCGGGGCACGTCCCCGGCACCGTCAACGTGTCGCGCGGGCGACTGGAATTCCAGGTGTGGAAGCCGCTCGGCTATCCGGGCCCGGTCGACATGAACCGCAAGATCTACGTGCAGTGCGCGAGCGGCAACCGCGCCACGTTGGCGGCGAAACAGCTCAAGGACCTCGGCTTCACCGATGTCACGGCCGTGGTGATGGACTTGGCGGTCTGGCAGAATCGCGGATATCCGTTCATTCGGGACGGGGACAAATAATCCGCGAGGCTGCAAGGGCGGTGGCGCTCATCGACCTGCCGCCCAGCGCATCGATCGTGGCGTACTGGGTCGCCCGCTTTCGCGGACGATGACGGCCGGCGAGGTTCGTGTTGGGCCAGCCAGGCTAACGCTTCTTCGGCGACCAGCCGTAGGCCTTGGCGCAGGCGCCGCCCATCAGCATGGCCCGTTCGCCGTCGCTCAGGCGGTCCGTCGCGAAGAAGGGCTCGACGGCCTGCTCGTAGTTGACGACCGCGAAGGCGCGCGTCCAGTCCGTGCCCCACAGGCAGCGCTCGAGACCCCAGGCATCGAACACGCGGGCGAGCGGATCCCAGATGTCCGGAAACGGATACGGCGCGTGCGACAGCGTGCAGGCGCCGCTGACCTTGATCACCACGTTCGGACGCTTGGCGAGGTCGAGCACTTTCGGCAGGTCGGCCCAGGCATTTGCCGGCGCCGGCGGCACGCGCGGCTGCAGGATGCCGAGATGATCGAGAATGAAGCGCGTGTCCGGATGGCGGTCGATCAGCGCGATGCCGGCGTCGATGTTGCCCCAGCACAGGATGTTGACCGGAAGGTCGTAGCGGACGGCGGCGCGCAGGATGCGGTCATGGCCCGGGTCGTCCGGCGCGCGCTTCTCCTCGGTGCGCAGGAAGATGCGGATGCCGACCGCGCCGGGCGTCTTCTTCCAGTCGGCGACCACGTCCGCCACCGCCGGGTCGTCCGGGTCGACCGGCTTGACGATGGCGAACCGATCGGGATGCGCCTTTTGCACTTCGACCGCATAGCTCGCGTCGTAGCCGTAGAGCGAAAAGGCGGAGATGAAGATCGCGCCATCGACGCCGACCTTGTCCATCGCGGCAGCCATCTCGTCGCCCGTGACGTGAGCGGGCCAGTTCGGCACGCTGCGCCAGGGCCGCTTCGGCGTGTTCGCATCGTAAGCATGGACCTGGGAGTCGATGATCGTCATGGGGCGAGTTCCTCCGTGCTACGCGACTGTGGTCGGCGGCCCGTGTCCCGACGATGCGGGGGCGCCGAGGTTCTGGGCGCTCATGTAGCCGCATCAGGCCGGGGCCGATCAAGTGGGGACCCGACGAGGACTCGTGCCGACCCATCGTCGCGCTGCAGCCGATCGATGCGATCGTCGCGCCGCGGGTCTTGCAAATTGGAACTCCTCGCACGCGCCCAACTTCCCGGCTAAACGACACGCGCGTGCCACCAACAGCAGTTCCGCGCCTGTGTTCGATCACCCATGCGTGGATCGGCCTCCTCGGAAAAATATCTCGCTGGTATTCTTTCGTGTTTTGAAAAGAGCTCGTCCGGGGGCGTGTTGCGTGATCTCACGGCTTGCGTCGTGGGCCGTGAAGCCTCCCCAAAGATCAAGACGAGCCGAACGCTAGGGAGGATCTGCATGAGCGCCGTTTCGCGCGCAGTATTTTTGCGCGCCCTCGAACCAGCCAAAAACATCCTACGTCTCGGCATCGCCGGACTCCTCGGGACGAGCATGCTCGTCGCCGCACCCGTCGCGCACGCGCGCATCACGCAGATCAACATCACGAGTCCGCCGCACACGCTCGCGTTCGGCGGATTCTCGTTCCCGCTGGTCGGCCAATACGAGGTGATCACCGGGATCGCCACCGGCGAGGTCGATCCCAACGATCCGCAGAACGCGATCATCACCGACATCAAGCTGGCGCCGCGCAACGCCGCCGGCCACGTCGTCTACCAGCACAACTTTTACATTCTCAAGCCGGTGGATCTCAGTCACGGCAATCACAAGATGATGTACGAGCCGCCGAACCGCGGCAACAAGACCTACCAGACGCTCAACAACACGCCGACCGGCACCAGCGATCCGGCGGCGCTCACCGATGCCACCGCGCTGGGCGATTCGTTCCTGTGGACGCGCGGCTACACGACCGTGTGGAGCGGGTGGGAGAACAATCTCGGTGCGCTGTCAGGCCTGACCGCGACCGCGGTCCTGCCGGTCGCGCACAATCCCGACGGTTCGACGATCACCGGTCCCGGCTACGAATACATCGTGACAACGGCGCCGCAGGCCGGAAAGCCGCCGACGAACGCGTTCACGCTGACCTATCCGGCCGCGTCCGGCGACAAGTCGACCGCGGTGCTCACGCACCGTGTCCATCTCGACGACCCGCCCGAGACCGTCCCGGCGAGCGGATGGGACTACACCGACACCACCAACACGGCGATCAAGCTGGTGCCGGGCCCCTTCGTGGTCAACGACATCTACGAGTTTTCCTACAAGGCCAAGGACCCGACGGTGAACGGCCTGGGGCTCGCGGCGATCCGCGACTTCAACGCGTTCCTGCGCTACGCCAAGCACGACGACCTCGGCAACCCGAACCCGCTCGCCGGCGACGTGCAGCGCATCTACACCGAAACCTCGTCGCAGCCGGCGCGCACGCTCAACGACTTCGTGCATCTCGGCTTCAACGAGGACGAAAATCACCGCAAGGTGTTCGACGGCATGATGCAATGGATCGGCGCCGGCGACGGCCTCAACATGAACTATCGCTGGTCGCAGACCAAGCGCACCGAGCGCAATCGGCAGGAGGAGCTCTATCTCGAAGGGCTCTATCCGTTCGCCAACGTGCCCACCTTCGATTCGATCTCCAACACCAGCGACTGGCGCTACAAGCGCTGCGAAGAGACCCGCACCTGCCCGCTGGCCACGGAGTTCTATTCGGCGAACGAATACTGGGTGAAGGCGGGCTCGCTGATGAGCACCGATCCGACCGGCCGCTACGACCTGCCGGACCATCCGTTCACCCGGCTCTATCTGCTGTCGAGCAAGCAGCACGGCGGCGCCGGCGACCCGACCTCGCGGGGCTTGTGCCAGCAGCTGCTCAATCCGCTCGACTCGGCGCCGGTCCAGCGCGCGCTGTGGATCGATCTCGACGAGTGGTCGACCATGGGGGTGAGCCCGCCCGACTCGCGGGTGCCGCGGCTGCACGACGGCACGCTGGTGCCGCCGCTGCCGCAGTCGCGCGTCGGATTCCCGAGCATTCCGGGCGTGACCTATACGGGCCTGAAGACGACGCGCTACCGCTTCAACTACGGGCCGGATTTCTACAGGACCTTCGTCCCGACCATAAACCCGCCGGTGATCACGCCGCCCTACGAGGACAATCCGCAGAACGGCCCGATCTATCCGAGCTACGTGCCGAAGACCGACAGCGACGGCAACGACATCGCCGGCATCCGTTTGCCGGAACTCACCGTGCCGCTCGCGACCTACACGGGCTGGGGCCTGCGCGCGGGCGTGTGGAAGAACGACGGCTGCGAGGCGAGCGGGCAATACATCCCGTTCGCGGCGACGAAGGCACAGCGGCTGGCCGCGCAGGACCCGCGTCCCTCGGTCGAGGAACGCTATGCGTCGTTCGCCGAATATCGCAACAAGGTGGTCAAGGCGGTCGACGACCTGGTGCGGCATCGCTTCCTGATCTGCGACGACACCGTGGACATGGTGAACCGCTTGCTGCAGGCCGGCCTCACGGCCGGCGTGCCGGCGGCCGCGCCGGGCGAAAGCACGTCGAGTCCGGATCCGGTGCCGGCCTGTGTCGGGCACATCCGGTTCGGCCATCACTCGCACGGCGACGGCGAGGGACACGACCACGACGGCGACGATCACGGGTGAGCGCCGCCGGCGTCGAGCGGATCGCTTTCATGGAACCGGTCCGTTCACGACGCTCGTCACCACGCGTGGGGCAATCGTATGTGAGGTGAGCAAGACCCCGCGCTCCTTCTCCCCGACCCGAAGTCGGGCTTGCCCGACTTCGGCATCGATAATGCGCAGGTCGGGCAGGCCCGACCTGCGTGGGAGAAGGTCGGGATGAGGAGGCCTCTCCGCAAACTCGGAGCTCGCGGATAGACCCCGCTCACCCCAACCCTCTCCCCCTAAAGGGAAGGGAGCCCAGGCGCCGTGCGCACCTTACATGCGGTGGCCCTGGAATCGGCGGGAGGCCGCGCCAGAGCCTCTCGAAAGAACTGACCATGGGAGGACAAGCAAATGCGTCTCACGACAAGTGGGCGATGGCTGCTGTCGGCCATCGCAATATGCGGCGCAACGATCGGAGCGAGCGCGCCGAGCGAGGCGCGCGTCGACCGGCTCGTCGTCGATGCGACCTCGACCGCGACCTACACGCCGGTCGGCGGCGCGCCCACGCTCTACACGATCTACTCGGGCCGGGTCTTCGGCACGCTCGATCCGCACGGCCGGCACAGCCGGATCATCACCGACATCGAGCTCGCGCCGACGACCGACGGCCGGGTGCCCTACGTGGCGAACTTCGAGATCGTCACGCCGAACGACGCCTCGCAGCGCAACGGCCTGATGATCTACGGGGTGCCGAACCGCGGCGGCAACGCGACCCTCACCGGCTCGCTGCAGCCGGGCGTCACCTATGTGCAGAGCGGCTGGCAGGGCGACCTGCTCACCCAATGCACCACCCCGCCGGTGCCGCTCTATCCCTGCACCGACCTCAACGCCGGACCGTACGGGACGCCGCGTAACAACGGCACGGCGCCGAGCGGGCCGCAGGGCGCGTTCGTCATCCAGGTGCCGGTCGCGACCTCGGACGGCAAGCCGCCGAACGGCCACAACACCATCGTGGGCAAGGTGTACGGGCACATCGCGATCAATTCGAACGGACACACCGCCCAGCTCGTCATCTTCAACTCGGCCTGGGTGCCCTACCAGCCGGCCGGCTACACGCCGGGCGGAGTGCCGAGCACCGCGGGCGCGCAGTTCTGGAGCTTGGCGTCGCAGACCACCGACGGCGTCGACGGGCCAAAAACGCCGATCACCAACTGGACCTGGGCGAACTGCCCGAGCGGCCCGCCCGGCATACCGAACCCGTACTTCGTCTGCCTCGGCAGCGGCACGTTCGATCCCAAGCTGCTCTACGAGATGGCCTTCACGGTGCAGAACCCGCTGGTGCTCGGCGTCGGCTTCGCGGCGACGCGCGACCTGATCGCGTTCCTGCGCTACGAGCCGTCCGATCGCACCGGCCATGCGAACCCGATCTCGGGCAGCATCCGCAAGGTGATGGACATCGGCTCGTCGCAGTCGGGCTCCTTCATCCGCGGCTCGATCTTCTACGGCTTCAACGAGGATGCGCGCGGCCGCATCGTGGTCGACGCCGCCTGGCCGCAGATCGACGGCCGCATGATGTGGGCAAACGAGCGCTGGGCGCAGGAGAACGTCATTCCCAATCTCTACATGGGCGGCGACGAGGCGCCGGTGTGGTGGGCGGATTTTCCCGACTTTGCCCGCCGGCTGCCGCCGAACGGACTCCTGCATCGCTGCGCGGAGACGCGCACCTGCCCGGAGATCCTCGAGACCTACGGCTCGAACGAGTTCTACGACGAGAAGATGGGGCCGGACTTTACCGGCTTCTGCGTGATCTGCGTCTTCGACATCCCGAAGCCGCCGAACGTCCACCGCTATTATCTGCCGGGCACCAGCCACGGCGGCAATATCTCGCCGGCAAGCTTCACCTGGAGCCCACCGCCGACGACACTCGGAACCAGCGGACAGCTCTACCCCTCCAATCCGAATGGGGAAAACTTCACGAACAACGCGCTGCTCGCCGACTTCATCGACTTCGTGCTCAAGGGCACGCCGATGCCGCCCAGCATTCCGGGCGTCACCTATCCGACGCTGCTCGCGCGCCAGCTCGTGCCGCCGACGCAACGCGACGAGGGCTTCCCCAACATCCCGGGCTTCGCGTTCGGCGGCGACCAGGCATGGCCGCCCTTCGTCTATGACTTCGGGCCGCACGTCGACTATTCGCAGCAGACCGGCGTCCCGACCATCCAGCCGCCGATCATCCGCGAGGTGCTCACCGAATACGTCCCGCGCGTGAACCAGGACGGCAACGAGGACGTCGGCAGCGTGCCCTCGGTGCTGTTTCAGGCGCCGCTCGGCACCTATGTGGGATGGAACATCATCCCGCCCGGCACCTTCTATGCGGGCCAGCAGGTGCAGCTCGCCGGCGGCTACTGGCCGTTCCAGCAGACGCACGCGGCGCGCACCGCGGCGGGCGATCCGCGCCGCTCGCTCGAGGAGCGCTACGGCACGCACGCCGGCTATGTCTGCGTCGTGACCGCGGCCTCCAACAAGGCGATCCGCGACGGCTTTCTGCTGGTGGCCGACGCGCAGACGATGATCGCAGCCGCGGCCGGCTCGAACGTGCTGGCGTCGCCGTTCGCGCCGACGCCGCAGGACACCGCAACCGGCAACGCGCTGTGCGCAAAGCCCGATGCGCAAGGGCTGACCGCGACGGGCCGCGCGCACTGAGCGGGCGGCTCAGCATCGAGTACCGATGGCGGAGGAGTGATCTGCTCCGCCATTCAGCCTGCATGTCCGGGTCCGCGCCTAGCGGTACAGGCTCAGTCGCGGCCCGCGGCCACGTAAAGCCAAGGGAGGAAATGAACATGTCTTGCAAGACAAACAGGGCGCTCCGGCATTTCGCGCCGGCCATGGCGTTCCTCGCTGCAGCGATCGGCTGGAGCTCGCCGAGCGAGGCTTACGTCCAGCAGATCGTCATCGATCAGACGGCGACCGTCGACTTTACGCCGATCATCTTGGGAACCTCGACGCCCGGCCCGTCCACGTCCTACACGATCTACGTGGGCCGGATATTCGGCGCGCTCGATCCCGACGATTCGCATCACGCCGTCATCACGGACATCGAGCACGCGCCCAGGACGCACGGGAAAGTCACCTATATCGCGGACTTCGAGATCGTCACGCCGACCGATCCGGGCCAGCGCAGTGGATTGATGATCCACGAGGTGCCGAATCGCGGCAACAACGCGATCAACACCGCCGCGCTGATTCAGGGTGCAACCTATGTGCAGAGCGGTTGGCAGGGCGACCTTCTGGCGCAATGCTCGCCGTCTCCGGCCATCCCGTATCCCTGTTTCGATCTGAGCACCGGCCCCTATGGCAGTCTGAACACCACCACCGGGGCCTTCACGCCGCCGAAGGTGTCCGATGTGACCGGGCCAAAGAGCTTGGCGAGTTTCGTCGTTCAGGTCCCGGTGGCGACCCATGACGGCAGGGCGCCGAACGGAAACAATATCATCACGGGTCAGGTCTACAGCCATGTGTGCACCGGCACCAACGGGTGCGGCTTGGCGGTCGGAAGTGCGCCGACCAGCACCGCACAGCTCGAAATTCAGGGGCCGGCGTTTTCGCCTTACCACCCGGCGAGCCTGGACACCAAGCAGGCGCAGTTCTGGACCGTATCGTCGCAAACCTTCACCGGCGTGACCGGCGCGAAGACGCCGATCGCGAGCAGCCAGTGGGCCTGGGCCTACTGCCCCAATGGCTGGCCCGGGACGCCAAATCCCAACTGGATCTGCCTAAACGGCGCGACCTTCAACCCGAACCTCGAATATGAAATGGTCTACACCGCCGCGAACCCGTTGGTTCTCGGCGTCGGATTTGCCGCGTTTCGCGACCTTGCCGCCTTCCTGCGCTACGGCTCGGCCGCTCCGGGCGGCGGATCAAACCCGATCGCCGGCACCGTCTCCAAGACCATCGTCATCGGTGCGTCGCAATCGGCCGCGTTCATCCACGGCTTCATCTTCTGGGGTTTCAACGAACAAGGCAGCGACGAATGGGACCACCATGAAAGGGGCCGCATCGTCTTCGACGGCGCGTGGCCGCAGATCGACGGGCGGATGATGGTGATGAACATCCGCTGGGGACAGCCGAACAACCTGATGTACCTCTACATGGGCGGCGACGAAGCGCCGGTGTGGTGGCCGGACTATCCGAACCTGGCGCGTCACCTTCCGCCGGACGGCATCCTCCACCGCTGCGAAAGGACCGGCACGTGTCCGGAGGTCCTGGAAACCTTCGGCTCGGCCGAGCTCTATTCCGAGAAGATGTCGGTCACGCTTTGCGGATTCACCTGCATCGGCGACATACCGTTGCCGCCGAACCTTCATCGCTACTACTCGCCGGGCGCCACCCACGGCGGCGGCACGGTCACCTTCAACTGGACGGCCCCCAACAAAGTGACGATCCCGGCCGGCCAGTCGCTCCCGAACGATCCAATTCCGCTCGCCTTCACCAACAATGCGCTGCAGTACGACTTGATCGCGTTGCTCATGAAGGGGACTCGAATGCCGCGCAGCGTTTATCCAACGCTCGCGCGCGGGCAGCTCGTGCCCAACACCAAGCAGGCGGAAGGCTTTCCCGATATCCCGGCTTTGCCGTTCGGAGGAAATCAGGCGTGGCCCCCGTTCGTCTATAACTTCGGACCGAGGGAGGACTACGATCAGGAGAGCGGCGTGCCGACCATCCAGCCGCCGATCATCGAACGCGTGCTGCCGGTCTATGCGACGAAGGTCGATGCCGACGGCAACGAGGATGTCGACGGCATGCCGACGGTGCTCGGCCAGGCGCCCTTGGGCACTTATGTGGGTTGGAATTTGGCCACCACCGGGTGGTACGGGCCCAATGCAAGCAATGGCCCGGGCAGCGTCGGCCAGGTCTTTGCGGGGGCGGGCAACAGCGGAGGCTTTTTGCCGTTCTGGGATACGAAGGCGAACCGCGAGTCGGCCGGCGATCCGCGCCGCTCGCTCGAGGAGCGCTACGGGACCCACGCGGGCTATGTCTGCGTCGTAACCGCGGCGTCCAACGCGGCGGTGCGCGACGGCTTCCTGCTCGTATCCGATGCGCAGACGCTGATCTCGCAGGCGACCGCCGGGAACGTGCTGGCGCCGCCCTTCGCGCCGACGCCGCAGGATACGGCGACCGGCAACGCGCTGTGCGCGAAGCCGGACGCGGCGGGACTGACCGCGACGGGCCGGACGCACTGAGGGATCGGCACGACACCCAATACCGGATGGCGGAGCGGGCGATCTGCTGCGCCATTCGGCCTCTGTGCCGACAGGTGCAGGGACTGCGGATGTCCGCTTCATTCGCATCGTCCGCGGGATCGCGGATCTCCGCTTTGCCTCATCCTGCGGACCAGCCGTCAACATCCGCACAGTGCCACGACCGGCCGCATGGGCGGCTTCGGGCCGCCGTCCACGGCTCGATCAGGCATCGCCGGTCGGCACGATTGCGGCGGTCTCGACCATCAAGATCACGCTCTTTTCGGGCGCACGCGTGCAATGGAGGACGCCCTTCGGCACGGTGAAACCCTGATTGGGCAGCAACTCGATCGAGCGGCCCTCGAGATCGATGATGAAGCGGCCACTGAGGACGAAGAAGAACTCGTCGTCGTTCTCGTGCTTGTGCCAATGGTATTCACCTCGCATGACACCAAGCCGGATAACGGAATCGTTCACCTTGCATAAGGTCTGGTTATACCATTGATCGGTGACCGCCTTCGCCAGCGAAGAAACGTCGATCAAGGTCAGCGGATCAAACTTGATGTCCAGATGCGTGGCATAGGGATAGGCCGCTGTCTCAGCCATCTCGGTCTCCTCGACTAACACCAAAAGCGACTCCTCATCCTGAGGAGCATTTCTTCGCGAAGCGAAGGAATGCGTCTCGAAGGATGGGCCAAGCATACATGTGGTGACCACTTGCATTCCCGGCCCATGGTTCGAGACGCGACGCTTCGCGTCGCTCCTCACCATGAGGGAGAGGACTTTGCGCGCAGCCGCGCCGGGCGCCTCGCGGTCACCGCGCCACGGCGGGCCGTTTTTGCGGTGTGCTGAGCTTGGCCAACTTTGCCGCGATCGCGTGCGCCGGGCTTGCGTGCTTCGTCGCGCCGGCATCGGCGTGCGCGGCCGGCGGCTTGGTGGTTTTCGATCGCGCCTTGTCCGCGGCCTTGGTCTGCGCGGCGCGCTTTTGCGCGGCCGCCAGGCCGCGCTTGACGATATATTCGGTGCCGTCGATCGGCCCGACATGCGGCGGGTCGCGATCGAGATAGGGGCGCCCGATCCCGACCTCCTTGCCGTGCGCGTCGACCCACTTCCACAGCTCTTCGCTCGAGGCGTACCGCTCCATGCGGTTCTCGCCCTTGACGCTCACGATATCGGCCGCGAGCCCGTGGCCATAACCGCCGCGCATGCTCCCGCCATGATAGGACCGGTCGGGCGCGGCCTTGTTGCCGGCTGCGATCGTTTGACGGTAGTCGTCGCGGAATCCGCTGGTGATGCCCGGCATCAGGCCCGCATCATCCATCGCCCGCAGCGCGCCGTAGAGCCTGTGCCTGAAAGCGCGGTCCATGCCGCCGATGACGTAGGCCATCAGCGACAGGCCGGCCCGTTGCGCGGCGGCCGGATCCTTCCACGTGAAGTCGCCGACGACGTAGCTGGTGACGGTCTGGGTCACGGTCCGGGCCTTGCCCTTGCGCTTGACCGTCACCTTGACCCGCTCGGTCACTTTGTTGGTGTCGATCTTGGGCGTGCGCTCGTAGAGCGACCACAGGTACGCGTCGATGCAGGCGTCGGTCGCGCATGATTGGGCAGGCTCGGTCGCCTGGACGGGCGGCTTCGGCGCGTCGTCCACCGGCGCGGACGGCGCGACGGAAGCGAGCTGCATGCCTGCGTCGGGCGGCGGCGTCGCGGCGGGCTCGCTCATCGCCGGCGCGGCGGCGGGAACTTCGGCAGGAGAGGTGACGGGGGCGGGAACTTCGGCCACGGAGGTGACGGGGGCGAGGACGGATGCGGGCGCGGGCGGGCTTGCATCGCTTGGCGCGGCGGCGCTGACGGGCGCGGCCGTGACGACAGGAATGGCGGCGGTCACGTCGGCCGGCTCGGGCGGTGTCGTCGGCTTGGGCTCAGTCGTCGAGGCTGCCGTATTCTCGATTGGGGCCGCATTGAAAGTGCCGAGTCCGGCCGCGCCCCATCCGGCGAGCGCGACCGCTCCGCTTACGGCCAAGCCAGCAAAAGTTCGCGCTGTCATCCCGCCGGCCCTCCTCTCCAAAGGGTCCCCGATCTTGGACCGCAGATTCTGCTCCCGCAATACCCTGCCCGCCCCCCCGGTGGACATCGTAAACGTGCGAACCGGGTTCCATTAAGTGCGATAGACGACATGTCGCGCCGATGACCCGCTTGCTACCAAGGTGCTGCAAAGCCCTGTGCGCCGCCGAAGCGCTCGCCTCGCGGACCACGCGCCAAGTTCGCCGAAGCGTAACAGCAAAGAGCTCAGATTGAGCATATCGCGCGTCTGCGTGACGAGGATGAGATTCGCCTGGGGACAACGCTCTCCTCTCGCAGCGCGCGGATTCGACTCTGCTATTGTGACGATCGGGTGATGTTCCGGGGGGAACTGCGACGATGAAACGCGCTGCGCTGCTGATGCTTGTCCTGCTCACCGTTTGTCCGGCAGCGGCAAAAACGCATCATGGCCATCACTTCGTTGCTCGCACAATTCACCACGCCAACCGCGCGAGCGACACCGACTCCCATTCGGGAATTACCTGCGACATGGTCCGCGCCTATGTGGCGCAGGTGGGATTGGCGCAAGCGATCGCCATGGCGCAATCCGCCGGCATCACGTCGTCCGAGAAGGAGCGCGCGCGGCGCTGCCTCGATGAAAAGAGCTGACCTGCGCTGCGTCGCTCCGCCGCCGCGATTTTGGCAGCTCACTCGATCTTCAGGTTCGCCTTCCTGATCACGTCGCCCCACATGGCCTTCTCCTTGCGCAGATAGTCGGAGAAGGCGTCGAGCGGCCCCGGAACCGGCTCGACCGCGAAGCGCGCGAGATATTTTTTGCGGAAATCGGGGTCGCCGACGATCCGTTGCACGTCGGCGTTGACCTTCCTGACGACGTCGGCCGGCGTGTCCGCCACGGCAAAGAGCCCGAACGAGACGCTCGCCTCGTATCCCGGAAGGGTCTCGGCGATGGTCGGCACGTCGGGAAACTGCGCCACGCGCTTGTCGCTGGCGAAGGCGAGCATCTTGAGCTTGCCGGCCGCGACCGCGCTCAGCGCCACGGACGGGCCCATGATGATCGCATCGATGTGTCCGGCCATCAGATCGGTCAGCGCGGGCGCCGCGCCGCGATAGTGCACCGCCGTCATGTCGACGCCGGCGAGATTTTCCAGCTCCAGGCCGGCAATGTGCAGCGCGGTGCCGACGCCCGCCGTGCCGAACGTCACGGTGCCCGGCTTCTTGCGCGCGAGCGCGATCAGGTCGCCGACGGAATTCGCCGGAAACGACGGATTGACCAGCAGCGCCTGCGGAATGGTGCCGAACCCGGCGACCGGAACAAAATCCTTCTCGACGTCGTAGGCGAGCTTGTCGCGATAGAGATGCGGCTGGGTGGTGTAGAAGCCGGTCTCCGAGGCGAGCAGCGTGTAGCCGTCATGCTCGGCGCGCAGCACGGACTGCGCCGCGATCGCATATCCGGCGCCGCCGCGGTTCTCGACGACGACAGCCTGCTTCCACGTCTCGGAGAGCCGCTGCGCGACCGCGCGGGTGAGCACGTCGGTCAAGGCGCCGGCCGCCGAGGTCACCACGACCGTGACGGTGCGGTCCGGGTAGGTCTGTCCCAACGCGGCGGGGCCCGCGAGCAGGCTCACGAGCACGATCATGCGGCCCAGCGCGGCGGCCATCGCTTCCTCCGATCGCTTTCTTGTCGTCTCCTTGCAGCCGGACGGCAGCCTAGCACAGCGGGGCGCGGCCGACGCCAGCCTCGATGTGCCGAGGAACCACTATTGGCACGCCGGCATGTTCGGATCGCAATGAGGTTGCGCATGCTCTACGGCGCGATCTCATTGGGAGACTGCAACGCTCGAAGCGGTAGCCACCGGAACTCGACATCCGAGGCTCGATGAGCCAAGAGCCGGTTTGATTGCGACCACGCCACTCGATTTCATGCACGACGTGGCCGTCGGCCGAAAGCCGCAGCTCGTCGTAGCGCCAGTCGCCGTGACCGCGCTCGCCGTCGTCGACGCTCATCCGGTACCTGAACACGCGAGGGTATGTGAGCTCGATATATCCGTCGCGGTATGCGCCAACCAGACGGACGCGCATCGACACCTTGCGAGTCTCGCCGCGCGCTTCGGAGCCCAGCTCGGTCAGGGAAAGCGACTCGAGCCATGAATCGTGCGGACAACGGTGATCCGAAAAGCTGAAGTACCAACCCGACGTCGCGAGAGCGTAGGCGGAGGGAGGAAACAAATCTCGCGACGACGCGAGATGGTCATGGTAGCGCGCGAAAGCGCCCGCGACATCGTCATCACGCCCGTCGGCCGCGAGCAAGTAAGTCACACTGGCGCGTCTCCGATCAGCGCGGCCGGGCCTTTCGCCAAAGGCTCAGGTATCCGCCGAGGGCGCCCAGCGCGGGACTGAGCGGCAGAAGCGCGAGGTGCAGCGCGGCGTCGCCCGCCGCCCGGGCGCCGAGCAATGCGTACACGCCGGATCCGACGCAAAGAATCGACGAAAGCGCCCCGTTCAGGACCTCGTCGTGCTTGGCGATCCATGCCGCGACGTAACCGCCGAATACGGAGCAGAGTGAGCCCAAAACAAGGGACGAGACTTTATAGAAGCTGCTGCCATGACGACCTGGCCGGCCGAATTGGCGTCAAGGTCGCCCTATGCACGGCTGCCCATCACCCTGCCTGTGAATAGGGCCCTTCGCGGGCTGAGATGTCCTCGCAGATCACATCGAGAAACTGG
>Ga0335081_10008005_pt1 | contig 16944 bp, 1 predicted proteins | sample Lox_Sample_35_FD_206713 | JGI IMG/M metagenome (GOLD analysis project Ga0335081, IMG submission 206713) | Soil microbial communities from Loxahatchee National Wildlife Refuge, Florida, United States - Lox_Sample_3.5 | ecosystem: Environmental > Terrestrial > Soil > Wetlands | place: USA: Florida... | reverse complement strand
CAGCACCGGGAACACCCGAGGAGCGCGTCGAGGCGTTCATCCGCCACCTGCGCACCTTCTTCCACGTTCCGTTGCAGGCGCCCGCTTCAGCCGGGCCCGCCCCGGGCGCGGCGCCGTTGCTGCCCCGCTCGGCGTCCGACGGGTTCGCGGCGTTCATGGCCGCCTACCCGACGCACTCCGGCGGAATCCCGTTCGTCTTCGGCACGCCGGCCGACGCCAATGCCGTCGAAGCATCCGTGCAGGATGTCTTCCCGGGCGACGCAGACGCGCAGGCCTGGCTCAGGCAATGCCTGGAAACGATCTCGGCGCTGCACGACCTGACCGATATCGGTGCCGGCGAACTGCAATTCTCGTTAATGGAAGCGCTGTATGCGCGCGGGTTCACCAGCGGCGCGGATGTCACGGCGCTCTCGCCAGCCGACTTCCAGCACGCGCTGGAAGGAACCGTCGCCTACCCGTACGCCATGGCGATCTTCGCGCGCGCAGGCGGACCGCAGCCCCACCCTCACCCGCAGCAGCCGTTTCAACCGGTGAACCCCGACGGGTCGCTGGTCGACTGCGTTCCACCCGCGCACCTCTCACCACTTGGCCCAGTGCAGTACCTGCACGAGCTGCTCCAGCTCTCCCCAGCCTCGACCTGCGAGGACCCACTGCGGCCCGGCGACGACTACCGGATCGGAACGCAGCTGACACACCGCCGCCGACCGCTCGGCTTGTTGCACGCCACCGCCGCGAATCTCCAGACGCCGGTACCGGTGATCGACATGGTCAACGAGAGCCTCGAGGCGCTCACCGGCGGGGGCGCGATCTACGACACTGCCGGTGACGCCGTGGCCGGGCATCGACTCGCATCCGACGGCCAGATCGGAGGCAACCCCTATGCTCACGATCCGCAGACATTGTTCGCGACGGTGCCCAAACACTCTTCTCCCGCAACGCCGGTGGCCGTCCCGGCGATCTACGACGCCCTGCGCGCGGACTTCAGTCATCCCGACCTGCCCTACCCGCAGGGTCTAGACATCAACCGCTCCTACCTACAGGCGATGGGCACCAGCCGCCACTCGGTGATGCGTCACTTCCGCAAGGACATCACCGAGTTCGCGATCGACGCAAACCACGAACCCGCCGCCTTCCTCCCGCATTTGTGGCGTTACCCGCTGCGCCGTGAAATCGCGTTGGAGCTGCTGGGCATCTCGCCCGAGGAGTACAACCAGCTCTACACCGTGGATTTCGCCCCTGTCCCAGTGCTTTACGGCTTCGCCTCCGAGTCGGTGGGGGGCCGGACGTGGACGGACATCGTCCGCCAGGTGCCCGAGTTCCTCAAGCGCAGCGGGCTCGACTACTGCGAGTTCATCGAGCTGTGGCAGGCAGGCATCGTGGCGTTCGGCCGCGCCGGCCATGTGCGGGATCCCGAAGACGACGACGCCCAGCATCCCTTCCCGAACTGCGAACCTTGCTGCCCCGACAACATGGTGATCGACTTCGGTCAACTCGATCCCGTTGTGGCGCTGCGCAAACTGGCCGTGTTCGTGCGACTGTGGCGGCGGCTGATGACGGTGCGCTGCGCGAAATTCACCATGGCCCAGCTGCGTGACGTGGCCGATGTGCTCGAGCTTTTCCACGGCGGTTCGACCAACCCCGAGTTCGTTCGCCAGCTCGCCTCACTCGTCGTGCTGCGCGAAATCCTCTGCCTACCGCTAGCCAACCCCGACGCCAACGTGCCCGACGACGCCACCGGCGCCGATCGCACGCATCTGCTCGCCCTCTGGGAAGGCCCCACCGCAACGTACTGGGGATGGGCGATAGATCAACTCCTCGACGGCGTGGAAGACGCCGCCGCAGCGCAGCGACCCGACCTCGAGCGCGACCCCGAGCTAGACAAGCTGCGACGCGAAAACCTCGACGCCCTTTCGGTCCTGGCCGGCTTCGACCCGCACGTAGCCATCGACACCTGGCATCACCAGCCGACCAGCACACTGCGCTTCGCCGAAGTGCTCCTCAAGATCTACGTCTCACGCTTTACCGTCGGCGAGGTCCTGTTCCTGTTCTCCAACGCCCACCTCGACGGCGACGACCCCTTCGCACTGCCGACACCGAACGAATCACTCGACGACCCACTGGAATTGCCTGACGACGAACAGGACTTCGACCTGTGGGTGCTGCGCGCCAAATTGCTCGACGCCGAGGCGCAAGACGAGCAGACCTGGACGTGGGCACGCATCACCGCGTCGCTAGAAACGGAATTCGGCTACATCCCCACCTTGCCTGGGGACCCGTTCATGGCGATCGGCGAGCACTTCTTCCCGTCAATCCTCGAGCGCGAAGGCATCCCCGTCGCGCCAGACCGGCGCCGCTTCAGCGTCGCCGTCCCGGCCGCGGGCACGACACCGCTGATGTGGAACACCCCACCGGAGGGCCCCTTCCGCTACGACACCGCCAACCAGCAGCTGTGGTCCCCGCTGCCGTTACGCGATGAAACCGTCACCGAACGACTCAGCACGCTCGACCCACTCAACACCGCCGAACGCGTCGCGGTGCGAGACCTCTATTTCGCACCCCGCGCGCTGCTGGCCCCGTTCGCGCTGCTCTTCGACAACTTCGATGCCGCGGTTCATCGGCTCGTCCACGCGGCCGACGACCAAGAGCGATTCGCCTACGTGCAGGCCGCCTATGCCCGCTTCCACCGCCGCTGCCAGATCGTCGCAGAGCATCTGGCCGACCACGTCGCCTCCGCCGCCGCACAACCACGACGCGTGACCGCGCGCGACGTCATGCGGCTGCTGCGCGAACTGCACGGCGACGAGAACGCCGGCCTCACCCCATGGGAGGACGACAACGGCCAGCCGCCGCAGATCCAATGGCCGCACGCTCCGACCGGAGGCGCCTTCGCGGCTCTGTTGGGGCTGCTCGGAACCGGGCTGGTGGAGACCTTCTCTGTCGCCGGGACGGATCAAGCATGGCGTGAGATGCGCGGTTCCACAACAATGTTCGGCGACGCAGCCAACGAGTGGAACGCCCCCGTCCCCACCGTCATCCCGGCACTAGATCTCACCCTGACACCCCAGCAGCTGCGCCTGGTCAACGTCCGAAACGGCTTCGCTTTGCGCAATGTCGACGGCGAGCCGCTGTTGGGAGCACAGCCATTTCAGGTGACGTGGTCCGGGGCGCTACTCATCGAGGAGCCCGGAGCCTACCGGTTCCTCGCCGGCGCCCCGACCGCCGAAGGTGAAGACCCCGATCCTGGCCCAGCAAGCGACCACCGCTGGCGGCTGCGGCTGCGCCGCGGCCAGCGCGAGTGGACGTTGCTCAACCGCGGCTGGCCCGGGGAGGAGGCCCCCGACCATGCCTCGGCGCCGCTGGAGTTGCGTCGCGGCATCTACCGCCTGACCGTCGACCTCGAGCATCCACAGCCCGATTTCGCACGCGAAGAGGACATCTGCCCGCGCCACACGGGATTTCAGGTCAAATACGCCGGACCCGACACCAACGACACCGCCGCCGAGATCCCGCGGCGACGCTTGTTCCGCGAGAGCGTCGACACGCCGTTGGGAGCCGACATCGCAGTCGGCGATGCCGCCGACGGCTTCCTGCGCGACCGCTACACGGGCAGCCTGCGCGATATCCGCCGCACCTACCAGCGCGCATTTAAGGCCGCGCTGCTCGCTCACCGGTTCGAGCTCTCAGCACAACCGCCGCCCGGCGACCGCCAATCCGAACTCGGCTACTTCCTCGACCACGCCGAAGCGTTCGCGGGCCGCACCCACCCGCGGACCGGTCCGGCCGCCTTCGGCACGCATCTCGCCTGGTTTGCACCTGACCTTCTCCCGGTGTCCGACCCGTACCAGCCGCCACCACCACCGCCGGCCGATGATCGAGAAAATCCCAGCCCGAAGCGTCAAGCCGCGCTGTTCGACTGGTGGGAACGCCTCTACGACTACGCCGCCTTGCGCGAGGAAACCAAACCTGCGCGCGACCGGCCGGCCTGGCGGCTGTTCTATGAGGCATCCGAGCGCCGCCCCGACGAACCCGTCGAACTCGTCCGCCACCTCGGTGTCGACATCCGCCACGCACCGCTGGTCCTGACCTACTTCCACAAACCAACCGACTACACCATCGTGGTCCCAGACCTTGAAACTGAGGGTTGGGCGATCCGGACCTGGCGCGGCGAGGTATGGCTGGACCGCCTCGAACGGTGCTTCCTCGCCGCCTGGATCGGCGACGCCAAACCGGCCCGATGGGCCGCCGACGATCCCAACGAAGGACCCGACGCCGGCAACGAAAACCTCACGCAGTTCGTGCGCTTCGGGGCCTTCGAGAACGGTCCGCCGCGACGCTACGAAGACGTCCGCGGACTCAACGACGGCCTGCGCACACGCGCACGCGACGCACTCGTCGCCTACCTGACGAGCGTGCAACGCGTGGCCCTGCCCTACTCGCCGGGGTCGTTCGCCGAACGCCCGCGCGACTTGGGCGACTTGCTGCTGCAGGACGTCGAAACCAGGACGTGTAGCCGGGCCAGCCGGATCGATGATGCGATCAGCAGCGTCCACGCGTTCGTGCAGCGCGCACGCCTGGGCTTGGAGCCCAGTTTCGTCCCGACCGCGGCGTTCAGCGACGCATGGGATAAGCGGTTCGCGAGCTTCCACGAGTGGCGCTGCTGTGCTGAGCACACCGTGCACCGCGAGAACTGGATCGAATGGGAGGAGCTGCGCCGCGCACGCAAAGTCGAGGCCTTCAGATTCCTCGAGGAGGAACTTCGTGAATCCAAGCTCACGGTGCCGGTGCCCGGGGGCCTGGAGTGGTGGCCGGGCCGCCGACCGCCCGAACACGCCCCGCTCACGCTGCTTCAACGCGCCGAGCCGTCACGTCTGCGCCTGCTGACCCCGGGCCCGCTCCCAGAGGGCCTCGATCTGCTCGGCACACCGGAGCGCGACGCGCGCCCGTCGTGGCTGGCTCCGACGAGCCGCGCGATCGAGTTCGAACCAAACGGCAACGGTGACGGTGACGGTGACAACGGTGATGGCAACGGCGACAACGGAAACGGCGTCATCCTTCATGCCGACGCGCCGGCCGCTGTGGCCGTCGAGTTCCCGCAAGCCGACCTTGATCGGCTGCCGCTGTGGATTCAGGCCGCCATACGGCTCGGCGCGCGGTTTGTGCGGGTCGCCGCCGCGGGTGAGCCCCCTGCGGACTCGGCCTACGAAATTTGCGAGTCGTATGACGCTGACGGCTGCCGCATGAGTTGCGGCTGTCACCACGAGCGGCTCGTCGACGAGTACTACTTCTGGCTGCAGGACGTCGAGACTTACGCTGCGGTCGAACAGAACGCTGATGTCGGGGTCAGCCTGCCCGACGAGACATCGGACTGGCATCGACCTGAGCGCCTCCCCGGTCTGCTCGACTGGCCGCCCACACCCGCTGTGGAACTGCTCTGGTCGCGCGTGCACAACGGTGAGTTCGAGCCGCCGCGGCGAGCCAGCGAGCCGGTCGTGGTAGATCCGTCATTGCTGCCGCCGGGCAAGGTGCCCGAGCTCAAATACATGGGCCGAACCGCGGACTCGCTGCGATTCGAGGTCACCGGCGGTGTGGCGCCCGTCGGCTACCTCGATCCGACGCCTCCCGGGTTCCGGTATGACCTGGCGACGGACTCAGCGGTTGCGCTGCCGTTGGTCGGTGCACCGCCGGCACCGCCGGACGACTTCCCCGGCGGGCTTGATGCCTATCCCTATTTCGCGTACGTGTGCCCTGGGGCGCCTGTCGAACCGGTGTCGCTGTTCTCGGTCGCCGCCACGGTCGCTGGTGCACTGCGTGCGCACTGCCGGTTCGAGTCAGCTCTGAAGTGGTTTGCCCTCGAATTCGACCCGCTCACAGCGGATTTGACGTGGCAGCAGTGTCCCCAAGACAACGGCGACAACGGAAACGGCGGGAACGGCGACGGTAACGGCGACGGCGGGAACGGCAACAACGGTGACAGCGATGGGAACGGGGAGCCGATCCCGGTCCGCGTGCATGCCCCCGACCGGCTCGCGGCCATCGCGCAGCGCCGCGGAGATCTGCCATGCTGCCCGACGGCGGCGCGCGACGACGATGTGGCGCGGCATCGCGCGCTGCTGCTGAGTTACCTCGAGACGATGCTCGACTGGGCAGATGCCTTGATGTGCCGCCATACACCTGAAGCGTTTCGTCAGGCCGACGTGATCGTCCACACGATGGCTCACATGCTCGGCGACCGCCCGCTAACCGTGCTCGCCCAGGATGATCCACAACCCGCGGAAACGGTCGACGCATTCATCCCGCGGCCGGCTGGCCTGAACCCGCGGCTGCTGGCACTGTACGACCGGACAGCCGATCGGCTTACGTTGCTGCACAACTGCCACAACTGCCACAACGGCCACCGCCGCCGCAACGGCCGCCCGGTCACCGATATGCGGTACTTCGGCGACGACACCCGCGTCGACGGCTGGCACGCGAGCGACTGCGGCTGCGAATGTGACGAGTGCTGCTCTACGTGCTGCGACCCGTTCCGGTTCGCCGTCCTCGCGCAGCGCGCGCTGGAGCTCGCCGGCGACGTTCGCAGCTTCGGCGCTCAGCTGCTGGCGGCATACGAGCGCGGCGACGCAGAGCATCTCGTGTCGCTGCGGGCAGCCCACGAACGCCAGCTGCTCGAGCTGACCCTCGCCGAACGTAAAGACCAATGGCGCGAAGCCGACTGGCAGGTACAGAGCCTGCGCAAGACCAAAGAAGGTGCCCAGACACGGCTGCGCTATTTCACCAACCTCATCGCCAACGGCCTAATTGGTACCGAACACGGGTACGAGTCCTCGATCGGCGTCTCGACCGGTTCACGCACCGCCGCCAACGTCTCCTCGGCGATCGGGCAGGCCATGGTCTACGTGCCCGACTTCTCGCTTGGCGTGGCCGGCATCGCCGGATCACCGCTGCAGTTCAACCAGCTGCCACTGGGCAACAAACTCGCGACCGCCTTCACCACCGCGGCGCACATCCTCAACACAGTTGCCGACATCGCCAACTCCGAGGCGCAACTGAGCCTCACGCGCGCCGGTTGGGAACGCAGAGAACAAGAGTGGCGCCACCAGGTCGACGTCATCACGATCGAAATCGAGCAGATCGAGCGCCAAATCTTGGCCGCCGAGCGGCGCCGCGACATCGCCCTGCGCGAGCTGAACAACTACCAGCGACAGATCGACAACGCGAGACAGGTGCAGGACTTCCTGCGCGACAGGTTCACCAGCCACCAGCTGTATCTGTTCCTCCAACAGAACACCGCCGCGCTGCACCGTCAGTCATACGAACTCGCCCTGTGCGTGGCCCGCAAGGCTCAGCAGGCGTTCAACCGCGAGCAAGGCCACACCAACCGCAACTTCCTGCCCGAGACTCCGTGGGACAGCCTACATGAGGGACTCCTCGCCGGCGAGCGGCTGCAAGTTGCGTTACGGCACATGCAACAGGCCTACGCCGACGCTGCGTGCCGCGAATACGAGCTCACCAAGAACATCTCGCTGCGCCTTCAACTCCCGATGGCGTTCCTGGAGCTCGTGGCTACCGGCCGCACCGAAATCGAGCTCCCGGAATGGCTCTTCGACCTGGACTATCCCGGGCTCTACATGCGGCGCATCAAGAACGTCAGCGTCTCCATCCCCGCGGTCGTCGGCCCCTACTCAGGCGTGCAGTGCCGCCTGACGCTATTGAGTAGCCGCACACGTGTCGATCCTCGCCTTCGCCCGCCGGACGCCGAATGCTGCCACGAGCCCTGCGACTGCAGCTGCAGCGACGACCCGTGCTGTTGTTGCGCGCCCGATCGCAGTGGTTACGCGCTGCGCGCCGATGACAGCCGCGTCGTAGCCGCATACGGTGCCCGCGAAGCGATCGCGACGTCGAGCGGCCAAAATGACTCCGGCCTGTTCTTGCTCGACTTCCGAGATGAGCGCTACCTGCCGTTCGAGTACGAGGGCGCTGTCTCACGCTGGCGCATCGAGCTTCCCCCAGAGACGAACTTCTTCGATGTGGCCGACACACTCGCCGACTTCGTCATCCACTTGAGCTACACAGCGCGCGAGGGCGGCGACGCGCTGCGCGCGGCCGCCGCAGCCGATGCACGTTGCCGGCTCCCGGGCGATGGCATGCGGCTGCTCGACGTCCGGCGCGAACTGCCCGACGCCTGGACGGCGCTGCGGGCCGGCGAGTGCCGCGACTGGCAGCGACGATTCGACCTACGCCTGTCCAGCTCCATGTTCCCGTTCGTCCCAGGGCGGCGGCCACGCTGGCTTGAACGGCTCCAGATTCTGGTCGAGGCGCCGTGCGCCGACCCCGCCGCGAACGCGGTCGTGCGATTTGTGCCAGGCGTCCACAAGCATGAGGGGCCCTGCGACTGCGACCGCATCGACGTGCGGTGCGTCGCAAGCAGCGAATTCTCGGGCCTGTTCTGGGGCGAGGTCGATCTGCGCGGTCAACACCCCGGGCCGCTGGGCGACCAGCCGGCGCCCGTTGGGACGTTCGAGTTCCCCGAGGCGCTGGGCGAGATCTGCGATGTCTATCTTGTTGCCGGCTACTGCGCCGAGCCGTGGGCGGCGTGCGGGCATGGGACGCGCTGCGTATGTCGCCAAGATCCGTGCTGCTGCGGCGACCGGCCCGCCCGATGACGAGCCCGAGCACCGGTGTCAAACCACCGGGCCCCGCAGACAGCGGCAGCGGCGCTAATTCCAGCACCGCACCTCAGCCTTCGTTTCGGGTCGAAGCTCCGCAACTCACGCTCCCAAAGGGCGGCGGTGCGCTACGCGCAATCGCCGAGAAGTTCGCTCTCAACCCTGTCACAGGCACCGGCGCAGTAACAGTGCCGATCGCTACCAGCGGCGGTCGCTCCGACTTCGGGCCGCGTCTTGGCCTGGCGTATGACTCCGGCGCTGGAAACGGCCCGTTCGGCTTGGGCTGGACGTTGCCGATCGAGACCATCAGCCGCAAAACCGATAAGGGCCTGCCGCAGTACGACGACGAGGATGAGTCAGACGTTTTCATCTTGTCGGGCTCTGAAGATCTCGTGCCAATTCTAGTTGCGTCCGGTGGCGCCTGGCGACCGGATGTTTTCAAGCGCACGGTTTATGGGCAGCAGTACGAGATTCGCCGTTATCGGCCGCGCGTCGAGGGACTCTTCGCCCGCATCGAGCGGTGGACAAACCGGCGCGATCCGCGTGACATGTTCTGGCGATCGATCTCGAGGGAAAACGTCGCGACGTGGTATGGCCGCACACCTGAAAGCCGTATCGCCGATCCCGCTGATCCTCGACGGATCTTCTCGTGGCAGATCTGTGAAACCTACGACGACAAAGGAAACGTCGCCGTTTACACCTACAAGCGCGAGGACTCTGTCGGCGTCGACACTGCTGCGCCGCACGAACAGAACCGCACGACGTTGTCGCGGTCAGCGAAGCAGTACGTGAAGCACATTTTCTACGGCAACCGCACCCCTTACTTCCCCGATCTGACCGCACCTTGTCCGGTCGCAACGCCGACCGACTGGTGCTTCGAGATTGTGTTCGACTACGGCGAGCACGACCCGCTCAACCCGACGCCGCAAGATCGGGGTCAATGGCCGGTCAGAGTCGATCCGTATTCGACCTACCGGCCTGCGTTTGAGGTGCGCAGTTACCGGTTGTGCCACCGAGTGCTGATGTTCCATCACTTCCCAGATGAGCCGGATGTCGGCGTCAATTGCCTTGTGCGCTCGACAGACCTCACCTACTCGCCGCAGCCGTCGAATCCGGTCGAACCCGTCTATTCCTTCCTGCAGTCAGTGGCACACACCGGCTATCGCCGGCACGGTGCTAGCGGCTACGCTTCAAATTCGCTGCCGCCCGTCGAATTTGAGTTCAGCGCGCCGGCAATCGACGAAACCGTGCGCGAGATCGATCGGTCGAGCCTGGACAACCTTCCATACGGCCTCGACGGCGCCGATTACCAGTGGGTCGATCTGGATGGCGAAGGGCTACAAGGGATCCTGACCGAGCAGGCAGGTGCGTGGTTCTACAAGCCGAATCTGAGCCCGGCGAATCAACACGTTGTTGCCGGCGAGGAACTGACCATTCCGCGGTTCGCGCCGCTGGAGCTGCTTACCCAACGTCCAGCCGCGGCTGCGTTGGCCGCCGGCCGTCAACGACTGATGGATCTATCCGGCGACGGCCAGCTCGATGTCGTTGACTTCGAATGGTCGATGCCGGGCTTCTACGAGCGAACACCTGAGGCACAGTGGAATACGTTCACAGCGTTCACTTCACTGCCCAATCTCGATTGGGCCGACCCGAACATCCGATTTCTGGACTTGACTGGCGACGGTCTGCCCGACTTGCTGATTACCGACGACGAAGCGTTCTATTGGCACGCCTCACTCGGCGAGGATGGTTTCGATCGCGAACGCCGCGTCGCATGCGCTCTTGATGAAGAAAAAGGACCGAAAGCCCTCGTCTCTGATGCGGACGAGTCGGTCTTCATCGCCGACATGTCCGGTGACGGCATGGTCGATCTCGTGCGCGTCCGCAACGGCCAGGTGTCCTACTGGCCCAACCTCGGCTACGGCCGCTTCGGCGCCAAGATCGTGATGGACACCTCATCCTGGTTCGACCACCCCGATCAGTTCGACAGCCGCCGCATCCAATTCGCTGATATCGACGGCTCCGGCACGTCAGACATCGTGTACTTCGCTGCCGGCCGCGTCGACCTCTACTTCAACCGTTCCGGAAACGGCTTCGGCGAACCCCGCACGCTTCGTCACTTCCCCCCGGTCGACTCAGCGTCATCGGCGACCGTCGTCGACCTCCTCGGCAGCGGCACCGCGTGCCTGATGTGGTCATCGCCTCTGCCTGGACACGCGAACGCACCGATGCGTTACATCGATCTGATGGCCGCCGGCAAGCCGCACATGTTGGTCCGAGTGCGCAACAACATGGGCGCCGAGACCGCGATTCACTACTGCCCATCGACGAAGTTTTACGTCGCCGACAAGCTCGCCGGCACGCCGTGGGTGACGCGCCTACCATTCCCGGTGCACGTCGTCGATGAAGTGCGCACCTATGACTACGTCAACCGAACTCTGGCCGTTACCCAACTCGCCTACCACCATGGACGCTTCGACGGCCGGAGCCGGGAATTCTGCGGATTCGGACGCGTAGATCAGTGGGACACAGAGCAATTCGCGGCGTTGACCGATTCCGGCGAGTTCCCCGCGCCGACCAATATCGATGAGGCATCACACGTACCCCCAGTGCGAACAACCACCTGGTATCACACCGGCGCAGATTTTGGCCGAGGCCGCATCTCGAGGTACCTCGCGCAGGAATACTACGCCGAAGGTGACCCGGCGACAGGGCAAGCGCCGCTGAGCACCGCGCAGCGCGATGCGATACTCCTCGCCGACACAGTGCTTCCTGAAACCGTCCTGCTGCCCGATGGCACTCGCGCCCCGCATGCATTCACCCCCGAAGAGCAACGCGAGGCCTGCCGCGCGCTTCGCGGATCAATGCTGAGGCAAGAAATCTACGGAATCGACGGAACGAGCGCCCAACACCGGCCCTACCGGGTAACTGAACGCAACTACACCATTGAGGCGCTGCAACCCGAGGGACCGAACCCTTTCGCCGTGTTTTACACCCATGCACGCGAAACCCTGGACTTCGAATACGAACGGACACTGTTGCGCGTCAACGCGCACATGATCGTGCCCCCAGACACCCGCGGGCCGGCCAAATACGTCTGCGACCCGCGCGTAACTCACGCGTTCGTGTTCGACGTCGACGCATTCGGCAACGTGGTGCGGTCATCGACAGTAAATTACGGCCGCCGCTACACCGATCCTGAACTTTTGATCGAGGATCAGACGCGACAGCGCGCGACGGCGGCGTCATTCTCCGACAGCCGCTACACCAACGCCATCCTGCAGCAGCTCGACGACTACCGATCACCCGCCCCAGCCGAGGCGAAAGCCTATGAGCTGTTACAAATCACACCGGTGAGTTGCCTGGCAGACATCACCAACATGTTCGGCTTTGACGAACTGGACCGGTTGATTGTTTCGGCGTCTGACGGCGCGCACGACGTCGCATTCGAAGACGTTCACCCGACCGGGCTCAACGCCGGCCAGCCCTACCGCCGCGCCCTCACCGAGTTTCGAACCTATTACCGCCCCGATGATCTCGGCGCCACGGCCGGCGAAACGCGGACCCTGCTGCCTCTCGGCGTACTCGAACCTCAAGCCATCCCCGGATCCAGTTACCAGCTCGCCTTGACACCGTCGTTGATCGCGACTACTTACAGCCGCGACGGAACGGCACTCTTGCCAGATCCCGCCGGCGTCCTGACAAGCACCGGCGGCGATGGTGGCGGCTATGCCGACCTCGACGGAGACGGCCGCTTTTGGACTCCATCCGGGCGCACCTTCTACACAGCCGAACCGGCCTACCCCACCGAACTGGAACACGCTCGCCAAAACTTCTACCTGGCACGTCGCTTCGAAGATCCCTTCGGCACACCAACTCTCGTCGACTACGACACCCACAACCTGCTTGTCGCCCGGACCACCGACGCAAAAGCCAACACGATCGCGGCGACCAACGACTACCGCGTTCTCGCGCGGACATTGATCACCGACGCCAACGCCAACCGAGCAGCGGCAAGCTTCGACACCCTCGGCTTCGTCGCCGCAACAGCGGTGATGGGCAAAACCACCGAAACTCGCGGCGACCTGCCGACCGGCTTCCCACTCGACCTGACACCGTCTCAGACCGACGCACTGCATGACTCCGATCACCCAGCGGCCTTGGCCGGCGCACTCCTCGGCAATGCCACCTCACGGATTGTCTACGACGTGACCCGGTTCCACCGGAGCCGTCAAACCGCACCCAACGATCCATCGAAATGGCTGCCCGCCTTCTCGGCAACACTGACCCGCGAAACGCATATATCGGATCTACCCGCCGGCGCACAGAGCGCAATCCGGATCGGGTTCGGCTACTCCGACGGCTTTGGCCGAGAAATCCAGCGCAAAATCCAAGCCGAGCCTGGACCAGTCGCCGACGGCGGCCCCACCATCGATCCACGCTGGGTCGGCACGGGCTGGACGATCTACAACAACAAAGGCAAACCGGTCCGGCAATACGAACCATTCTTCAGCCAACTCCGAAAAGGCCATCAATTCGAGTTCGCCCACATCGTCGGTGTCAGCCCCATCATCTGCTACGACCCCGCCGAGCGCCCAATCGCCACAATTCACCCTGACCACACCTACGCCAAGGTCGTATTCGATCCTTGGCGGCAAGAGACCTGGGACGGCAATGACGCTGTCCTGCAAGACGACCCGACCGCCGACCCCGACGTAGGCGGCTTCTTTACCCGGTTACCGCAGCACGACTATTCCCCAACCTGGCGCGTGCAGCGCGCAAGCGGCGCGCTCGGCCCCGAGGAGCAGACCGCCGCCGAACGCACGATGGCCCACGCCAGGACACCGGCCGTCGCGCACTTCGATACCCAGGGCCGCGCATTCCTGACGGTTGCCGACAACGGCGCCGACGGAAAGGTCGCGACGCAGGCAGATCTGGACGTTCAGGGCAACCAGCGCGCCATGATCGACGCCGTCGGGCGCACCGTCGTCGCCGTCGACTACAACATGGCGGGCAAGCCGATCCACCAGTCGACAATGGACGGCGGCCAACGCTGGACGCTGAACGACACGCTCGACACCTCAATCCGCGCATGGGACACCCGAGGTCACCAGTTGCGTTCCGAATACGACGAGCTGCGCCGACCGCTGCGTTTCGCAGTGCAGGGCACCGATCCCGCCCGGTCCGATCCGCGCACGCTCGCTCACGAGATCGTTTTCGAGCAGTTCACCTACGGCGAGGCGCAGCCGGACGACCAGACGCTCAACGTACGCACGCGGGTTGTTGAGCATCGCGACACAGCGGGCGTTACTCGCAACGTCGTCGTCGATCCCGACAACGCAACCGCCGCGATCGCCTTTGATTTCAAAGGCAATTCGCTGGGCACCAGTAGACAGTTTGTTGATGACTACACGCTCTTACCTGACTGGTCACATGAAACGCCCCCCGCACTCGATGCAGCCGTACACGTGAGCACCGCGCAATATGACGCGCTCAACCGGGTGATCGAGGGACGGGGCGCCGACGGCAGCATCGTGCGGCCGACCTTCAACGCCGCAAACCTACTCGAACGCCTAGGCGTCAACCTGCTCGGCGCCGAGACGCCGACCGCGTTTGTCAGCAACATCGACTACGACGCGAAAGGTCGCCGCACGACCATCGAATACGGCGCCTCCGGCGCCCCCGCGATCACCACGGCGTACCGATACGATCCACTGACATTCCGGCTCGCTCAACAGAAAACGACCCGTCCACACGTACCCACCGGACAGCAGGTGGCGCAAGATCTCATATTCACCTACGACCCCATCGGCAACATCACACACATCGCCGATCACGCCCAGCAAACAATCTATTTCAACAACCGCCGAGTGGAGCCCAGCGCCGACTACACCTACGATCCGCTCTATCGGCTCACGACCGCGCGCGGCCGGGAACACCTCGGCCTGACCGCAGCGGCACCCAACCCGCCGCGCCCAACGTCCTATAACGACGTCCCTCGCATCCACCTCACACACCCAGGCGACGGCAACGCCATGGGAACCTACTGCGAGCAATACCAATATGACGAAGTCGGCAATCTCACGAGCATCAACCACCGCGGATCGAACCCAGCACAGCCCGGCTGGACGCGCTCCTACGTCTACAACGAGCCAAGCCTGCTCGAACCAACGAAGTTCAGCAACCGGCTCACCCACAGCATCGCCACCGCAAACATCCCCCTGACAGAGCCATACACCTACGACGCCCACGGCAACATGACCACAATGCCGCAAATCCACGCCACGACGTGGGACTTCCGAGACCAACTCACGATGACGCGGCGCCAAGCGGTCAACACCGACGACACCGACGGCACTCAACACGCCGGCGAACGCACCTATTACATCTACGACGCCACCGGTCAGCGCGTCCGAAAGGTCACCGAGTCATCCGCAGGCGTGAAAACAAAGGAACGCTTCTATCTCGGCACCGTCGAGATCTACCGCGAATACGACCCCGCCGGCGCAACAACAACAGAACGCCAAACGCTACACGTGATGGACGACAAACACCGCATTGCACTCGTCGAAACCCCGGCCGGCGGCGACAGCGCAATCCGCTTCCAATTCGACAACCAAATCGGCAGCGCCTGCCTCGAACTCGACGACAACGGCGCTGTCATCACATACGAGGAGTACTACCCCTACGGCAGCACCTCATACCAAGCAGGCCGCAGCGCAGCAGAAACCAGCCTCAAGCGGTACCGATACACAGCCAAGGAACGCGACGAAGAAACCGGCATGTCCTACCACGGCGCACGCTACTACGCGCCCTGGATCGGACGCTGGCTAAACCCCGACCCAATCGGAGTGCGCGGCGGAATCAACGTCTACGCGTACTGCCACGACAACCCCATATCGCGCCACGACCCGCAAGGAACCCAAGACGACACCACCACAGGGGTGGGCATAACAATCAGCGGCAACGGTGTACAAGTCGGCCCTATCATCATCCAAGGGCCGGGCGCCACCAGCACCGCTCCCCTGCCACCGCTGCCGCAAGTCGACAAGCCATCCAACGACCCCATAGATATCTTCCTCTTCATCCGCAATCAGTCCTCATTCATCCAGGGGGCACGCGGCGGGCGGACACCGCAGAAGTGGGGCCAAGACGTCCACAGCACCGCAACGACCGTCCTCAACGATTTGAAATCGCTACCGCCGCACGAACAATTCAAAGACGTCGACCGGGTCTACTCCGAAGTGCGCGTCGAAAACGGCACCGTCACCCAGATCGGGGGCAAGCCGGGCGGACCCAAAGGATCGCTCAACCCCGACCTCGTGGCCGTGCAGAAGGGCGCCACACTCAGCGTGGGCGACGCGAACGTCGCGCAGAAAACAGATGCGGTCGGCGACATCAAAACCGGCGGAGGCATGATCGCACAGAAATACGGAACACTGGGCGGCCGACAGGTCACCGTGAACGGAGTCACCAACAGCGCCGACACAGATCCCAATCTCCTCAAACCTGCCACCCCTCAGGGCGCGCCAACCGCGACGACCCCGGCCACCAGCGGCGGACAACCAAGTACCGGCACAAGCGGCGCCTCGCCCACCGGCACCGCTACCGGCACGAAGACCACCACAACCCCGGCAGCGCCGCCACCGGAGACCGAAGGCGGTACCGGCCCATCGACATCGACACAAGGGTCGACCGGTCGCACGCCCTCCACATTCAGCCAGGCCGGCGCCGGCGTGCTCGGCGGCGTCGGACGGCTAGTCCCCGGCGTCGCCGAAGGCGAAGCCGCGCTGATGGGAGCAGCCGGGCTCGCCGCGCAAAGCCCCGCGACCGTCGGTCTCGTGTCGCCACTAATGACCGCCGCAGAAGCGCTGCCAGTAGCGGCCGGCGTCGGCGTCGTAGGCGCCGGCGCCGGCCACGCTGTACGCGTAGGCCTCGAGAAAGCAGGCGTCGACAAAGACACCGCAACGGGCATCGGCTTCGGCGCAGCAGTGGCCACCGGAGCAGCGCTCGGCTCATTTATCCCAGGCGTCGGCAACGTCGCAGGCGCCGTGATCGGCGGCCTCGTCGCAGGAGCGTTCTACCTATTCAGCCTGTGGTAGCCGTCATCGGAGTTAGGATCGGTTCGACGCACCGCCCAGTGCGTCCAATACCGAGCATGTCAAAAGAGTGGTCGACCGAGGAATGTCGATCTACCGGATAACGGGTCATTATCCGGTAACCTCGTCCAAACGACGAGCGGCGAGCAGCGCAAAAGCCTCGCCGCCGGTGCGCGAGTCGT
>Ga0335081_10008002_pt1 | contig 16946 bp, 22 predicted proteins | sample Lox_Sample_35_FD_206713 | JGI IMG/M metagenome (GOLD analysis project Ga0335081, IMG submission 206713) | Soil microbial communities from Loxahatchee National Wildlife Refuge, Florida, United States - Lox_Sample_3.5 | ecosystem: Environmental > Terrestrial > Soil > Wetlands | place: USA... | reverse complement strand
ATGGGGCCGGTCATCTGGCCGTGCCGACCTAAGATCACGATCAGGTAACAAGGTTTAAATACTAGAACGAGCAGCTTTTAAGACCCTCATCCGGACGACCGGCGTGCGAACGGTGCCGGGATGAATACCCACGTCAGAGGGGAATGCAGTCCCTCCATGCCTCACCGAGGAAATCAAGACCCGGAGGCCGGAAGCGCTGAGTGGAAAGCCGCGCTAGTCGATCCACACGATGTCGAAGATGCGGATCAACTGGGCGTCCTCATCTATGTAGAACCCCAATAATCCGTGGCCCACGCCGAAGACAGTCTCACGGAACCTCGTGTCCGCGCCGGGTGGGCGTATGGTTGCATCCCAGGGCTCGTCGGCAACTTCGACTGCTCGTTCGACTAACGCGTCCCGTGCATCCTCTGGCAGAGAGTGGAACTGGACCTGGGCGCCCCCACCAAACTCAACGCGGTAGCTCACCTGTGGTGATGACCGCTGGGCCAGCCGTGGATTACCCGCTCGGCCGGAGCCGAATCTGCCGGACGGGGATCCTGCGCGGCTGCGACCCTCCCGTCATAGCCAGGGCTGGAGTAGGCGACTGCCCGCAGGCGCCACAGGCGCAACATGGCGTGGAGTTCACGGAACTGCTCAGGCCGTCGCGCGCCGTCCACAGCAGCGGCATACTCGGCACGGAACTGCCCGCGGTGCTCCTCGGGAAGGGCATCCAGGATCTCAACCGGATCATCGGGATCGCTGTAATAGGCAGGATGCGCAGTCATCGGGTTGCTCCTTCCTCATGCCTGCGTGGAACAGTTGCGCCAGTTCCACGCTAGACCAGAACGCAGACAGGCGGCCGGGATTGGTATGAGACCCAGTTCCTGCCCAGGATCGCCCCGGTCGCGCTGTACGGCCTGCTGTTCACGGTTGTCATCCTGTTCGCCTTGCAGGGCAAGAAGATCACTTCCGAGCCGCTGGAGGTGGCCCGGATCGCGCTGCCGCTGCTCGCCTACTTCGCGATCATGTGGTTCGGCGGGTTCGCGGTCAGCCGCCGCCTGCATCTGTCCTACCCGCGCACCGTCGCGCTGTCGTTCTCCGCGGCCAGCAATGACTTCGAGCTGGCGATCGCGGTCGCGATCGGCGTTTTCGGGGTGACCAGCGGGCAGGCGCTCGCCGGTGTCGTCGGGCCGCTCATCGAGGTGCCCGTCATGGTCGCGCTGGTCTACATCGCGCTTTGGGCCCGGCGCCGCTTCTACCCTGCCGAGGAGGCAATCCCGTGAACTGCTTCGACTGCGCAGGACTTGGCGACCACGTCGATGCCGTCGCCATCTGCGCCGACTGCGGCGCCGCCGTCTGCCAGGACCACGCGCACGTCACGGCCCGCTGGCTGACCCGCACCATGGTGATCAACCGTGTCGTCGCCGTCGAGCCGCCCGCACGGACCATCCGCTGCGGCGTCTGCCAGGCAGCCCGCGACGCCGCGCCGGCCACCGGCTACGCGGCGGCCAGCTGAGCAAAGGCACAAAGCCGTGACCGGTCAGCGCCGAGGCTGGGCCAGGGCCCGGCGCGTGCCGGGCAGCTGGCCGCGCGCCCGGCTTTGCCGCGGTGCACCAGGCCGTTGTGCAGTACGTCCAGGTAGCGGCGGATCGCGGGCTGCGGCCCGCGGCCGGCCCGGCCGCAGAGCAGCTAGCGGGGCGGGGCGGGGCGGATAGCAGCGCAGCCATGCGTTCCAGGGCGGCGGCCACGAGCCGCTAGTAGACCCAGGTGCGGGCGGGGATGACCTATGGCATGTGCTGTCCCGCCTGTATCGGACGTGACTCCATCTTGACAGCCATCTATCCAGACTGGCGAGCTGGCCTGCGCCAGTAATCCGGGGTCCCCTGGAGCGCGGCGATGGTTCTGATTTGATTCCCGGTCAGCTCAGCAGGTGTGTCCCGGTAGGGCCGGTGACCTGCTGGAGCATGGTGCGGGCGAGTTGCTGGACCTGGGCTGGCAGGGGGACGTAGAGGTTCGCGGCGGCGTAGGCCTGGCCGTCGTGGGTGAGCCAGTCCAGCATGGCGACCAGTTCCTGCCCGCGGCTCTGGTCTGGCTGGTGGGTGTAGATCAGTGCCCAGCTGTATCCGCTGATGGGGTAGCTGCTCGCGCCGGGCTGGTTGACGATGGAGAAGTCGGTCGGCGTTATAACGGGTTTCTGGGCGGCGGCGGCGGCGATGGTCTGGGTGGACGGGAGGACGTAGTTCCCGGCCTGGTTGCGGATGGCGGCGAACGGCAAGACCAGGCCTTGCGAGTAGGCCTGCTCGACGTATCCGATGGAGAAGGGGGTGCGGAACACCGTGGAGGTCACACTGCCGTTGCCTTCGGCGCCCTCCCCGACCGGCCAGTGCAGGGTCTTGCTGGTGCCGACCTTGGCCGCCCAGGTGGGGTCGACGCTGGAGAGGTAGTTGCTGAAAATGTAGGTGGTGCCGCTGCCGTCAGACCGGTGCACGACGGCGATCGACGCGTCCGGGAGGGTGATGCCCGGGTTTAGCGCGGTGATGGCCGGGTCGTTCCAGCGGGTGATCTGGCCGAGGAAGATGCCCGCGAGGACCGGGCCGGTCAGGCGCAGCTGGGCGCCCGCCGGGAGGCTGAGGTTGTAGGCCACGCCTTCGGCGCCCAGGGCGTCGGGCACCTGGGTGATGGGACCTCCTTTGGCGGCGGCTAGCTCGCTGGCGTTCATGGGCACGTCGGAGGCGCCGAAATCGACCTGCCTGGCGCTGATCGCGGCGATGCCCGCGCTGCTGCCCACGGCGGAATAGTTCACGGTGACCGCAGGATGCAGCTGGTGGTATTTGGCGAAGGCCAGGGCGAAGGACGGGGCGACGTACGTCGAACCCGCTCCGGTGAGGATGCCCGGCCCGCCGCTGGGGATGGCCGTGGCCGCGGTGCCCGTGGCAGGCGTGATGGTCGTGCTGCCGCATGCGGCGAGGGCGAGGAAAATGATGGCGGCGGCGGCTGTCCTGATGGCTGGGTGCCCTGTGTGGTGTGGCCGAAGGCCGGGCCTGCTGTTGTGCCCTGACATGGCTGTTCCTCTGCTTGAAGATCCGGGAGTTAGCGCCGCTGGGTTTCGCCTACCCAGGCCTGGGCGCCCATCTGGACCGCTTCCCAGGGGCTGCCCAGCGGCGGGGTGTAGGACAGGTCCAGATCACTGACCGCATCGACGGTCATGCCGTGGAAGATCGCGGCGGCGGCGATGTCGATGCGTTTGGCGACCTCGGCGTGCCGGTGCCCGAACAGCTGCACGCCCAGCAGCCGCCCGGTGCCGCGGTCGCCGGTGACCCGCATGGCGATCCGGTGGCTGCCGGGGTAGTAGGCCTTGTGGTCATCGGCCACCGAGCCGACGGTGACCGGGTCGAACCCGGCCGCGACCGCTTCGTTATCACGCAGGCCGGTCCGCGCGGCGGCCTGATCGAAGATCTTCACGACCTGGGTGCCGAGGCTGCCCGCGAACTCCCGGTCCCCGCCGGCCGCGTTCTCCCCGGCGACCCGGCCCTGCTTGTGCGCGGTGGTGCCCAGCGGCAGGTACGTCTCGCCGAGCAGCCGGTGGTGGGTGATCACGCAGTCGCCGGCGGCGAACACATCCGGCAGGCTGGTCCGCATGCCCGGGTCGACCGCGATCGCGCCCCTGGCGCCCAGGGCGGCCCCGGCTGCGGTCGCCAGGGTGGCGTCGGGCCGGACGCCGACCACGACCAGGACCATGTCGGCCAGGCGCGTCACGGCCGTGCCGTCGGCGGCGATGGCCTCGACCTGCAGCCGCCCGGGCTGATCCGGCGCCGCCAGGGTGATCGCCTGGACGGTGGTGCCGGCCAGGACCTCGACCCCATGACCTGCCAGCTCGGCATGGACCAGCGCGCCCAGTTCCGGGTCGACGGTGGGCAGCACCTCACCGAGCTGCTCCATCTGGGTGACCGCCAGCCCGCGGGTGGTGAGGGCGTCGGCCATTTCCAGACCGATATAGCCGGCGCCGACAATGACCGCGCTGGCCGGGGCGGCCTGCTGCATGGTCCGCATGACGGCGAAGGTGTCGCCCATCGAGTGCAGCAGGTGCACACCGTCGCCGGGGCCCAGAGCACCGGGCCCGGCCAGGCCGCTGATCGGGGGGCGGACCGGGACGGCGCCGGTGCCGACGATGAGCTTGTCGTAGCCCAGCAGTTCCTCCGCGCCGTCGGCGGATGTCACCAGGAGCTTGCGGGCCGCCGCGTCGATACGGCGGGCGATGATGTCCAGCCGCAGCCGCATCCCGGCCGCTTCCAGGTCAGCGATGGTCCGGTGAGCCAGGTTCCGCCAGTGGGTGACCTCCCCGGACAGGTAGTAGGGGATGCCGCAGATCGAGAAGTTCGGGTAGGCATCGGCTACCACCACGGTGACGTCCGCACCGGGGTCAAGCTCGCGGGCCCGCAGGGCGGCGCTGATCCCGGCGTCGCTGCCGCCGATCATGACCAGATGCATCGCAGGCTCCTGTCTGGTTGTCTGGTCAGCGGGCCGGGCCGGGCGGCCGGTCCGCAGACGACGATGCGCCGTCGTGCGCTGCGCGGGCAGGTGCCCGCCCGCCGCGGCGGTTGTGGGGGACGATGATGTCGGCGGCCTCCGCCGGCGTGACGCCGGGATACAGCGCCTTGATGACCCCGGCCGCGAGAAGGCCGCCGATGATCTGCGCGGCGATGAAGGCCGGGACAGACGATGGGGCGATGCCGGCGAAGGTGTCCGAGAACATCCGCCCGATGGTGATCGCCGGGTTGGCGAAGCTGGTCGAGGACGTGAAGAAGTACGCCGCGCCGATGTAGGCACCGACAGCCGCTGCCGCGGACCGCGACCGGCCGGACCGGGCCAGCGCGAAGATCACCAGTATGAGCCCGAGAGTGGCAATGACCTCGGACAGGAAGTGAGCGGGCGTGGCCCGGTCCTTTACCGAGATGCTGACCGCAGGCACTGCGAACATCAGGTTCGCCAGCACCGCGCCGCCGATGCACCCGGCCACCTGCGCGGGCAGATAAGCGGCGGCGTCACGCCAGCGCAGCCCGCCGAACGCCGCGTCGGCGAAGGACACCACGGGATTGAAGTGGCCGCCAGACACCGGGCCGAACATCAAGATGATCGCGAACAGCCCGGCCGCGGTCGCCGCCGCGTTCTCCAGCAGCTCAAGCCCCGTGGCGCCAGGGGACAGGCGCTCGGCGGCGATGCCCGAGCCGATCACCACCGCGGCCAGGAACGCGCTGCCCAGCAGCTCGGCCAGCAGCCGCCGCCACAACGCGACGTCGTTCACCGCGCGGCCCGCCCGGCGGTGAACAGGCCGCGGCGCGGCCCGGCCGGGTCACCAGGAGCGGGCGCGGACAGGATCGGCCGGACTGCGGGCATGCTGGATCCCCGAACCTCCGGTAGATTGATTCATATCGATCCGAAGTTACCGCTACGGATCGATGGATGTCAATGGGAGGCTTGAATGCCAGCGGCGCGCGCCACGACGGCCCTTCCGCTCATCGACGAGGCGCTATGCGGGCCGCCGCTGACCGAGGTAGCGCTGTCCGAGGGCGACTCGGTGGCCCTGGCTGCGGTGCTGGCCGCGCTGGCCGACCCGGTACGGCTGCGGCTGATATCAATCCTCGCCGCACAGGGCGAGGTATGCAGCTGCCACCTCCAGGAGCCCCTCGGCAAGAGCCAGCCCACCATCTCCCACCACACCCGGGTCCTGGCCCAGGCCGGGCTCATCGAGGGGGACAAACGCGGGAAATGGACGTGGTGGCGGGTCGTCCCCGAGCGCCTCGCCTCAGTCCGCCAAGCGCTCGGCGGCACCTAAGGCCGGCCAGGGCCCGGCCAAGAACGAGCAAGCCTTGGCCGGTGAACCCGGCCAGCCGCCGCCTGCCGGCAGTACCAGTCAGATGCTGGCGGGCTTGACAGCCCGGACGACCGCCGAATGCATCCCGGGGGCTGCCTCGGTGGTGAAAGTGACCGACGCCTCGGCGAACCCGGCCGCGGCGAGCCCGTCGAGGTACTCAGCCCGGGACAGGGCACCGGCGATGCACCCGGCATAGGATCCGGCGGCAGCGCGGTCGGCGGGCGTGAGGTGGTCTTCGGCGACCACGTCCGTGATGCCGATCCGCCCGCCAGGCACCAGGACGCGGAACATCTCGGCGAGCACCGCGGGCTTGTCCGTGGACAGGTTGATCACGCAGTTGGAGATCACCACGTCCACCGCCGCATCGGGCAGCGGCAGGTCTTCGATCTCGCCCGGGAGGAACTCCACGTTGGCCGCTCCGGCCTTGGCGGCGTTGGCGCGGGCCAGGGCCAGCATCTCGTCGGTCATGTCCACCCCGTAGGCAAACCCCGACGGGCCGACCCGCCGGGCCGACAGCAGCACGTCAATGCCGCCGCCCGAGCCCAGGTCCAGGACCCGCTCGCCCTCGCGCAGGTCGGCGATCGCCAGCGGGTTACCGCAGCCCAAGCTGGCCAGGACCGCCTCCTCCGGCAGCCCGTCAGTCTCCCCCTCGCGATAGAGATGCTCACTGAAGCCGCCGACCGCCTCGGCGCCCGCCGGCCCCGTCCCGCAGCATGAGTCAGCCGCCGGGCTCCCGCAGCAACTGGCAGGGGAGCCAGCCTCAGGCTCCAGGACGGCACGGGCGGCCTCGGCGTACCGGGACCGGACCTCCTCGCGCAGATCACTGCTCGTCTGGCCGCTCATCACCATCGCCCCCTAGACATAGATGACTATCTATGTCTAGTCTGCCTGAGAGATAGACAGTTGTCAATGTCCGCTGCATACTGGTGAGGTGAGCACCTCAGCCGCCGGCATCCAGAACCGGCCAGCCCTCCCGCTGGTCGAGGCGTGCTGCGCGCCGCTGCTGCGCGAGCCGATCACCGCCAGCCAGGCCGCCGACCTCGCCCATAAGCTCAAGGCCCTGGCCGACCCCACCCGGCTGCGGCTGGTCTCCATGGTCGCCGCCCACGAAGGAAGCCAGGCCTGCGTCTGCGACCTGACCGAGCCGCTCGGCCTCACCCAGCCGACCATCTCCCACCATCTCAAGATCCTCGTAGACGCCGGGATCTTCACCCGCGACAAGCGCGGCGTCTGGGCCTACCACGCCCTCGTCCCCTCGGCCCTGGACGCGCTCTCGGCGGTGCTGAGCGCTACCCGCTAGCGCCCGGGATCGACGTCCCGTTAGCGTGCCATTGGCCCTGGTCACCAGCGGTACGTCCCGGTCACTCATCACGGGCCGTGCCAACTGTGCGTGACCTGCGGGCTGACAGGTCACGGGCGAGCACGATCAAGCCTGATAAGGAAGAGGTCTCGGCGGCCAAGCTCAGCGGCGCGGCCCGGGTCTCGCCTACGAGGCGCCGATGGCGGCCAGTTCAGGGGTGAACAGCCCGGCTAGGGATGCCAGCGCCGCCGGGACGACGCGGTAGTAGATCCACGTCCCGCGCCGTTGCGAGCTGATCAGCCCGGCCTCGCGCAGGACCTTCAGATGGTGGGAGATGGTCGGCCCGGTCAGGTCGAATGCGACCGTCAGGTCACACACGCATGCCTCTCCCCCCTCGTGCGCGCCGATCAGGGACAGCAGCCGCAGCCGGACCGGGTCAGCGAGCGCCTTGAGCACGTGCGCCACCTCCGCCGCCTCGCCTTCGCCGATCGGCGTCCGCGTCAGCGGCGCGCAGCACACCCTCTGATCCTGCCCCGGCACCGGCAGCACAGCCTGATTTGACATGACTCTAATTTGACATACATCGAAAGCAAGGTGCAAACTAGGCTCTGTTTAGACGGATATCGAATCAACTGGAGGAGCCATGTCCCGCGTGCAGCTCGCGCTCAGGGTCGCCGATCTTGAGGCGTCGATCGACTTCTACTCCAAGCTGTTCGGCGCCACGCCGGCCAAGCACCGCCCTGGGTATGCGAATTTCGCCATCGCCGAGCCGCCGCTGAAGCTGGTGCTGCTGGAAGGCGAGCAGGGACAGCCGACGGTGATGGATCACCTCGGGGTCGAGGTCGAGTCGAGCGGGCAGGTCCGTGAGGCAACCAGCCGCCTCGCCGGGCAGGGCCTGGCCACCGAGACCGAGGAAGACACTGCCTGCTGTTACGCACTCCAGGACAAGGTGTGGGTGCACGGCCCGGGCAGCGAGCCGTGGGAGGTCTACGCCGTCAAGGCCGACGCCGACGTGCTTGCCAAAGACCCTGACAGCGTGTGCTGCGCGCCCGCGGGAGACAGCGGCAGCAAGGACGTGCAGGCCTCCTGCTGCTGACAGGTCAGCCGGGGCCGGGGATGCCTGGGCTGAGGGGCAGGCCTTGGCATCACCGGCCGCTGATCTCCCGCCAGCGCTCGTAACCGCGCCCCGGCTCCCCGCTGGCGTCGGCGGCGGCACCCAGGTCGCTAGATGGCTACAGGAGAGAACTGATGATGATCACCTCAAGCACACCTGGTGACGAGCGCGCCGCCGCCCCAGTGATCGTGGTCGGCGGCGGACAGTCGGGCCTGGCGGCAGCCCGCGCGCTGCAGAAGCTGCGGATGCCGGCGGTGATCCTGGAGGCCAGCGACCGCCCGACCGGATCGTGGCCGCGCTACTACGACAGCCTGCGCTTGTTCTCGCCGGCGGGATATAGCTCGATGGCAGGATGCCATTCCTTGGTGCGCCGGATCGCTACCCGGGCCGCGACGAAGTAGCCGACTACCTCGAGCGCTACGCCGCCCGGCTCAACGTCGAGATCCAGACCAAAACGCGCTTGCAGACGATCCACCAGACCAGCAGTTCACCGTCGTCACCGAAGGGGGACGGGCGCTGCGCGCGTCCGGCATCGTGGCGGCAAGCGGATCGTTCTCCAACCCCTACCGTCCGCACTTCCCGGGCAAGGAGGCCTTCACCGGCGAGCTTTCCCACGTCGCCGACTACCGCAAACCGGCGCCGTACGGCGGTCAGCGGGTGATCGTCGTCGGAGCGGGCGACTCCGCCGCCCAGGTCGCCAGCGAGCTCGCACCGGTCGCGGCGGTCACGCTGGCCAGCCGCCATCCCGTGCGGTTCATCCCGCAGCGGCTGGGCGGCCAGGACGTCCACTACTGGCTGCGCCAGACCGGCTTTGACACTCTGCCCGCCGAATGGCTGAGCAAGATCACCGGCGGCAGCGTGGTGACCGACAGCGTCGGGTTTCAGCAGGCCCTCGCCGATGGCCGCGTGGACCAGCGCCCGATGTTCACCGCACTCGACGGAAACCAGGTCGTCTGGAGCGACGGCCAGCGCGAGCCGGTCGACGCGATCATCCTCGCCACCGGATACCGGCCCAGCCTGGGCTACCTGCGCGAACTCGGCGCCCTCGACGCAGACGAGGCCCCGGTTCACGTCCGCGGCATCTCCGCCACGCACGTCGGCCTGGTCTACCTCGGCCTGGAGTTCCAGCGCTCGTTTGCCTCCAACACACTCAGGGGCGTCAGCGACGCCGCCCGGGCGGTGATCCCGCCACGGACAGTGCCCAGGCCCCGCCACGCCGGTCACCCGCCGGGCTCATCGGGCCGCCGAGGGCGTCGGCGATGCGTTTGTTGACAGTGTCGGCTTGGCCGTCGATGCAGTGAGCGTAGACCTTGAGCAAGACGGCGACGCTGTGCCCGGCGCGCCGGGCAACCTCGGTCGCCGGAACCCCTGCGTTCAGCCATTGGGAGACAGCGGCGTGGCGCAGGTCGTAGGGGCGGCGCACTAGCGGGGAGGCTTGCTGGGCGGCAGTGAACACAGCCGTGCGTGCGGCCTGCCAGACCGCGCTGTAGGCGCTGTCTTGCAGGGCGCCGCCGCGGGCGGTGCGGAACAGCTTCCCGTCAGGGGTGGTGCCGTATGCCTTCAGGTGGGCACGCAGCATGGTGACGAGAGCGGGCGGGATGGGGACCGATCTCATCTCGTTGGCGGCACGGTGTTTGAGGCCGCGGGCCTGGCGGGCGGTGCCGTGGTCGGTCCAGTCCCGCCCGGCGCGGGGCTCGGAGGCGGCCAGGTCGATCCGCCCCCAGCCACGGCTGGGCAGGTGGCAGTCGGCTTCGCGAAGAGCGACAGCTTCCGACGGCCGCAAGGCGGCGTAGTAGAGGCAGCCGTAGAACGCTTCCAGGTGCTGTCCGCGGGCGCCCTGGGCGCGGACCCCGGCCAGCAGCGTCTTAGCCTGCGCGGGGCTGGCCACGACGCGGCGGTCGACGGTCTCGGCGACCTCGGGGGCCTTCCACTGGATACGGTCGATCGGGTTGGCCTCCAGCAGGCCCTCTTCGACGGCGTAGCCGACCGCGTTGTAGAACACCGAGCGCTTGCGCCGCTGGGTGGTGGCCGCGGCGGGCGTGCCGGCCTGGGTGTGGGCGCAGGCGCCGAGCACCGCCCGCACCACCGCCGGGTCCTCCAGCGCGGCGACCGGCTGGGAGGCCGCGGCGATCCATTCCAGCGCCGCGGCGATGTCTACGGGCGGGGTGAGGTTGCGGGTGCCGGGGTTGAACGCCCAGGCGAACAGCGCCCGGTTCAGGGTCTTCGGGGCGCAGGCGGCGCGGCGGCGGGTGGCCAGGGCGACGGTGACGGTGGTCAGCGCCTCGGCTGTGGAGCGGCGTGATTTGGGGGCCAGGTGCGGCCATTTCATCTCGGCGTAGGCGCGGGCGTGCTCATACCAGCTCCGCGGCGGCGCGGCGGCGCGGCCGGGCGTGGCGGGCAGGCCGGTGCACTCGTCGAAGGGCTGGTGATCGTGGGCGGCGTTCTTCAGGCCGGTGAGGAACCCGTCGGCGAGCGGGCGGGCGGCGAAGGATTTGCAGTGCTCGCGGCCGGCGACGGCCCAGCGGACCCGCCAGCGGCCCTTGGCGGTGTCGCCGATCTTCTTCACGTCCCAGAGTTTCACCTGGTAGCTGGTCATGCTGCGGTCTCCTCGACAGGGTCTTGCAGGGCGCGCAGCCACCCGGCCAGGGCGCTGCGCCGGATCCGCACGGCGCCGCCGGGCAGCCGGATCGAGGGCGGGCCGGTGCCCCGGCGCCGCCACCGGTACAGGGCCTCCCGGGAGACCTTCAGCTCTGCCGCCACCTCATCGAGGGTCAGCAGCTCATCAGGGTCGCCGGCCACGGGTCTCCTTCCTGGTGCCGGGTCCCCGCCTGGGGGCGGTTGGTGCCCGTGGCGGCGCGGGTGTCCGTGCTGTGGGTGCATGCACGCTCTGCCGGGGCGGGTGGTCAAGCCCGCAGGGAAGGCCGCTGGCATGGGGCCGGCCGCTGGCCGGCCGTTTCGCGTGGTGACCGGGCCGGGATGGCGGGGCCGTGTCCGGCCCCGTGCGGCCCGGTGTGCGCATGTGCGGGCCGAACGGGTAGCCGGGGCGCCGTGGTGCCCCGGCGGCCGGGTGGCCGCGACAGCGCGGGCGCGACCGCGGGAGACCCGCCCATGGGCGGCACCCCAGGACTTGACGTCGCGCGCAGAGGCGAGCGTTGATCTGCGGCGGCGCCTGACCGCCGCGGGCGGCGTTTGCGTGACCGGCCGCGGCGGGCAGGCGCTGCCCGCCCATCCACAGCCCTGGAGGTGACTGATCATGACTACCGGCCCAGCAGACCCCGGCACCAGCGAGGACGACCCGCGCCCGCCGACGGCTCACGGCAATCCCGGCCACGGAAATGCCGGCGAGGTGCCCGGCTTCCCCGAAGGCCCGGATCAAAAGGAAGTAGACATGCTGTACCTGGCCGGGCAGCGGCTGCCCGCCGACGGCGCCTGGTTGCTGGCGACCGAGGTGGACGGCAATCCCGGTGGCCAGTTCACCGCGCATGTCCTGCCCGAGGCCGCGCCATCGGTGTTCGGCGGGGATGTGGTGGTGCGGCTGTCCCCCGATGACCCGGCCGTGGGCCAGCCACCGCCTGCGGCCCGGGTGCAGGTGTATGCGGTGCTGGGCGGGCGGCTGATCCCGGTCGCCACCTGGCCGGGCCACGACCTGGACGGGTGGCCCGAACGGATCCGCCCGGCCGTGGCGTTCGCCATGGGTGTGCTCACCGAACTGGAAGAACACGACGCAGATCTGGGCGCACACGATCGGGTTGATCTCAACCAGGCCGCTTCGGAGGCCACGGCCGGCATCCCGCTGCACATCACGTTCCCCGCAGACAGGGCCGCAGCGCCTATGGTGCACTGACTCCAGCGTCGTCCCGGGCGCGGTGGCAGGCGGGTTCATCCGCCTGCCACCGTTCTCGTCTTTGCGGCCAACCTTGCCCGCATGCAGGCAGCGAGACCTGCGACCTCGGGGCTGGATGGCCTTGACCGGGTGAGCGGGGGCGGCGGCCCAGCACCGCCATGACGGCCAAGTCGAGGCCGCCGTAGCCGGTGCACAAGCTTCACCCATCCGCAGCCGCCCGGCGCCCGCGGGCGCGGCTGAGGCGGGAGCCCGGTGATCATGCCACCGCCCGCAGGCCGCCCGCGGCCCCGGCTGCGAGTACGACATCCCTGGAGTTCCGTGGATCTTGGAGGGCCGTCCGGCGGTCGGGTGCGGTGGCTATCACCGGATACACGCGTGCCTGCCGGGCTCGAACCGAAGTCGATGGAGTTTCAGAATTCATGAGATGGACTCCGCGATAGTGAGATAGTTTCTGTTCTCGTGAAGAGCGGGGGTGTGAGTTCGGGCCTGTCGGTGGTGCGGGATCTGCGGGAGGTCCGGCGGCCTGCCAGCCCGGAAGAACTCGCGGATTACGAGACCGACTTGCTGGCGGGGTTCGTGCTGGCACGGTCGTCGGCGGGCCTGTCGGACGGGACGATCCGCGGCGAGGTCAGCAACCTGGAGCAGGTGCGGGAGTGGTTCGGCCGCCCGCTGTGGGAGATGGACCCGGCCGACGCCAATGCCTACTTCGGCAGGGTGATGCGAGCGGCGGCCAGCGGGACCCGCCATGCCCGCGCGGGCGCGCTGGTGAGCTACTTCGCGTTCCTGGAGTTGCGTCATCAGGCCGAGTTGCACGCGCTGACCGGCCGGGTGGTGACCTGCCCGGTCGATGAGATGAACCGGCCGAAGGGGCGCAAGGATGCACAGCTGCGGATCCCGCCGCGGGAAGAAGAGGTGGCGCGGTTGTTCACTGGGTGGGCGGGTGAGCTGGCGGCGTGCCGCAAGTTCGCGCCGACGGCGCGGAACTATGCCGCGGCCCGGCTGATGTCCCAGATCGGGCTGCGCGCCAACGAGGTCCGGCGGCTGGATCTGGCGGATGTGAAGGGGAGCTGGGGCCGTTCGGGAAGGTCCACGTCCGCTACGGCAAGGGCGCACGCGGGTCCGGGCCGCGTGCGCGGATGGTCCCGCTGATCAACGGCGCGGAACGGACGCTGCGCTGGTTCGTCGAGGACGTGTGGGGCCAGTTCGGCGACGACCACACCCGGCCGGGCGCTCCGCTGTTTCCCACCGAGCGGGTCAAGGCCAACGCCGGCGCCCGCCGGCTGGGACCTGACACGCTGCGCGCGGCGCTGGCCGACGCGACGCGCCGGCACCTGCCGGGCTGGGACGGCAAGCTCACCCCGCACGTGCTGCGGCACTTCTGCGCCTCCGAGCTCTACCTGAACGGGATGGACCTGATCGCGATCCAGGAGGCCCTCGGGCACGCCTGGGTAGCCACCACGATGCGGTACGTGCATGTCCACCGGGACCACGTCGAACGGGCGTGGACGGCGGCTGCGCAGCGGGCCGAGCGGCGGCTGGAAGGGCTGATCTGAATGCGCTGGAACCTGCGGCTGGCCGCGGCGAACCGCGGCATCTGGAAGGCATCGGAGCTGCAGCACCTGCTCGCCGAGCACGGGCTGGTCATCTCGGCGGGCAAGATGTCGCACCTGTGGTCCGGGCAGCCCGCCTCGCTCAAGCTCGACGACCTGGACATCATCTGCGCCGCGCTGGAGTGCCAGATCGGCGAGCTGCTGATCCCAGAGCCGGACAAGGTCGCCCGGCCCGCCAATCCCGGGCACGACGACGCTGCTGCCTCGGCCGCGCGCCCGGTGCGGGTGGTCCCGCGCCGGCGCGACGGACGTTCCCTGCCTCCGCCCTGAGCGGTGGTCGCACGGGACGGCATTGGGCGCAAGGTGCCCCGGTCGGTGACTAGCTGCGCCGAGTGCCTGGCCTTCGGCCTGACCTACTGCCAGGGGGTTTGCCTGGCCTGCTACAACTTCTCCGCCCGCTACCGCGCTAATGTCAGCGCGTGTGGTGCCTGCCGCCGCGAGCTGCCGCTCAGGGACGGGTACTGCCGGTTGTGCTGGTGCCAGGCCCGCTGCGACCGCGACGCCGCAGTGACCGATGCTCGGTCGGCCGTCGTGCTGGCCCCCTGGCTGGCCCGGGTCCACCACTACCAGCTGTTCTTCGCCGGGATGGAAAACAGGCGCGCCGGGCCCCGGGGACTGCCCCGCCGCTACGGCGAGAAAGGCCGCCCGCTCAAGCCACCGCCGGCAGCGGCCAGCAGGCCGCCCAGCCGCGGCACGCAACTGGCCCTGTTCGTACCCGGCCGGGACTACCGCCCGGTGCGGTTCGACCTGCGTCGCGGGGGACCGCCGGGCAACCCGTGGCTGGCCTGGGCGCTGCACCTGGCCCACCTCACCGCCGGGGCCCGCGGCTGGCAGCCGTGCACCCGGCGCGCCATGCAGCGCGTGCTGGTAAGCGTGCTGGCCGACCACCGCGACGGTGAGGTCATCACCGCGTCGGCGGTGCACAAAGCTGCTACCCGGCACAGCCTGGCCGGCCGCAGCGCTCTCGAGATCCTGGCCACGATGGGGATCTTGACCGATGACCGGCCCGACTTGTTCACCGGCTGGCTGGACGTCCAGCTCGACGGCCTGGCCGCCGGGCTGGCCAGCGAGGCTCGTCGCTGGGCACTGACCTTGCACAACGGCGGCCCGCGCACCCGGCCACGCTCTCCCGACACCGCCCGGGCCTGCCTGCGCGCCGCCCGGCCAGCGCTGCTGGCCTGGTCGGCCCGCTACGACCACCTGCGCGAGGTCACCCGCAGCGACGTCCTCGCCCACATCGCTGCCTTGTACGGCCACGAGCGCTGCTCGGCCGTCTCCGCGCTGCGGTCCCTGTTCACCTAGGCGAAGAAGACCGGCGTCATCTTCCGCAACCCCGCGACCGGGATCAAGCTCGGCAAGCGCGACCTGCCGATCTGGCAGCCACTGACCGCCGGGCAGATAGCACACGCCGTCGCCGCGGCGACCACCCCGCAGGCGCGGGTCTGCGTGGTCCTCGCCGCCGTACATGCAGCCCGGCCGGGCGCGATGCGAGCGCTGCGCCTCGATGACGTCAACCTCGCCAGCAGGCGTGTGCGGCTGGCCGGCACCGACCGCCCGACGGGCGAGCTGACCTGCAAGATCCTTGCCGAGTGGCCGGGATACCGGCAGCGCCGATGGCCGCACACCGCCAACCTGCACCTGCTGATCAGCAGGGAAAGCGCGCTGCACCACGGGCCCGTCAGCGCCACCTGGATCCTCAACCTGCGCGGCCTTCCCGCCACGCTGGAACGGCTGCGGATCGACTGCCAGCTCGCCGAGGCCATGGCCACCGGGTTCGACCCACTGCATCTGGCCGAAGTCTTCGGCGTCAGTGAGCACACCGCGATCCGCTACGCCGTCAACGCCCGGCAGCTCACCGGATCGGCGCATCAAGCGGTCACACCAGGTTCCCTCGCGTCCACGACTCAACGCCAGGGAATCGCGCCAACTTGAGGCATCGCCGCCGCGGCCTGCGGGGAATATGCCAATGGCGGGGGGTGGAAGATGACTTGGCACCAGAGAAAGACAGTGGCGTACAAGACATTTCATACCAACATAGAGCGCTCCCGCGCATTTCTCCGGATCTTCGACAAAGAGCCCGATGGAGGTCGCAAGCAGGGCCAGCCAACCAGAGACGAGAAGGAATTGCTCAGAGGGTCTCTCGTCTTCGCAGTCGGTGCCCTGGACGCCTACCTCCACGATCTCATCCTTGAGATCGTACCCACCTATGCACCCAGGTCGGAGAAACTGACAACCGCCCTGCGGGGAATCGCGAAGTCTGATCCGAGTCTGTCGCTCCGGCTTGCCTTGGCCCCAAGCGACCGCGATCGCCAGCAACAATTCCGTGATGCTTTGTCCGAGTGGCTGGAAGACAAATCCTTCCAAGGTCCGGAGAAGGTCTCGAACGCGCTGAGCTACGTCGGCTGCACACTCACCTGGCCTGACTTCGACAAGAAGACCATGAAGTCCACTGCGAGCGAACTTGACCGCATCACAACTGAACGGCATGCCATCGTGCACCGAGGCGAGCTTCCCTACGTCCGCCGACCATCCGCCGGAGAAACGATCAACCTCGTGGATGAAATAGCCAAACTGATCGACCGCGAGGTCTGCACGCTCTATCTCTGAGCGCCCATTATCACTTCGCCGGTGAGTCGGCGTCACGATCAGCCCACGAGGGTCAATCAACTGCATGCCGGCGCGCGAATCGCTTCTTGAATCCCAGCCAACCCCATATGAAAGCTCAGGTTCACCGCGAGAACCCCCGGCTAGCCTGAGCTCGCGGACTTTGCACCGCAATGAATTGCTCGCCCGCATCGCCCAAGAGCACTCGCAACTGGGACCGACTCACGCCGCCGCTCCGAGTTCCCCGGCAACCCCCGGCTCAGTATGGGAGAATCGCCGTTCCGGGCCCTTGAGTTCGCGCTGAGGACCCTTGAGTTCCCGCGAACTGCCGGGAAAGGCAGCGGTGCGGAAGACCAGGACGTCCTCGTGGACGATGAGATGCCAGGGCTCGCCGCGGGCGCGGGCCTTGCGGATGTTGTCGAGCTGGAAGAACGACGGGCGGGGGATCAGCCGCTGGCCGCGCAGCCCGGCGAGCAGCGCCACGCACCGCTCGGCCGGGATCAGGCCGGCGCTCGCGCCGGCGGCCAGGATCGCGCCGGGCAGGTCGACCAGCTCGCCGCGCTGCCGCCACGGCCGGGCGGTGACCACCACGGTCCCGCCGGGGCGCAGCAGCGCCTTGCAGC
>Ga0335081_10008000_pt1 | contig 16947 bp, 12 predicted proteins | sample Lox_Sample_35_FD_206713 | JGI IMG/M metagenome (GOLD analysis project Ga0335081, IMG submission 206713) | Soil microbial communities from Loxahatchee National Wildlife Refuge, Florida, United States - Lox_Sample_3.5 | ecosystem: Environmental > Terrestrial > Soil > Wetlands | place: USA... | reverse complement strand
GTGAACGTCCCGCGCAGATTGGTGTGGATCACCGGCTCCGGCGAGAGAATGCTGCGGTCCACGTGCGATTCCGCCGCAAAGTGCACGATGGCGTCCGGCTTCTCATCGCGCAGCAGAGAGTCCACCAGCGCTTCGTCGCAAATATCGCCGTGCACGAAGCGGTAACGGGGATGGCCCTCGATCGCTGTAAGGTTCTCGAGGTTTCCCGCGTAAGTCAGCTTGTCCAGGTTAACCACCTGAAGGTCCGTCTCGCCAATCGCCAGGCGCACAAACGCCGACCCGATGAACCCCGCTCCGCCCGTAACCAGAATCTTCACAGAGTCTTCGGCCCGTTATTTCTTCTGCGTTTCCCAATCGTAGTTGATCGACGCGTCGTTGTAAGGGATGCGGCCTTCATCCTGCGGATTGTAGAACCGGTCCGTCATGTAGACCAGCAGCGCTTCGTCGCTTCCGATCACTTTGTAGCCGTGCGCTACGCCGGGCGGAATCAGGATCTGCCAGGGGCGCAGCGTTCCGACATACATCGTGTTGCGCGCACCGAACGTGGCCGACTGCAGCCTGAGGTCCACCAGTGCGACCTGGAGCAATCCTTTCACGGGAGTCCAACAATCGGTTTGATGCGCGTGGTAGTGAAACGCCTTGACCGCACCGGGATAGTTCAACGCCGCTGAAAACTGGCTGGTGGCCGCGGGGAACGCCGCCGCGAGCCCTTGGCCTAAACGCTGCACTTCCAGGAAATACCCGCGGTCGTCGGGGTAAATGGGGATGACCTGTGCCCTGACGCCGTCGATCCAGTCCGGCGAATCCACGTTGCTGATGACAGCGCCGATTCCCTTCTCACACTCGGGAACCGCAAGCTTCATTTCCCCGGTCGAATCGATCCTGCGCGCAGCAACCTTGACCGTCGCCTTGGAGGCCATCAGACTCGGCCCGCTCCCGCCACTTCGGCGGGCGTCAACTGCCTGGCTGCCGCCGACTGCGCCACCAGGTTGGCCGCCCGCAGAAGGGAATCAAACGTGCCGGCGTCCGTCCACCAGCCATCTAAAAAGGAGAAGGTCATGGCGCCTTCCCGAATGTAGGCGTTGTTGACGTCGGTGATCTCCAACTCGCCGCGCCGCGACGGCACCAGCGTCTTGATCTTGTCGAAGACCGTGGAATCGTACATATAGATGCCGGTCACGGCGTAATTGGATTTCGGACGTGAAGGCTTCTCCTCGATTCCTACCACCTTCCCGCCAGCTACCTCCGCCACTCCGAACCGCTCCGCGTCCGGCACTTCCTTCAGCAGAATGCGAGCGCCCTTCGGCTGGGCCCAAAACTGCTCCACCGCGTCCCGGATATCGGTTTCGATGATGTTGTCGCCCAGCACCACGCAGATCTTCTGCCCGTCGGCAAAATGTTCCGCCAGTGCCAGCGCGTCGGCGATGCCGCCCTCGCCTTCCTGGTAGGTATAGTTGAGGTGTTTCAGCCCGAATTCTTTGCCGTTCGCCAGAAGCCTCAGAAAATCGCCCGAATTGCGCCCGCCGGTCACAATCATGATGTCCCGGATGCCTGCATCTACCAGCGTCTGGATCGGATAGTAAATCATCGGGCGGTCGTAGATGGGAAGCAGATGCTTGTTTGTGATCTTGGTCAGCGGAAACAACCTGCTCCCGGTGCCGCCCGCAAGTACGATACCTTTCATAAGTTTTCATCATACAATACGCGTGTGATGGAACTCTACGATTGGGACCACTTACCCGCGGATCAATTGAATCCGAAGATCAGGCGCCGCATGATCCACAGCGGCAGCATGACCATCGCCCGCTTGGAATTGCAGAAGGATGCCGTGGTTCCCGAGCACAGCCACTTGCACGAGCAGGTAACCACGGTGGAGCGCGGCGCGCTCCAGTTCACCATCGAAGGCAGTACGCGGGTGGTGCGCGCCGGCGAATCACTGGTCATTCCGCCCCACGCTCCCCACGGCGTGGTGGCTCTGGAGGACACGGCGGTCACAGATATCTTCTGCCCCTGCCGCGAAGACTGGATCAAGGGCGACGACGCGTACCTGCGGCGCTGAGCGGCGCCGCCGAACTGCGCCGGCGTTGGCGCCTCAATGCGTCATGGCGTACACCACGTAATTCACTCCTATCCGAATGCCTAGCGCGGAGAACTGCTGCGGGTACTCCGGATTGTCGGCGTGTTCCCACGAATCGCCCAAGTCCATGTTGTGGCAGATGGCCACTACCAGGCGTCCCTTGTCGTCGTAGACTCCGCGCCATCGCGGGATGGTTCCACCGAACTCCGAAAGGCTCCCGGTGTGCACGTACTGCTCGCCCGGCACCTGGTACCGCTCGTCGAGATCGTAGATGGTGTGAAAGATCGGATCTTCGTCCGGGATGTCGACCGGGTGACGATCGGGAAAGATGCGGCCCAGGCCGGCCATGAAGACGCCCCATTCCTCGTCGCCGTGAAAGTCGTCGCACATGAAGAAACCACCACGGTCGATGAATTCCCGAAATGCCTTCACCTGGGCATCGGTCAGGTTCCAGTGCCCGACTTCCACGCCATAAAGCCAAGGCCAATCGAACTGATCGCCCTCGTCTAAGTTGATAGGCTGCTCGACCGACCGCGCGTGGATCCGCGTCAGCCGCCGGAGAGCCGCGGAAAAGTGCCGGTCGGAGCGCGGATAGTCCATCGTCCAGAACACGCCGCGCCCGCCTTGGGTCCAGTCCACGATGCGCCCGAACCGTCCGTAGCGCCGTCCGTGCACGCCGTCCATGTTGGGATACATGAGCCGCGCGAACACCCACTCCGTCTTTTCCTGGTAGTCGTCGGGGATGGGGAAGTTGTTGTACTCGAAAGCCGGGTACTCCCTCCAGGTGTGCTCGTGCTCCTGGATCGCGAAAGCAGCACTAAGAAATATCGCGCTGCCAGCGGAAAGCCAAAACAGTTTAGAGCGCACCATCCCGAGTGCCCTGTCCTTCAACGATACCACCGGCCACTCACCCCCGCATGTCACTTCGCGTCGCGCCAATTATCGCCGACGCCCACATCCACCACCAGCGGCACGTTCAGCGCGCGCGCTCCCTCCATCTCCCGCTTCGCCAACTGGGAAACTGTCTCCACTTCCTCCTGCGGGCACTCGAACACCAGCTCGTCGTGCACCTGCAACAGCATTGCGCTCTGATAGCTGCCAGCTTCGAGCGCCGCGTCAATGCGCACCATCGCCAGTTTGATCAGGTCAGCCGCCGTGCCTTGCAGCGGAGAATTCACCGCGGTGCGTTCGGCGAAGCCGCGCGCGCTGGGATTACGGCTGTTGATATCGGGAATGGGCCGCTCGCGCCCGAACAGGGTTCGCGTCACGCCCGTCTGCCGCACCTCCGCGATGGTGCGGTCGATGAACTCGCGCACGCCGCGATACCGCGCGAAGTAGCTGGCGATATACTTCTCCGCTTCCTTCCGCGCGATTCCCAACTGGGCCGCCAATCCGAACCCGCTGATTCCGTAAACAATGCCGAAATTGACCGCCTTGGCGCTGCGGCGGGCCTCGGGAGTCACCAGCATCGGCGGAACACCCATCACCTCCGACGCCGTGCGCGTGTGAATGTCCTGGCCGTTCCGGAACGCCTCCACGAGCAGCGGGTCGCCGGACATGTGCGCCAGCAGGCGGAGCTCGATTTGCGAATAGTCCGCCGTCACCAGCTTCCACCCTTCGCGTGGCACGAAAGCCGCGCGGATCTCCCGCCCCAGCTCCGTCCGAATCGGAATGTTTTGCAGGTTCGGATTGGAAGACGACAGCCTTCCGGTCGCCGCGCCCGCCTGGTTGAAGCTCGTGTGAAGCCGCCCGGTGTGCGCGTCGATCAGCGCCGGCAGCGCGTCCACATAGGTGCCTTTGAGCTTGGTGAGCTGCCGGTAGTCGAGCACCTTACGCACGATCTCATGGTCCGGCGCGAGTTCCTCCAGAATATCCGCGGCCGTCGACCGCGTCTTCCCCTTGCCGTACTTGACCGGCGCCGGCAGCTTCAAGTCGTCGAACAGCACCTCGGCCAGTTGTTGGGGCGAGCTGATGTTGAATGGCCTGCCGGCCAGGTCGTGGATCTCCGCCGTCAGCCGCGCGATCTCGCCTTCCATAAGCCCCGATAGCCGCTTCAGCTCCCGCGAATCGATGCGCACGCCGGTGCGCTCCATGCGCGCCAGCACGCGCGCCAGCGGCAGCTCGATGGTGTCGTATAGCTCGCGCATCCCGCGCGCTTCCACCAAAGGGGCCAGTTGTTGACAAAGTTCCAGGGTGATGTCGGCGCGCGGTTCCGGCGCCGGCGACAGCTTCAGATCCAGCCTCCGCCGCGCCTGCTCCTCCAGCGTCACGGCTGACGGGTCCGCGTCCAGCAGAAAGGCGTACAACATGACGTCGTGCGCGAATCCTTGCGCCGCAATTCCCAACCGGTCCAGCTCCAGCAGCGTCGTCTTCACATCGAACGCGATCTTCGGCGCGCCGGGATCCTCGAGACAGGGCTTGAGCAGCGGCAGATGCTCCGCCGCGACCGAGCGCGCTTCTCCCGGCCTCCGCGCCAGCCCGATCGTGTCCAGCGCCAGCTCCCCTTCCGCCGCCTTGGAAATCGCGACCGCGAGCGGCAGATCTCTCGCCTGCCCCAACCACTCCTGCAATTCCGTGCCGCCAACAACCCGATAGTCCCGGACGCGCGTATCCTCACCCGGTCCAAGCTCTTTGAGCAGGCTATGGAATTCCATCTCCTTGTAGACCGCTTTGAGGGCCTGCTCGTCGGGCTCCTGCGCTTTCACCGCCTCGAGAGAAAACTCCACCGGAACGTCCGTCGCGATTGTCGCCAGCCGCTTGCTCATACGGATTTGTTCGGCGCAGTTCCGCAGGCTCTCGCGGTATGCCTTGCGCTCCACTTCCGCCGCACGCTCCATGGCCGCTTCCACCGACCCGAACCGCTCGATCAGATCCTTCGCGCCTTTGTCGCCGATGCCCGGCGCGCCCGGGATGTTGTCCACCGCATCGCCCTTCAGGGCCAGCAGATCCGTCACCTGTTCCGGGCGCACCCCCAGAAACGCCTTCACCTTCGCCGGGTCGTACCATTCGTCGTCCTTGGCCGGATTCAGCATGGAGACGCGGTCGGTGACGAGCTGCATCATGTCCTTGTCGCTCGAGACGATCACCACCTGGCAGCCCTTCGCTTCGGCCCGGCGCGCCAGCGTGCCGATCACGTCATCGGCTTCATATCCCGGATACTCCAGCACCGGAACCTGCATCGCTTCCAAGAGCCGGCGAATGTATGGAATCTGCTCCAGCAAGTCGGGCGGCGTCTCCACGCGGTTCGCTTTGTACTCTGCAAACTCCTGCGACCGGTGCGTCGGCTCTTCACTTTCGAAGATGGCGGCGATGTAAGCAGGCTCGTACTGCTTAGCCAGCTTCCGCAACATATTGTTGAAGATGTACACCGCTTCGGTGGCCTTGCCGGTGCTGGTCCGCATGGGCGGCGCACCGCTGCGGGCGCGGGCGTGGTAGGCCCGGAAGATAAAGCCAAAAGAATCGATCAGGAAGAGACGGGGAAGGGCCACGTGCCCCATCATACTCCCTCCGAACGTTTCCCATCCTCTGCAGACTGCCGCAGTATCGCCACACTCGCCCCGCGAAGTGTGGCGTTTGAGCCACATCGAAACCCGCGCAACTCCTTTTACATCAAAACATTGAGGGTCGAAGTCAGACTTGCTGTAAGATACGTCATGGTGTGGGAGCGTAACCTTGCGTTTTGAAACTACGCTGCAGCGCCCGGTAGAAGCGTCTGGGGTTGGGCTTCATAGCGGCGTGCCGGTTCACATCCGTATCCTGCCCGCGCCGGTTTCCACCGGCATTGTTTTCCTCCGGACCGACCTCGAGAACTTCCCCATTCCCGCCAGTTGGCGGCACGTCGCACGCGTCAGTTACGCCACCAGCCTGATGCGCCAGGGCGTCCTGATCTCCACCACCGAGCATCTGCTCAGCGTGTTCTACTCCATGGGCATTGACAACGTCTTCGTGGAGATCGACAACCTGGAAGTTCCCATCCTGGACGGCAGCGGCTTGCCCTTCGTCCGCCTGATCGAACAGGCCGGCATCCGCCAGTACCGCCGCAAGCGCCGCTACCTGCGCATCCGCCGGCCGATTTCGGTCGAGGACAAGGGAAAGCGCATCAGCATCCTTCCAGCCGAGAGTTTCCGCCTCACCTGCGACACCGATTACCCCGCGCCGGTCGGCCGCCAGTCCCTGGAACTGGAGGTCACGCCCGAGCGCTACGCTTCAGAAATCGCTTTCGCCCGCACGTTCGGCTGGGAATGCGACCTGGACCAGATGCGCAACATGGGGCTGATTCGCGGAGCTTCTCTGGATAACGCAGTCTGCTTCACCGCCTCGGGTGTCATGAATCCCGGCGGCCTCCGTGCCTCCGACGAATGCTGCCGGCATAAAGCACTCGACCTGGTCGGCGACCTGGCCCTGTTGGGCCGCCCGCTGTTGGGTCACGTGATCGCCGAACGGGCCGGCCACGCCATGCACGCCGCGCTGGTCGCGCGCATCATGCAAGATCCTTCGCTCTACGAGATCCTCACCTTCGACCAGTTGGCCAGCCGCGTCACTCAGGCGCTGGTTTCGTAGCGGCGCCGCTATTCGTTCCGCAGCGCTACCACCGGATCTACCCGCATGGCTCGCCAGGCCGGGATCATACAGGCCAGCAACCCGGTACCCAGCAGCACAACCGCCACAGCCGCATAGGTAACCGGGTCGGTCGGTTTCACCGCAAATAGCTGTGTCGCGAGCAGCCGCCCGGCGCCCAACGTTGCCGCCATCCCCAACGCCAGCCCGGCGGCGAGCAGCACCGCGGCGTAGCGAAACACCATGCGCAACACGTGCGCGCGCCCAGCGCCCAGCGCCATCCGAATGCCGATCTCCTGCGTCGCCTGCGTCACCGAGTAGGAGATCACGCCGTAGATTCCGACCATCGCCAGTGCCAGCGCCAAGCCCGCGAAGATCGCCATCAGCAGCATCGCAAACCGGCGCTGAGAGAGCGACGAGGCCACCAGCGCATCCACCGTCCCGACCGCGTCCAAGGGCAGTTCGGGATCCAGTTCATGGATCGCTCTGCGGACTCCGGAAATCAGTTCCGCCGGGTCCTGCACCGTGCGGACGCCGAAATACATGGAACCGAATGGAATCTGCGCCGCGGGCTCGTAAACCGCCGGCCGCCCCGTCGATTCGAGTTCCTGGTCTCGCACATCGCCCACAATTCCGACAATCTCCGCGGGTTTCGATCCGTTGCCCATCTGGATCCGCTGGCCCAGCGGATTCTCGCCCCGGTAGAATTGCCGCGCCATGGCTTCGCTGATGATGGCCACCGGCGGCCCGGCCGCATTGTCGTGTTCGTTGAAGTCACGTCCGGCCTTGAGCGGAATGCGCAGCGCCGCGAAATAGCCGGGAGTGGCCGCGTAATAGGCCGCGCTGGGCTGATTGCCCACGGGTACCGGAGGCTTGCCCACTTGCACAAAGCTGAGAATGTAGTCGTCGCCGGCGAGCGGGAAGATCTGCGCCGCGCCCGCGGCCGTGACGCCAGGCAGGGCGCGCAATCGCTCCAGGGCGCGCTGGTAGAATGCCGCCGTGGCGGCATCGTCCTTGTATCGGGCAAACGGCAGGTTGGTGCGGAACGTCAGCATGCCGTGCGGGTCGAACCCGGGCTCCATCGATTGCAGCCGGTAGAAGCTGCGCATCAGCAGTCCAGCGCCCGAAAGCAGAACCAGGGCCAGGGCCACCTCACCCGCCACCAGCATGCTGCGCAAGTGATTCCGCCGGAAACCGATCGCGTTGCCGCGCCCGCTCTCGCGCAGCGCCGATATCAGATCGGTCTTCGCCAGGTGGAAGGAAGGCGCGAGCCCGAAGAGAATTCCGGTCAGGACCGCAATCGCCGCGGTGAATCCCAGTACCCGCGCGTCCATGGCAATCTCTTTGGCGCGCGGCAGAATGTTCGGCGACAAGTTGACCAGCAGCCGTGTGCCCGCCCACGCCAGCCCCAAACCGAGGGCCGCACCCAACCCCGCCAGCAGGATGCTCTCGGTCAGAAACTGCCGGACCAGCCGCGCCCGGCCGGCGCCCAGCGAACTGCGAACGCCGATTTCGCGTCGTCGCGCCGTCGCCCGGGAGAGCAGCAGGTTGGCCAGGTTCACGCACGCGATCAGCAATACAAAACCCACCGCTGCCGTCACAGTCAGAATGGCCGGTCGAACCTGCCCGACTACGCTTTCCTGCAGGGTGCTGATGGTGGTATCCCAACCCGAATTGGAGTCCGGGAACTGCTGCTCGGCGCGGGCGGCGATCCTGTTGAGATCGGCCTGCGCTCCCGCCAGCGTGGCGCCACCTTTCAGCCTGCCGATCCCTCCCAGGTAGTGGCCGCCGCGCTGCTGCCATCTTTGCAGGTTCATCGTCAGCGGGGTCCAGACCTCGGTGCGCGACGGAAACTGGAAGTCGGCCGGCATGACTCCCACCACGGTGTACAGCTCATCGTTGAGCTTGAGACTCTGCCCCAGGGCCTCGCGGTTGCCGGCGAACCGCCGCTGCCAGAGTCCGTAATTGATGACCACGACATGGTCCGATCCGAGCTGCCCTTCCTGCGCGTTGAATGTCCGCCCCAGCAAGGGTGTGCCGCCTACTACATCGAAGAAATCGATGGTGACCCGTGTGCCGCGCACGCGTTCGGGCTCGGAACCGCCCGACAGGTTGAATCCCCGCCCTCCAAACGCCGCGATTCCGGAGAAGCTGCGGTTGTGGTCGCGGAAGTCCAGGTAATTCCCCGGCGATAGCGAGAACTGCGGGAAGCCCGCCTTTAAGTTGCGCTCCCGAACCACAACCAATTGCTGTGGCTTCTGAAAGCGGAGCGGCTGCAGCAGCACCGAGTTAACCACGGTGAAGATGGCGGTGTTGGCGCCGATTCCCAGCCCCAGCGCCAATACGGACACACAAGCGAACCCCGGGTTGCGCGCCAGGCTCCGCAGAGCGTAGCGCAGATCCTTCAGGACGGAGGTGAGCATAGGTGAGTCAGTTAGACGTCACGGGAAACGGCCTGTTAGCCCGCTCTCCTCACGAGAGCCGTCCAATTCGCATGAGTACGATCCGGCACAATTTCCCTGCAACTCCCCTGCCCCGGCAGGGTTAAACTTACGGTAGAAACCCGGGACCACCGCGTCATCCCGGCGCGATTCCACCTACAAAAAGGAGATTCTTATGCGATCTCGGTATTTCTACGGCAGCGCGCTCGCGGTCGGGCTTGTATTCGCGGGGCAAATGATGGCGCAGACGACGACCCTTTCCCAGGTTATCTTCCAACACTCCGAGACCACCGGGATGGTCGGGTTGACCTTGAATCAAACGGCCCGTCTGAACGTTCTGAATCTTAACGCGATTCCGGCGACAACTCCCACGCCGGCCAACTGCGCCGTTGAGTTGCAGTTCTTTGACGCCCAGAACAACATGTTGAAGCAGACCGTGGTCATCAATTTCGCTCCCGGGACGGCCACCCTGCTGGATCTGAAGCGCGAAGCGATATCGACCACAGCCGGCGGCCGCGTCGAAGTCCGCGGCGTAGTGACGGTGAACCCTCCCCTACCGGTGGCTTCGTCTGTTGCAGTCGGTTTCTGCACCGTCAAAACCACGCTCGAGATCTTCGATAGCAACACCCTGAGTACGATATCGCTGACCAGCGACACCAGCCCGGTCGGAGCAGGCATCGTGGTCCCGCTACTCGCTCGCGCCAGGTAACGGTCGCGCCGTAACGAACGGAGGAATGCTCCGACACCGGTCGCGCCGCCTCGACCAACCCTACCGTTTCTTGCGGCCCTTCGCCGTTGCGCGAGTGGCCCTGCCCTCGGGCCTCTTGCTGCGGCCGGCTTTAGCGTTTTTCTCCATTCGCAGCGTCCACGCCGCGCGCAGGGCCCCTTCGAGCACGTCCGTATTGGCACCGGCAAGCCGGATATGGGTAGCTCCATTCCTTCCCCATCCGCCGGCGATGGGCAGGAAAACCTCCGGCATCTCCTCGACAAACGCCGCCTGCTGTTCCGGAGTGAGCATCAGGTTTCCGAAGCCCTGGCGTTGCGATGCGAGGGTCGCGAATATCCTGCCGCCCACCCGGAAATCCGGCGCTCCCATGTGCGAACTCTCTTCGGCGCCCTCCAGGCTTAGGGCGATTCGTCGAAAGTCTTCTGCATTCATCGGCCCACCTCCGCTTCCCGTAGATGCATTTCAAGCATCATGCTACGCTTGGCATGTTTCCGTCGAGACCTCGGCTGGTCTCCTGTCTCAGTACCATCCCAGGTCTCGCGGTCCGTGCGGGAGATCTTCCCGCGACGGGGACTGGAGGATGCTTTGAAAGACATCACGCGAAAACTCGTCATTGCCTGTGTGGCAGCGTCATCCGTCGGTCTGTTGTTTCAGATCGCTGTCAGGACAAGTCCGGCGCAACCGAACGACGCGGCGCTGATTGCCAGAGCCAGAGGAATTCATGAGCGCGTCCTCAAGCTCGACACCCACAATGATATCGATGCGGCGAACTTCACGGCGGATTGCAATTACACCATGCGGCTCACCACGCAGGTCAATCTGCCGAAGATGATCGAAGGCGGCATGGATGTCTCGTTCATGATCGTCTATGTCGGCCAGGGCCCGCTGACACCGGAGGGTTTTGACGGCGCGTACCGGCAGGCGGTCGTGAAGTTCGACGCCATTCATCGTCTGACTGAAAAAATCGCGCCCGATCAGATCGGCCTGGCGTTGACGCCCGCCGACGTCCTCGCATTGCACAAGAAGAATCTTCGAATCGCCGTCATCGGCGTGGAAAACGGATATCCCATCGGGAACGATATCAAAAGAGTGAAGGAGTTCTACGACCGGGGCGCGCGATACATGTCTCTGGCCCACAATGGCAACAGCCAGCTCGCCGATTCGAATACCGGCGAAACCCAGGGCTACCTTTACAACAACGGACTCTCGCCGCTGGGCCGGGAGGTCATCGCCGAAATGAATCGCCTGGGCATGATGGTCGATTTGTCCCATCCCTCGAAAGGCGCAAACCTGGAAGCCATACGGCTTTCTCAGGCTCCGGTAATTGCCTCGCATTCCGGGGTGCGCGCGCTCGCAGACGTCAGCCGGAATATGGACGACGAACAGTTGCTGGCTCTTAAGAAAAACGGCGGCGTGATTCAGGTCGTGGGGTTCGCGTCTTATGTCAAAACGGATTCCAAAGAACGCACCGATTCTCTGGCGAAGCTGCGTGAAGAGTTCGGGCTTGCTGCTCAGGCCGGACCCGGTGGGGGCGGGTTTGCGGGAGGTCGTGGTCGCGGCGCCGCCGCCGATGGTTCCGGGGCCGCCGCGGCGAATGCGGCCCGACCCTGCCCCGTCGAGAGTGCCGGCGGCCCCGCCCCGCAGGGTCGCAGGGGTGGCGGCGCCGGCCGCGGACGGGGAAGTGCAGCCCTCGATGCCCTTTCACCTGAACGGCGCGCGGAATACGACAAGCGCCTGGCGGAGATCGACGCGAAGTTTCCCCCCGCGGGCCGTGCCAACGTGAGGGATTTCGTAAACCACATCGACTACGCGGTGAAGCTCATTGGAATCGATCACGTTGGGATATCGTCGGACTTCGATGGCGGCGGAGGAGTTGACGGCTGGAACAGCGCGGCGGAAGCTTTCAACGTCACGCTGGAACTGGTGCGGCGCGGCTACACCGAAGAACAGATCGGAAAGTTGTGGAGCGGCAATTTGCTGCGGGTTTGGGCCGAAGTAGAGAAGGTCTCACAAAAGCTGCGGCAACGCGGCTGACCGCTGCACCGGGACTATGCCTATGGCGATGTTTCCCGCCTTCTACCAGCGCATCACCAGATTGTAGACGTTGATCGTTCCGATTCCCGTGGCGAAGTTCCAACCCGCGCCGGTAACGTAGGCCGGCATGTAGCTGGCGCTCGAAGTCGAAAGAGCTCCGTTGACGCTGCCGGAGCGGCGGCGGATGCCGCTGGCAGTCGCGCCATAGCAGTCCACGCTTCCTCCACAGTTCACGTCATTGTCGCCCTGGGTGACATTGTAAAAGATGCAGGAGTTCGACACCGGGTTGACTGTTGAGGAGTTGCACACCGCGGAGCCGGTTGCTGCAAGCTGGTAATACACCGGGTTCGGATTGCCCTGGCGGCTGTTGGCATGTTGATTCACCAGGGCCTGAATTCCCGCAAGGATGGGAGAAGAGAACGAAGTTCCGCCGGCGCCCGCCCAACCGCTGGGCGCGCCCGTGCATGCTGCCCCGCCCGCCCGGATGTGCGACCAGCAGAAAACGTAGTAGTGGCCCCAGACGCCGTTGGCAGCGAAGACAGATACGTCCGGAATATCGCGCACGCCGTCGTTGGGGGTTCCGGTCTGCCAGGAGGGCTTGGCATATCCTTTGCAAGTCCCGCTCACCACGCCGGCAGTGGAGGGCGCCCCAGTTGCGCAGCCGCTAGGCCCGCCGCTGCCCGCCACTACCTCTTGCAGGCCATCCTGCGCCGCAGTCGTGCTTCCGCAGAACCCCGTTGAGCCGTAGGTTGCGCTGAAGCCGAAGACGCTGGCCAGCAGGCTGCTGGCGCAGGAACTGTTCCAGGGAATCTCGGGAACGTAAGACCTGGCCGAACCATACGAGGACGTGTTGGTCGAATTCCAATACAGACTGTTGGTTCCCGCGAAGGTGTCGCCAAAGTCGGTGCCGCCGGCCGCCACGTTGTACTGTGTCGATGCAAAACCGCTCACGCCAATTCCGTGGGTGGCTCCCGTAAGCCCGGCGTCGCAACTGGCGGCGCCCTCATCGCCGGCAGCCACGAACACCGAAACACCCTCGGCGACCGCCTGTTGAAACGCCCTGGAGTACGCGGCATTCGCGGTGGCGCCGTTTTCCGCTTCGCACTCGCCATAGCTGATGCTGATGATGGCGGGCGGGGTGCTGCCGCTGATGAGGTTCTGAACGGCGATTAGTCCCCCGAAGGTCGTCCTGGTGTTGGCGCAGGCGGCCACCTGGATGGCCGCACCGGGCGCGGCCGCGCTGGCCCATTCCGCATCCAAAATCGCCTCGCCATCATCGCCCCCGGAAGGCACGCCGGGATCGAGACAATTCGTCCCTCCGCTGGCCGGCGCCGGATGGATGGTAGCAAGGGATCCGGTAGTATATTGGGACAGCCCGAATGTGTTGCGGAAGGTCGTCCAATCGGATGCGCTATAGAGGTCGGTGTCCTCGACAACTACGATGGTCTGGCCCTGGCCGGTGATGCCCTGGGCGAACAGCGGATTCAAATTGTAGATTGTGGCCAGATCGGCTGGAACGACCGCCTGGTAAGTGACGCCGCCGGAGGTGTATGTGTATTGGGCATGGCGCTTGCTCATGCCGTGCGGCCTGAAGTCGTGTAAGGAAACTACTCCTGCGATCACGGGAGCCAACGCGGCCGGAATCTGCGGATCGTTCATGTTCGCGATATGACTCTGTCCATTGACCTCCACCTGATGAATCTCCGCGTGGAAGGCCGTGCTTATCTGGCGCGCCGTGCCCGAGAAGTCGATCAGCATGCCGCTCGGGTAGACCGAGTTTATGGTGAGACCGTGCGACCGCAGCCATCCCGTGATGGTGTCGATGTCCGCTTGCGAGGCGCCGAACCTCTCGCCGAATTCCGCCGCTGTGAGCCACCGGTGGAAGTTCGGCGATCCGGGGTCATGGAGCGAATCGATGAACTGCTGAACCGCCTGCTCCTGGGCGGGCGAGCGCTGCAACTGCAGCAGCAGGTGATCCATCGAAAGGTCGTCCAAGACGGGGCCCCGGTCGTTTTGCAGATTGGCTTCGGACCGTGTGTTGCCCTCGATCCTGTGCAGCCTGGCCTCATCGATCCGGTCGGTGATGAGGGCGTGCGCCGCACGACCGGTGGAAACGGCTTGCGCCAGGGCTGAACTCGCTGACAGCGAAACCAACGCAAGACAACACAGAAGGGATGAAGTTCTTCGCGACATCGTGTTACTCCTCAGACCAATCCTATGGCTGGCGGAAAGCTCGTTTTCGGGACTTGTCTGGCGCCTCTCCTGGCCCTGGAATACGGGTCGAAATCCAGCATCCCTGTTTTCCCAGCTTGGTATTTTGTTAACACAGATGAAGTTGGTGGTCAACCGGGTGTGACTCAAAGCGGTACCATACGGCCGTCCGCGCGTACCATCCACCCTCCGGCCCCTCCGACGGACGCGCCGGCACGGCGTCGACGGTCACCAGGGGTCGGCAATGCGGCGCCACAGAGCATCGTCTGCGTTCATCCCCGGCCTGAATTGATTTACTTTCAGCCGCCTCAGACCTTTGGGATCCGGTGCGCGATAATCTTGAACTCCGGCGCCAGGTTCTCCAGCAGCTTGGCCTTCAGCAGCACTTCCACGTACGGAGGCGCCTGCTCCGGCGTAACGCCGAGCCGCTTATAAAGCTGCTCCAGCGAGTTCTCGTCGCACACGAAGCGGCCGCCCGCTTCGAGCGACGACAGATCGCTGCCGTAGATGAGCACAACCGTGCCTTGATTCATGGGCTTCGGAAGGCACGCCACCACACAGTACCCTTCTCTGCCGAAAATCGCGGTGTAGGCGGCTTGCTCGCCCGGTTGCGGCGATTCGTTGATGATCTTCCCGGTCTGTGCCTGCCAATCGAAGTCGTACCGGAAATTCAACCGGTCGTCGAACAGCCGGATCCACGGATTCCCCTTCGGATGCCCCAGCAGCACCCAGTTGTCCGGCTGCGGCATGCGGAAGTCCCGCGCCGAGATCGGAGAGATGGGCACATGGTACCGCGAGAGCAGCAACCCTACGCTGGCCAACGTGGAGGCGTCCTGCATGCCGGTGTTGTGCGTTCGCACGATCGCTTCCGCGAAGCGGCGCGTCTGAGGGTCCTTGATGCTGTCCAGTTCATCTCTCGGGTAACCCTCGAAACGGTAGTCGTTGAGCGATACCAGCCGCCCCAGCACGTCCGTAAGCATCGCAAGATTGGCATCCGTTACCACCACCACGGCGGAGCGGCCGCTCCGAAACCCCTTCCAGAAGTGGTCCAGCGCCGGAGTGGGCGGCGCCGCTGTGGAGCGTGTATATAGGAGAAACGCCACTGCCATCAACGCCGCTGTGGCAAGCGAGCTCGCGGCCACGGCACGAACCAGGGAGCGCGGCGTTGGTCTCAGCGCCGGGCCCGTCACCAACTGCGGCATCACGGCCGGCAGTCTGGCTGGGCCCGGCAGCGCTGGCGCGATCTCCTGGTGGGAATGCTCCGGGGCATCGAATGCGGGCGCATAGGAGCCCCGGGGAATGCGGATCACCGCGGGCGCGTCTTTGCCTTCCGTAGCGAAATAGTGCTCGAGTTTCTTGCGAAGCTGTGACACCTGCACCCGGACAATGGTGTCGCTTCCCGGATCGAGATCCGGACTCCAGCCGAACAGCGCCACGCCAATCTGGTGCTCGGTGATGGGAGCGGACGGGTCCTTCAGTACGCCGTCACACAAATACCGAAGCAGCTCCTGAGAGCGCGGCGACTTCTCGAATTGCGGGCTCCCGCAAATCCGCTCCACCAACTGCTGAACCATCTCAGGGCGGAGAACGGGTACAGCGGAAGCCGGACTCCCTTTCAGTACCAAAGGCAACCCCGCTTGTTACGCCAATGCTATCACAGCTTTTCACCTATTGGTATCCGATTCAAAACAAGGCGTTTCACCTTTTCACAAAAGTGAATCGCGCGAATCACTCTGGGCGTGAACGGATTTCAGCGCCACACTCTCTTGGGGACGCGAGCAGCGGGCGGTTCCCGCTTGCTTCGGGGCCAAAAAACGCATGGATCAGGCGGGTATCAGTCGCCGGGAGCTGGTGCAGGCAGCGACGCTGGTAGCGCTCGCCGAGCAGCCTTCAGTCGCCCAGAGTTCGGCCGCCGTTGGGGAGACGCAGCCGGGACGCTTCAACGGTCTGGCTTTGTACCCCCAGACCAACCGTTGCCGCCAAGTCATTGGACTGGACGGCTTCTGGGATTTCTTGCCCGACGCCCAGGATCAGGGAGTTCGCCAGGGCTGGCGGCAGGGCCTGCGCGGCGCCCGTGCCATCGCCGTTCCTGGAAGCTGGAACGACCAGTTTGACGACCTGCGGGATTTCTGCGGAACGGCCTGGTACCAGACGCGTTTCGAGCTGCCGCGGGATTTCGCCGCCAATCGCAGCGTCTGGATCCGCTTCGGCTCGGTGACCTATCTGGCGGACGTTTGGTTGAACGGAGAACTGCTGGGGCGCCACGAGGGCGGCAACCTCCCGTTTCAGTTCGAAGTCTCGGAAAAACTCCACGAAGACAACCTGCTGATCGTCCGCGTGGACGCCGGGCTGGCGCCGGACCGGGTTCCGCCCGGCAACGTTCCCCACGATCCCAAGGACACGTTTTCCAACGAGCCGTATCCGCCCGCCTCTTACGATTTCTTCCCCTTTTCCGGCATCCATCGGCCGGTGCTTTTGTACTCCACTCCGAAAGAGGCCATCTCCGACCTGACCGTTCGCACCGGGATCAACGGCGAGGAGGGACGTGTGCGGATCCGCGTCGAAACCAGTGCGACGCACCCCGCACTGGTTCGCCTGGCGCTCCAGGGCCACGGAGCCGACGTCCGCGCGGAGTCACAGACCGTCGACGGCGCCGCGGACGCCGAACTGCGCGTTCCCGCCGCCGCATTGTGGGAGCCGGAGCATCCCAACCTCTACCAATTGACCGCCGAATTGCTGCGCGAAGGCGACGTTCGGGACCGCTACACGCTCCGCATCGGAATCCGCACCGTCGAAGTGCGCGGCGAATCCCTGCTGCTCAACGGCAAGCCCGTCTACCTGAAGGGATTCGGCCGTCACGAAGACTTCCCCGTCGCGGGACGCGGCCTGGTGCCTCCGGT
>Ga0335081_10007999_pt1 | contig 16948 bp, 10 predicted proteins | sample Lox_Sample_35_FD_206713 | JGI IMG/M metagenome (GOLD analysis project Ga0335081, IMG submission 206713) | Soil microbial communities from Loxahatchee National Wildlife Refuge, Florida, United States - Lox_Sample_3.5 | ecosystem: Environmental > Terrestrial > Soil > Wetlands | place: USA... | reverse complement strand
CGGTTGACTGCAGCCTTGGACAGCCGCAATCAGCCACAGCGAGCGCCGGATGAACACTTCTCCTCAGCGAACAACCTGCTGAGACTTCACATCTAGACCGCTAGCAATGCAGCTTTCGCTGGCTTCCCGGTCGCGGCCTCGATCGCGGCGCAGTACAGGCGCAGCTGGGCGGCGTACTGCGCGTGATCGGCCGGGCGCGCGTCGGTCTTGAAGTCGACAACCGTCCAGCCGGTCTCGTCTTCGAAGGCCAGGTCGACCACGCCTTCGAGCAGCGTGCCATCGGGCAGGCGGTGCAGGAGCGGCTCTTCGCGGCGGAGGTCGCGGCTCTGCGCCGCGGCCTTCAGCAGCGGGTGCTGCAGCGCGGCCCGCGCCGCCGCCGCTGCCGCCGCCACCTCTTCGCCGGAGGCGCCCAGGAGCCGGCCCTGCGCCGCGGCCGTGCGCTCGATGGCCGCCGGCGCTGCACGCAGGTCGATTTCGGCGAGCACCGCGTGCACCAGCGAGCCGAAGCGCCTGCCCTTCGGCCGCCCCGGGTCGCGCTGCGCGACCTGCGCCGATTCGACCTCGCCGCCGCCGTCCGGCGCTGCGAGCGAGCGCGCCGTGGCCGTCTCGACGGCGATGGTCGGCTTGGCGCCGGCCTCGACCGTCTGCCGCCGCTTTTCCTGCCACTGCGCGTGCCCGGCCGCTGCCGGCCCGGACGCGGGCGCCTCGACCAGCAGGTCGTTGCTGCGCAGCCCGCCCTCGACCTCGCGGTCGAGCAAGAGGGCGTTCGGATCCCACCAGACCACCTCCGCGCCCGACCGCGTCGCGTAGAGCCCCGGCGATACCGGGAGCGGCGCGAGCAACCCCTCGGGCCGGTCGAGCACCGTCTCCTTGCCGAACGGCGGGCACCCGGGCGCAGCGCGCGGCGCGCGCCGCTCGAGCGGCGGCGGATACACGGCGGCATTCAACGGCTCCAGCCAGCCCTTCGGCTCCTCGTCGCCGAGCGCCGGCACCACCAATAGGTCCCGCGCGCGCGTGGCCGCCACGTACGCCACCCGCACCACCTCTTCGCGATCGCGCTGCAGGAGCGCCTCGGCGTCGGCGAGCAGCTCGGACGGCGCGCACCCCGCGAGCGGCATGGCCCACACGCGCCGCTGCGGGTCGACCAGCCGCGACGGGTTCTTCGGCGCCGCGGGCGCGCACGGGTCGCAGAGGATGACCACGGGAAACTCGAGGCCCTTGGCCTTGTGCACGCTCATGATCCGCACGCCTTCGGTGCCTTCTTCGACCACCGGCGCCTCGGCCGCGTCGCCGCGGGTGGCCTCCTCGGCCAGCCGGTCGACGAACGCGCGAAAGCTCGACGCGCCCGCCGACTCGAACCGCCGGGCCAGGTCGAGCACGCGCAGCACGTTGCCCAGCGCCTGCTCGCCGGCGGGCCAGATGGCCACGCCCGCGTGCGCGCGCACCGCGTCGAGCAGCCGCGAGAGGGTCTCGGCGATGGGCCGGCGGTTGCGCTTCTTGTGCAGCTCGCGGACGAGGGCCAGCGCCTCGCCCACCTCGCCTTCGGGCTGCTCGCGCCGCGTCGGCTGCAGATGGCCGTGCTGCTCGCGGAAGAGCAAGAGCGCGTCGTCGCCGAGCGCGAACAGCGGGCCTTTCAAGGCCGCGAACACCGCCAGCTCGTCGTCGGGCCACTCGATGGCCGCCGCCACGGTCCGCATCGCCAGCACTTCCTCGCGGTCGTGATAGCTGCGCCCGCCCACCAGCACGTGCGGGATGCGCCGCGCCTCGAGCGCCTTCACGTACGCGCGGGTGAGGTCGCCGTCCCAGCTGCGCATGCGCTTGAACAGCAGGCACACGTGGCGCGCGGACACCGGCTCGCCGCCCACCCGCCAGCCGCTCTTGGTCGTGAGCCAGTCGACGAACGCCGCCACCGCGTCCGGGTACGACTCCTCGACGCGCCAATTCGCGACCTTCTCGTTCTTCCCGTAGATCTTCGGCGCCGGCAGCGCGACGACCGCCGGCCGGTCGCTGACGCCCTCGCGGTACGCATCGAGCGGCACGTATTCCGCCTGCGTGCCGCCTTGCATCTTCGGCTCGAACGCGCAGTTGACCGACTGCTGGATGGCCGGCAGCGAGCGGAAGCTGGTGGTCAGGTGCAAGAGCTCCGCGCCGTTCGCGAGCAGCTGCTTCTTCACGTCTTCGTACAGCGCGATGTCGGCGCGGCGGAAGCGGTAGATGGACTGCTTCGGGTCCCCCACCACGAACAGCTTGCCCGGCACGCCGTCGGCGATGGCGAGGAGCAATTCCGCCTGCAGCGGGTCGGTGTCCTGGAACTCGTCGACCAGCACGTGCGAATACGATTGTTGAAGGTCGCGCCGGACCTGCGCGTCGGTGCGCAGGAGCTCGCAGGCGCGCAAGAGCAGGTCGAGGAAGTCGAGGCAGCCGGCGCGAGACTTGAGCTCCTCGTACCCCGCGATCAGCGGCCGCAGCTCGTCGCGCAGGCAGGCGGCGAGGTCCGCGTCGCACAGGTCGAGGAACCGATCGAGCTCGGCCTTGGCCCCGTCGCGCAGCGCCAGCACCGACGCTCTCTCCAGGTCCTTCGAGTACCACTTGCCGCTGCCGCGCCATCTCCAAGGCGGCCGGCGGGACAGCTCGTACAGCTCGGCCTCGAGCCCGTCGTGATCGCGCTCGCGCGCCTGCTCGCGCCGCTGGACCTCGGCAACGAACCGCGCGATTTCGGCGAGCGATTTCGCGCCCCAGTCCTGGGGTCTCGATGCCTTCGTGGCCAGCCCGCCCACCTCGGCGAGCCGCGACATGACGCGCTCGGTGCCCGCTGCGCGGTCGAACGGCTCGCGCCGCCACGCGCCGTCGAAGTCGCGGTGCTCGGTCAGATCGCGCCCCGCCTGCCGCAAGAGTTCGCGCGGCGGCGTGTCGCCCGGCCGCGGCCGCACGTTGCGCCGCAGGAGCCGGCGCACGCCCTCGGGCGGATCGGCCACCACCCGCTGGAACCACGCGTCGAACGCCTGGTCGAACAGCCGTTCCTGCGCGTCGCCCGCGGCCACCTCGAAGACCGGGTCGACCCGCGCCTCGACCGGCCGCTCGCGCAGGAGGTCGGCGCAGAACGAGTGGATGGTGCCGATGGGCGCCGCCTCGAGCTTGCCGAGCGCGGCGGTGAGCCGCTGCTGCTCGTCGGCGGTGGCGCCTTCGCGCGCCTTTTCCAGCTCGCCGCGCAGCCGCAGCTTCATCTCGCCGGCGGCGAGGTCGGTGAAGGTGACCGCGAGGATGCGGTCGAGCGTGGTGCGGCCGGTGCGTACCAGCGCGACGATGCGCGCCACCAGCTCGGTCGTCTTGCCGGTGCCGGCGGCGGCCTCGACCACAAGCGTCGCGTCGAGGTCGCCGCGGATGCGCTCGCGGGCCTTCTCGTCTCTCATGGCATCTCCCGCAGCGTACGCAGCGGCACGAGCGGCTCGGCCGGCTTGCGCCCGGCGCGCGCGAATTCGTTGGGCCCGCACACCGGCAGATAGTCGCAGCGCTCGCACTCGCGCGCGTCGCGCGGCGCCGCCGGCAGAAAGCCGCGCTCGACCGCGTCCGAAAGCGTGTGGGCGAGCGCCTTCACCGAGCTCCTGACGCGATCGTCGAGCGGCACTTCCACGGTGGTGAACTCGCCGGTGTAGGTGCAGTAGTAGAGGCGGCCGCCTTCGACCCTGGCCTCCGGGAACAGCTTGCCGAGCGCGAGTGCGTAGAGCGCCGGCTGCAGCGTGGCGCCGCCGCCGATGACGGTGTTCTCCTTGGCCCACACCTTGCCAGTCTTGTAGTCGGTGGCGCGCAGCGCGCCGGAGTTGGGTGCTGCGCCCTGCGGGCTCCGCCCGTCGCCGGGGGACCCGGCTCCTCCGGCCCGCTCCACCAGGTCGATCGACCCGCGCAGCATCAGGCCTTCGTCGAGCGTCACCGGCTCGCGCCGGCTGTGCGGGTCGCGCTCGGCCATCTCGGGAAGGCCGAAGCTGAGCTCGAATCGCCATGGCGTCCACCGCTCTTCCTCGTGCGCTCGCCGCAGCCACTCGCGCAGGTCGATCTTCACCCCGGCGATGCAGTCGTCCCAGACGCGGTCGATGGCCGGCGCCAGGTCGTCCTTCCACTCGAGCGCGACGCGATCGACCACCCGCGACAGCCGCTCCTGCGCGGCGTTCAAATCGGAAATCGGCAGCGCGCCCCGCTCCGACAGCTCGCACAACAGCTCGTACTGCATCTGGTGGATGAGCGAGCCGCGGTTGAGCGGGTCGATCTCGTCGATGGCCTCGGGGATTTCGCGCGGCGCCAGCCGGTGCACCGCCTGCAGCACGAACTTGTACGGGCAGGCGGCGAAGTTCTGCAGCGCGGTGGGCGAGTACGGCCGCGCCGACGGCCTGTGCTTCTGCAGCGCGGCGAGCGCCTCGGGCGCCGGCTCGACCAGGCCGTCGGCCGGGGTCCAGCGCTTGAGCCACCGCCGCGCCCGCGCCCGCAGCGCGCGCTTGAGGTGCGGATTCGAGTTCAGCAGATACGCCGCGATGCCCTTGCCTTCGCCGGGCGGAGCGCGGAACGCCCTGGCCAGCAGCGACAGGTCGTGCTCGGCCTCGTCGATGGCCTGCGCCGGATCGGGCGGTGCCGGCCACCCCGCGCGCGCCTGCGCGGCCTGCTCGGCGCGGCGGGAGAGCTCGGCGAAGCCGGGGAGCGCGCCTTCGGCCGCGCGCAGCACCTCGAGCCCGTAGAACGACGGCACGCGCGCGCGGCCCTGCGAGAGATCGATGCGCGGCCAGGAGAGGACGAGCCGCTTGTCCGCCGCGCCCGCCGCGAGGCGCAGCGCGAGCCGCTCGGCGGCGATGCGGTCCTGCGAGGTCTCGAGCTCGGCCGATACCGCGCGCTCGCGATCGCGCAAGAGCGGGTCCTCGATGACCTTCTGCGGAAACAGCTTCTCCGCCAGCCCCGGCACGAACACCACGTCGAACGACAGCCCGCGCGCCGCCACTGCCTGCGCCACGTAGACCTTGCCGTGGCGGCGGCCCGAAGGGGGCACCGGCAGCTCGGCGAGCCGCCGCGAGAGCACGAGGCGCACCTCGGCGAGCGTGACCGGTCCGACCGGTCCCATCGGCGACAGCTCGGCCAGAAGCGACAGGACGCGCGCCGGCTCGCGCAGCGCGCGGGTGGCGAGCGCGGTCAGGGGCGGCAGCCAGCCGCTCCAGCACGCCGACTGCGGCAGCGCGGCGAGCTCGTCGAGCAACGGCAGGGCGAAGTCGCGCAGCGCGCGCAGGTCGTGCAGGTCGCGCTGCACGCGGGCCGCACGCGATTCGTCGTCGGCGAACTCGGCCAGCCTGGCCTTCAGCTGCCCGTCGAGCCCGTCCAGGCGCCGCTGCCAGCGATCGCGCCTGCCGATGACCGCCGCGTCGAGCAGCAGCTTCTCCCACCGCCACGGCGCGCGCAGCACGCCGCCGACGACCGGCGCGTCGGGGTCCGCCGGCAGCTCCGGCTCGCGCTCGACCACCGGCTCGTCGGCCGGCCGCGACAACAGCTCGTCGTCGGGCGGCACCCAGCGGTCGCCCTCGGGCGGCGGCGGCGGCGGCGCGCCCGCGACCGCGTCGGGAACCTCGCCGAGCGAGAGATATTCGGCGAACGCGCGCGCCGACAGCCCCTCGGCGGCGCAGGCGAGCAGCGAGAGGAACGCGCGCCCCGCGGGATCGGGCCGCACCGTGCCCGAGGCAAAGTGCGCCGGTACGCCCGCGCGCGCGAACGCCTCTTCGAGCAGCGCGCGGTACTGCGACGGCGAGCGCAGCAGGACCGCCATGCGGTCGAACGGCACGCCGCGCCCGGCCTCCCGGCGCACCAGGCGCGCGATCTCGACGCACTCGCGGCTCTCGCCTGGCGCCGACAAGAGCTCGACGTCGTCACCCAGCGGCGCCGGCGAGGGCGCGCCCTCCTCGAACAACCGCTGCTGAACGCGCTGCAGCGAGCTCGCCGCCGGCTCGTCGAGCGTGGCCGGCGAGGCCGCGAGCGCCCGCGACAATCGCTGCACGGCCGAACGGTCCGCCGCCGGCGCCACCGCCAGCACGTCCCCGCGCAGCATGGACACGAGGCGCTCCTCGACCGCGCTCTGCACCGGCAGGTCGAGCAGCAGCGCCGGCAGCTGCAAGGCCGCGTGATCGCCGGCGCCGAGCGCGAGCAGGAACACCTCGGCGCGATCGGCCAGCTGCGCCCGCCGCAGCTCGCCCTCGTACGCGTCGAGGATGAGGCCGAGATCGCCCCCGGGCCGCGCGCGCGCCATGCGCAGCTCGAGCAGCGAGCGCATCAGCGCCCGCGGCAGCCCCGGCTGCGCCGCCACCGGCTGGAACCGGCCGAGGTCGCCTGCCTGGCCGAGCTGGTGCACAACGCGTGCGCACAGCGCCAACAAGCCAAGCGGCGACACCGGCGTGAGCCCGCGCACCTGCAGCTCCTCGGCCGCGAGCAGCTTCGCCAGCCGCGGCAGCGTCGTGCGCCGCCAGCCGAACGACGCGCCCGCCACCGCTTGCCGCGCCGCCTCGGCCGCCGCCTCCTGCGTGGCGCCGACGATCCACACCGCCTGCCCGGCCGGCCGCAGCGCAAGCCATTCCCGCGCGCGCGCAAGCCGCGCCGCCGCCGCCGCCGATGTCACCAGCTCCTTCACGCCGCGCACACTACCGCAGGGGTCCGACATTGGCGGAGGCCCGCAGGGCCGGAGCATTGGCGAACCCCCGCGAATTGCGGGACAATCGTCGGATGCTGTTCCCCCTGCGGGTCGAGGACGCCACGGTCGACCGCGTGCCGTGGGTGTCCATCGGCATCGCCGGCGCGTGCGCGCTCATGTTCCTCGCCACGTGGGTGGTGCCGAAGAACCCGGAGGGCCTCGATCCGGAGGCGTTCAACGAGGTCCGGCAGTACTACGAGCAGCATCCCTACCTGACCCTGAGCGACGATTTCACGCGCGAATTCCTGCAGCCGCGGGCGCGCAAGGCGCTCGAGGAGATGCACGAGGAGCCGCCGGCGGGCCTCGACGACACCACCCGCGAGGGCGAGCAGCGCCACCTCGACGAGCTGGAAGAGGGCTTCGAGACGCAGGCGCACGCGTCGCTCTTGCGGCGGCTGTCGCTGGTGCCCGCGCGCGGCTTCGCGCAGCCGGGCTGGTTCACCTCGATGTTCCTGCACTTCGGCTGGATGCACATCCTCGGCAACCTCTTCTTTTTCTACCTGACCGGGCCGCTGCTCGAAGATCTCTGGGGACGCGCGTTCTTCGGCGGCTTCTACCTGGTGGGCGGGCTGGTGGCGGCGCTGGCGCAGTTCGCCATCGATCCGCACTCGACCGTCATGGTGGCCGGCGCGTCGGGCGCCATCGCCGCGTGCATGGGCGCGTTCACTTTCCGCTGCGCGAATCGCAAGATCCGCATGGCGTACTTCTATTGGTTCCGCCGCGGCACGTTCCTCATGCCGGCGTGGGCGTGGGGCGGCCTGTGGTTTGCCGGCGAGGTGCTGAGCCTGGTGCTGCACACCTCGGGCGGCGTGGCGGTGATGGCCCACATCGGCGGCTTCCTCTTCGGCTTCGGCACCGCGGTGGTGCTGGCGCGCACCGGGTACGAGGCGGAGAAGCTCGCGCCGGCGATCGCGGCCGCCACGGTGTGGGAGCAGCACAAGGGCATCGAGGTGGCGCGCGAGGCGATGGACCGCGGCGACGGCGTGGCGGCGGCGAACGCGTACCGCGACGTCGTCCGCGAGCGCCCGGACGATCGCGAGGCGCTGGTCTCGCTCGCGCGGCTGGAGCAGGAGCCGGCGCGCGTCGAGCCGCTCATCCAGAAGCTGCTCACCGCGGGCGACAAGGACGGCGCGTGGGACATCGTCATCGCGCTCGGGCCGGTGTTCGACCCGGAGAAGATCTCCGAGAAGACCGCGTGGGCGCTCGGCGGCGCGGCGGATGCGGCGCCGCAGGGCATGCAGCAGATGCCCGATGCGCTCGACCTCGCCGTCGGCAAGCGGGGCGGGCCGCTGGCGGCGAAGGCGCTGGTGCGGCTGTCGCGCCGCTGCCACGCGCAGGGCCGCGACGACGAGGCGCGCGAGTACGCCGCCATGGCGCGCGCGCTGCCGGGGCTGCCGCCGGAGATGCGGCAGTCGATCGAGACGGTAGCGGTGGACGTGGGTCTGCCGCCGCCGCCCGCGCCCTCGGCGGTGCGGGTCCTGCCGTGCAAGCTGGTGGAGCTCACCGACGACGTGCTGCACGTGCAGTCGCAGACGGGCCAGGCGCGCAAGGTGGAGCTGGGCAAGCTGGCGGGCATCGGCGCGGGAATCGTCAAGACGGCGGCCGGCGCGTCGATCGTGACCGACTTGATCCTCTCGTTCGGCGACGGCGAGCAGGCGCCGGCGGCGATCCGGATCGAAGGAGCGCAGCTCGGGCTGCCGGCGCTCTACCCGGGCATGCCGGCGAAGGCGGCGTACGCGATGTTCCTTTCGCGCGTGCTGGCGCACACGCGCGCGATGCCGATTCCGGACAAGTCGTCGCTGCTGCGTGGAGACTATCCGCGGTTCGAGAACATCGCGGCCTTGAACGCGGCATTCTACAAGCGGTCGTCGTGAGCGGGGCCCTCGCCCCACCCGGGGGCGAGGGCGACTTCAGCAAAGTGCCGGAGCTCTCTGGGAGTGGGGGTGGGGAGTCACCGCGCGCAAGCGCGGTGCGGGAACCAGAAAGACTTGCTCTAGATGAATCGGTCGACCCAGCTGTCGAGCGCCTCCTTCGGCAGCGCGCCCATCTGCTTGTCGAGGAACAGCGGGCCGCGCGTCAGCATCAGCGTGGGAATCGACTGCACGCGGTGCATGGCCTGCGTGCGCGGGTTTTCGTCGACGTTGAGCTTGACGATCTTCAGCTTGCCCCTGCGCTCCCGGGCCATCTGTTCGAGCGACGGGGCCACCGCGCGGCAGGGGCCGCACCAGGGGGCCCAGAAATCGACCAGCACCGGGATCGGGCAGTCGACCACTTCTCGCTGCCAGCTGTCGTCGGTGGCCGCCACCGGCTGATCGGGAAAGACGCTCTCCTTGCAGCGGCCGCAGCGGGGATCGTCGCGCAGGCGCGAGCGGGGGATGCGGTTGGTGGCGCCGCAATGTGAGCACCGGTATTCGACGCGATCGTCATCCATGGCGCTTTTCCGGTAATCATTCATTCGATGCGCGCAAGGGCCGCCTTCTGGATCGCCGCGCTGACGCTGGTCTTGCACGCGGCGATCGCCGGCCGGTACGGCTGGTTCCGCGACGAGATGTACTTTCTCGCCTGCGGCAGGCGGCTGGCGTGGGGGTACGTCGATCAGCCGCCGGGCATCGCGCTGATTTCGCGGCTCGCGTACGTTCTCGGCGGCGGGCGGCTGTGGCTGTACCGCATGCCGTCGGGTATCGCGCACGCGGCGGTGGTCTATCTGTGCGGCTGGTTCGCCGCGCGGGAGGGCGGGTCGCGGCTTTCGGTGGTGACCGCTGCGCTGTGCGCGGCCGCCGCGCCGGTGATGCTGGTCGAGGGCTACCTGCTGACCATGAACGCGTTCGAGCCGCTCTGCTATCTCGGCCTGACGCTGCTGGTGGTGCAGGCGCTGCGCGGATCGGAGCGGGCGTGGCTGTGGGCGGGCGCGCTGACCGGGCTCGCGCTGCTCAACAAGCACTCGTTCCTGTTCTACGCGCTCACGCTGCTCGCGGCGGCGGCGCTGACCAACGGGCGCGCGCTCCTGTCGCGCTGGCTGGCGGCGGGCGTTGCGGTAGCGGCGCTGATCGTGCTGCCGCACGCGCTGTGGCAGGTGCGGCACGGGTTTCCCATGCTGGAGCTGCTGGCGGCGCAGAAGACCAAGAACGCTTCCTTTTCTACCAGTCACTTCCTTTTCAACCAGTTACTGCTGATTGGGCCAGTAACTTTCTTTTTGACAGTCACTGGCATTTTTGAAAGCTGGAAGCGCCCGGCGCTGCGCCCCGTCGGCCTCGCCTTCCTGCTCCAGCTCGCCCTCTTCATCGCGCTGAAAGGCAAGACGTACTACCTCGCTGCCGGCTACACGCCGCTCTTCGCCCTCGGCGCCATCGCTGTCGAGCGGCTGCGCTGGCCGGTGCCGGCGCTGGTCGCGGCCACCGGAGCGCTGGTGGCGCCCGTGGTGCTGCCGATCCTGTCGCCCGAAGGCCTCGTCCGCTGGCAGGCCGCGCTCCACATCGCGCCCCCGCAGGAGGAGCGGCACGAGTACGGGCCCCTGCCGCAGCACCTCGCCGACGAGTTCGGCTGGCCCGAGCTGTCGCAGGCGGTGCAGCAGGTGGCGGCGCAGCTTTCGCCCGACGAGCGCGCGCACGCCGGCGTCTACTGCCAGAACTACGGCGAAGCCGGCGCGCTCGAGCTGTTCGGCTCCGGCGGACTGCCGGTGTTCAGCGGGCACAACGCGTACTGGATGTGGGGACCGCCGCCCGGCCTGCAGACGGTGGTCATCGTCGGCGGCAGGCTCGAGAGCCACCTGCGCAACCTGCGCGAGTGCCGGCAGGCGGGCCAGGAGACCGACGCGCCGTACGCCATGCCGTACGAACGCGCGAGGCCCATCTTCGTCTGCACTGGCCTGCGCGCGCCCATCGAACAGATCTGGCCAAAGGACAAGCACTACGAATGAGCGAGCCCCTCCGCATCCCCGCCCGCCACGATGCATACCCCCTGTCGGGCGAGCTCTTCCTGCCGCCAGGCGAGCCGCGCGCGGCCGTGCTCATCGGCTCGGCCATGGCGGTGCGCAAGGGCTTCTACGCACGCTTCGCCCAGCACCTGGCCGACCGGGGGCTCGCCGCGCTGACCGTCGACTACCGCGGCATCGGCGGCTCGCGCCCGCACGGCTCGCTGCGCGGCTTCGCCGCCCGCTTCCACGAGTGGGGCGAGCGCGACCTGGCCGGAGCGGCCGATTTCCTCCTGCAGCGCTTTCCCCGCGCGCCGCTCGCGTACGTGGGCCACAGCGCCGGCGCGCAGCTGATGGGCATGCTCGACGGAGCGCCCATCCGCGCCGCGCTCTTCGCCTCGGCGGGCACCGCGTACTGGCGCGCCTACCGCGGCCGGGCGCGGGCGTTCATGGCGGCCTTCTTCCACGCCATCGTCCCCGTGTCGGTGGCCGTGCGCGGGTTTCTGCCCATGCGCGCCTTCGGCCAGGGCGACGACGTGCCGGCGGGCGTGGCGCTCGAGTGGGCGAAGTGGGGCCGCCACCCGCAGTACGCCGCCAGCCACGTCGGCGGCGAGTATACCAAGTATCACAACCCGCTGCGGGCGTTGAGCATTGAAGACGACAACTACGCCCCGCGCACCGCTGTCGAGGGCCTGCTCGCCCTGTATCCTGCCGCGCGAAAGGAGCTGCTCACCGTGCCAGGACCGCTCGGCCACTTCGGCTTCTTTCGCAGGCCGGAAGCGTGGGAGCCGCACGTCGAATGGCTCCTGGAGAAATCCCATGGCTGAACAGGACGTGCGCTCGCAGACCAACGGCGGAAGCCGGCCGGGCGAGCAGCAGAAGGAGCAGCAGGAGCCGCCGAAGGATCCGGCGAAGGCGAAGCGGCGCCGCACCATCGTCATCGCGGTGCTCGCGGTGGTGGCCATCGGCCTGTTCCTCTACTGGCTGCACTCGCGCAACTTCGAGGACACCGACGACGCGCAGGTGGACGGCAACCTCACCGCCGTCTCGAGCCGCGTGCCCGGCACGGTCACCGCGGTGCACGTGGACGACAACCAGGAGGTGAAGCAGGGCGATCTGCTGGTCGAGCTCGACCCGGCCGATCTGCAAGTGGCGTTGGCGCAGGCCAAGGCCGCGGTGGCGCTGGCGCAGGCGCAGCTGCAGTCGGAGCAGCCGCTGGTGCCGATGACCCAGTCGACCAACGTGGCCACGCTCTCGAGCGCGGAGGACGAGGTGGCGAGCGCGCAGGCCGACATGGACGCGGCGCAGCGCGATCTCGACCAGTCCGAGGCGCAGAACAGGTTTGCCCAGCAGCAGCTCGCGCGCGCGAAGCAGCTGGTCACGTCGAACACCATCCCGCAGTCGGAGCTCGACCAGCGGCAGAGCGCGGCCGACGCGGCGGCGGCGGCGGTGGCGGCGGCGCGCAAGCGCATCGACCAGCGGCGCGCGCGGCTGCAGCAGGCCGAGGCGCGGCGCAAGGAGGCGCAGGCGAACGCGCCGCGCCAGCTCTCGGCGCGGACGGCGACCCTGTCGGTGCGGCAGGCGAACCTCGAGCTGGCGCAGGCGCAGCTCAAGCAGGCCGAGCTCAACCTCGGCTACGCGCGCATCGTCGCGCCGGTGGCGGGCATCGCCGGCAAGCGCTCGGTCAACGTGGGCGACCGGGTGGGGCCCGGGCAGCAGCTGATGTCGATCACCCAGGTCGGCGACCTGTGGGTCACGGCGAACTTCCGCGAGACGCAGATCGAGCACATGCGCGTCGGGCAGCGGACCCGCGTCCACGTCGACGCGCTCTCGGTCGACCTGGACGGCGAGCTGGAGAGCTTCGCCGGCGCCACCGGCTCGCGCTACAGCCTGCTCCCGCCGGAGAACGCGAGCGGAAACTACGTGAAGGTGGTGCAGCGCATCCCGGTGCGGCTGCGCTTCAACCCCGGCCAGCCGGACATGGAGCGGCTGCGACCGGGCATGTCGGCGGAGCCGAAGGTGCGGGTGAGGTGAGGAGGAGGCTTTGCCGGCGAGGGGCGGAACCCGAAGGGTGGAGCATTGATGACAGGGGAAGAATCCCTCCGCATCACGCACGAGAAGGGCTGGACCGGCGGCCACAACCCGTGGACGGTCGCGCTGGTGGTCACCATGGCCACCTTCATGGAGGTGCTCGACACCGCCATCGCCAACGTGTCCTTGCCGCACATCGCCGGAAACCTGTCGACTTCCGAAGAAGAGGCGACCTGGGTCCTCACCAGCTACCTGGTGTCGAACGCGATCGTGCTGCCGATCAGCGGGTGGCTGGCCACCCGCATCGGGCGCAAGCGCTTCTACATGAGCTGCGTGTTTCTCTTCACGGTCAGCTCGTTCATGTGCGGCCTGGCGCCCAACCTCGGCCTCCTGGTGTTCTTCCGCGTGCTGCAGGGCCTCGGCGGCGGCGGGCTGGGGCCTTCGGAGCAGGCCATCCTCGCCGATACCTTCCCGCCCAGGCAGCGCGGCATGGCGTTCGCCGTCTACGGCATGGCGGTGGTGCTGGCGCCGGCCATCGGCCCGACGCTGGGCGGCTTCATCACCGACCACTACAACTGGCGCTGGGTGTTCTTCATCAACGTGCCGGTGGGCATCGCCTCGCTCCTGCTCTCGAGCCGCGTGGTCACCGACCCGCCGCACCTGGTCGAGGCGAAGAAGAATGCCGGACCCATCGACGGCGTGGGCCTCGGCCTCATCGCGGTGGGCCTCGGCGCGCTCGAGTACGTGCTCGACAAGGGCCAGGAGGACGACTGGTTCAGCTCGAAGGCCATCGTGCTCTTCGCGGTGATCTCGGCCTCGTGCCTGATCGGCTTCGTCGTCTGGGAGTGGCGGCAGAAGCACCCGGTGGTGGAGGTGAAGCTCTTCAAGTCGCTCAACTTCAGCGCCACCTCATCGATGATGCTGGTGCTCGGCATCGCGCTCTACGGCAGCACCGTGCTCTTGCCGCAGTACATGCAGATCTGGATGGGCTACACCGCCGAGCAGGCGGGCATGGCGCTGTCGCCGGGGGGGTTCGCGGTGATCGCCATGCTCCCGCTGGTCGGCTTCCTCGTCTCGCGCATCGACGCGCGCTGGCTCATCGCGGTGGGGTTCCTCGGCCTCTCGCTATCGCTCTTCCACATGGCTAACACCATCTACCCGGGGATCGACTTCAAGACCGCGGTGTTGGTCCGCATCTACCAGAGCTGCCCGCTGGCCTTCCTCTTCGTGCCGATCAACACCGTCATGTACAACGGCGTGCCGCCGTCGAAGAACAACCAGGTCTCCGGCATCGTCAACCTGTTCCGCAATCTCGGCGGCAGCGTCGGCATCGCGTTCGTGGCCACGTCGATCGCGCGGCGCTCGCAGCTGCACCAGGCGCGGCTGGTGGCGCACATCACGCCGTCGGCGGCGCTGTCGGCGCGCATCGAGGGCATCGCGCAGCAGCTGCAGCACGTGGGCATCGGCGCGGCGCAGGCGGCGAAGATGGCGACGGGGGCGATCTACGGGCAGGTGATCAAGCAGGCGCAGACGCTCGCGTACCTCGACGTGCTGTGGATGATGGGCCTGTTCACCGCCATCATGGTGCCGGCGGTGTTCCTCACCCGGCGGGTCAAGCCCGGTGCGGCCGCGATGGCCCACTGAGGCGCGCGGCGAACGACCGCGCTGCTTCGTCGAGCGCCGCCTCGGCGTCGAACGCGTCCTCCTGCACCGCCTGCTGCGTCGCCAGCCCGATGACGGTGCCCACCAGCAGCGCGCCGAGCGCGTCGGCGTCGGCGTCCCTGGCGAACGCGCCCGCGGCCTGGCCGGCCTGGATCAGGCTGCGCGACTGGTCGCGGTAGCGCGCGAGCAGCTCCTGGTTCACGCTGCGCGCGCGCTTGTCGCTCCACAGGCGGCCCCAGAACGTCATCAGGATGCGGCCGGCCTCGCGGTTGGCGGAGAAGCCGTGCAGCTTGGTGCGCAGCACGGCGCGCAGCTTCTCGTCGAACGTCGGCGCCGTCGCCACCTGCGCGGTGGTGTCGGCGTCGATGTCGTCCACCGCCGATCGCAGCACTTCCTCGACGATCTCGTCCTTGTCGTCGAAGTGATAGGTGATCACGCCGCGCGAAAAGCCGAGCCTCTCCTCGAGCGCGCCGATGGTCAGCGCGTCGAGCCCGCCCTGCGCCACCAGCGCGCGGGCGGCGGCGACGATCTGCGTCCGCCGCAGATCGCGCAGCGACTTCTGCGCGGCGGTGCGCTTCACTATGCGGCCTCCTGCTGTGGCTCGCGCCGGCGCAATTCCGCCGGCCACTGCTCGGGATGCTCCGACGGAACGCAGACCAGCTCCGGCCCGCGCTGCGTGAGCAGCTCGCGCACCCGCACGCCCAGGAGCGCGCTCGCCGCGGCCAGGCCCGACAAGGTCGCGCCCATCACCCCGTGGCTCAGCGTCGACGCGCCGCAGAGCAAGAGGCCCGGGTACGCCCCCTTCACCGGCCACGCCCACGGCCCCACCTGCCAGCGGCTCTTCTCGGTGCCGTAGAGGTTGCCGTCGGTCGACATGCAGTAGGCCGTGTTGGTCAAGGGCGTGCCCAGGTCGCTGAACGTGACATGGCCGTCGATGCCGGGCAAGGCGCGCCCGGCCGCGGCGAGCATGCGCGCCTTGAGCCGCTCTTTCAGCGCCAGGTAGTCGGCGGGCCGCTCGTTCATGCGCGAGCCGGCCCACTTCTGGAACGACTCGTGCGGGACGAAAGCGAACGCCTCCAGCGTGTGCGTGCGGCCGTCGCCTTTGCTCGGATCCTTCAGCGTGGTGGCGGTGAGGAACATGCCGGGGATTTTGTCGTCGAGCCGCGCGGTCATGCCGTGGCGATAGATGGCGTCGAGGTCGTCGTTCGCGTACCACCAGAGGTTGCCGGAATCCATGCCCGCCTTCCGCAGGTCGGCGTCGACGGCGAAGAACAGCGACAGCGCCGACACCGAGTACTTCGTGCGCTGAAGCTTTCGGCGCAGCCTCGCGGGCACGTCGGCGGGGTCGAACAGCTTGCCGAAGGTGGCGTGCGGGTCGGCGTTGCTGATCACCGCGCCGGCGCGGATTTCGCTGCCGCCCTTGAGCCGCACGCCGATGGCGCGGCCGTTCTCCACCAGGATGCGATCGACCGCGGTGCGCAGGCGCAGCTCGCCGCCGGCCCGCTTCAGCGCGCGCACGAACGCGCGCGGCAGCGCGAACCCGCCGCCGCGCGGGTACCAGCCGCCGTCGAAGTAGTGCGCGGTGATCGATGCGTGCACCGCTGCCGGCGCGATCGACGGCGGCAGGCCGTGATCGCCGCTCTGCGCGGCGAAGATGGCGCGCAGGAGCGGATCGTGCGCGTGCTTGCCGATGAGCGACCGCGCGGTGGCGAGGCCCCACCGCGCGACCGATGGCGCCTTGAACGGCAAGCGCAGCACGTCGCCGAGGCCGCGGATGTCCATCAGCGCGTCGAGCTCGTCCGAGATGCGCTGGCAGGTGTCGAGGTAGCCCGCGATGCCCTTGCGCTCGCTCGGGAAGCTTTCCTGGAGGCGCCGCGTGAGCTCGGCCTTTCCCTTGCAGAAGTCGAAGCGCCGGCCGCCGATGACCGCGTGGTCGTAGCCATCCGGGTTCAGCTCGCAGAAGACGAGGTCGCCCGAGACGCCCAGGCCCTGGTAGATGGCCCGCAGCCTCCCGCCGTGGCCCAGCTCGCCGAGGTAGTGCACGCCCGGGCTGAAGCGGTGGCCACCGAGCATGAACGAGTGGCACCAGCCGCCCGGCACCTCGTGCTGCTCGAGGACCAGGACCTTTTGTCCCGACTGCGCCAGCGCCACCGCGGCGGCCAGCCCGCCCGCCCCGGAGCCGATGATGACTGCGTCGAAGTCGACCATGGAGATAGATTATAACGTATGTTCGAAATTTGCAATCTGCGTCGCGAGCCAAACGGGATCGTCGGTGGCGAGGTCGTGGCCGGCCTGCGGGTGCACGGCCAGCCGGGCGCCGAAGCGCTGCGCCAGCCGCTGCGGACACTGCGGGTCGGTGAGCGGGTCGTGCGCGCCGGAGACGACCAGCGCGGGCATTTGCAGCCCATCGGGCGCGCGGAAGCGCGCGGCGGCCAACAACTGCCGCAGCACGTTCGCGCGCGCCATCGGCCGCTCGGCGTGGAAGCCGGCCCACTCGCGTGCGACCGCCGGCAACTCGCCCCGCAGGCGGGTGGTCATCTTCAGGATCCGCTCCTCCCGCCGCGCCGGATCGCGCTCCGCCAGCGCGCGCAGCACCGGCGGCACCACGGCGAGCCGCATCCGCCGCCACGGCGCGC
>Ga0335081_10007998_pt1 | contig 16948 bp, 12 predicted proteins | sample Lox_Sample_35_FD_206713 | JGI IMG/M metagenome (GOLD analysis project Ga0335081, IMG submission 206713) | Soil microbial communities from Loxahatchee National Wildlife Refuge, Florida, United States - Lox_Sample_3.5 | ecosystem: Environmental > Terrestrial > Soil > Wetlands | place: USA... | reverse complement strand
AAAACGGAAACTGCAGTTGCATCAAGCGCGACAGCAGCGGTCGCGCTCACGATGAGTTCGGTCGCGGCCGATCTTTTCGAGCTGAAGTCTTCCGCAGCCCTCGAATCCGAGCCTGCGGAGACTGTCGCGGAAGCTGAACCTGCCTCAAAAAAGGCGGCCTCCGGGCCTACATCGAGCAAGGAATTGACTCCCGCTCCCACGGCAAAGCTCCCCGTTATTACTGAAAAAGAGTTTTCCGAAGATGCCGTTGTAAAAGCGATGAAGAAAGACGAACCTTCGCAGCCCTCGCCGACACTTGCGGCCTATGCGCAGCCCAAGAAACAGCGGGGCCCGGGATTGCTGGTGACGGTGCTGGTGGTAGCCGTCCTGGCAGGAGGTTTCTATGCCGCCTGGATGTATCAGCCCGCGTTCCGGGATTTGGTCATAGCTCGTCTCAACCAGGCAAATGCGCTCTTAAGCCCACAAACGCAGCGTGCCATAAACTTGATTCGGCCGAGCGCTGCTCCGGCGCATCCGAAAGCTGCGCCATCGCAGCAGCCTAAGCCTCCGCAGCGGACTTCGGCAACGCCGCAGCAAAGCACGCCAACTTCTGCAATGACGACGCCGGTCAGCACGGCACACGCAACCCGTGGACCCGAGGCGACGGCTCTTTCCATCGCGGTGGTAAATTCGCCAGCTGTCCAGGAGCAGAAAAAGATGGCCGCTCCTGCCGTTCCGGAGAATGCTGTGCCGGAAGCGAAGGATCTCGTCATTCTCTCGTCCAAGGGAGCAGAAAAGCGGTTGCTGCATCGTGTAGAGCCGGTGGTTCCAGCCGGAGCGCATGCTCAGTCGCTGGAGGCTACCGTCGTACTCAAAGCGATGATCGATGAGAACGGGACTGTCACAACCGTACAACCGGTGGAAGGCGACCGCATACTTGCCGATGCCGCCGCCAAAGCGGTCAAGCAATGGCGCTACAAACCGTACGTGCGCGACGGCAAAGCGGTACCGTTTCAGACAATCGTGTTGGTGGACTTCCAGTAGCTCTCGGCTCTCGGCTCTCAGCTGTCAGCTGTCAGCTCTCAGTTGCCGGTTCCCAGTTCCCTGTTCTCAGTGCCAATGCGACGGGTACGTCGAAAATCGAGAACCGCAAATTCAGGTCGAACCGAAGGCGTAGAACTGTCGTGCCCTGCGGTATCTTCGAGGACGCAGTTTTCTCCACTTAGGCATCGCGACTTCAAAACGCCAGCGTCGTTCTGGCCTCATTTTCGTTTCTGATTACGCCCGTAACTTGCTGGTACTCAATAGCTTTCCTAGCATGACTTATTATGAGTTACCAAGCATTACTCTTTTGCGCTGATGAAAAACTCGCCCGCGTTGTGACCCAAGTTTTTACAGAATTGGAATTCAATGTCGAGCCGGTGAACGAACCGTTTTCTGCGGTCAAGAAACTGATGGCGCAGCATTATGACGCCGTCGTGGTGGACTGCGAAAACGAGCAGAACGCGTCACTGCTTTTCAAGAGCGCCCGTAACTCGAGCACCAATCAGAGCTCGCTGGCGCTGGCGCTGGTCGAAGGCCAGGTCGGCGTGGCTAAAGCGTATCGCATCGGCGCCAACCTGGTTCTGACGAAGCCGATCAACATTGAGCAGGCGAAGGGAACACTGCGAGTGGCGCGGGGTTTGTTGCGCAAGAATGCGGATGCTGCGCAAACCGCGCCGCCGGTCGCGCCCGCCATGCCGCAGGCTAGCGCGCCGAAGCCGGAGAGTGCGACTCTCAAGCCGGCAGCCGCACCCGCGCGGCCAGAACCGCCAGTGAGTGAATTCTCATCGCAGATCGAAGAACCTGCGGCCAGTGAAGATTTTGCGCCCAAAACGGCTGCGGCGCCGGCGTTTGAGATGCCGAACTTCGAACCGGCCTTGCCCGCGATCGCGGCCGCCGCGAAGCCCGCGGAGACGATGCCGTCTGCTGTCGAAGCAGCGAGCGAGATCCCGGCACCGGCGCAGACTTCGCCACAAATGGGGGCAATTGCGCCTCCGGCGTTCAAACCCGCTCCGACCCCGCTTGCTCAATCGAAACCAAGCACAGGTTTCGCGACCTTCCGGTCTGCTGCGGCAGCGCCGGCTCCTGCCAAGGAAGTGGTAGCTCCCGCGAAAGAAAAGGCACACGAAAGCGAACTGTTTGAAGCGAGTTCGACCACAGCGCAACCCGCGGAAGTGGTTGCGGCGCCGACGTTCTCGGCCTTGGACGATCAAGCTCTGGAAAGCTCCGGCGGAGGCAAGAAATTCGTAGGCATCGCCGCTGTGATTCTTATCGTCATCGGCTTGGGATATTTTGGTTGGACAAAGTTCGGGAGATCGAGCACGGCTGCACCATCGCCGAGCGCGATTCAAAAGTCGCAACCGGCTCCGGCGGCAACTACTCCGGCAGCACCCGTGACTTCCAATGTCATGAATGAAACCGCCAGCGCTGTGCCGAACGCTTCCGCTGCTGCCACAGCTACGCTCAAAGCAGGCAAGCCGCAGGCAGGTCTAAATAGCGCTCCAGCCACGAAGATCGCTGTAGGCGAGGAAGCGGCTGCCACCCCCGAAGTTGTCACCAAGAAGCTCGGCCCGGCCGCGATCCAGGTGAAAAACGAACCGGCGCCTACAAAAGCGCAACCGCAGGCCGACGAGGGCACGCCGGTGTTACCAAGTCCGCTGGCAGTCGGATCAGGCAAAGACAACAGCCTGGCGAGTTTGGTGTCCGGACCGGCGGCCATGCCGGTTGCTCCTGCCGGGACGTTGAAGATCTCGCAGGGAGTTTCGCAGGGTCTGTTGATCAAGAAAGTGCAGCCCGATTATCCTCAGAACGCCAGAACGATGAGGATTGAAGGCGCCGTGCAAATGGAAGCGCTGATCGACAAGGAAGGCAAGATCACGAATCTGAAGGTGGTAAAGGGGCAGCCCATCCTGGCCCACGCAGCCATGGAAGCCGTCCGCCAGTGGAGATACAAGCCCTATTATCTGGACGGCCAACCGGTAGAGATCCAAACCGAAATCACGGTGATGTTCAAGCTGCCGAACTGAGAAGTTGCGGCGATCTTCTCTCAGCACAAAAATGAAAGAATCTCTAACGACGGGGTGCACGGGACCACGGGGCAAAGCAATTCACCCACAGAATTTCGTCGTTGGTTGTGAGCGGATGGGCTCGTTGTTAAGCCTGCGGTGAGAGGTCGGGTTAGTTCAACCCTTCCTCCGGATGGCGGCGGCGAGGGCGGCCCGGGCGCGCGTTAATATTCCGGAACTTGTGATAGAGGCAGTGGATGTCTTCGCTGAGGAAGCGCATCACCTGCATGCAAAACTCGCAGTTGTTGCGAAGGAATTCCATAAAGCCCTCCCGCGGTACAAACGACGCAATCACGTGATCTTCTGCTTCGGCGGTGACCCGATAGTCTTCCCCGGATACACTCTCGCTCAGTCCCAGGATGGTGCCTGGACCATTAATCTCCAATAGTTGAGGAAGACCTTGCGAGGTGGGCAGTGTGATACGAACTCTTCCCGAGTCGATCACATAGACACCGATTACGGGAGCTCCACGGCGAAAAAGAGTCGAGCCTTTATCGAACACCTTCAGTGAGTTAGGTCCGCGAAGGATGTGATATAGATCCAGACTGAGCCCTATAGACACGTGGGACACAAATCCTCGGTAAGTCGAGAGTGCTTAGCGATCAACGTACGGCGTTATAGTATAGCCCCTATCTAACTGGCTGTGTATGCCAATATGCGCCGCGCCAGCCGTTGTCGTGGAGTGATTGAACCGTTTTGAAAAAGCACTCAGCAGTCAGCAGTCAGCATTCAGCGACGCGGCGGTGGTGAAGAAATTACGCGGACGTGGACCGGACGCCAGAATCTTTGTTTCTCGACGGACGGTCTGCAACGATGGTAGGTGCTGAATGCCGAGTGCTGAATGCTGATTGCTGATTGCAGTTATTCTCGCTCCATAACTTCGTCGATCGCGACCTTGCCACCTTTTTCGACGCTGATCACTTTATGTACCGGCTTGTAGCCGGTAAGCGAGATGTCCACAACATAGTTTCCCGGGCCGACCATAAATTCTGTGGGAGTGAGCTTATCCAATAAGCGGTTGTTGATCGCGATCTGCGCGCCTTTCGGCTGGGTGCGGACGCTCACTGAACCCATGCCGGCAGCGCTCTCACCGCCGCCGCCAAAGATCTTCTTGAATCTGCCGACTGTCTTGATGTCCTCCGCGTTGCCAAGCTCGCGCAGGGCGGGCGAGAACTGGAAATTCTGTCCGGCAGCGAGATCGGCGCTTGTGGTTTCGTCAAGAAACCCCTGCTTGCGAAGGAGCACGGTGTGGCTGCCTTTTTCGACGGCAAACTGCGCGGGAGTGACGCGGCCGGTAGGTTTACCGTCAATCAGAATGTTGGCGCCGGCGGGCGTGCTGTTCACGACTACTAAGGCGTTAATGGGAGCGAGATGCACGGAAACGAACGACTTGCTGCCGGCGGCGATTTCGACAGTGCGCGTGTCGGGCGAGAATCCTGTCTTGCTCAGAGAGATCGTGTGTGAACCCGGATCCAGACCGGCGACATTGAACGGAGTTACCCAGGAAGCATCGCTCTTGCCGTCGATCTGGATTTGAGCGCCCTGAGGATTGGAATCAATCTGCACCTGCCCGGGAACGACCCGCACGGGCGGCGGGCTCACCGGTCCTCTTTTTTCTGTGCGGAGATTGCGTTTGCCCACTTGGCGGATCGTCACTTCCGGCTCAGGCGGCAGTGGCGATTCTGGGACGGGAGCCGCGGCTTGCGAAACCGGAACCGGAGCAGTGCGGGCTGGAGATTTCGCAACTGCCTGGCGCGTGGATTGTGGGGCGGCCGTAGCATCGTCATCCTGTGATCGCACATGGAAATAAAGAGCGGTAGCCACGATCAGGACCAGGACAACGGCTCCCAGGACGGAATAGAGCATGAGCTGGGGCGGAAGCGTCTTGATCTCGGTCAGCGCTTTTTGTGCGACCTCGCGCGGCTGAACTTTGGGCTTCTCTTCTGGCCTGGCGCGCACGGCGGAGCGAAGATCGGTGGCTGGCGCATAATCGCCGGGCTCGGGCACCGGCAAGGGCGGCGGCGGAGGCGCGAAAATAGGCTCCTTCAGAGGAGGCAACTCGTCAATCTCGGAAAAGCTGCGGCCCGACCCGGCGGGGGCCGGCGCAGACAGGATCGGATCAACCGCAATCTTTGGAGTCGACGGTACCGGTTCAGTCTCGGCCACCGCAGCCGATTGGACCGCTTGCGGCGGCACCGTGAACTCAGGTGCGGGTGTCTCCTCCACGAAGCGCATGCCGGAATCTGCCGTGAAGCTCGTGTCCACACCCGTGCCGGCGGCGGCAGCGGCGGCTTTTGGCGCGGCCTCGACTCGCGGCGGCGCCGCACCGGCCATAGGATCCGCTTTCGGGGCGCTCGTCACAAATTTGCTGGCGGCGGCCGCTCGCTCGGCATCCGAAATCGCAGGCTTCGGCGTCGGCTTTTTAACGGCGCCAGAAGCCTGCCGGGCTCCTCCCTCTTTGCATTTTTCGAGATCGGCGGCCAGTTCGCTGGCGGTTTGGTGGCGCTCTTCGGGGTTCTTGGCCAGCGCCTTCATGATGAGAGCGCTTACCCCGGGATGCATCTTGGGATTGAGCGAAAGCGGGGTGGGAGGCATTTCGTTGAGGATCTGTTGTTCGAGAGCGTGGCCGTCGGCGGCATCAAAGGCGCGCCGGTCGGTGACCATCTCGTAAAGAATCGCGCCCCAGGTAAACAGGTTGGAGCGCAGATCGATCGATCCGCCGCCGACCTGCTCGGGCGAACAATAAGGAAGCAGCTTACCGAGTCCACCCCCGGATTCCGCGCCGATCAGGCTCATGCTGGAAATTCCGTAACCCAGAATTTTCGCCAGTCCGTCCCACTGCACCATAATCTTGGCCGGCTCAAGCGAATAGTGCGCCACCTGCTGCGAGGCGGCATGATCCAGGCCGGCGCAGACCTGGCGGGTAATATCGAGCAGGTCCCAGATGGAAAATCCTTCTTTGCGCGAGAGCATGGTGGCCACGCTGTTGCCCTGCACGTACTCCATGGCGGCGCAAAACTGGTTATCGATATCGCCCGCGCCATACAGGACGGCGAGATGCTGGCTGGCGAGTTCGCGCGTGCGTTCGCCCTCGGCCAGCAACGTTTCGACAAAACTCGCAGTCCCTTCGCCAAGCGTATCGAGACGCAGAGTCTTGAGCGCGACCGTCTGGTTGGTCTCGGTGTCGGTGGCCTTGTAAATGGCCCCGAGCTCGGATTTGGAAAGCTCACCCAGAATTTCAAAACGGCCAAACATCATCGCCATAGCATTCGCCCCGCGGAGAAAGCGTCGTACACACGTAGACAGAAATTGGCTGGGGGACCAGGGGAGAGTCATCCTCAGGATACTGTGGGAGCGGGGTGCGGTGGGAATTACGAAAGTCACCGGGGCTGCCCGTCGCGCAATGCGACATCGGCGTTTAAATTTATTGATTTTTGATTGTTGATTTTTGATTGAAACCCGCCCCGTTTCCAGGTCACGAGTGAGGAATCGAGCAATCAACAATCAAAAATCTACAATCAACAATTCCGGCGGTTGTCCCTTCTCCCCTGCTGATTTATGCTGAAGCCTCAGGTTCTGGGCCTTCCGTTCTCTGGTCCTCTCACATGCACGCTTTAACAGGGCTTCTGTCGGTATGACGTTGACTCGTTTTGTCACGAAGAGCGCCTTCCGCAACAAGCGGCGGAGCATCCTGACCGCGCTCAGCATCACTTTCTCGCTTCTGTTGCTGACGCTCATGATGACGATCTGGCGCGGCTTTTACATTGACAAGGGAAGCGCTCAGTCGGCCCAGCGTCTAATTACTCGTCATCGGGTTTCGCTGACGGAAGCGCTGCCCATCTATTACCGGGACAAGATGCTCACTGTGCCGGGCATAGTTGCCGTCGTACCCACGCAGTGGTTTGGAGGTCTGTACAAGGACGAAAAGCCGGAGAATTTTTTCGCTCAGTTCGGAACTGATCCGCAAGAAATCTTCAAGGTCATGACCGATTTCAAGATCCCTGACGACCAGCTCACAGCGTGGCAACACGACCAGGCGGGGGCGGTCGTTGATAGCAAACTGGCGAAAAAATATAGCTGGAGAATTGGTGACCGCATCACCCTAAAGGGAACCATTTTCCCGGTCGACCTGGAACTGACGATCCGAGGCATCTTCACCGCACCGCAGCCCAGCATTACGCTCTACTTTAACCGGAAGTACCTGGAAGAGGCGGTCTCCTGGGCCAAGGGCACGACCGGGACATTCAACATCCTGGCGGATTCCCCGGATGACGTGTCCAAGGTTGCCTTGTTGATCGATGCCATGTTCCGCAATTCTCCCTATCCAACCAAAACCGAGAGTGAGAAGGCGTTTCAACTCACTTTCATTAACCGTCTGGGAGATGTGAAAGCCTTCATTCTAAGTATTTGTTTTGCCGTGGTCTTCGCGACTTTGCTGGTTTCCGCCAATACCATGGCGATGTCGATCCGCGAGCGAACGCGCGAAGTCGCGGTGCTGAAAACGCTCGGATTCACGCGGCAGAGAATACTGCGCCTCTATGTCGGAGAGTCGGTGCTTTTAACCTTGATCGGCGGGATCGTGGGAGTTCTGTTGGCGACAGCACTGGTCGAAGCGGTAAAGCATGCTCCAGGAATGGAGTTTTTCACACGCGCGATGAAAGTCTCCGGCGGCATCTTCACAACTGCTGTACTGGTGGCGGGCATAGTAGGACTTTTGAGCGCGCTCGTCCCCGCCTACCACGCCGCAAAGGTCAGCATCGTGGAAGGTTTGCGCTACATCGGTTAGGACGAAAAGTCTATGGCGATTCCGATCAGCTATAACATCCGCAATTTGCAACTCCGCAAGGGGCTCACCGTCATGACTGCCCTTGGAATCGCGCTCACGGTAACCACGGCGGTTTTTTTGATGGCGCTGCTGGCGGGATTGCAAAAAGCCTTCGTCGCCAGTGGCGACTCACTGAACGTGCTCGTCATGCGCAAAGGCTCGACGGCAGAACTATCTGGCGGCTTCGATGCGAATCTCTTTCCCACCTTGCGGACGCTGCCTGGAATCAGGACCGACGCTCAGGGAGAGCCGGTGGCCTCGGGCGAATGGGTCGTTGTCGTGGTGCTGCCTCGAAAAGACGGTACTGGCGATGTGAATGTTTCGGTGCGCGGGCTCATGCCCGCCGGGATTACGCTTCGTTCGGAGGAGCAGGACTCGCACGGGCAGCCGAAATTGAAACTGATCGAAGGACGCTGGTTCACCCCCGGACAGCGCGAAGTGGTCGTCGGACGCTCGATTCACGACCGCTTCAACGGCGCTAATGTCGGCGATGTCATGGACTTCGCGAAAGGTAAGTGGAACGTGGTCGGGGTTTTCGATTCCGGTGGATCTGCTTACGATTCCGAAATCTGGGGCGACGTGAACCAGATCGCCAACGACTTCGATCGCCAGGGTGGATACTCGTCGGTCTACCTCCGCGCAACCGATCCGGTTGCCGCCGATGCGTTGAAAAACCGGGTCAGCGACGACCAGCGCCTCAAATTAGAAGGCACCCTCGAAACCGATTACTACGAGAAACAGACCAGTTCGGGCGGTGCGATCAAGTTCATTGGATTAGTTGTAGCCGTCATCATGGCGATCGGGTCGAGCTTTGCCGCCATGAATACGATGTACGCGGCGGTGGCGTACCGCTCGCGCGAGATTGCAACCTTGCGGGTGATCGGGTTTTCACGGCCGAGTATTCTAACGTCGTTTGTTCTGGAGTCGCTGTTGCTGTCGCTGCTCGGTGCGGTGGTAGGCATCGTGCTGATGTTGCCCTTCAACGGCCACACGACCGGCATCGGCAACCAGGTGACCTTCAGTGAAACCGTGTTCAGCCTGCAGATGACGCCCCAGGTCGTGATCGTCGCGATTGTGTTCGCGCTGGTCATGGGACTATTGGGCGGATTCGCTCCGGCGTGGCACGCCTCGCGCCAGGAAATTTTGGCGGCGTTGCGGGGATAGAAAAACTGGCTTTTAGCTCTTAGCTGTTAGCTCTTAGCTGGGCAGATGCGCCGTTTGGCTGAAAGCCAAGGGCTAAAAGCTAAGAGCCAAAAGCCAAAAGCTTCAAATGTCATTGGACACCAAACACGACGACCTGCAAACCCTGCGCATCGATCACTCGCTGCGCAACGGGAGCGGGGAGCCGCCTGCCTGGGCGAAGCGCGTCATCATCGGCGGCATTGCCATCGTGGCGCTGCTCGGAATCGTGGCGCTGGCCTATCGTTTTCTCGCCTCCGACGCTCCTGAGGTGGAGGTCGCCCGCGCAACAGCGGAGAGCAATGATGTCGCCGGAAGCACCGTGCTCTCGGCCAGCGGATACATCGTCGCCCATCACAAAATCGATGTGAATTCGAAAGTCACCGGGCGGGTAGCGTGGATCGGCGTCGAGAAAGGCGATCACGTTAAAGAAGGGCAGGTGCTGGTTCGCCTGGAAGACGAGGAATTTCGCGCTCAATACGAGCAGGCGCGTGGCGCCTGGGAAAGCGCCAAGGCGCGGCTGGCGGCGGCGGAGCACGGATCGAGGCCGGAGGAAATCCAGGAGGCGGACCACAATTTGGCGGAAGCCCGCGCCACCGCCGCCAATGACAAGATCAATCTAGATCGGACTCGCGGCCTGGTTGCAGAGGGAGTCTTGTCGAAGCAGGCCTTGGATGATGCCGCGGCTAAATACGACGCATCGCAGCATCGAGCAGATTCGCTGGAACAGACCCTGCGATTAGCGAAGCTCGGGCCGCGCGTCGAGGACATCGACCGGGCTCGCGCCGACGTCGACACTGCCAAGGGCAATATGGATTATGCGAAGTCGCAGCTTGATGCCACGCTGATCCGCGCACCTGTAACTGGAACAATTCTCGAACGCACCGCGGAGAAGGGCGAGTTGGTCACCGCGCAATTTGCCAGCGGCGCCGAAGGCGGCCCGCGCGGATCGGTAGTCGCGCTCGCCGATCTGAACGACATCCAGGTCGAGCTCGACATCGCGCAGAGCGATTTTGCAAAACTGGGGCCGAAGCAGGAAGGCATCGTTGGCGTCGATGCCTATCCCGACCGCAAATATAAAGGTGTAATTGCGGAGATTTCTCCCGAGGCCAACCGCCAGAAGGCAACGGTACAGGTCAAGGTGCAGATCCTGAATCCCGACCAGTACCTCAGGCCGGAGATGAACTCGACTGTGCAGTTTCTGGCTCCGGCGACCGACAAGAGCGCCGCCGCGAAGCAAACCGGCGTTGTGATTCCGACAAACGCTTTACGCGACAAGGACGGAACCAAATTCGTGCTCATCGCATTCAATAGCCGGGCAGTCCGGCGAGAAGTCCACATCATCGGGCAGCGTTCTGGGGGATACCTGGTCGATGGTTTGGTGGGCGGCGAGAACGTAATCACGACGGCTCCTGCCAATTTAGAAGATGGTCAGAAGATCCGTATCAAGGGGAAATCATGAGTGCAAGCACGGCAGTTCCGACTGCGGTCGGCGCCAAGGTAGTGCAAGCGCGCGCCGTAACCAAAATCTTTAAGCGCGATGCTTTCCAGGTGACGGCGCTCGACAACGTATCGATCGACATCGCCAAAGGCGAGTTCCTGGCGCTCATGGGCCCGTCCGGCTCGGGCAAAACCACGCTGCTGAATATGATTGCCGCCATCGACCGGCCCACCTCCGGCGAACTGCTGGTGCTGGGAGACAACATCTTTCGTCTGAATGACGCCCAGTCTGCGCGCTGGCGCAGTACCCACGTGGGATACGTGTTTCAGACCTTCAATCTGATTCCGGTGCTGACCGCGTTTGAAAACGTGGAACTTCCTCTTCTGCTGACCAAGATGACACCGCAGCAGCGCCGCGACCACGTCATGACCGCGCTAAAGCTGGTGGGGCTGGAGGACCGGGTGAACCATCTGCCCAAGCAGCTGTCCGGCGGGCAAGAGCAGCGGGTGGCGATTGCGCGAGCCATTGTCAGCGATCCGACGCTGATCCTGGCCGACGAGCCGACCGGCGATCTGGATAGCCATTCCGCAACCGAGATTCTCGAAATCCTGAAGCGGCTGAACGAGAGTTTTCAGAAGACGATTGTGATGGTCACCCACGATCCACACGCGGCCAGCTACGCGCATGTCACTCGCCATCTGGAAAAAGGACAACTGTTGGGAAGTTAGAAGTAAGAAGTCAGAATGCAGAAGTAAGAGCTTCAGGTGCACGCCTCACCGCTGAACCCGGGAGCTTTTACTTCTGCATTCTGACTTCTGACTTCGCTATGATGCTGCCGCTACCTGCGTGTTGTCGCTGACCCACTGCCACACCCGGCGGCCGCGCTCGTTGGTCAGGCTGCGAGCTTCGCCGTACTCCACCAGCCGGTTCAGCACCGTGGTCACCGAGGCAAGCGGGTCCTTGTGCCGTGCCAGCAGCAACGGGGAGCGCCGCTCCAGTTCATCGCATACCTCACGCACTCCCAGCGGACGCTTGGCCTCCATGAGCACGGTGCGGCAAGCCTTGGTAAAGCCTGGCTGTCGACCGTTCGGCTTGCGGTCGATCAATTCGAGCAGATCGTCGCCTAGCACGGAATCGCCAAACAGATTGGCCAGCCCCGCGATGGTCTGCTTGACCGTCCCGATACGCTTCATGATCTCGGCGCGCTGCTGCATGAGTTGCCGCAGTTCATCGTGCGCTGCCATGACCACCTGCTGCACAGGTACGCCGTTGGCGGCCTGAATGCTTTGCAGACTATTGGTGCTGTTTCCAATTTCCATAACTCCTCCGGCCAAGTCCAGCGCGCGAAAGCGCCCATTCATGCTACGGAGCGGGACTCTGGAAAGTTCCCGTGCCGCGCTCCGGGCGCGACGAAACTACCAAACCCTCTTTTGCCTTTGACTGATTAAGATGCAAAAAGTAATCAACGGGTAAGCGGACCCGGCGAAACACACCATGCCTTCTAGGTAGCGCCGGCGCCCTCGCCCGGGGCCCCCAGCAAGCCTGGGTTTGGCTTGCTGGGGTGGTTGACGGCAGTCCCGCGGGCACCTTGCCCGCGCGGCCAGACCTGGTTTGGCCAAGCGTTGCAGGATTCCTAGAGAAAACAATTCTCCGCGGCTCCGCCTTTTTGGGGGATGGTCCGTGGGTGCTAGCCCATGACCGTGGTGTGCTCGGGACGGATCTTGTAGAGCACGCGCACCTCTCCTGGCTGGGCATAGGGATACTTGTCCACTCCCAGATATTTCTTCGCCATCTTATCGATGTGTTCGCTTGCGCCCTGTTCGGTGATCTCAACCACGGTGCCGCGAATTTCCAGATAGCGATATGGATTTTCCGGATCGACAATCGCCAGCGCCACTCGCGGGTCGCGCCGCACGTTGCGATCTTTTTGACGTCCCTTGGCGGAGTTGAAGATTACGTGTTCGCCATCAAAATCACACCACACGGGCGTGACCTGCGGCCGGCCATCGGGCATCAGCGTTCCCAGGCTGGCGAAGGCGCGTTTCTGAAAAAGATCGCGATACTTCTCGGGAATGACGTTCGGCATCAGCGGCTCCTTTGATTCTCTGATCGACTGAAATCGCAACGATTATAGATGCTCGAGTTGGCGGGTAAGACTGCAGAAATGAGGTGAGAGTTGCAGCAGAGAATCTGGGCTACAATGATCGGCTCCAAATACCCAGATTCAATTCGGCTGGTGGACGCGATTGTCTGCCAATATGCGCCGGACCCGTTCGCCCCAAAGGAGTCTCGAATCCCCTATGCAATCACGTCCGCACCCTGCAGTTCCGCTTCGCATTTTGCTGGGTTTCCTGCTGCTCGCGTTCGCGCACCTGCTCTGGGCCGCTGACTCGCAGACGCCGTATCCGCCCACTATTGTGTTCATGACTGACTTCGGCGTGGTGGACGATTCCGTGGCGCTCTGCAAGGGTGTGATGTATGGAATCGCGCCCAGTGTCCGGATTGTAGACCTGACGCACCAGGTGACTCCTTTCTCGATTCGCGACGGGGCGCGGTTCCTGTTTGGCGCCACCCCGTACTTTCCGGCGGGAACCGTTTTCGTGGTGGTGATCGATCCCGGAGTTGGCAGTTCGCGCAAAACAGTGGTGGTGAAGTCGAAACGCGGCCAGTTCTTCGTTCTCCCCGATAACGGCCTGATGACCCTGGTGGAAGATCGCGACGGATTAGAAAGCGCCAGGGAGATTACGAACCCGGATTGGATGATCGGCGCCAAAATCTCCTCGACTTTCCATGGCCGGGATATTTTTTCTCCAGTCGGCGCGCACGTTGCCCGTGGCGACGATTGGACGCAGGTCGGGCCGGAGGTCAAACAGCTTGTGCGGCTCGATATCGCCGCGCCCATAATCGACGACAAGGGCCTGACCGGAGAAGTGATTGCCATCGATGGCCCGTTCGGAAACATCATTACCAACATCAGCGCCGACGAATTTGAAAAGCTCGGTTATCGGCATGGCGACAGGCTCAAGGTGAAGATCGGCGGCCGCGAAGTCGAAATGCCGTTCGTAAAGACTTTTAGCGACGCCCCCCTGAAGCAGCCATTGTTATTCATCGACTCGCGTGGGCGGGCCAGCTTCGCGCTCAACCAGGCAAGTTTCGCGGCCGCGTATCAGATCCAACCGCCACAGCCGATTTTCATATCACGTAAGAACAAATGAGGTCAGACCCTGAACAGCTACGGTTTCAATCTCGCTGCTGATCCGAATTCAACCACCAAGTCAACCATGAGATCCGCTCATAACCGGGAAGGAGGAAATGCGTAATGGAATTGGTTTCCCCTGTGCTCCCCTGTGTACCCCGTGGTAAAGATCTTGCTTTTCCTGTCCGGATCCCTAAATGTCCAGAGAGGACACGAAGGTACACAAAGGAAAATGACGAACCAAATTCCTTCGTGGCCCTTCGTGTCCTTGGTGGTGATAGTTGCCCCGCATTGCGCCTTCTGGCCCGCTGTTATACCGTAAATTCTTTGGACTGACGCTCTCATGGCTGACCGTACGAATTACCGCGCTGACTCGACGGCTCTCTCCGTCAGCAACGTCCTGACCTCGAAGATTGACGCCAGTTCGCTTCGCTTTGAATCCAACATGCGATCGCTGGCCGATCTGGTCGCCCAGGTCCGCAATGAAGAAGAGAAGATCCGCGAAGGCGGCGGCCCCAAGGCGATCGAGAGCCAGCATGCCAAAGGACGCCTCACCGCTCGCGAGCGCATCCAGTTGCTCGCCGATCCCGGCACTTTTTTCGAACTCGGCCTCTACGCCGCGCATGGCATGTATGAAGAATGGGGAGGCGCTCCTGCTGCCGGAGTGATCACCGGCCTCGCCCGCATTCACACGCGGATGGTGATGCTGATCGTCAACGACGCCACGGTCAAAGCCGGCGCCTTCTTCCCCATGACCACGAAGAAGGTGATTCGCGCGCAAAATATCGCGATCGAAAACCGCATTCCGACCATCTACCTGGTCGATTCTGCTGGCGTGTTTCTGCCGTTGCAGGAGGATGTCTTTCCCGATACCGATGATTTCGGCCGCGTCTTTCGCAACAACGCCGTGATGTCGGCGCAGAACATCCCGCAAGTCGCCGCGATTATGGGCATGTGTGTGGCCGGCGGCGGATACCTTCCGGTGATGTGCGATCACGTATTGATGACCGACGGCAGCGGACTTTTCCTTGCCGGCCCGGCGCTGGTGCAGGCGGCCATCGGCCAGAAGATTTCCGCCGAAGAACTGGGCGGCGCGGCCATGCATTCCTCGATCAGCGGTACCGTCGATTTTCATGAGACCACTGACGAAGCCTGCATCGAGCGCATCCGCTCGCTGGTCGAAAAATGGGGATATCGGCGGCAGTCCGTTTGGGACCGCAAGAAGCCGGACGAACCCGCGCACCCTGCCGAAGAAATCTATGGTATCTACGACGCCTCGCCCGCGCGTCCCTACGACACCAGAGAAATTCTGGCGCGCATTGTCGATGGTAGCCGCTTCGACGAATACAAGCCCGAATATGGAAAAACCGTACTCTGCGGATATGCGCGCATCGGCGGCTTCGCCGTCGGCATTGTTGCCAACCAGAAACTGCACGCGCAGCAGATCGACCACGAAGGCCACAAGCGCGTCGAATTTGGGGGCGTGATTTACACCGAGTCCGCCGAAAAAGCCGCCCGTTTCATTATGGATTGCAACCAGGAACTGATCCCGCTCGTATTTTTCCACGACGTCAACGGCTTCATGGTCGGGCGCGACGCCGAATGGAGCGGCATCATCAAGGCCGGCGCCAAGATGGTCAACGCGGTCTCGAATTCTGTGGTTCCGAAGATTACAGTGATCGTCGGCGGCTCTTTCGGCGCTGGACACTATGCCATGTGCGGCAAAGCTTACGATCCGCGCTTCGTGTTTGCCTGGCCTACGGCGCGCTATGCCGTGATGAGCGGAGACTCCGCCGCCGGCACCCTGGTCGAAATCAAGATCAAGCAATTGGAACGGAGTGGCAAGAAGCTAAGTGAAGCAGAAAGAAAAGAGCTTTTCGAGTCGGTGAAGAAGACTTACGACGAGCAGACCGACCCACGTTACGGCGCCGCACGTCTCTGGATTGACAAGATCATCGATCCCATGGAGACGCGCCAGGCAATTACCACGGCGCTGGAAGCCGCGTCGCTGAACCCCGAAGTGCCGGAGTTTAGGGTGGGCGTCTTACAAACATGATTCACCACGGAGACACGGAGCGATTGTCGATTTACGATTTTCGATTGACGACTTGCTCCGGGACTAAGTGCCAAGTGCTAAATGCCAACTGCTGATTCCATCAAACTGATCGAATGTCCCCGCGACGCCTGGCAAGGGCTCAAAGGCCAGATTCCGACCGATCTGAAGGTCAGCTATCTGCAAGCCCTGATCAGCACGGGCTTCAAGCACGTCGATGCCGTATCTTTCGTCTCGCCCAACGCCGTCCCACAAATGGCCGATTCCGAAGATGTCCTCAAAGAACTCGACCCACCCGACGACGTTGAGATCATCGGCATCGTCGTCAACGAAAAAGGCGTGCAGCGGGCCATCAACTCGCAGTCAGTACAGACCGTGGGATTTCCATATTCGATTTCGCCCACTTTCCTGCAGAACAACCAGCGTCAAACGCTCGAAGACGCCATTGAGGAGTTAGAGAAAATCGAGAAAAAGGCCGATGACGCCGGGCTCAACACGGTGGTGTACATTTCGATGGCGTTCGGCAATCCCTACGGCGATTTGTGGAATGTTGACGAAGTCGTGGAAGCTGTCGGCCTGCTCGAGTCGCAGGATATCCACACCATTTCGCTCGCCGATACGGTCGGTGTTGCCTCGCCTGAACAAATAAAAGAGGTGGTCTCGGCGGTCATGTCCAAGTACGACTATCTTGAGATTGGTGTGCACCTGCACAGCCGCCGCGATCAGGCCGCCGCAAAAATTCTCGCTGCCTATGACGCCGGATGCCGCCGCTTCGACTCCGCCATCGGCGGCCTGGGTGGCTGCCCCTTCGCGCAAGATGATCTCGTCGGCAATATCCCTACTGAAAAAGTCCTCGATGCTTTGCGCCAGCGCGGAGTTCAATTACCATCGCTGCGCCCCCTGGACGCGCTGCTGAGAGCGACAGCGGAAATCGGCAGCAGGTATAAGTTCTCCTCCGCAGACTAAAACATGCCCAATCTGTTTCACACTTGTCATCCTGAGCGGAGCGAAGGATCTGCTTTCCTATCCTCCTCATAAACTTGTCATCCTGTCTCTAACGACGGTTGGCATTGTCAAGGCCTTTCGGGCCACACGACTCCGTTAGTGGCGTGAGATTTTGATCTTGCGCCACTTTGTCTAGCGGAAAGGTTTTGACTTTCGTCGACCA
>Ga0335081_10007997_pt1 | contig 16949 bp, 13 predicted proteins | sample Lox_Sample_35_FD_206713 | JGI IMG/M metagenome (GOLD analysis project Ga0335081, IMG submission 206713) | Soil microbial communities from Loxahatchee National Wildlife Refuge, Florida, United States - Lox_Sample_3.5 | ecosystem: Environmental > Terrestrial > Soil > Wetlands | place: USA... | reverse complement strand
GACTATGTCGTGGTCAAGGTGCCCAGGTTCGCGTTCGAGAAGTTCCCTGGGGCCGACCCGATGCTCACCACGCACATGAAGTCGGTCGGCGAGGCGATGGCGATCGGCCGCTCGTTCGGCGAGGCGCTGATGAAGGCGCTCCGCTCGCTGGAGCAGCCAAGCGCGCCGCTGAGCTGGCGCGATCCGCCGCCGCCCGGCCCGGGCGGGCTCGCCGGGCTGCTGGCACGCTGCGCTATCCCGCACGACGGCCGCATCTCGACGGCGCATCAGGCGCTGCGCGCCGGCGCGTCCGTCGCCGACCTGGCCTCGGCCACGAGGATCGATCCCTGGTTCATCGAGCAGGTCAAGGGCATCGAAGATCATGCTCAACATATCGCCGCCGGCGGCCCGCCCACCGCGGCGAGCCTGCGCGCGGCGAAGTCCGCCGGATTCTCCGACGCGCAGATCGCCCAGCTCACCGGGGGGTCGGAGGCCGATATCCGGGCCCTGCGCGTCGAGCTCGGCGTGCGCCCGACGTACCACATGGTGGACACCTGCGCCGCCGAGTTCGCCGCGACCACGCCTTACCTGTACTCCAGCTACGACGAGCGCAGCGAGGTGCCGCCGTCGGCCAGGCCGAAGGTGATCATCCTCGGCAGCGGCCCGAACCGGATCGGCCAGGGCATCGAGTTCGACTACGCCTGCGTGCACGCGTGCTTCGCGGCGTCGCAGGCCGGGTTCGAGACCGTGATGGTGAACTGCAACCCGGAGACGGTCTCCACCGACTACGACACCTCGGACCGGCTGTACTTCGAGCCGCTCACGCTGGAGGACGTGCTGGAGATCGTCGTCGCCGAGCAGGCCTGTGGCGAGCTGGCCGGGGTGATCGTCTCGCTCGGCGGGCAGACCCCGCTCGGCCTGGCCAGGGCGCTCGCGGCGGCCGGCGTGCCGATCCTCGGCACCTCGCCGGAGGCGATCCACCTGGCCGAGGACCGGGCCGAGTTCAGCAGGGTGCTCGGCGAGGCCGGGCTGCTCGCGCCGCGCAGCGGCACCGCGCTGTCGGCCGCCGACGCCGCGGTGATCGCCGCGGAGATCGGCTACCCCGTGCTGGTGCGACCCTCCTACGTGCTCGGCGGCCGGGGCATGGAGATCGTTTACGACGAGCCGACGCTCAGGGCCTACGTGCACCGGGCCACCCAGGCGAGCCCGGAGCATCCGGTGCTGATTGACCGGTTCCTCGATGACGCGATCGAGATCGACGTCGACGCGCTGTTCGACGGGGACGAGCTGTACCTCGGCGGGGTGATGGAGCACATCGAGGAGGCGGGGATCCACTCCGGCGACTCGGCCTGCGCGCTGCCGCCGATCACGCTCGGGCACGAGTACATCGACGCGGTCCGGCGGTCCACCGAGGCAATCGCCAGGGGCGTCGGCGTGCGTGGCCTGCTGAACGTGCAGTACGCGCTGGCGGCCGGCGTGCTCTACGTGCTCGAGGCCAACCCGCGGGCCTCGCGCACCGTGCCGTTCGTCTCCAAGGCCACCGCGGTGCCGCTGGCCAAGGCGGCGACCAGGGTCATGCTCGGCGCCACGATCGCCCAGCTGCGCGCCGAGCGGATACTGGCCGCCAGCGGCGACGGCGGTACGCTGCCGCTCGACGCGCCGATCGCCGTGAAGGAGGCCGTGCTGCCGTTTGCCAGGTTCGCCGACGAGAGCGGCGCCGGAGTCGACACGCTGCTCGGCCCCGAGATGCGCTCCACCGGCGAGGTGATGGGCATCGACGAGCTGTTCGGCACCGCCTACGCCAAGTCGCAGGCCGCCGCGTACGGCGCGCTCCCGGTCAAGGGTCGCGCGTTCGTGTCGGTCGCGAGCAAGGACAAGCGTGCCATGATCTTTCCGGTCAAGCGTCTCGCTGACCTGGGCTTCGAGATATGGGCGACACGGGGGACCGGCGAGGTTCTGCGGCGCAACGGCGTACATGCGACGATCGTGCGCAAGCACAGCGACGGCCGCGGCCCCGGCGGCGAGCCGACGATCGTGGAGCGGATTTTGGCCGGCCAGGTGGACCTGGTGGTCAACACGCCGTTCGGCGGGCCGGGCGAGCCCGGCCCGCGGCGGGACGGCTACGAGATCAGGACCGCCGCGGTCCGCCGCGGACTGCCCTGCGTCACGACGATGGCGGGGCTGGCCGCGATCGTCCAGGGGATCGAGGCCATCGACAGGAACGAGGTGGGAGTGCGATCGCTGCAGGACCATGCCGCCAGGATCAGGGGGGCCGGGCCGGATGACGGCTAGCGAGCCCGACTCGGCGCCGGGCGCGGTGCAGGTGCGGGGCACGGTGCTGACCGTGCGCCGGATCGACGCTTACCACGCGATCACCATCGTCGCCCCCGGCATCGCGGCCAGGTTCAAGCCGGGCCAGTTCGTGGCCGTGGCGGTCGGCGGCCCTGACACCTCGATGCTGCTCCGGCGGGCGTTCTCGATCCACGATGTGCGGCCCGATCACGGCGGCACGGTGGAGTTCGTGTTCGCGGTGGCCGGACGCGGCACCCGGTGGCTGGCCGAGCGCAGGCCGAGGGACGTGCTGGACCTGGCCGGCCCGCTCGGCCGGCCATTCCCTGTGCCCAGGGATCCGGTGAGCTGCCTGCTCGTCGGCGGCGGCTACGGCAGCGCGCCGCTGTTTGCGCTGGCCGGCCGGCTGCGCGAGCGCCGCTGCTCGGTGGACTTCCTGCTCGGCGCGGCCAGCGGCGACCGGATCTTCGGCGCGCTGACCGCCCGGCGGACCGGCCGCTCGGCGACGGTCACCACCGTCGACGGCTCGCTCGGCGTCCGCGGGATCGTCACCGACATGCTCGGCCAGGTCATCCACGAGGCGCGGACCGACGTCATCTACGCCTGCGGGCCGATGCCGATGCTCCGCCAGGTCACGGCGCTGGCCCGGCGCTACGACATCCCTGTGCAGGTCGCCGTCGAGGAGGCGATGGCCTGCGGGATCGGAGTGTGCATGACGTGCGTGCTGCCGGTGATCGGCTCCGACGGGATCACCAGGATGGTCAGGTCGTGCACCGACGGCCCGGTATTCCGCGGTGAGCAGGTCAGGTGGGACGACGTGGGCACGATCCCGTTCGACGCGTTCGGCGCGCCCGGCTGGGAGTCACGGGCCCGCCGCGCGCAGCGGCCGGACGAGCACAGCCGCGCGCAGCGGCCGGACGAGCACAGCCGCGCGCAGCGGCCGGACGAGCACAGCCGCGGGCCGCGGCCGTATGGGGACGGCCACGCCGCTCCCGACCAGGGGCAGGGCCAGCTGCGCAGGTACGGCCGTGGCGCCTGACCTGCGGACCAGGCTCGGCGGCACCGAGCTGCCCAATCCGATCCTGACCGCGTCCGGCTGCGCGAGCTCGGGCCGTGAGCTCGCGCAGTTCATCGACGTCTCCCGGATCGGCGCGATCGTCACCAAGTCGGTGATGCTCGCGCCGCGTGCGGGCCGCCCCACGCCGAGAATGGCCGAGACCAGCAGCGGCATGCTCAACTCGATCGGCCTGCAGGGCCCGGGCATCGACGCCTTCCTGCAGCGGGACCTGCCGTGGCTGCTCTCCCGCGGCGCCAGGACCGTGGTCTCGATAGCCGGCGGCACGGTCGACGAGTACGCCGAGCTCGCCTCGCGGCTGTCCGACGCGGCCGGGGTGACCGCGATCGAGGTCAACATCTCGTGCCCGAACGTCGAGCACCGCGGCCAGGTCTTCGCGTGCGACGACGCCGACGCTGCCTCGGTGATCGAAGCGGTGCGCGCCAGGACCAGGTATGACGTCCCGGTCTTCGCGAAACTGTCGCCCGACGTGACCGACATCGTGTCGATCGCGCGGTCCTGCGTGTCGGCGGGCGCGGACGGCCTGTCGATGATCAACACGCTGCTCGGCATGGCAATCGACACGGACACCATGCGCCCGGTGCTTGCGGGCCTGACCGGCGGCCTGTCCGGCCCTGCGATCAGGCCGGTGGCGGTGCGCTGCATCTGGCAGGTGCGCCAGTCGCTGCCTGACGTCCCGATCATCGGGATGGGCGGGGTGATGACCGGCAGGGACGCTTTGGAGCTGATGCTGGCTGGCGCGTCGATGGTGAGCGTGGGTACCGCGATCTTCCACGACCCGTCGGCGTGCGCCAGGATCCTGCGCGAGCTCGACGACGAGCTGGCTCGGCGGGGGATCGAGCGGGCGTCCGAGGTCGTCGGGCTGGCGCACGAGGTGCGGGCGGCCAGCCGGAGCCGGGTAAGCGGGCCATAGCCGGGGAGGGACAGATCATGACCAGCCGAGCTCCGATCGCCGTGGCGCTCGACGCGCCCGACCTGAACACGGCCGCGCAGTGGGCCGCCCAGGTCACTCCGCATGTCAGCACGCTCAAGATCGGGCTTGAGCTGTACCTGCGGTTCGGCCCGGATGCCGTGGCGTCAGTTCGGGGTCCGCGCGGCGTGGACGTGTTCTTGGACCTGAAGCTGCACGACATCCCGGCAACCGTCGGCGGCGCGGCGAGGGCGGTCGCCAAGGTGCGGCCCGACCTGCTCACCGTGCACGCCGCGGCGGGCACCGCCGCGATCAAGGCCGCCGTCGCCGCGCTGCCGGACACCATGATCGTCGCGGTGACCGTGCTCACCTCGCTCAGCGACGGCGACCTGCGCCAGATAGGGCTGGCCGGGCCGGTGAGCGACGCGGTGCGCAGGCTCGCCGCGCTGGCCGTCGCCGCCGGCGCGCGCGGGCTCGTGTGCTCGCCGCGCGAGGTGGCGGCGGTGCGCGCCGAGGTCGGTCCGGACGTCACGCTCGTCACGCCTGGTGTACGCCCGCCCGGCCAGGAGAGCCACGACCAGGCCAGGGTGGCCACGCCGCAGGACGCGCTGGCGGCCGGCGCCGACCTGCTGGTGATCGGGCGCCCGATCACCGGTGCCGCCGATCCAGGCGCGGCCGCGGCTGCGCTCGCTGCCTCCATCCGCCGCTCGTCACTGCGCGCGGGCCCGAGCAGGTCCTGACCGGCTGCCCCGCGAGCCCGCCGCGGCGGCCGAACGCAGCCTGAGCGAACGGCTCCCAGCCGGCCGTTCGCGTGCGCGGCCGTTTCGGCGCGGCGTGAACTGCTCGCGCGGTGCCGTGTGATGGCGTTTGCCGCGATGGCGCGCGGTGAGACGCAGACCGGCACAGCTGCCGCTGCGCCCCTGATACCGGGCCTGACGACCCTCAATTGCCTACGTGAAGTGGTCGAACATGTTCGCTAGGTAGTATTGGATAAATTGTGGCGCGACAAACGGAGGTTTGTGTTGTCCCGGCGAGCCGAACTCGCTAGTTTCCCCTCGCGAACAGAGTTTTTCGATACGAAACCCGAGGTGACCACGCGTGGCTCTTCCTCCACTAACCCCCGACCAGCGGGCCGCTGCTCTTGAGAAGGCCGCTCAGGCCCGTAAGGAGCGTGCTGAGATCAAGAACCGGCTCAAGCACGCTTCGACGACCTTGCCTGAGGTTCTCAAGGAAGGCCAGACGGACGACGTTGTGGGCAAGATGAAGGTGTCGGCACTACTTGAGTCCATGCCTGGCGTGGGCAAGGTCCGTGCCAAGCAGATTATGGAGCGGCTTGGCATCGCCGAGTCGCGCCGCGTTCGCGGCCTTGGTGCCAACCAGAGGATCGCGCTCGAGAAAGAGTTCAGCGAAGTCTGACCGCGCCGCTGACGTCAGGTGCCACGTGCGGGGACGGGGGTGCTGCTCATGACTGGTCCGGCCGACGACAGTCGGCCGGTCGCCGGAGTCCCTGTCCCCGCAGGCCTGACGGTGCTGTCCGGCCCGTCCGCGGTCGGCAAGAGCACCGTGGTGGAGCAGATCAGGCGGCACTGTCCGCAGGTCTGGCCGTCGGTCTCGGTGACCACGCGCCAGCCAAGGCCCGGCGAGATCCCGGGCCGGGAGTACTTCTTCGCCACCGAGGCCGAGTTCCATGACATGGTGGCCGCGGGGAAGCTGCTTGAGTGGGCCCGTTACACGGGCAACTACTACGGGACTCCGCGTGAACCGGTCACCGAGCGGCTCGCGGCGGGGGTGCCCACCCTGCTCGAGGTAGATGTCGTCGGCGCCAGGCAGGTCCGCGCCGCGGTCCCCGGAGCGCTGCTCGTCTTCCTGGCCCCGCCGTCATGGGACGAGCTTGTGCGCAGGCTGACCAGCCGGGGCACCGAGCCGGCCGAGGTGATGGAGCAGCGGCTTGAGGCCGCCAGGGTCGAGCTGCGCGCAGAGAGTGAGTTCGACCTCACGCTGATCAACACGTCCATCCGGGATGTGTGCGCTCAGCTGGTAGCCTTGATGACGGCCCAGCCGGCAGCAGAGCCGGCCGACTAGGGCTCGCGGATCGGGAAGGCAGACGGTGGCAGGGACTCCGGCGCTCGAGGGAATCATCAATCCGCCCATCGACGAACTGCTCGATGTGGTGGACAGCAAGTACGGCCTGGTCATCATGGCTTCCAAGCGCGCCAGGCAGATCAACGCCTACTACGCCCAGCTTGGCGAGGGCCTGCTCGAGTACGTCGGCCCGCTGGTCGAGACCAGGGTGCAGGAGAAGCCGCTCTCGATCGCGCTCCGGGAGATCGCCGAGGGCCTGCTGCACGCCGAGTCGGTCGAGCCCCCGGCGTCCTGATCCCGCGCTGCTGAACGGTCGCCCAGCGGGCGCCTATGCGCATCGTTCTCGGGGTCGGCGCCGGGATCGCCGCCTACAAGGTCTGCGAGCTGCTCAGGCTGCTGACCGAGTCTGGCCATGATGTCCACGTCGTTCCCACCCCTGATTCGCTGCGGTTCGTCGGCGCAGCCACCTGGGAGGCGCTGTCTGGCCAGCCGGTGAGCACCGAGGTCTGGGACGGCGCCCACGAGGTACCGCACGTGCGGCTCGGCCAGCGGGCGGACCTCGTGATCGTGGCTCCCGCCACCGCCGACCTGCTGGCCAGGGCCGCCGTCGGCCTGGCCGCCGACCTGCTCGGCAACGTCCTGCTGACAGCGCGGTGCCCGGTGCTCTACGCGCCAGCGATGCACACCGAGATGTGGCAGCATCCGGCGACTGCCGCGAACGTGGCCACGTTGCGCGCCCGCGGCGCGCTGGTGCTCGAGCCGGCGTCAGGGCGGCTCACCGGCAGCGACTCGGGGCCAGGGCGGCTGCCCGAGCCTGCCGAGCTGTACCTGACCGCGCTGCGGGTGCTGGCCAGGGGCGCCGCCGCGCTGCAGCCCGACCTGGCCGGTCGGCGGGTGGTCGTCTCGGCGGGCGGCACCCGCGAGGAGCTCGACCCGGTGCGGTTCATCGGCAACTGGTCGTCCGGGCTGCAGGGCTACGCGCTGGCCAGGTCGGCCGCCGCGCGCGGTGCCCAGGTGCGGCTGGTCGCGGCCAACACCGGGCTGGCCGACCCCGCCGGGGTCGACGTCGTCACCGTGGTCTCGGCGCGCCAGCTCGCCGACGCGGTGCTCGGCGCCGCGGCCCATGCCGACTGCGTGGTGATGGCGGCGGCAGTCGCCGACTACCGGCCGCTGACCAGGAGCGAGGCAAAGATCAAGAAGACCGGCGGCGCGCCCGAGCCGATCGAGCTGACCGAGAATCCGGACATCCTGCGTGAGCTTTCCCGGTCCAGGCGCCCCGGCCAGGTCGTGGTGGGCTTCGCCGCGGAGACGGACAACCTGGTCGCCAACGGCACGGCCAAGCTCGCCGCCAAGGGCTGCGACCTGCTGGTGGTGAACCAGGTCGGCGACGGCCTGGCCTTCGGCACCGCGGACAACGCCGCGGAGATCCTGGCATCGGACGGCCAGCGGACCTCGGTGCCGCGCGGCCCCAAGGAGACGCTCGCCGACGTGATCTGGGACCTGGTAGCCGCCCGGCTGTCCTGACCCGGCAGGGTCGGGCCGTGCGGGCCGGGGGCGCGTCCGCCGGACCGTCGTCGGCGCGGCGGGCCCGGCTACACTTCGGCCAGGCCCGTCGCTTTAGAAGTCCCGTCGCGTAAGAAGAGGATGCCAAGTGGCCCGTCGGTTGTTCACATCTGAGTCCGTCACTGAAGGCCATCCCGACAAGATGGCCGACCAGATCAGCGACACCATCCTCGACGCGATGCTGAAAGGCGACCCGCACAGCCGCGTGGCCGTCGAGACCCTGATCACGACCGGACAGGTGCACGTGGCCGGCGAGGTGACGACCACGACCTACGTCGACATTCCCGGGCTGATCAGGGAGAAGATCCTCGAGATCGGCTACGACTCGTCCGCGAAGGGGTACGACGGAGCGTCCTGCGGCGTCTCGGTGTCGATCGGGTCGCAGTCTCCCGACATCGCGCAGGGCGTGGCGCACGCCTTCGAGCACCGGGAGGGCGAGGGCGACGATGAGCTTGACCGCCAGGGCGCCGGCGACCAGGGACTGATGTTCGGCTATGCCAGCCGGGAGACGCCCGAGCTGATGCCGCTGCCGATCATGCTGGCGCACCGGCTGTCCAGGCGGCTGGCTGAGGTGCGCCACAACGGCGAGATCCCCTACATCAGGCCGGATGGGAAGACGCAAGTCACGATCGAGTACTCGGCCGAGGAGCCGGTGCGCCTTGACACGGTGGTGGTGTCCACGCAGCACGCTCCCGCCATCGACCTCAAGGCGCTGCTGCTGCCCGACATCAGGGACCGGGTGGTCGAGCCGGTGCTGGCCGGCCTTGAGATCGACAGGACGAACTACCGGCTGCTGGTCAACCCCACCGGCCGGTTCGAGGTGGGCGGGCCGATGGGCGACGCGGGGCTGACCGGCCGGAAGATCATCATCGACACGTACGGCGGCATGGCGCGCCACGGCGGCGGCGCGTTCTCCGGCAAGGACCCCTCGAAGGTCGACCGTAGCGCGGCCTACGCGATGCGCTGGGTAGCGAAGAACGTGGTCGCGGCCGGCCTCGCCGACCGGTGCGAGACGCAGGTCGCCTACGCGATCGGCAAAGCCAAGCCGGTCGGGCTGTTCGTCGAGTGCTTCGGCACCGAGCAGGTGCCGCTTGAGCGGATCCAGGAAGCCGTTCTGGCGGTCTTCGACCTGCGCCCGGCCGCGATCATCAGGGACCTTGAGCTGCTGCGGCCGATCTACGCGCAGACCGCGAGCTACGGGCACTTCGGCCGGGAGGAGCCCGACTTCACCTGGGAGCGCACCAACAAGACCGAACTGCTGCGGGCGGCCGCCGGGCTGTGACCACGCGGCCCGGTGCGGCAGTCGCGCGGCTCGCGGGCGGTCAGCCCGCCGCTCCGCGCGACGCACCGGCGCCGGGTGCCGCAGCGCGGGGATCGTCGCCGGGTGCCGCGGCGCAGGGTTCCTCGCCGGGTGCCGCGGCGCAGGGTTCCTCGCCCGGTGCCGCGGCGCAGGGATCGGCCGGGGCCGCCAGCAGGGGGCGCGTCCGGACCGGGCGCCGGGGGAGCCGGGGCGCGCGGGCGGTGCCAGCGGCGAGCCTGCCGGTCGCGCGGGTGGCCGTGGACGTGCCGCTGCCGCACCTGGACCGGCTCTTCGACTACCTCGTCCCCGAGACGATGTCGGCCGACGCGGTGCCTGGCTGCCGGGTGCGGGTGCGCTTCTCCGGCCGGCTGGTCGGCGGATTCCTTGTCGAGCGCGCCGCGGTCACCGAGCACGCGGGCCGGCTGGCTTTCGTCGAGCGGGTGGTCTCGGCCGAGCCGGTGCTGACCAGCGAGATCGCCGGGCTGGCCAGGGCCGTCGCCGACCGGTACGGCGGGACCATGGCCGACGTGCTGCGGCTGGCGGTACCGCCGCGCCACGCAGCGACCGAGGCCAACGCACTCGGGGCCACGGCACCCGATGGCACGGCACCCGATGGCACGGCACCCGATGGCACGGCACCTGGGCCAGCGCGAGCGCCGGAACCGGAGCCGGAGCCAGGGCCGTGGGCGCGCTACCCGGCAGGCCCGTCGTTCCTCGCCGCGGTGCGCGACGGCCGGGCGCCACGGGCGGTCTGGTCCGCGCTGCCAGGACCCGACTGGCCTGACGAGGTCGCGATCGCGGCCGCCGCCGCGGCGGCGGGCGGCCGGGGCGCGCTGATCGTCGTGCCCGACGCACGCGACCTGGACCGGGTCGACGCCGCGCTGACGGCGCGGCTCGGCCGCGGCCGCCACGTCAGCCTCGCCGCGCAGCTCGGGCCGGCCGAGCGGTACCGGCGCTGGCTTGCCGTGCTCCGCGGCCGGGTCAGCGTCGTGGCGGGCACCAGGTCGGCCATGTTCGCCCCGGTCGCCAGGCTCGGGCTGGTCGTTATCTGGGACGACGGCGACGACCTGCATGCCGAGCCGCGGGCGCCGTACCCGCACGCCAGGGACGTGCTCATGCTCCGGGCGCACCGCTGCGGCGCGGCCGCCCTGCTCGGCGGGTTCGCCAGGACCGCGGAGGGCGCGCACCTGGTGGCCACGGGCTGGGCGCGGGCGCTGGCCGCCGACCGGCCGACGGTCAGGCAGCACGCTCCGGTCGTCCGCCCGGCCGGCGAAGACGCCGAGCTCGCCAGGGACGAGGCGGCGCGTACCGCCCGGATGCCGGGCCTGGCGCTGCGCACGGCACACGACGCGCTGGCGGTGGGGCCGGTGCTGTTCCAGGTGCCAAGAAGGGGATACCTCGCCGCCCTGGCCTGCCAGCACTGCGGTACCCGGGTCAGGTGCGTCAGCTGCGCGGGACCGGTGGCGCTGGCCGGCCCTGGGCAGCCGCCCCGCTGCGGCTGGTGCGGTGCGCGGGCCGGGCCGGCGTGTGCCAGCTGCGGCGGCACGGGCCTGCGCGCGCTGGTCACCGGGGCGCGGCGCACGGCCGAAGAACTCGGCCGTGCCTTTCCCGGCATTCAGGTCCTGACCTCAAGCGGCGCTAGCGTGCTTGGCACCGTTCCGGCCGGGCCGGCGATCGTCATCGCCACGCCGGGGGCCGAGCCGCTCGCGCCAGGCGGCTACGCCGCCGCCGTGCTGCTCGACAGCTGGGCGCTGCTCGGCAGGCCGAGCCTGCGCGCGGCCGAGGAGGCAGTGCGGCGCTGGATGAACGCCGCCGCCCTGGTCAGGTCGGGCCCAGCCGGCGGCAGCGTGATCCTGATGGCCGATCCCGCGCTCGCGGCGGTTCAGGCGCTGATCCGCTGGGATCCGGCGACGCACGCTGAGCGGGAGCTCGCCGAGCGCACCGAGCTGGCCTTCCCGCCGGCGGTGCGGATGGCGGCGCTGACCGGTCCGGCCGATGTGATCGGCGAGGTGCTCGGCTCGGCGTCCCTGCCGGCCGGAGCGCAGGTGCTCGGCCCGGTCGCCGTGCAGCCGCCTGGCCCGGCGGTCCAGGCCGGTGCTCAGCCTGCCGACGACACCGTTCGCTTCCTGGTCAGAGTGCCTTATCCGGCGGGCACGGCGCTCGCCGTCGCGCTGCGCGCCGCGCTGGCCGAGCGCACCGCGCGCAAGGAGCCAGGCTCCGTCCGACTTCAGCTCGACCCAGCCGAGCTGATCTGACGTACCCTCGATGAGGCCGTAAGGTGCTTGAGTGACAAGTTCACGGCAGCGGCGCGGGGCGCCGAGCGATGCGTCCGGCGGCCACGGCCCGTCGGCCGCAGATCGGGTGACCGACCTGATGAGCGGCAGGCACGACATCGCGTCCGCACCCAGGCGGCTGCCTTCGGTGCGGCTGGCCCCCAGGGACGAGCTGGCCGGCCTCGCGAGGGTGGCGCCGCTGCTGCGGGCTGCGCGCGACATAGGCCGGTGGGCCACCGGCAGCGGGATCGCGGCCTCCGGCGGCGACCTGGATCCCGCGGCGGCCGCCGGGGCGGCGGCCGCGCTTGACCTGGCACCGCGCGAGGTCACCGCCGCCTGGCGGGTCGCGATCGCCATCAGCGAGGCCGATCACCCGGCCGCCGGCGGTTCCGTGCTTGCGGACGTTCTGGCAGACGGCGGCACCGAGGCGGTGCTTGACGTCTGGGCCGCCGCGCTCGCAGCCGTGCTCGACTCCGAGGAACTTGACGGCATCGCCACCGCGCTGTACACGGTCGGCGGCCCGGTGGGGATGGACGGGCTGTTCGACGCCTATGCCTCGGCGGCCGGCGACCCGGTGCGCGGCCCCGGCGGGCACGACAGCGGATCCGCGCTCTCGCTCGCCCTGGAGACGCTCGCCGACCTCGCCGTGGTCGAGCTCGGCACCGAGGACGGCGACGGCAGCCTCACCGTGGCGCTCTCGCCGCTGGGGACCTGGGGCGTCCATCGCAGGCTCCGTGCCCAGGGCTGGCACGTGCCGGTGCTCGGCAGCGCGCGCCGTGAGGATGCGCAGGGCCTGCTCGCCGCGCTGGCTAGCTGCGATGCCGAGGACGGCGAAGCCGAGATCGTGAGCTGGCTGACCGATCGGGACCCGGCGGCGGCAGCAGCCGAGCTGATTGACGCGGCGGCCAGCGGCTCGCCAGGCCAGCGCGGCGCGGCGTTCGCGGTGCTCGACCGGATCGGCCTGCCCGCGGCCGACGAGGTGCGAGCCGCGCTCGACCGCCCGCTGCTGCGCGCGCACGCCGCGGTATGGCTGATCGAACACGGCGAGGACGCCCAGCTCGCGCCCCAGGACCGCACCTGGCTGCTCGTCGACCTCGGGGCCGGCCTGCTCGAGGAGGCCGGTGCCCAGGACGTGGTCGCCGAGCTGCTGCCCGACCTGCCCGCCGAGGACCAGGCCGAGATCGTGGCCGGCCTCTGGGAGGTCAGCCACCCGGGCGTCACGACGTTCCTGACCGCACTCAGCGATCATCACCCCGATCCGGGCGTGGCCCGGGCGGCACGCAAGGCCGCGTTCAAGGCGCGCTCGCCCGCCGCCGCGCCCGACTAGGCAGGAGCCGCGTCGCCACCGCAGGAGGCGGAGGGTGGACTGGGGCCAGCGGGCATGCTCGTGATGCGGGCTGGCAGGCGCTGGCTCCGTAAACTGGACGAGCCGCCCCTGTGCGCGGAGCCCCTCAGGAACTGGCTGGAGGCCATGCCGGTGAGTATCAAGACGATCCGCTTCTTCGGTGACCCCGTGCTGCGCACTCCGGCTGAGCCGGTCACCGAGTTCGACGCGGAGCTGCGCAGGCTGGTGGCCGACCTGGCGGACACGATGCAGGACGCGCCCGGCCTGGGGCTGGCGGCTCCGCAGATCGGGGTCGGCCTGCGGGTGTTCACCTACTACGTGGACGATCAGCTTGGTCACCTGATCAACCCCGATCTGGACCTTTCGAAAGACGAGGAGACCGACGACGAGGGCTGCCTGTCCTTCCCGGGCCTCGCGTACCCGACGAAGCGGTCCTACGGCGTGGTCGCCAAGGGCTTCGACATGCACGGCGAGCCGGTCACGATCGAGGGCAGCGGGCTGCTCGCCCGCTGCGTCCAGCATGAGACCGACCACCTGGACGGCATCTTGTTCATCGACCGGCTCGACCCCGAGCAGCGCAAGATGGCGATGAAGGAGATCCGGGCTTCTGAGTGGTGGGGCGAGCAGGCGCCGCTCGTGAAGGTCTCGCCGCACCTGACCCACGGCAAGGCGCTGTAGCCGATGCGGCTGGTCTTCGCCGGCACGCCGGCCGCGGCGGTCGTATCGCTGGACGCCCTGCTCGCCTCGCGGCACGATGTCGCCGCCGTGGTGACCAGGCCGGACGCGCCGGCCGGGCGAGGGCTCAAGGTGGCGGCCAGCCCGGTGGCGCAACGTGCCGAGCAGGTCGGCCTCGACGTGCTTAGGCCTGCCCGCCCGTCGGAGCCCGAGTTCCTCGCCAGGCTGGCGCAGATCGCACCCGACTGCTGCCCGGTCACCGCCTACGGCGCCCTGATCCCGCGCGCCGCGCTTGACCTGCCGCGACACGGCTGGGTCAACCTGCATTTCTCCGTGCTGCCCGCCTGGCGGGGCGCCGCGCCGGTGGCGCACGCCATCCTGCACGGCGACGAGATCACCGGGGCGACCACGTTCAGGCTGGTCGCCGAGCTTGACGCCGGACCGGTGTTCGGCGTGGTCACCGAGCCCATCAGGGACCGCGACACCGCGGGGGACCTGCTTGACCGGCTCAGCGTCTCGGGCGCCGAGCTGCTGGTCGCGACGCTGGACGGGATCGAGTCCGGCGAGCTCGAGGCCAGGCCGCAGCCCGCGCAGGGCGTCAGCCTCGCGCCCAAGCTGCGCCGGGACGACGCCAGGGTGAGCTGGAAGCATCCGGCGCTGGCGATCGACCGGTTGATCAGGGCGTGCACCCCGGCGCCCGGAGCCTGGACGACGTGGGACGGTGCCACGCTGAAGCTCTGGCCGGTCGCCAGGATCGCGCCGACCGGGTTGTCCGGTCGCGGTGGCCCGGATCCTGGCGGCCCGGGCCCCGGTGGCCCGGGCCCCGGTGGCCCGGATCCCGGTGGCCCGGATCCCGGCAGGCCTGGTCTCGGCAGGCGAGATCCCGGTCCCGGCGAGGTGCTCGTCGAGGGCCAGCGCGTGCTTGTCGGGACGGGCACAACGCCGGTACAGCTCGGTGACGTGCAGCCGGAGGGCAAGCGCCGGATGGCCGCCGCAGACTGGGCGCGCGGTCTGCGGCCGGCCGGCCGGACCCTGGTGCTCGACTGACATGGCCAGGCAGACCGGGCGGCCGCGCACGACCCGGCGCCCACGCAACGCGGGCCGACCGGAAGCGGGCCGACCGGAAGCGGGTCGCCAGGCTGACGATGGCTCCCGGCGTGCCAGCGGCACCTCCCCGCGGGCCGGTGGTGCCTCCGGCCGTGCGAGGGTCGGTCCGGCTAGGGCAGAGACGGATCAGGCCAGGCGGACGGCGTACGACGTGCTGAGCGCCGTGACCAGCCGAGGTGCCTACGCCAACCTCCTGCTTGCCGCTTCGCTGCGCGAGCGCGGGCTGAGCGGGCCGGACGCGGCGCTGGCCACCGAGCTGGTCTACGGCACCCTGCGCGGCCTCGGCAGCTACGACGCGATCATCGGCCTGTGCTCCGATCGCGGCCTTGACCGCATCGACGCGCCCGTGCGCGAGGTGCTGCGGCTCGGCGTGCACCAGTTGCTCGGGATGCGGATGAAGCCGCACGCGGCGGTCGCCACCTCGGTCGACCTGGCCGCGGAGGTGGCCGGCCGGCGGCCGGCCGGCTTCGTCAACGCGGTGCTGCGCCGGGTCACGGCGCACGACCTCGCGGCCTGGATCGCGATCGTCGCGCCCGACCGGGCCGCCGACCCGATCGGGTACCTGTCGATCAGGTACAGCCATCCACGCTGGATCGTCGAGGCCATCGCCGAGGCACTGGGCGAGGTCGTCACGCCCGCGCGGGCCGTCGCACCGGCCGCCACGGTCGCCGCAGCCCAGGTCGGCGGCCCGGCCAAAGACGGCCCGGCTGGAGACCGGCTGGCTGGGGACGGTTTGGCTGGGGACGGTTTGGCGCAGACGGAGGCGGCACTGGCAGCCGACGCTGACCGGCCCGTGGTCACTCTCGCCGCGGTGCCCGGGCTGTGCCTGCCGGACGAACTGATGGCCGCCGGAGCCATCACGGCCAGGTGGTCGCCGTTCGGCGCGTACCTGCCGCACGGCGACCCCGGCCAGGTGGCCGCCGTCGGCGAGCGCCGGGCCGGCGTCCAGGACGAGGCCAGTCAGCTGGCCGCGCTGGCCGTCACCAGGGCGCCTGCCGCGTCGGACCTGGCCTGGCTTGACCTGTGCGCCGGTCCCGGCGGCAAGGCACGGCTGCTCGCCGGGCTCGCCGCGGCGCGCGGCGCGGTGCTGGTCGCGGCTGACGCGCACGAGCACCGGGCAAGGCTGGCCGCCGAGGCGACCAGCTGCATCAGCGCGGCCCGTGCCGTGACCGCCGACGGCACGGTGCCGCCGTGGCGGGCCGCCGCCTTCGACCGGGTGCTCGCCGATGTCCCCTGTTCCGGTCTCGGCAGCCTTCGGCGGCGCCCGGAGGCCCGGTGGCGGCGCGGGCCCGGCGAGATCGCCGATCTGGCCGCGCTGCAGCGGCGACTGCTGACCGCTGCCGTCGAGTCAGCGCGGCCCGGCGGTATCGTGGCCTACGTCACCTGCTCGCCGCACGTCGCCGAGACCAGGGACGTGGTAGGCGACGTCGTCGGCCGACGCGGCGACGTCGAGGTGCTCGACGCCCCCGGGCTCCTGGCCGAGGTCCCTGACCTGCGCTGCCCCGAGCCGTTCGGCAAGTACGCGCAGTTCTGGCCGCACCGGCACGGCACCGACGCGATCTTCCTCACAGTGCTGCGCCGGACTTCCGCGGCTTAGCCGCGTGCTGTGCGGGACCGTACTGTGCGGGACCGTACTGTGCGGGACCGTACTGTGCGGGACCGTGCTGTGCGGGAACGTGCTGTACGGGAACGTGCTGTGCGGGAACGTGCTGTGCGGGAACGTGCTGTGCCGGACCGCCGCGACCCGTTGGGGGATCTCCCGTCGATCTCCGGCTGGCGTTGTGTCCGGCTGGCATTGTCTCCGGCTGGCACTGGTCTCCGGCTGGCGTAGTGTCCGGTCGGCGAAGTCTCCGGCTGGCGTAGGCGGTCCTTCCGCGCGGCGAGACCGGCTGGGGGCAACCGCGGTAGAGCGGTCACCTTGAGCGTCGCGCGGCTGGCCGGGCGACCACGGCGGCCTCGCTGGCTAGATCCTCGCATACCGGCCAAACCGCATGCGATCACCTTAGTGTGCCTGGAATGGATGCCACATCCACTGCGTATTCTGGGACATCCGCCACATCCATCAAGATCATCTCCGGGGACGCGGGTCGCGCCCGATGAAAGGCCGAGCTGATTGCGTGCTATCGCCACTGATGTCGCGCTGGCACCTGCCGGGCCCCGGTTCCTGGTAGCGGAGCGCCTGGAACGTATCCCGGCGCGCTGCCGCCCAGCCAGAGGGAGCGAACCGGCGGCACTGCGCGGGCGGGGGCAGGGCGAGGGGCGAGCGCGCGGGCGGGGGGCGAGGGGCGAGCGCGCGGGCGGGGACGGGCGAGGGGCGAGCGCGCGGGCGGGGGGAGGGCGAGCGACCCGTA
>Ga0335081_10007996_pt1 | contig 16950 bp, 12 predicted proteins | sample Lox_Sample_35_FD_206713 | JGI IMG/M metagenome (GOLD analysis project Ga0335081, IMG submission 206713) | Soil microbial communities from Loxahatchee National Wildlife Refuge, Florida, United States - Lox_Sample_3.5 | ecosystem: Environmental > Terrestrial > Soil > Wetlands | place: USA... | reverse complement strand
ACGAACAAATCTCGAGCGACGCCGCCGGCGGTGGTAATTGCTTCGATGGCGTTGATGATCAGGTTGAGAATTACTTGCTGCAATTGAATTCGATCGCCTCGAACTGGTCGTATATTGTCTGCAAGTTGCGCCCGGAATGAAATTTGATTCTTTTTAATTTCGGCTTGCATCAACGCCGCTACTTCCTGAATTACTTCATTTATATTAAGCGATACCATTCGCGGCGGCGTTCTCCTAACCAGGTTACGCACCCTTCCGATTACCTCGCCGGCCCGATTGGCATCTGTGGCGATTCGATCAACCGCTTGCCCGACCTTTTCGAAATTGGGTGGTTGGTTCATAAGCCAGTGTTTACAGGCATTAGCACTGGTCATGATCGCTGCGAGTGGCTGGCTGACTTCGTGGGTAATTGAGGCAGTCATTTCTCCAAGCGTCGTAGTGCGGGCCATATGCGCAAGCTGTGCTCTTGCTTCGTGCGCAATCACTTCCGCTGCCTTGATCCTCAAAATGAGGAACGCCGTAGCGGCTATCGCCAGAAGACTGATTCCGCAGTTGATTAAACCCGCTGAAGGGGATCCCGTCGTCGTCAGCAGATAACTCAGTATTGTGAGTATCATACAGGCTGCAGAAACTAGGATTACACCACGTCTCCCGCAAAACCGGACGGAAATCAATACGACAACGACGTAGAGGACTGCGACGGCAATTTCCAAATCGGTAATGGTATCGACGACAAAAATGCCGATCGCCAACACCACCGTTGCGAGCGGGAGAAGTGACGGTGCAGAAGCGTATGACCGAAATCTCATATCGGGGCTGAATATGAGCTTAGTCTCTCTTTCGTTAGCCGAAGCATAACCGACGATTCGACAAATAGCATCGTGTGAATTTGCCGCAAACGCCCCGGAATCTCGCGGTCGGAAGGCGGTAGATTTTCCCGTCTGGCGGCATGGGGTTCATACGAATTTTTGTGGAGAACCCCGACCATTTCTGACCGGGGTCCCCAACGCGGAAGATCGGGTTCATGTCGCCCCGATCAAGCGGTAACTTGAAGACTAGGCGTTACCAACAGGTGAATATGATTTCGGATTGCATCGCCGTTTATGCGGCTGCGATCTATTTTTAACGAGGAGCTATGCAATTTTACGTCATGTGATGAAAAAGTTTCGGCTGAACGACGCCCACATGGGAATCAGGAAGCCAATTCCGCAAGCAGTGCGCGCTGAACTTCGCGCTCGGCCCGCCGTTTACGACATCCATGGGTTGCCCGCGAGCAACGAGGGAGCGACCGTTGGTTTGTCGGTGAGGCCAGTTTTTTGCGCGCTTTTCTTGGATGCATGCCATCTTGGCGTGAGCGAAATCACGGTCAAAGTTCGTAGTGCTCACGCATGCAAAAGATGCAAGCACAGTCGTTGGCCGACCTGATAAAGATGGCCGAGCAGCTTGGTATCGGTTCCGCGACTTTATAACGAATGCTCGACATCGAAACGCTCTCATTGGAAAGATCGAGAGCGTTTTAGGATTGGTCGCTTTCAAGAATGCTTAAATCAAACTCTGGGCCTGCATAGACTTTTGGAAAGACCGAATATACTAAGATATAGCCTCGCAGCTTCGATAGCAAAATCACTGACCAGACTTATAGCTGAGAGCGCAGAGCGCACTTGAATGCACTTTACGAAAGCATTCTCATGCGGGTCGTCCAATGCAACGATTTCGCGAATGCATCGCAATCTCGAGCTATCTCGGGATATTCCTTAGTTCTCATGAACGGGGGCGCTGTGTTAACGACACAAAATCAATAGACGTGTCATCATGGTTCTCCGGGCGAAACACCAAACGCTACTGAAGTGTCCGATATGCGGGCGGACCGGAGTTGCGAATTGGCAGGAGGTTGAACGCCCTCTGAAAAACGAGTTACGACACCAGATCGTTTCTGTGTCACCTGGCTTTTGTATCGACCTCGGTCCCCACAAATCCGACGAACCAAAAATCCGGTGTAGCCAATGCAATTTTGTGGTCCCCACTTGAGGGCACGCAGAGCATAAAATTGCTTGGAGGACGTTTTTCGTTGACAGTGAGTGCGATGCGGGCGTATGGGCGAAATTGTTCGAGGGCAACCTCGAATAACTCATCTCAGGACAAGATGGACAGCTACCTTAGATGCGCTGCGGCAGTCGCAACGTCGATTTGCTGGGCGTTAATTCGACACTGCTCCCGGTCATCGTCCGGTGAAGCTCGCTTAAACCCTTAGGGGTCTATCGCGCTCACTTCCACGGTCAGTCGGGATCGAAACGGAGGTGAGCCATGAAGCTCGCACGAACAACGCTTTACGTCATTTTCTCAAATGACCCCAGCCGGAGTGACGTGGCGCAGCGCCGGCAATCGCTGGCTCAGAAATCCTGCACGATTGAAATCCGTCGCCCCCAAGCTAGGCCTGCCGCCCGCTGGCGAATGTCGCTGCAGACGCATCGGCCCGAGTGTTATTGGGTGTTAGAGGCCGCAGCCTCCGAAAGCCAATTATGTCGTCGCTGGAAAATGCGACAGCGGCGTGCGAGCTCCGCTCGCCGTTTGGTGTCACAAATTCGTTATGGAGTGCTGTAACGGTTCGCTAACGCGCGCTGCAAGCAGCACTCCAATCCCTTAGGTACGTCGGAAGGGTGACATGCCATGAATATTGAACTTACGAAGCGGCCGGTACCGCCGCGCAACAACGGCAAACGGTCGGCTTTTCCGCTTCCGGAGTTATATGCCTGTGCGCCGGACGAGGCGCTTGCACACCTTGAGGCCGGTCGAACGGGATTGACCGAAGATCAGGTCGAAACACGGCTGGCGCAATACGGCCCGAACGAGGTTACGCACGAGAAGCCGCCGACCTGGTACGCACAACTTTTTCATGCTTTCCTGACGCCTTTCAACGGCGTGCTCTTTGCTGTGAGCGTCGTTTCGCTGTTTTCTGACGTAATCTTCGCCGCACCAGAAGATCGCTCGTTTAAGACTATCATCGTCCTAATGACTATGGTGCTCCTGAGCACGTTGCTGCGCTTCTGGCAGGAGTTTCGCTCCAATAAAGCCGCAGAAGAATTAAAAGCGATGGTGACCTCTACCACCGCTGTGTTGCGGGCTGGCATGGAGCGACCGCAAGAACTGCCAATCTCGACCCTCGTTCCCGGCGATATCGTTTATCTGTCGGCAGGTGACATGGTGCCGGCCGACGTGCGGCTCATTTCCGCAAAAGACTTGTTCGTCAGCCAAGCGATGTTGACCGGAGAATCGATTCCGCTCGAAAAATATGCGGTTTCGCCCACCAGGGTGAAAGCTGCTGACACGACGCGCAGCGTCTTGGAGCAGGAAACCGCGTGCTTTATGGGCACGAACGTTGTTTCCGGTACGGCGGTGGCCGTTGTTGCGTTGACCGGCGATGCAACTCAATTTGGCGCGATGGCACGCGACATCATCGGGGCGCGGCCACTTACTAGCTTCGATAAGGGCATCAGCAAAGTCAGTTGGATGCTCATCCGTTTCCTTATGGTGATGACGCCGTTGGTCCTGCTTATCAATGGCGTTAGCAAAGGAGACTGGCTGGAATCATTGCTGTTTGCGGTTTCCGTGGCGGTCGGGCTGACGCCTGAAATGCTGCCGATGATTGTCACCACGAACCTGGCTAAAGGCGCGGTGATGATGGCGCGCCGCAAGACAATTGTAAAACGCTTGAATGCGATCCAAAATTTTGGCGCGATGGACGTCCTATGCACTGACAAGACGGGCACACTTACTCAAAACAAAGTCATCCTCGAAAGGCATCTTGATATTCATGGACATGAGAATTTACAGGTTCTTGAATATGCTTGGCTCAACAGCTTCAATCAGACCGGCCTGAAGAACTTGTTGGACGTTGCCGTGCTCGAATACGCGCTGCAATATGAGCTTGTCGATAAGCTGAAGCACTTTCGGAAAATCGACGAAATTCCATTCGATTTTATTCGTCGGCGCATGTCCGTGGTTGTGCGTGACGGTGATAATCGCAACCTTTTGATCTGTAAGGGCGCGATTGAGGAAGTATTGCCGCTATGCGCATCTGCGGACGAGCAGAATGCAGAAGCGACGAGTGGCGTAGTTCCCTTCACGACGGAAATGCGCAAAGAGGTGCGCCGCATCACGCGGAGACTAAACCAGGACGGCCTTCGCGCTTTGGCCGTCGCCTACAAGTGGCTGCCGCCCGAAGATCGCACCTACACAATTGAAGATGAAAAGGAATTAGTGCTGTCCGGCTATGTCGCATTCCTCGATCCGCCCAAAGAGACAGCACGCGAAGCCATCGCGGCGTTAAGAGAGCATGGCGTTGCCATAAAAATTATTACCGGCGACAACGAAGTGGTCACCCGCAAAATCTGCAAAGAAGTCGGGCTGCCCATCGAGCATGCGTTGTTGGGTAAAGACGTAGAGAAACTGTCGGATAGTCAACTTGAGGAAACAGCCGAATTTGCGACGATCTTCGCCAAGATGGCGCCTGTCCAAAAATCGCGTGTGATCCGGGCGCTGCAAAGAAACGGCCATACGGTTGGTTATCTTGGCGACGGAATTAATGATGCCGCTGCGCTCAAAGACGCAGATGTTGGAATTTCCGTGGATACTGCCGTCGATATCGCCAAAGAGTCTGCAGACATCATCCTGTTGGAAAAGAGCTTGCTGGTCCTTGAGGAAGCTGTCGTCGAGGGCCGCAGGACGTTTGCCAATATCATCAAATACATCAAGATGACGGCGAGCTCCAATTTCGGCAACGTATTTAGCGTGCTGATTGCCAGCATTTTCCTACCGTTCTTACCAATGCTGCCGATTCAGCTGCTGGTGCAAAATCTACTTTACGATATTTCGCAGGTCTCAATCCCATGGGATGACGTTGATAAAGACTACTTGAAACAACCGCGTAAATGGGACGCCGGCGGCATCGCGCGGTTCATGGTGTTCATTGGACCAATCAGCTCAATTTTTGATGTCGTAACATTCCTAGTGATGTGGCGCGTCTTCCTTGCCAACTCGGTTGAGCATCAATCTTTGTTCCAGTCCGGCTGGTTCATCGAGGGTCTGCTGACGCAGACGTTGATCGTGCACATGATCCGCACGCAGCACATCCCCTTCATCGAAAGTCGCGCTGCTATGCCGGTAATCCTGCTTACCGCCACCATCATGCTGTTTGGCATGTACTTGCCGTTCTCTCCAATCGGTGCGCACCTCGGTATGGTGGCCTTGCCGCTATCGTACTTCGGCTGGCTGGCGGCAATCCTACTGAGCTACTGCGTGCTGACGCAGTTGGTCAAAGTGCTTTACATCCGGTACTTCGCGCAGTGGCTCTAGCCGGCGATGCGAGGAACGATGGAAGCACAAGTGATCTCCATCTGCGGGCCGATCTCGTTGTGCGCAAGTGACTCCGACGGTGCCGGTCTGTCAATTGTTGAAAACCGAGGTGGAGCCCAGTCCGGCCTCCCCTTGGCATCGGGTGTTAAAGATACTTGGTTATAGCTTTGAACTCTCGGAGAGCGGCTCGCAACTTAGGCTTTGAAGCGCCAAAAGATTGCTCAAGACAATGGTCGATATGATCGTGGATGAGAGTCTTCTTCGCGTTCAGAATCGCTTTTTCGACAGCCTCCAACTGCTGCGCAATCTCAAGGCAAGGATCGCCCGTCTCAATCATAGTGATAATTGTTCGCAGATGACCATTGGCACGGCGCAGACGTTTGGTGATCGCTGAATGGGTCATGTGGCGCATGTTTTGTCCGATCCTTCCAAGGGCGTGGCTGTTCGGCCACCGCGCCTTACCTAATGATACGTGTTATCCCCTAGGGGGGATACAGCAGAAATAGCTTGACTCATCAAAATCCGAAGCATACGAGAAATTACCGCTTCGACCGTCTAACGATCGTTGGCGGATGACCACTAACGAAGAGCACATGGGCAGTACCCCCTCTGGTGAAACCGGCTCGTTACGAACTGAGCTGGTGACACCGCAAGACATGGAAGTCGCCCGCGGCAGCCAAGGCTGCGCGCTGGAAAGAGACTGGATTTAGACGGTCTTTTTCCAACGCTCACTGACCGGCCGCGAACAGGCGAAAACGGAGGTGAGCGATGTTCACAAAACTCGCACCATGCCGAAATTTTGGCCGTCCAAATACTTGGACGGCGCAAATTCCTGCGACCCAGACAAACGACAATCAGCCTGACGGCCGTGAGGCGAACAAGTTTCGCCGGCGTCAGGAAACCGTCACGTGCCGCTGGCAAATCAGCCCTGATACAGGGCGGCCGGAGCGCTGTTGGGAAGTCCTGTCATCCGATGCGACGGCCCCAGCTGGTCTGGCAGGAGCGCCGGTGTCTTTTGGGACCGAGCTCCGTATCGATGGACAGGCGGCGTAGCAGCTTAACTCTGAGCACATTGGACCTAAGCCATGGAACAGCAACCTAGAAGTCCCGCTGCAGCGCCAGCGATCGCTGCAGCGGGAACCCCGAAGGGGACGCAGCTGACAAGTCCAACAGCCTTGATCGACCCGATCCGAGCCAACAAGGGCGCCTGAGCGTCTTAATTCACCTCGGTCGCGTCTTTCAGGGGACGCAATGAGGTGATTCATGAGCAAAATTGTAGTCCTGTCTCGCAACGGCAAAGCCGCAAGGGTTCGTTTGGTCGATAATGCCGAAATCGCATTCGCCAGCCCTGCCAACTCCTCGACTAGCAGCCTGCATACAGCATCCACTGACGACCGGCCCGCGCAAGATAGTCGGTGGCAGACCTTGCAAGTTAGAATCAACGAACTCGACAGACTCTATTTTGCGCTCGATCGGGTGGCCGCGGTTGCTAATCCCCGGACTTTCAAGTTGCTACGGTCCAGCCGCCGAAAGATTGCACAAAAGGTAATTGAAGAGGCTGGCGAGGTTGCGCTCGAAGCCATTCGGGACCGCAGCCGAGACGTTATCAGCGAGAGCGCCGATCTCCTTTATCATCTCGTAGTTCTTTGGCACCGCGCAGGCGTTGATCCGGAAGAAATCTGGTCGGAAATGCGCCGGCGAGCCTGTTCGCTTGGCATTGCAGAAAAGCCGCCGAAGGCAGGTCGTCGCAAGCTTGCAAAGCAATTCACAAACTGCCGACCGACCAATGATCGAGCCTGAGGAACGCATCATGAACGCTATCAACGAGACATTCAGTGGCCACCATAGGATCAATGCTAAAACTGCAGCATTGGATGAGGCTCATATCGGCCACATCCATGGCGCGTTCGGCTCAATCCTCCAGGGCGATGATGGCCCGAGAACTAATTGGCGCGCGCGCTGGCGCACGCTGCTGGCCATTCTAGGGCCAGGGCTCATCGTGATGGTCGGCGATAACGATGCCGGCGCATTCGGAACCTACACCCAAGCTGGTCAGAACTACGGAACAACACTGCTATGGACGCTGGTGCTCCTCGTGCCTGTCCTTTACGTCAATCAGGAAATGGTCTTGCGTCTTGGTATGGTCTCTGGCGTCGGCCACGCTCGACTGATCTTGGAACGATTTGGCAAATTCTGGGGTGCGTTCAGCGTTATTGACCTATTTTTGCTCAATGCGCTGACGATTGTTACCGAGTTTATCGGTATCACCCTCGCGCTCGACTACCTTGGGCTGCCCAGAACTCTTGGAGTACTGGCCTCGGCGGCGATCGTGATGTTTGCGGTCAGTACGGGTAATTTCCGTCGCTTTGAGCGGTTCGCAGTGTTTCTTGCATTCGGAAGTCTGCTGCTCGTACCCGTTATTTTGCTGGCGCATCCGCCTATTGGGCAAATCACTCGCGATCTGCTCGTGCCTAAAATGCCTGAGGGCGGGCAACTCAGTGAAGTCATGCTTTTGATTATTGCTATCGTCGGTACGACCGTTGCGCCGTGGCAGCTTTTCTTCCAGCAGAGCTACGTTGTCGACAAGCGGATTACTCCGCGATTCATCAAATACGAGCGTCTGGATCTTTGTATCGGGATTGCCTTCGTGATGATCGGCGCCATCGCAATGATGGGATTCTGCGCGGCGATCTTTTCGGGACAGCCAGAGGCGGGTCAGTTTGTCGATGCGGGTGCAGTTGCTTCCGGCCTGGAAAAATATACCGGGAAGCTCCCAGCAATACTGTTCGCGCTTGCCTTGCTTGATGCCTGCATTATCGGCGCTTCTGCGGTGTCGCTGTCCACCGCCTATGCGATCGGCGATGTGCTTTCATTGCGCCATTCGCTTCATCGCAAGCCGAGTCAGGCCAAAGGGTTTTATGGAGTTTATTTCGGACTGATACTGCTTGCGGCAGTGCTCGTCCTCACCCCGGGTACTCCACTCGGCCTTTTGACCAATGCCGTCCAAACGCTCGCCGGGGTTCTGTTGCCCAGCGCAACCGTCTTTCTCCTGCTGCTCTGCAACGACAAGACCGTGCTCGGCCCGTGGGTTAACACGCGATGGCTGAACCTCTTTACGGGCGCAGTAATCGCCGTTCTCGTCATGCTGTCCATGATTCTGACGCTTTCGGTTCTGTTTCCGGGAATAACCGAAGCGCAGATCATTTGGATTCTCATCGGCGGGTCGATCGTTGGCGCTGTCACAGCAATAGGCGTGACCATCGCTAAGCGCTTCCCGGTTCCTGGAGAAGCGACCGAGTCGTCACCATCAATCGCTATGGCGATTGATGAGACAGATCGTCACTTATGGCGGATGCCTCCGTTGGATGAACTACCACCAGCCCAGCTCACGCTGCTCAAGCGCGTTTGGCTCATCGTCCTGCGGGCCTATCTCGTGGTTGCGGCAGGCTTAGTGCTTGTGCGCATCATTATGCTGGCGATGGGCCAAATCTAAACGTGCTTACGTCTGCGCGCGATTTTACATCTAACCCTCGATAAGGCCGATCAGCAATGACTGCTACGGTTCAACGGGTAGCGATCAATCTCGCCATGGCCGGAGATCTTAGCGCATAGCGAAAGTTGTGTGTGCTGATGAGGAAGTTCGGCACAAACTCAAGCCAGTATTATCGTGGACGTCGCGGCACGGACGCGGCCAACAATGCACTGCCGCGCGCAATACTGTGTGCGAGCATTGCGGCCAGTCTATTAGCGATGGGTAAGCCGGCCTTAGCGGACGAAGTGCCTCACCAGTCGGCTATCAAGAGTTCCGAATGGACCGGTTGGTATTTTGGTGGCCATCTCGGCTATGCCTGGGGCAGGTCAGACTGGACAGCGCGCGATGCATCCGGATCTCTCGGCTTTTCTCAAATTGACCCCGTCGCGCAAACCGGAAGCTTCTTTGGAGGACTACAAGCCGGCTATGATTATATGCTTCCAAACCGGCTGGTGGTCGGCGCTGTAGCCGATGCTTCGTTCCCTGCCTGGCCAAATAATGCCGGTGTCTCCATCGGCGGCAGCACGACCTTCTTTTCGCCGTCGATCGGAGACCAGGTCACCTATAGCGAGACGGTCCTTGCCTTTGGCACCGTGCGCGGCCGCATCGGGTATCTGCTGCCCGACAACTGGCTACTTTACGCGAACGGCGGCTTCGCCTGGTCTTACAACCAATTGACACTGACCCAACTCACAAGCGGGACAACCGACGCGCCATTTTTGTGGCGGCTGGGCTGGGCGGCTGGTGCTGGCGTTGAATTTCCCGTTGCGCCAAACTGGACCGCGCAGCTGGAATATCTGTTTACGAATTATGCGAGCGCCAGCGTTCAGTTTGCAAATGCGGGGCAACGTTTCAATTCGAATTATTCGCTGCACGAGGTGCGTGCGGGGCTGAACTATCATTTTGGCAACGATGCGGTCCGCACGGGCGAGGCTGCGGTCGTCGACAACGACCGGTTTAACTTTCACGGTCAGACGACTTTCGTATGGCAGGGCTATCCAGCAATCCGATCGCCTTACGAAGGTCTCAACAGTCTGCCTGGCAGTGGGATTGGCCGTGAAACAACGGATGTCACATTGTATGCCGGTATGAGACTCTGGGACGGCGGCGAACTGTGGATCAATCCGGAAATAGATCAGGGCTTCGGCCTCGCCAATACTCACGGCGCAGCTGGATTTCCAAGCGGGGAGTCATACAAAATTGGCGCGTCTTACCCATATACACGCGTGCATCGTTACTTTGTGCGCCAAACCTTCGATCTTGGTGGCGAAACAGAAAAAGTAGACGCCGACTTAAACCAATTCGCGGATTCGCAAACTTCCAATCGCCTGGTGTTGACCGCTGGTCGGTTTGCTATTGTGGATATTTTCGACACGAACAAGTACGCAAACAACCCCAAGACCGATTTCCTGAACTGGTCAGTGATCAATGCCGGCACGTTTGATTATGCGGGAGATGGCTGGGGCTACACATATGGCGCCGCTGCGGAGTGGTATGTAGGCCGTTGGACGCTGCGCAGTGGGATTTTCGATCTATCGATAACACCCGCGGGAGGGAACAGCCCTCTGGGTGGTTTTAATGATCCAACGTTTAAGCAGTTTCAGCTCGTTGGTGAAGTGGAAGAACGGCACCAACTTTGGGGACAGCCCGGCAAAATCAAAATTATCGGATTTCTCAGTCGTGGCTCGGCGGGAAAATTCACTGATGCCATCGCGCTTGCGCAAGCAACCGGTCAGCCGGGTGACATCAATGCCGTACGCTCCTACACCAGCCGGCCGGGAGTGAGCCTCAATATTGAGCAGCAGGTCTCTAACACTGTGGGGATATTCGCCCGCGCTGGTTGGGCCGATGGCAATGTCGAACCGTGGGATTTCACGGATATCGACCGTACCGCATCGGCCGGTGTTTCGGTGTCTGGCAAAGTATGGGGCCGGCCTGACGACACTATTGGGGTTGCTGGGGTCGTCAACCGTATATCGAAGGTCCACGAAGCATTTCTCAATGCCGGCGGTCTCGGGGTGCTTGTCGGCGACGGACAACTGCGGAGTCCCGGTACCGAGAAGATTGTTGAAGCCTATTATAGCTACGCACTATCCTCATCGATGCGCTTGTCGCTGGACTACCAGTTCATCTCGAACCCGGGGTACAACAGTGACCGAGGACCGGTGAATCTGTTCGCCGGACGCTTTCATTGGCAGTTTTAATGGAAGATGCTTCGACTTTCTGTCGAAATCTTCTCGGCTGTCATTAAAAGCGGAAAAGTGTACGGAGGCACTTGTTTTGCGGCCAACGCTAAGGGGGCTACTATGGACGCACACAGGACAAGTCATGCCAGGTCGTGCATAGAACAAAACCGGCTTGTTTCTCAAGCGATCGAGCGAATTGCGGCCGGAAATGTTCTTATATTTGAGGCCGACGGTTCTTTGTTTCATAAGAAAATACGATTCACCCTTTCGCGCGAAGGAATGCTGATTGATCAAGCAGGAGCTTTATCATCGAACAAGTTATTGTTTATCCGATGAGGACAGCTTGATGTGAAAGCAGAGATTGAATTTGTGGATTTGCGTTGCCGGGCAACGGGAAAGAACACAAAAGTCGCAACAAGACGTATGCTCAACAGTGATACGTTTATAGGTGTTTTGAATCGGCTTATTCAAAACGAACAGTATCGTTACTTGAAGGCCAAGAATTAGCGATCCCAGAACGCGCAACTGCTCTCATGGCTCGCAGGATGAAATACCAAACAATACTCAAGTGTCCGATTTGCGGAGCAGACCGGAACGGAAAATCGGGAAGAGCGGAATCCTCTTTGAGGTATGACTTGAGGCAAAGAATCGTTTCCGTATCGTCTCGTTTTGCATCGACCTTGGTTCTCACAAATCCGACGAGCCGAGCGTTCGCTGTAGCAAATGCAATTTTGTGGTCGCCACTTGAGAGCGCCCGCAACCCGGTATGGTGCTCCTGCCGCCGTCTATGTGCCGACCCAATTGGTCAAATTGGTTTACACCCCCGATATTTTGAGCAGTGGTTGTAGGGAGCGATGCAAGGAGCGATGGGAGTATTTATTGTCGCAATCGCTTAGCAATTGCGACAAGCGTAACCGCGAAGGCAAAAACCAAGAGAGCGATTGAGATGAAGTGGGCCAAGTGTGGGTGCATTTCTCAGTATGGCGCAGCTCGCAATTCTGTTACTCTATTTTGCGCATGGGATGCGCACCGATATGCGAAGCGTTAGTTATGCGACACAGATTCGCAAGCGAATTCGACTGCATTGCGCAAGTGTGCTGGTTCTTATTGCCAAATTGATATTGGCGATCACTCAACGTCTTTTCCAGCTAGGGCTATTCGACATAGCCGGTGTCAAATACGGGATTCGCGTCAGTGAGGCAATCCGGCGAGTTAGTTGGCGGCTGATACATCGGAAGGCCCACTAGAATGGGCGGGTCATGCCGCCTCGTTCTCATCGCTGATCTTTTGTTGGAGACGTTTTACTAACCGCCGCAGTGCGACGATCTCAGCTTCCAAGTGTTGCACCCGCTTGGCTAGGTCACCATTGTCTGCCGTTGGTACTGCCGCGGCGGAAAGCTGCGGCACGCTCGAAACAAGTGCTGACTCACTCGATATAAGTGTTGACTCAAAGGCAACGCCAATTTCGTCGTTTTGGTGCCACCGAACGTTGGCGCGGAGCCTCTGACCCTTATTGGGGATGTGGAGGTCCAAAACGTTTGCAGCGGTCGGCGGTCTCTGAAATTTCAGCCGCGCTCCGGTTTCAGAGACGTCACGCACAATGCATTCAACGGCACAATTACCACCGTTGAAATATACGATGCCGCGAAGCAAACTCTTTTGCCGGAGTGCGTCACGCCTCTCGACCATGGGTCACTCATGCACTAGATCGGTCCCGATAAAGATCAAGCACAACTCTAAAATTGCAGTGAACGCGAGCTTAGGATGGGGTAAATAGGCGTTAACTACAAGTCTTTCGTACCCAAGGATCGGGGGTAGACCATGAAGGCATTCATCGTTGCGTGCGTAGCGGTAGTCGTCATCGCGATTGCTGGTGTATTTGTGCTCGACCGCATTCAACAATCAGCAGACCAGGCATTTTCAACTTCGGCGGTACGCCTGGGTCCGTGATAATTGAGGGGCCTACCGCGGCCAACCGTCCCACCAAGGTGCCAACTTCGCAAGCAAGCCGGACGCTAATCCGGCGATGCCAGCTAGCCCTACGACCATCAAGCGTGCACCTTTCGCCTGCAGCAGGATCGCATGCATTTCTTCGACCTTTTGATGCGTGTCATCCAGTTTGGCGGCGAAATGGGCCATCTGCACTTCCAGCTTAGCGACGCGTTCCCGAAGGGTTTCCTCGTTGGTCATGATCGCCTCGCGAAAGCGCGCGCGACCTTCTCAATCGAGCGCCCGCCGACATACGCGGTGATGATCAGACCGGTCCAATCGGCGACCATGCCCGTAATCGGGTCCGTGGCGCCCAGGCCGAGCACCTTGTCCCACACGATCACCTTCCAGAAATAGATGATCACCGGTGCAGCCAGCAGCGGCCGGATGATGGCCGTGTACCAACGCCCCTGCTCAGCGATGATGATGGCCGATGCTTGCTTGCGCGCTTCGATCTCCGCCTCGATCTCCTTTGCTGCAAGATCGGCCGCGATCCGGTCCTGCGTGTTCGCGGCATCGAGCTTCGCCTTGTAGGCATCGATCAACCCGGAAATAACCGGGCCTCCGATCAGGCTCGCAAGCCAGGTCCACATGGAGTCACTTCTCCTGCGGCGCGGGCAGCTCGCCGCCGAGCTCGATTGCGTAGCGTCTGTCGGCAAGGTCGCGGAAATATTTCATAACTGCCGTCACGGTGATCATAATCAGCGGCCAGGCCCAGGATGGCACCTGTGCCGCAATCGAACTGATATCCACGCCGCTCACAATCGGCACAAAGAAGTCGTAGCCGCTCACGATGGCGCTTGCGGCGATCACGATCGCGGACGAGAGCTTTTGCTTGATACCGGCAAACTTCGCGCGCAGGGCGACAAGGAAATTCTCCTCTTCCCGGTAAAGCTCGCGGAAGGCAGGCCGCGATTTTAGGATCGGACGAATCCAGAACCAATAGACCGCAACGAGCGTTGCGGCCAGCAAGATGAGCAGCAGCATAGGTGTTCTCCGGTGTTTCAGGCGGTGGCGAGCACAGGGACGACGGGCGTTTCCGGGATGGCGGCTTCCTGCCGGCGCTGATGCCAGCGATTGAGCGCGTAGATCGAGCCGCCGACGATCACGGTGACGCCGCAGCCGATCGCGGCGGCCTCCCACGGATGGGCGACGATCCAGTCGGCGAAGCTGCCGCCCGCAGCGACGGGTGCAGCAGAGCCGCCACCGACGATCACCTTCTTTGCCGCTGCCGGCGCGGGCACGACACCTTTCCCCGGGACTGGCAAGGCGTCGGGGACGATCGAAGGCGATGGCACCTGCTGCGTTGCCATGCGCAGGCTCACGGATTTGACGGCAGCAACACGCGCGCCCCAGCCCTTGCCGAACACCGGCCAGGTCTTCAGGCGCTTTAGGAAAGCGAGGCGCTCGTCATTGATCGCAGTGACCAGAGCCTTCGAATCGCGCTTGGTGACGGCGCGCAGCACCTCGTCGGTGACGACATGCGTCGTGTCGGCGAGGCCGACGACCCGGCGCAGCACCTTGCCGCTGCGCCCAACCCCGCTGTTCACGCCGTAATCGAACACCGAGTAGTCGACGCCGGCCGGCAGCTCATCACAGCGCTGTGCGTCCCAGTATTTTGTGCGATAGATCGCCTTTGCCTCGTCGATCGTCATGGCGCGTACGTCGGCCGCCGTCGCGTTCGGCTTCACGTATTTGCGGTAGTCGTAAATCGTGATGCCGAAGTTAGTTGGCCCGCCCGGGTCGGACGGATGGTTGGTGTAGCCGCCCTCATGCGCGAGCAGGCGCCGCAGCGCCTCGTCATAGGTCCAGGCTGCCATTCGAGTCTCCGGAAACGAAAAAGCCGCCTCGCGGCGGCCGTGGGTCGGATGATTGGTCGTGCGATTGCATTAGCTGGCAGCGCCGATCGTGAAGGTCAGATCGCCGGTCAGGAACTTGACGGGCGTGCCGGTCGCGACCGCGAACGGCCCGCCGGGCAGGACCTTGCTGAACAGCAAATGGCCGCCCGATGCGGCGTCGAAGATGCCAACGTAGTCGAGGTTTGCGACATCGCCGGCCGCCTCGCCGAAATCGACAGTCGCCGAATTCGTGATCTGGTTGTCGACGCCATCGTCGGCGATGGCGTCGAAAGTGATCGCAACGCGGCCGGCAGCGCGAATAGTCGCGGTGACCTCGGCGCCGGAGGCTTTGGGATTACCGTTGAATAGGGCGACATAGCAGGCGGCGGGAGCCCCCGGCATCGCATTGCCCGCAAGCCAGCGGCACATCTTGTTGCCCAAATAGACGCTCATGTCAGATGCCATAGTTGTCTCCGTTGGTTACCAGCTCAGCACCACGACCACCTGGATCGGCGGCGCATGGGGCCCAACGCCAATGGTCACTGGCGCTGCAAGCTCGGCGCCGTCGGCGAATGCAGCCGCGAGCGCAATCGCGGCGAGCAGGGTCGCGCGCGCGGTCAGCACCGCCTCGTCGGCAAGATTGGCCTTAAGCCGCAAGGCCTCGGCACCGACGGTCAGATAGAGCGCAAGCGATGCGCCGTCGGCCAAAGCCGCGGCCAGATGGAGCGCCGGTGGCAAAGCCGTGATCGCCGCCGCGAATGCCGCGTCCTCAGCAAAACCGGCGGCCAGATGGAGCGGCGGCCAGATGCCGATCGTCGGCGCCAGCATCGCGTCTTCGACGAACGCGGAGGCCAATTCCAGCGGCGGCGGGATGATGGTAATCGCCGCGCTGAAGACCGCATCCTCGGCGAGCGCCACCGTCAATGCGAGCGGCGCGATGCCGGCGGCCGGGGCTTTGATCGCATCGACGATCAATCCCCAATTCTGGATGGTAAAGGACGTGCCGAACGCAACGGTCGCATTAATGAGCGGTGCGGTCGCGAGCTTGTACTCGGTCTGTTGCGAAGACCAATCGCTGCCGCCGCCGTTGGTGAAATTCGCGAGCGTCGTGAAATCGGCGGAGGATGAGCTGGTCCCGCCGGCGCGCGGGGACCCGGCGACGGCGAGAACGAGCGCGCGGGTGGCACCGGTCGAAGCCCCGGCAACGCTCGGGGTACTGGCGGTCGACGCGCCGCCGGTCGCGGTCGCCGGCAGGGACACGTTCGTGTCGAAAGGCGAGGTCGTATCGGCGCCGGCAACGCCAAACGCGAGAATGGTTGCGTCGTCGACATTGCCGCCCGAGATATGCGCCGTGATCATGTCGGCGGTGAGGGCGGCGGGCGCGTACGCCCACCAGATTTCTAGCGTGTTCGAGTTGCTATTGCGACCGCCGGCCCACTGGTATTGCGCCCGGCGCTGCCATGATAGGCCGGCGGTGTCGATAATGCTGCCGACCGGGCGATAGCCGCTGCTGCCGGTCGTCTCGGTATGGACGATGGCGACGATGATGTCGTCGGACTGCGTAGTGGTAAGCGAGACGTTTCCCGTCGAGGGACCGGAAAAATTCGCATTCGCTTGGCCGTCGATCGATGGGCCGAGCGGCGAGCCGTCTCCGGCGAGGTCGAAGACGCGTTGGAGATTTTGCGTCCAGGCTGGCAGCGTCGGCACGGACAAAACCGTGCCAAACACCTCGCTATCGTGCGAAATCAGAACATCGAAATTCAGCGGCGCGAGATTATATTCGGACGTGTCTTGCGCCCGCATGGTAAGGATGGCGGGCGCAGCCGCTGACGGAAACGTATAGCCGATATATTGCTTGCCGTTTGCCCCCGCCTGCCAGCGCGTGCCCGGATTATTGTCGAAGGCGTTGGCCGCTACATAGCTTGAATTGTGCGAGGACTCGATGGCCGTCCCGCCGCCGGCATCGGTCAGGTCGATGCCGCTGGCGTCGCGGAACTCAAGCTCCTGGATCTCCACATAGTCGGCGTTGCCGAACGCACCGCTCGCCATCTTG
>Ga0335081_10007993_pt1 | contig 16957 bp, 17 predicted proteins | sample Lox_Sample_35_FD_206713 | JGI IMG/M metagenome (GOLD analysis project Ga0335081, IMG submission 206713) | Soil microbial communities from Loxahatchee National Wildlife Refuge, Florida, United States - Lox_Sample_3.5 | ecosystem: Environmental > Terrestrial > Soil > Wetlands | place: USA... | reverse complement strand
TACTGTCCCTGTGCTGTACTGTCCCTATAGATGGGTCTACACCATTTTTCCGCTGTGGGCTCCATGATGGCGAGCGCTTCCGGACCGATAGCTCCCTTGGCTGCCGCGCCGAGCTGCGATCTGCGGGAGCGGCGCGCGGAGCTGCAGGAGCGTTTCGCGCGCCTTACCGCTAAAACGGAAGCGCTTACCGGAAGGCTCGCCCACGCCAAGGCCGAGCTTGCGGACATCGAGCCCGAGCTCCTCGCAACGCGGTGCCAGCTCGTCACGCACAACGACCGCCCCGAGGAAGCCGAGCAGCACCTCCCGCCCCCAGCGGAAACGAGGGAAGATAATCCGTCGCTAAGCTAGGTCGGCTCGGACTGGCGTCGCCGTCGACGGAAGACCAGCGCGGCGTAGAAGAACACGTTGATGCCGATCACTGCCAGCGCGAAGACGATCTGCATCCCGCGCGTGAGTCCCTCGGGATAGATCAGCGTTCGGACGTAGTGCGTCACGAAGTCGCCGGCATACACGCTCTCGCCGGCCGATCGGCGCAAGGCATTCTCGAGCGGCGTCAGCGGGCAGATCCAGCCGGCCGCCTCGACGATCGCGCCCCAGGCGACCGCCGGCAGGTGCAGCCACGCGAGGCTGGGCCAGCGCAGCACCAGCGCACCGCCGAAGAGCACGAACAGCACGAAAGCCAGATGGAGGAGCAGCACCGCGTCGGCGGCGAGACGGGCGTGCATCGCGAGCGAGCGTAAGCGTGCGTCAGGCTGCGGCGAGCCGCACCCGCACGCGTCGGCGCCCCCACTGGCCGTCGAACGCCGCGTAGCGCCCGGCGAGAGCGCCGCCGCAGTGGCCGCACCTTCCTTCCGGCGTCACCGCATAGCTCCGAATGTCGTACCAGTCGCGGACGATCAGCGGCTTAGCGCACGTCGGGCAGAAGGTCGTGCCGCCCTCGCGATCGTGCACGTTGCCGGTGTAGACGTAGCGCAGGCCTTCCGCGAGCGCGATGCGCCGCGCGCGCCCCAGCGTGGCGGCCGGCGTGGGGCCGATGTCGGTCATCTTGTAGTCGGGATGGAAAGCGGTGAAGTGCAGCGGCACGTCGGGCCCTAGCTCGCGCGCGATCCATTTCGCCTCGGCCTCGATCTCGGCCTCCGAGTCGTTCTTGCCGGGAATGAGCAGCGTCGTGATCTCGGTCCAGACGTCGGTTTCGTGGACGAGAAAGCTAAGCGTGTCGAGCACCGGCTGCAGCCGCGCTCCGCAAAGCTTGACGTAGAACTCGTCAGTGAAACCCTTCAGGTCGACGTTCGCGGCATCCATCTTGGCGTAGAAGTCGCGCCGCGCGTCGACGCCGATGTAGCCCGCGGTCACAGCGATCGCCTGGACGCCGAGTGCGTGGCAGGCGTCGGCCGTGTCCATGGCGTACTCGGCGAAGATCACCGGATCGTTGTAGGTGAACGCCACGCTGCGGCAGCCGAGCGAGCGCGCAGTGTGCGCGATCTCCTCCGGCGAGGCCTCGTCCATCAGCGTATCCATCTCGCGCGATTTCGAGATGTCCCAGTTCTGGCAGAACTTGCAGGCGAGGTTGCAGCCGGCGGTGCCGAAGGAGAGCACGCTCGAGCCCGGATAGAACTGGTTGAGCGGCTTCTTCTCGACCGGATCGACGCAGAAACCGGACGATCGGCCATAGGTCGTGAGCACCATCGCGTCGCCCGTGCGCTGGCGCACGAAGCACGCGCCGCGCTGCCCCTCGTGCAGCCGGCAGTCGCGCGGGCACAGGTCGCACTGGATGCGGCCGTCGGGAAGCGCGTGCCAGTAGCGGCCGGGATAATCGCTCATGAGCTGGTCTCGCCGGATAGGATCTCGCTCTCCTTCCACTTCGTCACCCGGTAGAGCGATACGTTCAGGCGCGGGCTCCAGAAGCCTTCGGGCAATCCAGCCTTGGCCTTTAGCGCGGCCACGAATCCGCGCGGATCGGGCAGCGTTTCCCACACCTGGGGCAGAAAGGTGGCGCGGTACTCGCCCAGCTCGAGAGCCACGCCGTCCACACCCGGGACGAGCCGCGCGAGGAGCTCGGCCTCGGTCGCAAAGAAGCCCGGTTCGGGCCGGGAGAGCAGCGACACTTCGATGGAAAGCAGCGCGAACTCGGTCAGCGACAACGGGGGAAAGCGCGGGTCGCGAAACGCCGCCGCCAGCGCGTTCTCGCGCACGTCGATGACCAGCGCGCGCGTGGCTTTGAGGCTGCCGATGCAGCCGCGCAGGGCTTCGCCGCACAGCAGCGTGACGAAGCTCGCTCCCGGGCGCCGCAAGGCGGCATCGGCCTGCGGGTCCGCCTGCGCCAGCCCCAGGCGTTCGGCGATGGCGTGACGCGCCACTGCGAGAAGCCGCCGGCCGAGATGATCATCAGGCATCGGCGGCTTCCGCGAGCGCTTCGGCGCGCTCGGCCGAAGGCGTGAGCGCCTGCTCGGTGAATGCGAAGGAAGCGTAGCCAACGACGCGCGCCCTGTCTCCGGCGGTGTCGCCGGAGTTGCGCAGATCGAGAACCTCCGGCACCAAGCCGCGACGCCGCGCGCACCGCGCGAAGCCGTTGATCGGCGTCGCGCCGCATGCCTGTTCGTGATCGAGTGAAGCGTCGAGCGCCAAAATCGCTCGCGCAGTGGCGCCGTCGAGAGTTCGCGCCTCGGCGTAGGCATGATAGTGCGAAAGATCGGAGCTCACGACGATGAGCGTTTCGGCGCCGCCCCAGAGCCGATCGATGACTGCCGCCACTTCGTCGGCGGTGGCGTCGCCGACGGCGAGCGGTATGATCGTGAAGTCTTCGAGCACCGTCTGCAGGAACGGCAGCTGAACCTCGAGCGAATGCTCGAGCGCGTGCGCCGCTTCGCTCACCCGTACCTGCGGCAGCGCGAGCGCGCGCGCCGCGCCTTCGGCGTCGACGCGCACCGTGCCGAGCGGCGTCGCGAAAGCGCGCGCCGCCGGCAGGGCCAGGCCGTGGATCGGCACGCGGTGCACGGGCCCCAGCACGACGATGCGCCGAACCGTCGCGCGGCCCGCGGCGATGCGCCGGTAAGCATGCGCCGCGACCGGACCCGAATAGACATAACCGGCGTGGGGAACGATCACTGCCTTCGGCGCTCCGGGCAGCGCTCGATCGGACGCGCCGGGCCGGGCCTGCGCCAGGCAGGCTTCGACGGCCTCCTTCAGCGCGGCGGCCGATCCGGGATAGAACAGGCCGGCGACCGCGGCCGGGCGAAGGGAATGGTCCATCGTCATCGTGCGACGTTTGCCCTCCAAGCTTGGGGCGCCGACCCCGCGCCTCAATGGCTTCGAGGCACCGGTTTATTGTCCGCCGACCCGGAGCGATCCGCCAGCGGCAACCCGGAACGCGCCTTAGCGCGGCGGCGCGATCTTGTGATCGGCCATGTGCCGCAGATAGGCGATCAGCTCCGCGAGCTCGCGGTCTGGCAGCGTCTTCGAATCGAACGCCGGCATCTTGCCTTCGGGCCAGCGATGGAGCGACTGCGGGTCGCGAATGAGCCGGCGCAGCGCCTCGGGGCGCAGATACTCGGTCGGATTGTAGGGAATGTTGAGGTCCGGCCCCGCCGTCGAGTCGCCGCCGCCGTTCACGGTGTGACAACCCGCGCAGTGCTTCTGAAACGCTGCAAACCCGGTCCGGATGGGATGATTGGCCGGGACGCTGGCGGCGGGAGCCATCATCGGAAAGCGCTTCGCCAGCGGCGCGACCGATTCCATCTTCACGATCCGATAGGGCCACCGCTCGCGCGTCGGCGCGCGGTCGCCCTGCGGCCAGACGAGATAGAACGGGCCGGCGGTCACGGCCTCAGCAGCCTTCAGCGGCGGCCATGGCGCATCGGGCGTCTCGACCGCGAGATAGGCGCCGCTCGCGAGCAGCGCCGCGGCGGGCAGCGCCGAGCGAAAACCGTCGGCCGCGGTGATGCGCACGGTGTCGTCGGCGGCGGCGCCCTCGAGGACAACCGATGCCGGCACGGCCCTGAAGGTCATGCTCCGCTGATAGGCGACATCTTTTTGAACCGTCACGCGGGTCGCCGAAGGCAACGCGAGCAGCCCCGTGGGCGTGTAGATCGCGGTGCGCCCGCCTGCGATCACGGTGAGAGCCGGCTCCGCCGACGCGGCGCCGATGCTGCCGAACAGCAGCGCCACAGCCGCCGCGCGTGCGCCGCTCATCGCGGTCACTCTTCGTGCGCTACCGGACGAACGATGTAGCCGCCCGACTTCTCGTCGCCTTCGAGCGCCAGAACGCCGCGCCGCTCGGCTTCCTCGAGCAGCGCGTTGAAGGAGCGAAAGCCGTAGTACGACTCGGAGAACCCGGGTTTCCGGCGCTTGAGGGCCTGCTTGATCATCGAGCCCCAGATCTTCTCCTCGGCGCCGCGCTCGGCGATCAGCGCCTCGAGCGTCGAAGCGATCAAGTCGACGGCCTCCTGCCGGCGCTCGTCTTCGGTCTTCTTGGCCGGGGCGTGCGGCTCCGCCGCGGGCTTCGCCGCGTGCTTCTTCGCCGGCGGCTTCTTCTTCTCGCGCACGAGATCGTCGTAATAGATGAACTCGTCGCAGTTGGCGATCAGCAGGTCGGAGCTCGAATTCTTCACCCCCACGCCGATCACCACCTTGTCGTTCTCGCGCAGCTTCGACACGAGCGGCGAGAAGTCGGAGTCGCCGCTGATGATGACGAAGGTGTCGACGTGCGCCTTGGTGTAGCACAGGTCGAGCGCGTCGACGACCATCCGGATGTCGGCGGAGTTCTTGCCCGACTGGCGCACGTGCGGGATCTCGATCAGCTCGAACGAGGCCTCGTGCATCGCGGCCTTGAACGCCTTGTAGCGCTCCCAGTCGCAGTAGGCTTTCTTCACCACGATGCTGCCCTTGAGCAGCAGCCGCTCGAGCACCTTGCCTATGTCGAAGCGCTCGTACTTGGCGTCCTGCACGCCGAGCGCGACGTTCTCGAAGTCGCAGAACAGCGCCATGTTGGTGACTTCGCCTACATTGGCCATGGTAGCGAGCGGTGAGTTGAAAGGGAAATGGAAGCCGGCGACCCCGGCGTTCGCCTTTACGATAGCAGCATCGGGCACGGGTGCCTATCGGGACGCCGGGCGAGCGCCCGGCCGAAGGTGTAAACTTCGCGGACCAAGGGCGGCCCGGACCCAAGTCTGCCGCGCCCACGTCGTTTCCCCTCAGGAGGTTCCGATGCGTTCAGCGACACTCGTCTCGACGCTTCTGGGCTGCATCTTCGCCGCCGCGGCGCAGGCGCAGCTTCCCGCCGGCTACCCTGCCGACTACGCCACGGTCGTCGACGCCGCGAAGAAGGAAGGCAAGGTGGTTGTGTATTCGACGACCGACGCCAAGCTCGTGCAGGGGCTCATCAAGGACTTCGAGTCCGAATTCCCCGGTGTGAAAGTCGAGTACACCGACATGAACTCGACCGAGGTCTACAACCGCTTCATCAGCGAGAACGCCGCCAACGCGGCCTCCGCCGACGCGGTGTGGAGCTCGTCGATGGATCTCCAGCTCAAGCTCGCCGCCGACGGGCTCGCGCTCGCCTACAAGTCGCCCGAGGCTGCGGCGCTGCCCGACTGGGCCCGCTGGAAGGATACCGTCTACGCGACAACGTTCGAGCCGATCGCGATCATCTACAACAAGCGCCTGGTCGCCGCCGACGAGGTGCCGAAGACCCACGCCGACTTCACCAAGCTCCTCAACACCAAGGCGGAGAAGTTCCAGAAGAAGGTCACGACCTACGACGCGGAGAAGTCCGGAGTGGGCTTCATGCTGGTCAACCAGGACTCCAAGCTCGACCCTGCATTCTGGGATCTGGTGAAGGCGATGGGAGCGCGCCAGGTCAATCTGCAAAGCTCCACCGGGACGATGATGGAGCGCGTCTCCTCCGGCGAGAACCTGATCGGCTACAACATCCTCGGCTCTTACGCGCTCACCCGGGCGAAGAAGGATTCCTCGCTGGGCGTGGCGTTCACCACCGACTACAACCTGGTGCTGTCGCGGCTCGCCTTCGTCGCCAAGAACGCGAAGCACCCCAACGCCGGCAAGCTGTTCCTCGATTACCTGTTGTCGAAGCGAGGGCAGACGGTCACGGCCGAGCAAGCGGACCTGTACTCGATCCGCAACGACATCACAGGCAAGGATTCCGGAGTCGCGTTCGCCAAGGAGCACGGCAACGCGGTGAAGCCGATACCGGTCTCGGAGGAACTGCTCGGGGGTCTCGAGCCGGCGAAGCGCCTAGAGTTCCTCAAACACTGGCAGGCGGCGCTGGGGAGGAAGTAACCGTGCAGGGCCGCCTTTATTCGGCCGGCCGTGCGAATGAATTCGCACCTACCGCATCGACTGCTGCGACGTAGGGCCGCCTTTATTCGGCGTCCAGCGCGGCGCGATCGCACGTGCGAGTGCGTTCGCATCGATGGATGCGGCGCGAACGAGGGCAGACACAGCGTGCGCGCACCATGACCGCCCGCCCCTTCAGCTTGCCACGCACCGCGGTGGTCGCGATTACCGCCGGTGTGATCTTTCTTCCGCTCGGCCTCATCTTCTGGCAGAGCTTCCTCAACGCCCCGTTCTTCGTGCCGACGCACCGCTTCGGCTTCGACGCCTACGCGTTCATCTTCCAGGACAGCGACTTCTGGGACGCCTTCGGCAACTCGCTGCTGATCGCCACCGGCATGGTGCTGATTGCCGTGCCGCTCGGCGCGGGACTCGCGTTCCTGCTCACGCGCACCGACCTTCCCGCGCCGCGCACGATCGAGCTGCTCGTGCTGGTTCCCGTGTTCGTCTCGCCGATGGTGCTCGCCTTCGGCTACGTCGTGGCGATGGGCCCGGTGGGCTTCTACTCGACCTGGGCCCACAGCCTCCTCGGGGTCGTGCCGTGGAACATCTATTCGCTCACCGGCATTGCGGTGATCGCCGGCCTCACCCACGTCCCGCACGTCTACCTGTATTCCTCCGCGGCGCTCAAGAGCCTCGGCTCCGACGTCGAGGAGGCGGCCCGGGTGGCGGGCGCCAATCCGCTGCGCGTCGCGCTCAACGTGAGCCTGCCGATGACCGCGCCGGCGCTGCTCTACGCCGCGGTGCTGGTGTTCTTTCTCGGCTTCGAGCTCTTCGGCCTGCCGCTGGTCCTGGGCGATCCCGAGGGTCATCTCGTGCTCTCGACGTATCTGTTCAAGCTCACCAACAAGCTGGGCACGCCCTCCTACCACCTGATGGCGGCGGTCGCGGTGTGCATCGTCGCAGTGACGTTTCCGCTGGTTCTCCTGCAGCGCTGGCTCTTAAAGACCGCGGGCAAGTACGTCTCGGTGAAGGGCAAGGCGACGCGCCAGAAGCTGCTGCCGCTGCGCGGCTGGAAGTGGGTCGCCCTGGCGCTGGTCGCCGTATGGCTGCTCGTCACGATCGTGATGCCGATCTCCGGGATCGCGCTGCGCTCCTTCGTCGAGCAGTGGGGCGAAGGCATCAGGCTCGCCGACGTGCTGACGCTCGACAACTTCCGCGGCGTATTCGACTCTACCGAGCAGGTGCGCGCGATCTGGAACACGCTGCTGATCGGGACGGTCGGCGGCGCGCTCGCCGTGGCGTGCTACACGGCGATCGGGCTTGCGGGCTACCGGCAGCGCGGCGGCGTGGCGCGGATCCTCGATTACCTGGTCCTCATCCCGCGGGCCATTCCCGGCATCCTCGCCGGACTCGCTTTCCTGTGGATCTTCCTGTTCGTGCCGGGATTGAAGGAGCTGCGCAACTCGATCTTCTCGGTCTGGCTCGCCTACACGGTGGTCTGGCTCGCCTACGGTATGCGGCTCATCTCCAGCGCACTCTTGCAGATCGGACCGGAGCTCGAGGAGTCGGCGCGGACCGTCGGCGCATCGAGCGCCCGGGTTCTCACCGACGTCACGGTGCCGCTGATCCGCTTCGGGCTGCTCGCGAGCTGGCTGTTGGTGTTCATGATCTTCGAGCGCGAGTACTCCACCGCGGTGTATCTGCTGGGCCAGGGCACCGAGGTGATCGGCTCGATGCTGGTGTCGCTGTGGGGGGCCGGAGCGATCGATCAGGTCGCCGCGCTGTCGCTCATCAACATCGGGCTGGTCGCCGTCGGGCTGGCGATCGCCCTGCGCTTCGGAGTAAGGCTCCATGAATAAGCTCGTCGTCGACGACCTGCACCTCGAATACGGTGACAACCCGGTGCTCAAAGGCGTGTCGCTCACCTTGAGTCCCGGCGAAGTGGTGGCGCTCCTGGGTGCGTCGGGGAGCGGCAAGACCACGCTCCTGCGCTCGGTGGCCGGTCTCGAGAGCCCGAGCAGGGGCCGGATCACGATCGGCGATTCGGTGCTCTACGACGGCGCCGCGGGCATCGACATGCCGGTCGAGAAGCGCAGCCTCGGCCTCGTGTTCCAGTCGTACGCGCTGTGGCCGCACCGCACCGTGTTCGAGAACGTCGCCTACGGCTTGAGGCTGCGCGGCACCGACAGGACCGCCGTGGGCGAGCGCGTCAACGAGGCGCTCACGAATCTGGGCCTAGGCCATCTCGCCCAGCGGCTGCCGCACCAGCTCTCCGGCGGTCAGCAGCAGCGGGTCGCTATCGCCCGGGCGCTGGTCTACAACCCACCGGTGGTGCTTATGGACGAGCCGCTGTCGAATCTCGATGCCAAGCTGCGCGAGGAGGCGCGCGCGTGGCTGCGCGAGCTGATCGTGAAGCTGCACATCTCCGCGCTGGTGGTCACCCACGACCAGACCGAGGCGATGGCGATGTCCGATCGGATCCTGCTACTCAACGCCGGGCGCATCGAGCAGCAGGGCACACCCGAGGAGATGTACAACCGGCCGCAGACGCAGTTCACCGCCGAATTCATGGGCAGCAACAATCACCTGCCCGGCACGATCGGCGAGGTCGCGGACGGGCGGGCGCTGCTCGAAGGCGACGGCTGGCGGCTGTGGGGCACCGTGCGGGGGGACTTGAAGCGCGGCGCCGCGGCGACAGGCATCATCCGCCTCGAGCACACGAGGATTGCCGACGGCGCGGCCCAGAACCGCGTGCGCACCGAGGTGGTGACCGGCATGTTCCTCGGCGACCGGCGCGAGAATCTGTTTCGTCTCGGCGCCTTGCGCCTGCGCTGCTACGGCAGCGCGCCGGCGGAGGGAACCTGCTGGCTGGAGCTTCCGCGGGACGCGCTCTGGCTGTTCCCCGCCGCGTCGTCCGGCTGAAAACGACAGCAGGCTCGGTAGCGTTCGCAAAGCGCACCTGAGGACGGCTACAATGGCGGCGCCGGACGGAGCACCCGTCCGGCCCTTTTTTGCTACCTACTCCATGACCGGCGCCACCCTGCTCACCGCCGTGATCCTCGGCGTCGTCGAGGGCTTGACCGAATTCCTTCCCGTCTCGAGCACGGGGCACCTGATCGTCGCCGGATCGCTCCTCGACTACACCGGCGAGCCGGCGAAGCTGTTCGAGATCGTGATCCAGGCCGGCGCGATCCTCGCGGTCTGCTGGGAATACCGCGCCAAGCTCATCGCCGTCGCGACGGGCATGTTCCGCGACCGCGCCGCGCAGCGCTTCGTGCTCAACCTCTTCATCGCCTTTCTTCCCGCCGCCGTGCTCGGTCTCGCCTTCGTGCACGCGATCAAGACGTGGCTGTTCGCGCCGGTGCCGGTGGCCGCGGCGTTCGTCGTCGGCGCGTTCGTGATCCTCTGGGTCGAGCGCTGGCAGCGCGCGAACCCGCGCGCGGCGCGCATCGACCACGTCGATGACATTCGCTGGCCCGACGCGCTCAAGATCGGCATCGCCCAGGCTTTCGCGCTCATCCCCGGGACGTCGCGCTCCGGCGCGACGATCATCGGCGGCATGATCTTCGGGCTGTCGCGCACCGCGGCGACCGAGTTTTCCTTCTTCCTCGCCATACCTACGCTCTTCGCCGCCACCGGCTACGAGTTCGTGAAGAACCGCCATGCGCTCGCGGGCGGCGACCTGTCGATGCTGGGTGTGGGATTCGTGGCGGCGTTCGTGAGCGCGTTCTTCGTCGTGCGCGGCCTGCTGCGCTACGTCGCGCATCACGATTTCGTGCCCTTCGCCTGGTACCGGATCGCCTTCGGCGCGCTGATTCTCGGCACGGCGTACGCCGGCCTCGTGCGGTGGGAGTGACCCGGGCCGGCGACGGCGCTGCGGGCGGCAGCGGCTGGATCGGCCCGCTCTTCGCCGTCGTGGGCGTGCTGGGCTTCTCGTTCAAGGCGATCCTGATCAAGCTCGCCTACGCCTGGGCGCCGATCGACGCGCTGACGCTGCTCACGCTGCGCATGGCGTATTCGGCACCGGTGTTCCTGGCGATGGCGCTGTTCGCGCACGGCCGCGCGAGGGCGCCGGTCGGCAGCCGCGACTGGCTGCAAATCCTCTGGCTCGGCTTCACTGGCTACTATCTCGCGAGCCTCGTGGACTTCATGGGCCTCGAATACGTGAGCGCGGCGCTGGAGCGGCTGATGCTCTATCTCTATCCGACGATGGTCGTCGTGCTGTCCGCAGTGTTCCTGCACCAGCGGATCACCGGAAGAATCGTGGTGGCGCTCTTGCTCTCGTACGCGGGCATCGTTCTCGTGTTCGGCCGCGATCTCACGCTGGCCGGCGACCCGCACGCGCTGCTCTACGGCGGCGCGCTGGTGTTCGCGAGCGCGGTCCTCTACGCACTCTATCTCGTGGGCGCCGGCCCGGTGATCGCCCGCCTGGGAAGCCTGCGCTTCATCGCGCTGGCGATGCTCACCTCGACCGTCTTCGTCCTCGCGCAGTTCGCCGCCACGCGCCACGGCGCGGATCTCGCCGCGCCGCTCGACATCCAGCTCCTGTCGCTGGCGATGGCGATCTTCTCCACGGTGCTTCCAACCTATCTCGTCGCCGAGGCGATCAAGCGCATCGGCGCCAACCGCACCTCGCTGCTCGGCTCGCTGGGACCGCTCTTCACCATCGGTCTCGGCTACTGGCTTCTCGCCGAGCCCGTGACCCTGATCCAGCTCGCGGGCGCGGCACTGGTGCTCGCCGGCGTGACGCTGGTCACGCTGCGGCCGGCGCGGGCCGCGCCGCGCTAAGTCGCAATCGGGACGCGCGGGTCGGTACCCGAGCGAAGAGCTAGAATGACGGGCAGGAACCCCGCCTCGCGGCGGGTGTCCGACTTCGAGAGGAATCCCCATGCCACCCGACACGCGTGAACGGCGAGCCGCGCTCGCCCTCAAGGACGCCTCGCTTTTCCGCGAGCAGTGCTACATCGACGGCCGCTGGACCGACGCCGACGGCGGCGGCAGCCACGAGGTCGCCAATCCCGCCACGGAGCGGCCCATAGGATCGGTGCCGAAGATGGGCGCCGCCGAGACCCGCCGCGCCATCGAGGCCGCCGACAAGGCCTGGCCCGCCTGGCGCAGCAAGACGGCGAAGGAACGCAGCGCCATCCTGCGCAAGTGGGCCGAGCTGCAGATGGCGAACATCGACGACCTCGCGCTGATCATGACCAGCGAGCAGGGCAAGCCGCTCGCCGAGGCCCGCGCGGAGATCGCCATCGGCGCGGCCTACGTCGAATGGTTCGCCGAGGAAGCGAGGCGCATCTACGGCGACGTGATTCCGACCATCGCCAACGACCGGCGGCTGCTGGCGATCAAGCAGCCGATCGGCGTCTGCGCGGCGATCACGCCGTGGAATTTCCCGTCGTCGATGATCACGCGCAAGGTGTCGCCGGCGCTCGCCGCCGGCTGCACCGTCGTGAGCAAGCCCGCCGAAGCCACACCCTATTCGGCGCTCGCGCTCGCCGTGCTCGCCGAGCGCGCCGGCTTTCCGCCGGGCGTTCTCAATATCGTCACCGGCAGCGCCAAGGCGATCGGCGGGGAGATGACCGCGAATCCCATCGTGCGCAAGCTCTCGTTCACCGGCTCGACCGAAGTCGGGCGGCTGCTGATGCAGCAGGTCGCGTCCACGATCAAGAAAATCTCGCTCGAGCTCGGCGGCAATGCGCCGTTCATCGTCTTCTACGACGCCGATCTCGATGCGGCGGCCGAAGGCGCGATCGTGTCGAAATACCGCAATACCGGCCAGACCTGCGTGTGCGCGAATCGCCTCTTCGTGCAGGACGCCGTCTACGACGCGTTCGCCGCGAAGCTCGCCGAGCGCGTCCGCGCGCTCAAGGTCGGTCCCGGCACGGAAGCCGGCGTCACGCAGGGACCGCTCATCAATCGGGCCGCGCTGGACAAGGTCGAGGAGCACGTCTCCGACGCTGCGGCGCACGGCGCCCGGGTCGTGACCGGCGGCAAGCGGCACGCTCTCGGCGGAACGTTCTACGAGCCGACCGTGCTGGCCGACGTCACTCCGGAGATGAAGATCTTCCGCGAGGAGACCTTCGGCCCCGTGGCGCCGCTGATCCGCTTCAAGACCGATGCGGAGGTGATCGAGCTCGCCAACCGCACCGAGTTCGGGCTCGCCTCGTATTTCTACTCGCGCGACATCGGGCGCATCTGGCGCGTCGCCGAGGCGCTCGACTATGGGATGGTGGGCGTGAACACCGGTCTCATCACGACCGAAGTTGCGCCCTTCGGCGGCGTCAAGCAGTCCGGCCTGGGACGCGAAGGCTCGAAGTACGGGATCGACGAGTACGTCGAAGTGAAGTACGTCTGCATGGGCGGCGTCGACAGGTAGACGCTTCGGTCGCGCGTCCGTTCAGCCTCGAGGCGTCGAGGCGTGAACGGACGAGACTCCGGCGCCGATGTCGCCTGACGCGATGGCGCCACGCTCATATGGTCAGAACGTCGGCGGCTGTTCGGACGGCTCGCCGGTCGGCTCCGCAAACTGCGACGGGAAGTAGTAGAAGTCTTTCCCTTCGGAGCCCATCGGCGAAGCCGGCGCGCCGAGACCGGCCGGCGCGGCGGCGGCCGCCACGGCTTCATCGGGCGACACTCTGACGGCGAGATGCCGCTCGGCGGCGAACACGACGGTACCCAGCAAAGTCGCCAGTGCGACCACCTTCAGCGACGCTGCCACACGGCGCGTCGGCGATGAGGTTTTCCTCAACATGGTTTGCTCCTCGCGTTAGTTTCGCGACGGCGGTAGGCTGCTGTCGCGAATCCCTGCGGCGTCTTCTTCCGTCAGCGGACGCGGTCCACTGTAGCGAGAGAGCAACCGGGAGGGAACGCGATCATTGCGGTGCGTTGGCGCGGAAGATTCACGCCGGGACGCGTCCGGTTCGGCCGCGCATCGCGTTCGGCGCGGCCCGGTTCCACGAAAAGAGCGAGCCGGCGATGGGCGTCGGAGATGTACCGCTACCAGCCGTGCGGCGGCTTCTTGAGCAGCGTGATCATGTGGTTCTGGATCACCAGATAACCGCCCGCCACGAGGTCCTTCAACAGCCGGCTGATCATGTCGCGCGACGCGCCGACGCGCTCGGCGATGTCCTGCTGGGTGAGCCGCTCCGGGACGATCAGCCTTCCCTCGCGCTCCACCGCCAGCGCGAGGAGCAGCTTTATCAGCCGACCGTAGACGTCGGATAGCGCCAGGCTCTTCACGTTCTCGGTGGTGAGGCGCACCCGCTGGATCAGCTTCTCGATCAGGTGCAGCGCGAATTCCGGATGAGCAAGGATGAATTCGCGAAAGCTCGCTCGGTTGACCACGGCGCAGGTCGTCGGCTCGACGGTCATGACCGAGGCCGAGCGCGGGCTGCCGTCGAGCGACATCTCGCCGACGTACTCGCCGGGTCCGTGGAAGGCGATGACGACTTCGCGTCCGGCCGCGTTGCTCGCGTAGACCTTCATCCGGCCTGAGAGCACGATGAACAGCGAATCTCCGACCTCACCCTCGTTGATGATGACCGTGTTCTTGGGGTACGTGCGAATGACGCCCGTGGCGGCGATCTCGCGCAGCGTCTCGGGCGCGAGAGGCGCGAGTGGATCGGTGCTGGCGGTCTTGGGAATGGCCACGCCTTCTCCCGGCTCGCGAATCCTAACACGCGCTGCGGCGGTCTAGGCGCGCACGGCGCGGCGGCTCTAGTCGTACTTGCGCAGGTCCTCGATCACCTTGCCGTCGTTCGCGAGCTCCCCCGGAGCGTGGAACGCCACCTCGCCGCGCAGCTTCGTGACCTCGCGCAGCGACGCGAGGATCGCCTCGCCGTCGCCGCGACCGCCGGACGACTCCACGTGCAGGGTCATGCGATCGCCACCGGCTTCGGAATCGACGACCAGCCGGGCCTTCACGATGCCCGGGTGCCGGCGCACGATCTCGGCGACTTGGGTCGGATGCACGAACATGCCCTTGACCTTGGTCGTCTGATCGGCGCGCCCCAGCCAGCCGCGAATGCGCACGTTGGTGCGGCCGCAGGCCGACGCGGTCGCCAGCGAGGCGGGAAGCAACGCCGAAAGATCGCCCGTGCCGAAGCGGATCAGCGGATAGGCTCCAGAGGTGAGCGTGGTGACGACCACTTCGCCGACCTCGCCCGGAGCCACGGGCTCTCCGGTGCCCGGGCGGACGATCTCGAGCAGCACGCCTTCATCGGCGATCAGTCCCTCGCGCGCCTCGGATTCGTAGGCGATCGTTCCCACGTCGGCCGTGGCATAGGCCTGGAACGCGGCGATACCGCGCGCCAGTAGCGCATCGCGGAGGCTGGTCGGAAACGCTTCACCCGACACGAGCGCTCTCTTGAGCGTCGGCAGCGCGATGCCGAGCTCGTCCGCCTTTTCCAGGATGATCCTGAGGAACGACGGCGTTCCCACGTAACCGCTGGGACCGAGATCGGCCATCGCCTGCACCTGCTGCTCGGTTTGGCCGGTGCCTCCGGCGAAGACCGTGCAGCCGAGCCCGTGCGCGCCCGACTCGAGCATCGCCCCGGCTGGCGTGAAATGATAGGAGAAGCAGTTGTGGACCAGATCGCCACGGCGGAATCCCGCGGCGAAGAGCGCTCGGGCGAGCCGCCAGTAGTCCGGCGCGGCATCGTCGGGCTCGTAGATCGGGCCCGGGGAGGCGAAGACGCGCGGCGCCTCGCCCCAGCCGATGGAGGCGAACCCGCCGAACGGGCGCGCGCCCTTCTGCCGCTCGAGGAGCTCCGACTTGCGCGTAACGGGAAGCCGCGCGAGCGCGGCGCGCGACACGAGCTGCGCCGGATTGACGTCCGCGAGAATCCGCGCGTACGCCGGCGTGCGCGCCTTGGCGAACGCGATCCGCGCCGGCAGCGCGGCGAGCTGCGCGCGCTCGCGCGCCTCGGGGTCGCGCGTTTCCAGGATGTCGAAGTGCTCCGTCACGCCAACCAGCGCTTCCGGCGCCGGTAATGTTTGACCTCGCGGAACGATTTCCGCCCCGCGGTCGACAGACCGAGGTAGAACTCCTTCACGTCCTCGTTCTGCGCCAGCTCGTGCGCCGCGCCGTCCATCACCACGCGGCCGGTCTCCAGGATGTAGCCGTAGTCGGCAAAGCGCAGCGCCACGTTGGTGTTCTGCTCGGCAAGCAGGAAGCTCACGCCCTCGCTGCGATTGAGATCGCGCACGATCTCGAAGATCTCCTCGACGATCTGCGGCGCGAGGCCCATCGACGGTTCGTCGAGCAGGATCATCGACGGGCGCGCCATCAGCGCGCGGCCGAGCGCGGTCATCTGCTGCTCGCCCCCGGAGGTGTATCCCGACAGGCTGGTGCGCCGCTGCTTGAGCCGCGGGAAGTAGCGATAGACCTTTTCGAGCTCGCCACGGACCTCAGCGCGGGAGGCAGGGCGGGTAAAGGCTCCGGTAAGCAGGTTCTCTTCGACGGTCAGGTGCGCGAAGCAGTGCCGTCCCTCCATCACCTGGCACACGCCAAGTTTGACGAGGTCGTTGGGGGTTAGCCGATCGACGCGGCGGCCCTTGTACTCGATCGTGCCCTTGGTGACGTCACCGCGCTCGGCGCGCAGCAGGTTGGAGATCGCCTTCAGCGTGGTGGTCTTGCCGGCGCCGTTGGCACCGAGCAGCGCCACGATCTTCCCCTGCGGAACCTCGAGCGAGACGCCTTTGAGCACGAGGATCACGTGGTCGTAGATCACCTCGATGCTGTTGACCACGAGGCTCGCCTCCGCGGCGCGCGAGGCGGGCTTCGGGACGACCGTCGGGGACATGGCGCGCACGTCAGCTTCCCTCTCCCCGAGCGCCGGGGAGAGGAAAGTCACGCAGGAGCAGCGTCAGGCTTCCTTGCCGCACTCGCGCGGAGTGATGTTCTTCTCCTTCGCGTACTTCGCCGCGGAATCCTCGATCATCTGCCGGATCATCGCCTTGTCGGGCGCGATCCAGTCGGTGACGATCTTCCACTGGTTGCCGTCCCAGGTCTGGAACTTCACGAGCCCCGAGCCCTCGTGGTCGGCGCACGACATCTTGATCGGCGGCATCATGCCCAGCGCGTTGATCTGCTTCAGGCGCGCCTCGTCGAGATTGAGGTGCTCGAGCCCCCAGCGGACCTGCTCCCCGGTCATCACCTTGCCCTTGCCGAAGTGCGCCTGCGCGGTGCGGATCGCCTCGACCGTGACGATGCCGTGCACGATCCCGCGCACGTGATACACCGAGCCGATGCGGTCGCGATCTTCGAGGTTGCCCTTGCCGGCGCCGTAGACCACCTTGACGATGTCCTGAACCAACGCCAGGTTCTTGCCGGCGACGTTGAACACGGCGGTGGTATAGCCCTTCGCCGCGTCACCGGCGGGAATGACGTCCTCCTCGGAGCCCGCCCACCACACGCCGATCATCTTGGTACGCGGGAACCCGACCTTGGCCGCCGCCTTCAGCGCCGTCGGGTTCATCACCCCCCAGCCCCAGAGGATCACGTAGTCGGGACGAATCTGGCGGATCTGCAGCCATTGCGACTGCTGCTCGTTGCCCGGGTGCGGCACGGCGATTTCGGTGAGCTCGAAGCCGAGCTTCTTCGCGTAGGCCTGGAACACCGGGATGGGCTCCTTGCCGTAGGCCGAGTCGTGGTAGAGGTGCA
>Ga0335081_10007992_pt1 | contig 16959 bp, 12 predicted proteins | sample Lox_Sample_35_FD_206713 | JGI IMG/M metagenome (GOLD analysis project Ga0335081, IMG submission 206713) | Soil microbial communities from Loxahatchee National Wildlife Refuge, Florida, United States - Lox_Sample_3.5 | ecosystem: Environmental > Terrestrial > Soil > Wetlands | place: USA... | reverse complement strand
TGTGGTTCACCGGGTCGGCCGCGTGCGCGCTCCGCGACAGCGCCCCCAAGGGAAGGTCGAAGCCGGGCGAGCAGAACTGCCGCTCGTCGCCGCCCCACGGCTCGAACTCGAGCACCGCATGCGGCACTCCGAGGTCGCGCAACGCGACCTCCGCAGCGGCGTCGACCTCCGCGTCGCCGCGCCGGCTGCGTTTGTAGGTGAACGGGCCGTCGTCGCCGGCGCAGGAGATCGTGAGACCATGGCGGACCTGCTCGAGACGGTGGCGGTTGCGGTCAAGCCAGGCCAGCGGACCGAGCGTGCCGGGGGCGAACAGGAACCGGTAGCCGTGGCGTCGCCTCCGGCACGCCAGCCCACTGGCCACCATCGCCGCCACCACGATCCCGGACAGGTTGTCGTTGGCCAGCGAGGGATGGCAGACATAGGTCGAGATCAGGATCTCGTCGTCGCTCTCTCCCTCCAGCTCGAGCTCGGCGTAGACCAGATGGCCGGGCGCGAGCGTGGAGTCGACGACGACTTCGTAGTCGCCCGGATCCAGGGCCAGCAGCGCGCGATGCGACAGACAGAACCCCCAGGTGCGCTCGTGGTACGAGGTCCGATATGGCACGAGGTCGGGGCGGTCCGGCAGCGTGTGGAGCCGGGGTCGCAGCTCCTCCAACGACATCGTCGCGCGCACGGGCTCGCTGTATGACACGACGTGCAGGTTCGAGGTCCGGAAGTCGATCACGCGGGTGCCATCGGCCCTGGCTACGTAGGCGTCGCGGATGGTCCACTCGTCAGGGATGGTCCAGTCGAGCACCTGCGCGCCGCTGGGGACCTCGGTGACGATGAGTGGGAGGCGCTCCTGCAAGACCGCGAAGGTCTCTCGCACACCGGCGCCGGTGAGGCTGCGGCACAAAGGGAACAGTCGGCCCATCAGCTTGTACGCCTCGTGCCCCAGCTCGCGGTCGCGGCGGACCGGCTCCCCCACGGCCACGCTCACACCAGCACCGCCTTCCGGCAGTAGAACGCCTCGGCGAACGAAGTCGGAGAGTTGCACTCCATCCCGCGCAGGCGCAGCAGTCCCGAGAACAGGTCCTCCTTGAACCAGTGCTTGACCTGTTGCGAGGAGAAATGGGTCATCAGGTGGGCGATCTTGCGCCCGCGGACGTCGGCGTCGAGCGGGACGAACAGATTCGGCCGGCCCATGTCCCCGTCGTACTTCGGCACCTCGTACTCGAGGATCATGTGATTGCGAAACGTGTTCCAGGTCAGCTCGCAGGTCAGCCGGTGGTCCTGGTGCAAGTCGTGGCGCTGGTGGGTGAAGATCAGGTCGGGCGAGAAGTCGGCCTTGAGCTCTTCGAAGAAGCGCTTCACCTCCTTCCCCTGGTAGGGGAAGAACCCGTCGGTGAAGTCGCGCACGATCACGCGGCGTTCGGTGGCACCCGCCAGCAGCGCGGCAGCGCTGGCCTGTGCCTCCTCGGCCCGCTCGGCGGTGCCGCTAAGGATGACCATGCACGCCTCGCTCACCACGTCATCCTCGAGCAGGCGGATCAGCGTGCCGCCGCACCCGATCTCGATGTCGTCCGGATGCGCTCCGATCGCGAGCAGCCGCAGGGGCGCGGCGCCACGGCGGTCGAGCAGCAGGCCGAGCATCAACCGGAGGCGGTGACGAGCGGCTCAAGCCCAAGGGCCCGATCATCCTCCCACAGCTGCCACGGAGCGGTGCTGCTCTCGTGCAGCGACTCAAGCCACTGCTGGTCTTTCAGCGTGTCCATCGGCGCCCAGAATCCCTCGTGGCGCTGCGCCAGCAGTTGGTCGCGGGCGAGCAGCCGCCGGAACGGCTCCTCGACCAGGTCCTCCCCCGGCCCGAGCTCGTCGAGGATCTCCGAGCGGAACACGAAGTAGCCGCCGTTAATCCACACGTCCGAGCGGGTGACGTCGCGGATACCGTCGACGATCCCGCGCTTGTCCATTGAGACAACGTGGAAGCTGTAGTTCGGCCGCACCGCGAGGAAGCTCGCGATCACGTTCGCACGCCTGGCCACGTCGATCGTCGTGTGGAGGTTCGCGTTGGTCAGCGTGTCACCGTAGTTGGCGAGGAACATCTTGTCGTCGCGGAGCAGGTGACCGACGGCGCGCAGCCGCTCGCCGATCGTACTCTGCAGCCCCGTGTCCACGAATGTGATGTTCCAGTTGTGGATGTCGGTCTTCAGGACATGGACGGTGGCGCCGCCGTTTGAGAAGATGAAGTCGTTGGTCAGCGCCTCGTTGTAGGTGAGGAAAAACTGCTTGATCGCCTCGGCCTTGTAACCCAGGCACAGCACGAAGTCCGTGAAGCCGAAATGCGCGTAGTACTTCATCACGTGCCACAGGACGGGCCTGGTCCCGATCGGGATCATCGGCTTCGGCGCCACGTCTGAGACCTCCCGCATCCGGAGGCCCTGCCCGCCGCAGAAGATGACGACCTTCACAGCACCTGCACCTCGGGGATCGGGACCACGAAGCGCGCGCCCCACGCGCGGGCCGACTCCAGCTGCGCGACGATTTCCCGCTTGAGGTTCCAGGGCAGGATCAGGACGTAGTCGGGTCGTTCTTGCTCGAGCGCCTCGGGACTGCGGATCGGGATGTGCGTTCCCGGCAGGAACATCCCCTGCTTGTACGGGTTGCGGTCGACGGTGAACTCGAGCAGGTCACTGCGGATCCCGCAGTAGTTGAGCAGCGTATTGCCCTTGCCTGGGGCGCCGTACCCCGCCACACGCTTACCCGCCCGGCGCGCCCCGATCAGGAACTCCAGCAGTCGCCACTTCGTCTCGATCACGCGGGTCGAGAAAGAGGTGTAGGCGCCGACCGTGTCGTAGCCGAGCGCCCGCTCGCGCTCGGCCAGCTCGTCCACGCGCTTCGACACGCGGTGAACGCCGGTCACGCGCGGCTGCGCGTAGAGCCGCATCGAGCCTCCGTGGCTGGTCAGCTCCTCGACGTCGAACACCACAAGCCCGTGGGCAGCCAGCACGACCTGCGCGGCCAGAAACGAGAAGTAGGAGAAGTGCTCGTGGTAGATCGTGTCGAACTGGTTTCCCTCAATGAGCCGCTGAAGGTGCGGCACCTCGATAGTGGCCACCCCGTGCGAGGCCAGGACGATCGCGATCCCACCGACGAAGTCGTTCAGGTCCGGCACGTGCGCCATCACGTTGTTGGCGACCAGCAGGTCGGCGCGCCGTCCGTTGGCTGCCAGCTCCGCGGCCAGCTCGCGTCCGAAGAATCGCACGATGGTCTCAATCCCCCGCTCGCGGGCAGCCGCCGCGACGTTCGCCGCGGGCTCGATCCCGAGCGCCGGAATACCGCGTGCGACGACGTGCTGTAGTAGGTAACCGTCGTTGCTGGCGAGCTCGACCACCAGACTGTGGGGTCCGATCCCGAACCGGTCGACCGCCGCGTCGACGTGCCGACGTGCGTGCTCGACCCAGGAGTCCGAGTACGACGAGAAGTAGGCGTACTCGCTGAAGATCTCCTCAGGCGCGACGAACTCCTCCACCTGCACGAGCAGGCACTGCTCGCACACGCGCGCGTGCAGGGGGTAGAACGGCTCCATCGTCCCAAGCCGTTCCGCCGGGATGTAGCTCTCGCACAGTGGCGACATGCCCAGGTCGACGAACGTGTGTCGCAGCGGATAGGCGCAGAAGCGGCATCGGGCGCCGGAGGCCTCCGTCGCCGCGTCGCTCGTGGAGCGTCCACTCACGGCGGTTCCGATCATGGCCATTCAACGACGGCCGGTGATCCAGATGCACGTGTACATCCGACTCAGCCGGGTCGTTGTATGGATGTGAGCATGGAGCGCGCCGACCAGGCTGCCTGCGCGGAACCCGCTCTGAGCGGGGCGGACGTCCGCCACCGCGCGGTCAAAGGCGCTGCGGTCCTGGTTAGCCGTGGCGCGCTGATCAAGCTGATCGGCTTCGGTGGGAACGTCGTTCTCGCCCGGCTCCTCGTCCCGCGCGACTTCGGGCTCGTCGCATTCGGTACCACGATCATGTTCATGACGAACTTCATCGGCGACGGGGGGATGGGAGCTGCGCTCCTGCGCCGCGAGCGGGCCCCCACCCGGACCGAGCTCGGCGCAGTCAACGGACTGCAACTGGCGGTCGCGCTCCTCGTAGTCGCGATCAGCGCACTGGCCGCGGTTCCACTCGGTTCGGACGCGCTGGTTACGACGGTGATGGTGTCGGCTCTACCGATCACCGCGCTGCGGACGCCAAGCGCGATCATGCTCGAGCGCCAGCTCTCGTACGGACCGATGGCGCTGGTCGATATCGCGGAGGTGGTGTCCTATTACTGCTGGGCAATCCCAGGCGTGATCCTCGGAGCGGGAGTGTGGGCGCTCGCGACCGGCACGGTGGTGCGAGCCGTCTGCGGCACCGCGACGATCATGTTCTTCACCCCTGTCGGGCTCGTGCTCCCCTGCATCAGGCTCGATGTGATGCGCCCCCTGTGGCGCTTCGGGGCTCGCGTCCAGGCGGCCCGGCTGTCGGGGTTGGCGCGCGACCAGGGCATCAACATCGCCACCGCGGCACTGGCGGGCGTGGGCGGCCTGGGGGTGTGGAGCCTTGCCGGCCGGCTGATGAGCATTCCCGCGCTGCTCCTCGACACGCTGTGGAACGTCTCCTATCCCGCGATGTCGCGGCTGCGCGAGGCCGGCGAGGACCTGACCGCGGTGGTGGCGCGCTCGGTGCGTCTCACGGCGATCGGCACCGGAGTGCTGCTGGCGCCTCTGATCGCATCGGCCCCCGCGATGGTGCCGAGCGTGTTCGGTCCGCAGTGGCATGGCGTCGTCGACGTGGTCACGCTTCTGCCCCTGGGGATGCTCGTGATGGGTCCGGTGTCGGTCTCGACGTCTGGCTTCTTGTACTCGGCCGGCGAAGCCGGAGCCGTACTGCGTGCGTTGGCCGCCAGCGCGGTCGTCAACCTCACCGTGGGCGTGGGGCTGCTGGCGCTGTTCGGGCTCACCGGGCTGGCCGCCGGGACCTCGCTGGCCTACCTGACGGAGGCGGCGTTCCTGGCGCGGGCGACCCGCCGGCACGTGCAGGCACGGCTGTTCGCGACCAGCGGCCCGGTGATGGTGAGCGCAGCAGTGATCGCGCTGCTGATCAACGCCGCGACCAGGCTGACCCCGCCGACGCTGCTGCCGGCGGTGGCCGCGGCGGCTTTGTCGTTAGGCCTGTTCTGTGGCTGCGTGGCGCTGATCGCGCATGCCGATCTGCGCCTGCTGCTGCGCACCGCGCAGGACCTGACGCGCCGCCGTCCCACGCCGACGCCGGAAGGTCCGCACGAGCGTCCCGTCCAGCGTCCGCGCCTGGTCCACCGCGCGCCACAGGTAACGCCGGAACGTCCGCATCTGGTGCACCGCGCGCCACAGGTAACGCCGGAACGTCCGCACGAACGTCCCAGCCACCGTCCCCGCCTGGTCCACCGCGCGCCACAGGCAACGCCGGCGCGGGGCGGGTGAGCGATGGCCGGCCGGATCGCGATCGCGACTGAGTCCGTCAACCGAGACGGCGGCGTCGGCGTGTACGTGCAGCAACTCATGCACGCGCTGCAGGGAGCCGGCCACGAAGTGCTGCTGATCGCCGGCGAGGCTGGCCAGGAGCCAGGCGCCCTTACCGTGCCGGGCCTAGAGCGGCGGGAACTGACGCCGGCGTCGGCGCGAGTCTACGAGCAGGCGCTGGCCGACTTCGCGCCCGATGCCGTCCACGTCCATCACCTCTACGACCCCCGCATCGTGGCGCTCACCCGCGCGCACGCGCCGCTTCTCTGGGGCGTCCATGACTACATGTGCTCGGGTGGCTCGCTGTACTTTCGTCCCGGCCACGAGTGCGGCCGCGGGCACGGCCCTGGCTGCGTGCCGCGGCTGGTGCTGCGCGGCTGCGGGCACAGCTGGGACCCGCGGGGGCGCGCTGGCAACTACAGGCTGGTCGGACGGCTGGTCGCGCTGCTGCGCGAGGTCGACGTGGCGCTCGCGTTTTCCACGGCTGTCGCGGGCAACTTGCGCGCGAATCAGGTCGACGGGGTCGCGATCGCGCCGTTCGTGGCGGGCCGGGTTGAGGTTGCCCCGCCTGGCCTCGATAACCGGGTCCTGTACGTTGGCCGAGTGACTCGCCATAAGGGTCTCGGACAGCTGATCCGGGCGGTCGGTTTGGTCGAGGGCGCGACGCTCGAGGTGTCCGGCGAGGGATGGTGGAAGCCCGCGGCGGAGAAGCTCGTCGCGCGTCTGGGGCTCGAGAGCCGAGTTCGCTTCCTCGGCTGGCTCGCTCGGTTGGAACTCGACGCCGCCTACCGGCGGGCCGGGGTCGTGGCCGTCCCGTCGCTATGGCCCGAGCCTTTCGGGATGGTCGGCCTGGAGGCGATGGCGCGTGGCCGCGCGGTCGTCGCCAGCGCGACCGGAGGGATCCCGGAGTGGCTCGCGGACGGCGAGACCGGTCTGTTGACGCCGCCCGGGGACGTCCGCGCGTTGGCAGGGGCGCTCGAACGGTTGCTGGACGACGCCGACCTCCGCGCGCGGATGGGCGCCGCCGGCGCCGAACATGTCCGCCGACGGTTCACGGCCAACGTGCACGTCGCGCGGATCGAGGAGGTCAACCAGCTGGCCCGGCGGCGATGGGCCTCGCCGGCGCGCGCGGCCGCCTGACCGGTGCCGGCCCCGGCTTGGGCGGACACACACGCTCCAGCTCCTCGAGTAGCCTCTCCGCCACCGTAGCCGGCGCGTACAACCGCCCGGCCTCGGCGTGCGCCAGGTCCGCAACCGCCTGTCGTTCTGCCGTGCTGACGTCCGCGACCGCTGCGCGCACCGCCTGCTCGAACGCCGCGCGATCGCCGCGCGGAAACACGGCGCAGACGCGCCGGTCGACGCCCTCCACGGCGCCGACCTCGTCGCTGGCGATCACCGGCGTCCCCGCCGCCAGCGCCTCGCCAACGGTCAGCGCGAACGGCTCGTAGTGGCTCGGCTGCAACACCGCAACCGCCTCCCGATAGAGCGCGGCCAATTCCTCCGGCTGGGCGCCCCCCCGATACCGGGCGAGGCGGGGGTTCAGGCCGTCGAGCAGCTTGCGGTAGTCGGACCACGTCGACCGGCTCCCGATCACGACGATCTCCACCTTGCCTTGCAGATCGGCCAGGCGATGCGAGAGGTCGACGATCAGCTCGACCCCTTTACGGACCGCGATCCGCGAGACGAATAGGAGCTTGACGGGGGCCACCGGCTGGACCGAGCGCGGGCCCGGGCGAAAGCGGTCCAGGTCGATCGGGTTGGGGACGATTCCGATCCGCTCCCCTGGGATGAGGTAGTCCGCCGCGAGGTGGTCGGCGAATCGGTGGCTGATCGCGAGGATCCGGTCGACGCGGGCGAGGTCGCGGCGCTGGATCGACGCTCTCAGGCGCAGCACGGACTGCACCAGCAGGCGGCGGCTGCGCGGTTCGATCCGGCGCGCCAGCGGCGCCTCGCGCCTGTACCAGCGCAGCTCGCCCGCCGCGTGCGTGGACGGGTGCACGACGATCGGCGGCAGCGCGCCGAGCAACCTGGCCAACTGACCGAGCTCGTTGCGCGAGAACTGGTAGACGACGTCGTAGGGCGCGGCCGCGTGGCGGGCAGCGATCGAGCGCGCCAGCTCGTTGTGGGCGTGAAGCCGGAACATGTTTCCGGACACGAACGCGCTCATCGGGGTCCGGTTGTACCACCTGTCCCACTGCCAGCTGGTCGGTCGCAGCACGAACCGCAGCCCGTCGAGCCCGCGCAGCGGGGGCGGGATCTGGTCCGGCCCGACGTCGAGGAAGCAGTCGACCTTGGCCCCGGCGCGCACCAGCTCACGCAGCAGCTGCGTTCCGACATACGGCGCGCCGCCCTCGAGATTGGGCGTGGGACCGAGCCAGGCGATCCTCACGACCCAACCCCCACGGCCTCCCGGGCACCCGATGCGAGCTCTTCCTTCAGCCGATCGGCTAGCCGGCAACAGAGCGCCAGCAGCGTGAGCGTGGGATTCGACCAGCCGCTTGTCGGAAACACGGCGCTTCCGGCGACGAACAGGTTCTCCACGCCGAAGACCCGGCAGTCGCGGTCGACTACCCCGTCGCGCGGATGATCCGCCATCCGGGCGGTGCCGATGTGGTGGCACCCTCCGGCCACCCGCTCTCGGAGCAGCACGAGGTCGCGCGGCAGCGGGAAGCCAGACAGTTCCAGGTGGCCGAGGCCAGAGGTCCTAAGCAGTGCAGCGAGCCGCCCGGCGAACAGCTCAGCCGTGCGAAGCTCCTCGTCCCCGACGCGCCAGTCGACGACCGCGCGCGGCAGCCCGAGCGCGTCGGTCCTCCGGGCAAGCATGACCCGGCTGTCCCGGCGCGGCACATTCTCGGTCTGCACGCAGAAGTACATCGTCCCGGAGCCTTCCGAAGCCTTCTGGCGCAGGACGACCTGGCGGTAGACGGCGGCGCCCAGCTGCCGGGGTTGCCGCAGCGCGCCGAGCAAGTCGCCGTCCTTCACGGCACGAACGGCGAGGTTCGCATCCGGGTCGTAGCTCACGTTCGCCCCGACGTTCAGCATGCGCTCGTGGCGCTGGAGCCCGGGGCTGGCGCTGAGCTTGGCGAAATGGCGGATGCCGCCGACGCGCCGGCCGTGAAACAGGCGGCCCATCAGCCGCCGGCTGGCGGCGAGCACCGGCACGTTCACGTGCACGTGCTCCTGGAAGTACCGGCCCACCAGGTCGTTGCCCACTCTGGAGGCGAGCAGCAGCCGCGGCGTCTCGACGCCGCCGCAGCAGATCACATAGTGACGAGCCCGAATCCGCCCCAGCCGCCCTGAGGACAGCGACGCAAGCTCGATCGCGCCCACCCGGGCGCCCCCGCTGTCCATCACCAGCTTCCTGGCGTTGGCGTGCAGCAGCACGGTCACATTCACCGCCCGCTCCATCGCGGCCCGGTGCGAGGTGGCAAAGTTGGGGGTGGGACTGAAGGTCGAGAAGCGCGCCGCGAGCCCCTCGGTGACCGGCGGCATCGGCAGGCCACGAGGCCAGCTCCCCGCGCCGTACGACGCCTCGGGCAGTCCCATCAAGCGCTCGGCGCGACGGTAGTACGGCTGTAGCTCCGACAACGTCAGCGGCCAGCCGCTGCCCGGCACCCAGTCGCGCGCCTCGAAATCGAGCTCATCGAGCGCGAGCGCCTGTCCGGCCCACATCGTGGTGGTGCCGCCGAAGCGCCGCGCCCGGCCCTCGTGCACGGTCGCGCACGGCAGACCGCACAGCTCGCTGTCGTACAGGCGCTGGGTCTCCGGCTCGAAGGACTCGCCGCCGCTCTCGAGCACCACGACGCACTGACCCGCGCCACCAAACTCGAGCGCCAGCGCGATCCCGGCCGCGCCGGCGCCCGCGATGCACAGATCGGCGTCGATCTCGGTGGGAGCATCGGTGCTGTCGAAGTCCAGGATCATCCGAGGATGTGCTCGTAGGCGCCGATCAGGACCTCGCGCTGGCGCCGGGCCCCGAACTCGTCGACCAGGGCGCGGCACCGTTCCGCCGGCGCCGCCGCGGCGCGCCGGCAGGCCTCGGCCAGCGTCATCCCGTTCTCGCCCCACACGACGCCGCATCGGTGACGCTCGATCGCCGACGCCCACCCGCACGTCGAGGTGCTGACGACGGGCACTCCTCGGGACAGCGCCTCGAGCACCGCCACGGGCGCAGAGTCGAACCGGCTCGGCGCCGTTAGGACGTCGCAGGCCGACAGGAACGGCCCCACCTCGACGAAGCCGATTCCCGGGCGGCCGCCGACCGAGGCACGTTCAGACCCGGGGCCGGCGAACAGTAGGTGGATTTCAGACTCGGACTGCAGCGCGAGCACGTGCTCGAACCCCTTGCGCGGATCCACGCCGCCGAGGTAGCCGACGGAGAGTCGTCCCTCGGGCACCCCGAGCGCGGCGCGAGCGCGCGCGCGCTCCGCCGCATCTGGCGGGTGCCAGCGGGGCGCCGGCGGACGGAAGATCCAGCCGCCGCGCGGCTCGCCGTAGTGGCGGCGGAACTGCTCGCGCAGGAACTCGGAGACGAACGACAGATATGTCGACGAGCGCAACCGCCGGTAAAGGCGGTCATCGGTCCACCGCTTCGCCCAGGACTGGGCCTGCCGCAAGAGCCCCTCCACGCCGGTGGCGGGCTCGCGGATGTCGTGGGCGAACGCTGCCTGGCTGACGAAGTGCGAGGTCAGCAGGTGACCGTCCGGCGCCAGCCACGGCGAGTGGATGTGCACGATGTCCGCCCGGACGTCCCGGAGGGCGGCACGGGCACGCCGACACCACTCCACATGCTCCGGGAGCTTTGGAAGGCCGCGCGGGTTGCGGACCGGGACGACACGGTCTGCGCCGGCGCGGAGATCGTCCGGGACGTCTTCGCCGACGATGCACAACCTCCAGCCCGCTTCGAGGATGAACCGCGCGTGTGCGCCCAGCACGACGCCCATCCCGGTCGGGCCTTCGAAGTGGTCGTGCACCAGCGCGACCGTCGGGACGCGCTTGCTCACGCCGCCTCGCGCTCGCTCGCAAGCGACTCGAGCCGACCCGCGAGCGTGTCCACCATCACCTGCACCCCGAACCGCTCCACCGCGGTCCGGCGCGCCGCGAGCGCCATCCGGCCAAGCCGACAGTTGTCGGTCAAGAGCTCTCGCACAGAGCTCGCGAGGAGCCGCGGCTCGGGGCTCGAGACGAGCATCCCAGTGACCCCGTGCTCGACTATCTCCCGTGGCCCCGCGTCGGACACGGCGACGGCCGGCACCCCCTGCGCGAATCCCTCGAGCAGCACGATCCCGAACGGCTCCATCGCCGAGGCGCTGACCAGCACGTCCATCGAGGCGATCAGCTGTCTCACATCGGGGACGTGGCCGGCCATCGTGACCCAGTCCCTCAGCCCGAGGCCCAGGATCAGCTCGCGCAGTTGCTGCTCGTAGCCGGGCGAGAACCCATGTGCGCTTCCCCCGACGATCAGCCCGTGCGCCGGACAACCCGAATCGTTCAGCAGGCGGAGCGCCCGCAGGAAGCGGTGCTGGCCCTTCCACGGCTGCAGGCGACCCACGATCCCGACCACGCGCCGCTCCGGCGGGATGCCCAGCGCAGTTCGGTCCACCGGGGCGACCCACTGTGTCTCGACGCCGGGGTGAACGACGAACGTGGGACGCCGCGGGTGCACGCCCGCCTGAGCCGCCTCGGCGGCGTGCGAGGAGCACCCCACGGCCCGTGCCGGCAGCGCCGTCGCCGCACGATCCATCCAATGCCCCGCCGGGACGCCGTGCTGCCACCAGATCACGCGCCGCGCCCCCAGTCCGGCCGCGATCGCCGCTGTGGAGCCGTACAGCTGGGCCTTGGTCTGCCAGTTGAGGACGAGGTCAGGCTCCTGGCTGCGGATGATGTGGCTCAGCCGGCGGACTGCGGCGCCACCGGAGCGCAGCTCGCGGAGACGGCCGGCCGGGACATGGAACGTCTCAATCCCCCGACGACGGACCTCCTCCTCGAACGGGCCGGGCTCCAGGAATGCGACGCTGTAGCGGACCCGTTCAGAGTCGGTGTGACAGAGGACGGACCAAAGCATCGCCTCGGCGCCGCCGAGGCGTTCCCGCCACGGCACGCAGATCAGCACTCGCAACGGCTCAGACATCGAGGTGCCTGCGGAGCCGGTCGACGAGGACCGGCCAGTCGAAGTGTTGCTCGTACATCCGGCGGCCGCCGGCACCGAGTTCGGCGCGGCGTTCCGCATCGGTGGCGAACGCGGCCACCGCTTGGGCGTAGCCATCGGACCCGTTGACCGGGACGAGCGTCAGGCAGGGCGCGTCGCGCAGCACGTCATCGGTCAGGTGGCCGCTCGTCCCGACGACCGGCACCGCGTGCTGAAGCGCCGCCATCATGCTCCCGCGACGCGTCGAGACTCCGTCCATATACGGCGCTAGAAACACGTCAGCGGCGGCGATGTGTGACGCGAGGTCGGGCGCGTCGAGGAACCCGGTGGAGCACACGCGGATGTGGGACGCGGGCATTTTCTCGGAGGGCTCACCGGGGCCGAGGTCGAGCACCAGAACATCGGCCGAGCCTGCGGCGCGCGCCGCGCGCGCAGCAGCCAGCACGTGCCCGGGCAGCCGGCCCGGATGGCGCAGCCCCAGGCAACCGAGGACGAGCGTGTCAGCATCGGCGCCGATCCGACGCCGGGCCCGCTTCCGCTCGGCGCGGGCGTCGGGAAGGTTCGAGGGAACTGGGAGGTGGTGGACCGGGCGTCCATGTGCCGTCCGGCGCAGCTGCTCGGTCCAGCGCTGGATCGAGCAGAACTGGATGTCCGCACCCGCCTGCACGGCGACGAGCTGCACGCGCTGCCAGCTTCCCATCAGAGCCCACGCCGCGCTGCGCATGTCCACGTAGGTCTCGTGAAACATGACCGCGATGCGCGGGCGCCGACGGCGCCGGCGCAACCTCGCCAGAAACAATGGCAGCCGAGGCGCGAATCCCCAGCGGCCGAATGAGAACGGGTTGTATTGGATGACCAGCGCTCCGAGATCGCCGTTTACGTCGTCGGCGCGCCACTCCAGGAAGTCGGCCTCGACGGCCTCCTGCCGCAGCGCCGCCACCAGCAGTCGCGTGTAGTCGCCGATCGCGTCCGTGCCCTCGCGCCGGGGCGCCACGATCAGCCCGATGTGTCCCGCATCAGGCATTGGCCGGTGCCGCCGCACGGGGCGGCAGTATCGCCGGCCGAGCCGCCCGCCGGCGCTCCACGGGCCGGTCGGCGAACCACCAGGCGAGCACGCCGGCCGCGAACCACAAATAGGGCGCGTTGGGCGTCGAGGTGGTGTTCACACCGACGAACCAGTTGACCATGAATCCGAACAGCGGCGCCGCCAGGCCGGCCATCAGCACGATCGTATGGCGCTCATCCTCGCGCCGCAGTCCCCTGACAATCGTCGCGCACAGGGCGCCTTGGAAGGCCAGGAACAGCAGGAGGCCGGGAATCCCCAGCTCCACGATCAGGAACGTGAACTGGCTTTCCGCGTCGTAGTTGGTGGCGACGCCGCCGGCCTTTGTGGCCGCTGGCCCGACGCTGCCCAGGCCCGCGCCAAACGGGATCTGTCCCATGTACTGGAACGTCTTGGTCCACGTGGCCGAGCGCGAGGTGTAGATCGTCGACGCGGCCTGCCCGGGCGCGATCGACGTGTAGCGGTAAAACGTGCCGCTGTTGTAGTCCCCGATCGCTACCACCGCGGTGCCCGCGAGCGCCACCACCAGGCACAGCGCGAGCAAGGCCCGCTTGGCCTGTCCTCCTACCGCGATCAGTCCCAGCATCGCGAGCAGCGCGACGAGCGCCGTGATCAGCGACGAGCGCGAGGCCGAGACGAGCACCCCGATCGCCGCACAGATGATCCCCAGCACGATCACCGCCGACAGCCACCGGCGGCGCCTGTAGGTCATCAGCAGCGCGATCCCACCGGGCAGCGCGCACGCTCCCAGGATGCCGCTGAATCCCTCGTCCGACCCTAGGCCGGGCGGCCGGACATGGGGCTTGCCGTTGGCACCCTGATAGAGCGTCGGTGCGCTGCCGTTGACCAGGTCGCTGTAACCCGGACCCCACGACGCGAGCTGGTTCGGGCTCATGGTGCTCTGGTAAGCCGCGACGACGCCGTTGATCGCAGCCACCGCGAGCAGCACCGCGAAGAACGCGTGCAGCGAGCTGTAGCTGCGGATCAGCGCCCAGCCGAGGAAGAACAGCGGGACGAACTCCAGGTGCTGGCGCAGCGACGCGACCGCGTGGGTGATCGACTGGTTGCCAGGATTGGCCAGCTGGACTAGGACCACGACGATCCAGGCCAGCACCCACCCCCCCAGCGCAGGCAGCCGGAACGGTCCCCGCGCTCGCAGCGCGACGCCGATCGCGACCGCGTACAGGAACACATCGCGGACCAGCGTCGCGGCCTGACCGCCGGTCTTGAGCCTGACCACCCCGTCGAACAGCCCGAGGTAAAGCAGCACGACGGCAAGCGCTAGCCTCGCCCGGTTGGTGATCGCGCACCAGGCTGGGATCGCCACCGCCACCCCGGCCAGCGGCAGCGGCAACCCGCTGGCAGGGCCCTTCGCCGCCATGACGACGCCAACCGCGATCGTGAACGCGAACGCGGCCGAGATGAAGACGGCGCGCCGTAGCGCTCGCAGTGGGGAGTCGAGAGGCGTCGCCATGCGAATTTAGGCGGATGCGGTCACGTAGTACGGGCGGCCGAGCTCGGATTCCTCACGGACGGCGTTTGCGACCACGCCGATCACGTTCACGTCCTTGAGTCGCTGCAGGGCCTGGCGGCATCGCTGCGCGGCGTCCCGTGTCGTGTAGTCCGACCGGGCCACGACAACGACGGCATCTACATGCGTGGCCACCGGGATCGCGTCGCTCACCGCGAGGATCGGCGTGGAGTCGATCAGGACCATGTTGTATTCGGCCATGGCCGTCGTCAGCAGCGAGCCGAACGCGTCGCTCCCGAGCAGGGCGGCGGGATCGGAGATCCCGCTGCCGCTCGTCAGCACGTGCAGCACCGGCGCGTCGTGAGCGCCGATGGCCGGCTCGAGGTTGCCCGGCTGAACCTGCTGGACGGCGTCCGACAGCGGGATCGCACCCCGCAACACGTCCGACAGACCCGGAACCAGAGGAGCGTCGAACAGCTCGTGAATCATCGGCCGCCGCAGATCCGCGTCGATCACCAGCACGCTCCGGGCGCTCTCGAAGTAGCCCAACGCGAGGCTCTTGATCAGAGTGCTCTTGCCCTCACCCGATACGGCGCTGGTGACCAGCACTGAGTGTGGCGCGCCGCCCGAGCCGGTGCCGTGTTCGAGCATCGTCCGCAGGCCCCGGACGCCTTCCATCATCGCCACGGGCACTCGGGCGCCGGACCTGGTCGCGGCGTGGGCCTTGCGGCTGAAGGGAATTGAAGCGAGCAGCGGGAGGCCATACTCCGCCTCGACCACCGGATGGCGCAGCCGCCGGTCGAACGACTCCAGTCCCACCGCCAGCAGGCAAGCCAGGACCAGCCCGAGAACGGCGGCGAAAGCGGCGTTGCGCGCGGGACCGGCCGTGCTGCGGCTCTGCGGAACGGTGGCGGGGTTGATTTGCTGAACCGGTGGAGGCGTCGTCTCGGCCAGCCGCAGTGTCTGCAACTCGGTCTGCAGGTTGGCTCGCAGGTTGACATTGGCGAGCGTCCGCGGCAGCGCCGCCAGCTGGCTCTGCACGGTCTGCTGCTGTTCGGCCAGGAGCGCCTTCGTCTCATTCGCGTTGAGCGCTGCGAACGCGCGAGCGAAGCCGTTCGCGATGTTCGCCGAGAGCTGCGGATCGGTCGTCGTCGCGTCGATCGTGAGGAAGTCGGAGTCGGCCGACGGCGCGACGGTGGTCCACGACAGTAGGTCGCGGGGGTCGCCGGCGTAGTGCAGGCGCTTCGCTACCGCGGCCGCGACGCCCTGGGTCTGCAGCAACGTCGCCTCGTTCTGCAGCCGCCGCGACGGATCCGTCTCCGGATCGGTGCCGGCCACTGGGCTCGACCCGGGCGAGCGCACGAACACGCTCGTGCTAGCCGTGTACTTCGGTTGTTGGTGCTTGTAGTAGTAATACGTCCCGGCGGTAATCGCCAACACGATCGTCGCGATCATCCACCAACGGCGGCGGAACGGCTGGACTATCTGGTGAAGGTCACGAGTTTGATGCTGCATCAAGGCCCTTCCTCTGATCTGGGGACAGGGGTACCGCTGCGCGCAGCGCAGCCCGCCTCGGTCACAAAGGCGCTGACTGCGCGCTGTTGTCTGGCGAAGTCGAAGACCGCCGGTCGGCGGGGGATCTGTGCCCGGCGGGCCGCCACATCGCTGCGATCAAGCTGCTCGAGGAAGCGGGCCAGTCCGGCGACGTAGTGGGGATCCCACGGTGCGGCGCCGGCGATCCGCCACAACCACCCGTCGTCGAGGTCGTAGGCGACGGGCAGCTGACCGGTGACCACGGGAACCCTGGCCGCGACGTATTCGGTGAGCTTGGTCGTGTACCTGAGCGCGCCGACCTCGTCGAGGCTCTGTGGCAGGCTCGCCACATCCATCGCCGCGAGCATGCCCGCGATTTGCGGTTTGGGCACGGCGCCCGGGAGCAGGACTCGGCCGTCGCCACCGGCCCGCGCCTCGAGCCTCTGCCTGCCGTTGCCGTCGCCGACGATCAGGACGCGGAGATCGTTGCGCGTGCTTCGATGGACCGCCTCGATCAGCTCCAGGCCGTATGCGTACCGTCGCTTCTGGTTCCACTTCAATGAACCGACCAGCCCGACGACCAGCGCTGTTTCTGGAATCCCTAGGCTACGACGGGTTTGTGCTCGCCGGCTGTGCCGTTCCTTCTCACAGAGCGGTTCTTCCGAGGACCAGTGGGCGGCGGTCATCCCTCGGCGCGCGCCGAGCGTGATCGCCCGGCCCACCAGGTACGGCGACCAGCCGATGTATCCGGCTGAGAGCTTGCACAGCAGCCGCTCATAGGCGCGGCCGGGAGTGCTCAACCAGGGGCTGATCAGGCCCAGATACGGTCCCACTGCGTCTCCGCTCGAGACGACATACGGGACCCCCCTCAGCAGTCGCGCCGCCAGGACCGCCGCGCCGCCGGCCACCCCCGTACCTTCCATCACGACGACGTCGGGCCGATTGCGGAGGATGCCCGTGAGGGCGGCCACGCCCGAGCGCGCCCTGCGCGAGCGGTCGAAACGCAACCGGGTCGGATTCAGCGGGGCGAGCAGCTCGCTGATCCGGGCCTCGTCGCCGCTTCCTTCACCCTGGGTGGCAAGGTAGGCCACGCGCAGGTTCACGGGCTGGTCCGCCGACGCGCGGTCGCGGGAAGGCTGCGGTGGGTGACGCTCCACCGGCGCGGGCCCTCGGGCGGACTCGGCTTCAACCGGGTGGTCTTCGCGCAGCTTCACGGGTTGAGTGCGGAC
>Ga0335081_10007991_pt1 | contig 16960 bp, 12 predicted proteins | sample Lox_Sample_35_FD_206713 | JGI IMG/M metagenome (GOLD analysis project Ga0335081, IMG submission 206713) | Soil microbial communities from Loxahatchee National Wildlife Refuge, Florida, United States - Lox_Sample_3.5 | ecosystem: Environmental > Terrestrial > Soil > Wetlands | place: USA... | reverse complement strand
GTTCAGGCCGGTGCCGCCGGTGGCCGGATTCCCGGTGATGCCCACCTGCGTTTGGGCATCGCCGGCAACGCCGGAGTGCACGCTGTTGCCGAAGTTGTTCCGGTTGGTGAGGATGGCGCCAGCGGACATAGCGCCGCCGCCCTGGCCGAATTCCTGGCCTGACCCGTCCGCTACCTTCAGCGGGAGCCCGCTCGAAATGTTCAAGATGGGCGCGACGGACCAGCCTTTGATCGCATAATTCAGCGGCCCGTGGCCGTGCCTGCCGAAGGGGAGCTCATAGAGCGCCAGGAGGTTGAAGACCGCTTTGCGGTCGAAGACAGAAGTGCCGTAGCTGTAGTTGAGATTGTAGGAGAAAGGGGCGGCGCTATCGACATCCTGATTCTGGCCGCCGGTATCGAGAGAGTGGGCCAAGGTGAAATTGGCGTCGATGGTGAGGCCGGCAAAGCTGCGGGTATGGTAGGAGATGAAGCCGCCCTCATAATTGTCCCAGCCGGCGCTGGACCAATAGAAGAAAGTGGAATTCACCTGCTGGGGCTGAGCGGTAGCGGGTCCGAAATAGAAGGAGGGCTGGATGCCGTTCCACACAGTATAGACTTGCTGGTTGCGGAACGAGCTACTGTACTTCGCGACCACGCCGGCAGTGCAGTTGGCGTTGGGCGCGGCGCAGAAGGTGCTGCCCTTGAGCGCGGTTTCAAAAAACGGCTGAGGCGTGACGGAGGATCCGGCGCCCAGCTCCGCGGCGACGGCATCGTAGGCCTGCGCGTAGCTCTGGCCGCCCAGCGTCGTCATCCAAGGCGCGCCGTTGACCTCGAGCGGATTGTACATATTGCTCTCGTGGCGGCCGACGTAGCCGACTTCGAGGAGGGACTTGCCGGGCATTTCGCGCTGGATGGTGACGTCCCACTGTTCGTTGCGGCCGGGCGTGTAATTGGGAGCGATTTGATATGTGGTGTTGGCGATGGGCTGGTTGGCGCCGGGGACAGTGCCGGGGATCAGCGGGAAGGCGGCCGTAGCGGAGACAGCGGGAATCGGAACCGTGGAGCCATCCACGCCGATGCGGAAGGCGGAGAGCGGATCGGAAGCGAGGCTGCCCAGGCATTGGCCGGTGCGGGAGGGGCCGACGCAGGTGAGGGTCTGCTGGAAGCCGAACGACTGGAACTCGTTGCCGACTTTCTGCACGCCGTTCAAGCGGTCGAAAAACTCGCCGAAGCCGGCACGGATGACGGTCTTGCCGTGGCCGAATTTGGGCGTCCAGGCGATAGCGGCACGGGGGGCGATGGTATCCCACACGATATTGTAAGGATAGGTCCGGCCGGCAAATTGCAAACCTCCGAACTCTACCGTGGGGTTGTAGACTTGACCGCTGAGGGCAGCTTGCTGGCGCGCGGCCAGATAGTTTTGCGGAATTATGACCGAATTGGAAGGCGCGATCATGGAGATGGATTGCTTACCGGTTTGATCGAGCGGAGGAATTTCGACCGACCAATTCAGACCGTAGGTGATGGTGAGATTGGGCGTGACCTTCCAGGAATCGGTGGCGTAAAGACTGAAGTTATCGTAGTGGACGTCGTTGAAAAGGTACGTTCCCTGGGGGAGGGCCTGAAGACTGGAGCCTCGAACACCGACCTGCAGGCCCTCATCCACGATGCCGAGAGTCTGAGCGTAGAGGCTGTTCCAACTGCTGAGCTGGTTGGAAGGGATGCAGCCGCTGGTGAGCGTTGAGGAGCAGACGCGCGGCTGATACGTTGACGGAATGTTGAGGCCGGCGGACTGCTGGATCAGGTACTCGGGCTCGATCTGTCCGGTCTGGCCGTCATCGCGGAAGAAATTCACGTTGGCATGACTGAAGGTGCCACCGGCGCGGATGAAGTGCTTGCCCTTGAGCCAGGACAGGTTGTCGGCGAGGTTGTAATTGCGGCCATCCCAGAGGCGCTGGCGGGCGCCGGTGGTGTTGAGGTTGACGGGGACCAGGGCATTGGCCGAACCCGTACCGCCGAGGGTCAGCGCAGCCGAAGTGCCGGGCACCTGCGGGAATACGCTTGCGGTATTCCAATACCACCACTCCCGGGTGTAGCTGACATTGGTTTCGTTGGTGAGGGTGGGGGTGAGGCTGCCTGTGAGATCGGCCACCAGGTAGCGCGGCTGCGAGGGAAGGTTCGCCACCGCGGCGGGCACGCCCTTGGTATCTCCGGCGACCAGGCCGCCGATGTCCACCTGGCGGTTGACGTCGGAAATGTCCTTGTAAATGCGGTAGCTGGTAAAGGCCTGCCATTTCGAGCCGAAGGAATGATCGAGGCGCACGACGCCGAAATTAGACGTGTCGGGCAGCGCCAGCGGGGCGGTGAAGCCGGTGGTATTCAGGCCGTCGCCCTGCGTGGAATCGTTGCCCTCAGGCTCGTACTTGTTCCACATTTGGCTAACCAGCGGATTGACGCCAATGGCGCGGGGATCGCAGGCGGAATTGCCTTGCGCGCCACAGAGTTGTGAACTGGCGAGGTTGTAGGAAATGATGTTGCCGGAGGCATCGCGGAAGCGGAGAATACCCTGGCGGAGGGTGTCGGTGGGGACGATGCGCGAATATTCCTGCGTGGCCACCAGGCGGCGTCCCTCATAATTCATGTAGAAATACGTTTTGGCGGAGCTCTTCAGGCCGGGAATGTAGCCCCCGAGGCTGCCGCCGAAGCGATTGTCGCGGCTCGGAGGGCGGGCCTGGCCGAGACGGTTGGTGGTCCAGGAATTGGCGTTGAGATCGCTGTTTTGAAGAAACCAGTAGCCCGAGCCATGAAAAGTGTTGCTGCCTCGCTTGGTGACGAGGATAGTTTCGCTGCCGGATGCGCCGCTGAAGCTGGCGGTGTGGTTGCTCGTGGAGACGCGGAATTCCTGGATGCTTTCGACCGGGGTGGGGATGGCGGCTTGCGGGCCGCCATCGAAGTTCACAAAATAATCGCTGTTGGCGGAAGTGCCGTTGGTGACGTTGCCGCCGTCGAGCACGATGGAATTTTGGTCGCTGTGCGCCCCGGCTACCTGGCCGCCCACGCTACTGCCCTGCGAAGAGGCTTGCTGAGGCATGGAGGTCGGCTGGAAGAGCAGCAGGCTGGTAACATTGCGCGTGATGGTGGGGAGCATAAGGAGCGTGTTGCCGCCCACCACACTTCCGACGGAAGCGTCCAAGGTTTGGAGTTCGGCGCCGGGTGTGGTGGTGACCTCGACCACCTGCTGGGACGTCCCCACCTGGAGTTGCAGGTTGACGGTATACGAGCGGCCGACTTCAATGATCACCTGCGACACGGTGACTTCGCTAAATCCGGGATGAGTGGCCTTCACCGAGTAGGTGCCCGGCAGGAGCGCTGGGAAGGAATACTGGCCCGCGCTGTTGGTGACGACTGTGCGCGACTGGCCCGTGGTTGTATCCTGCAACACAACTTGGGCGTCGGGCACGACCGCGCCGCTGGGATCGGTGGCGGTTCCGATAAGAGTGCCTGTGTTGAACGACTGAGAATGGACCGGGGCGGCAAAACACACCAACAGGATGGCCAAAAACTCAGCTTTCTTCATAGAATGCAATCCTTTCGGAAAACGATATCACTGGCGGAGCGGTTTGGGAAGCACAATTTCCGCAATTTGCGGCGCGTTGCCTCTGTACTCGTACCCGGGGCGGTTATGGGCGATGTAGCGGCCTTTATGGTCGTATCGTCCCTCAAAATGAACCAGCGCTTTCTGCACGCTATTGGGGCCGGGCACGACACCGTATTCGCGGCGCTCCTCGCGGGCGATCCGGTTGTTGCCGGGCTCAAGCGAAGCAGTTGCTTCTGGTGGAACGTGTACTCTTTACGGAGTTGCCGCGCCTGTGCCTGGTTCTCGCCGACGCGAGCCATGATCTCCCGAACGTCGGGAAGCGCCGCCGCACCGGCTGCCGACACTGAAGCGAGGATGACGAGCAGCTTCGTTCGGTCCTCCACCAGCCATATACGCTAGGGGAGGGCGGGGATGCCCAAAAATTTCGGGGCATTGATGGACCGTGGCTAGAGAGTGGAGGGCGCGTGGTTCAGCCCGAACGCACTGGCGCGTTTCAGCGCGCGGCGACTATCCGCTCGTGCAACCGCGCTGCGGCGTGGGGCGCGGGGTCCGCCGTGGCCGTGCCCTCTCGCGCCGGTCGGCGCGCCAGGCGCGGGAGGCGGCGGGGAAAACCACGCGTGCGAGCACGTCGCGAGCAGCAAATCACAGGGAAAAAAGGGGCACGCAGGGACATTTGGGAGTCCGCGCTCGATTCTGAACAGGGCCGCTCGCGCCAACTGAAGCAGTTCCGGGACTGGGGCGACCCCTGGTTACGGCGCTGCTTCGCAGGCGTTCCAGATGCTGTGGCTCGTCACCTTCAGCACGTGCTCGCGGTGGAACGGTTCATTCTTGAGCATTTCTTCGGCTTCGGCCCAGTCCTTCGTCGCGAACAGGATCGCCGCCGTGTGGTTATCGCTCATGGGGCCGGCGGAAATGATCTTTCCGGATTTCATCAGCCCCAGCATATAGCTGAGATGCTCTTGGGCGAATTTCGCCTGGTTCGCCGCATTCATACTGAACTCAGACAGGACCAATGTCCGTTCGGAGCATCGCATGCCCGGCGGAGACCACTGGCCTTGCGCGAAGGAAACAATGCTGACCAGCATCAAGACTGTTCGCATGTTCCCAATTATACGGTAGAGAGTAGCGAATTCCAGCAGATCCAATCCTCGGACAATCAGATTATTTTCGGCCGTCGAGGTACGGGCAAAAAACGTGCGCTGGCCGCGTTGCTCCCTGCGATTGCATTGCGTACGTGAGCGGACCTTGCTCGCTCGCTCCGGTCGCTCCCGCCGGGCGGCGCGCCAGGCGCGGGAGGCGGTCACGCGAACCGCGCGCGCGTCGTGTGGCAGGCCAGGTGCGACAAACCGGCGTGCTCCCGGCGCCACTCGCGCCAGGCGCCGCGCAGGGCGCGGGAGGAGCTGAGGGCAGCGCGGCTCAGTTTTTCTTCCCGCCCATCAGCCCTCTAACCAATCCCTCCGCTCCTTTCTCCAATCCGCCTTCTACGCTCTTCACCTTTTCCTTGGCAACCGCCTTCAAATCCGGCCGGAAGACCGGATCCGCGCACGTTCCTTGCACCGTGAAAGGAATGGGAGTGTTCCCCACTACTGCGAGCAGGCCCGAGGTGTGCACCGTCGCACTCATCTTGAAATCCAGGTCGTTCGCCGGGCTCACCGTTCCGGCGCCGCTCACTTCGCCGAGCGCCGGCACTACCAGCTTCACGTCCTGCAAGTTGGCCCCGTCCGGCGCCACCCGCACGCCTGTGCTCAGCGTCTGGATCTCCGTGTCCGGCCCGCCTTTGATCCCTGCCAACTTCTCGATACTCTCCATCCTCTTCGGTAGATCAAATCCCGTCAGCCTGGTGTTGTTCAGAGCCAACGATCCCGACGTCACCAGTTTGTCAGCAGGGCCCTCCATCGCCAGCATCACGCTCGCCAATCCGCCCTCCAGCCGGCTGCCCGACGGCAGCACTACGCCCAGCGCGGGTAGCAGCGTTTCCAGTTCGGGCACCGGCATCGTCGGGCCCGCCAGCTTCATGTTCAGTACCATCGACTCACCCTGTTCGGCGTAGGTCCCGGTTAGGTGTGCCGTGGCGCCCCCGATATGGATATCGCCCTGCCGCAGTGTGCCGCTATGTTTCTGCAGATCGTGCTGCGAGGCGAAATCGAACTCCACGGGACGTGTGGCCGGGATTCCTTTCTTCGCCAGTTTCAGCTTCTCCACCTTCAGTTTCCCGTTAAGTTGCATGATCCTTCCGTCCGACGAGCCGCTGCCCTCAAACGAAATCAACCCCGCCACATCGGGCGCGAAATCGTTCATGCCCGAGCCCGCGAGGTCGATCTGCGCCACCTTCAGCGAGACAGTTATTGGGGTCGTGGCCGAGTCCGTGGGATTAATAGGCCCTGCCTTGCCGTTCAATTGGATCGTGCCGCCGCCCGCGACCTTAGCCGAGAGCGTGAACGGGAATTCGGTCAGGGCCGAAAATTCCCGCAGCTCGAGGTTCACCTGCTCCAGTACCAATGGCTTCCAATGTCCCAGAGTACGGCCCAGCTTCAATCGTCCGTTTGTAATGTTGACCAGTCTTACAGAAAGGTCCAAGGGCGCCGTCCCGGGCGCGGGCGCTGCTCGCGGGGAGTGCTTGACCTTGCCACCCAGGCTCGAAAAATTCCAATTGCCTGAGGGCGCCTGCACTAGCGCGATTTCCGGCCGGTCGATGGTCAGGTACGTAACGATCAGTTTGCGCGACATCAGAAATGGCCAGATTTCTGCGCCCACCGCGAGAGATCTCGCGCGGATGAATGCCGGTTTGCCGAATGCCTGATCTTCCGCCACCGACAGATCGTCGGCGGTCACTTCGCCCGAGAGGAGAGAAAGCTTCAGGTTGCCCAGTTTCACCTCACGGTTCAGAGCGGTCGAAAGCTCCGACTCCAACACCGGTTTAAATTGGTTCACGTTGATCAGGAATGGCAGGCTGACCACCGCAACCACCAAGACCGCCGCCGAAATGCCAACCCACTTTACGATTCGACGCATAACAAGCTCCACCGCTATCGAGTGTACTCTTGAATCAGACCCACATTGATGAAATCTCTCAAGAATTTGCCCGTCGTGGCTCTCGCAATCTTGCTGGCCGCTTGCCTTTTTACGTATTACTCCACGCGCGATTCCGCCAGGCCTGCCGCTCCACAGAAGAATACCGCTGCGGCTGGGCAGCCGCTGGTGGACACGAGCCTGCTCCAGACCGCGCTGAAGCTAGCTCCTTGGGCTGCTACGCCCGACGAGCAGGGGCAGGCTCACGAAGCGTGGCGCCTGGCAGACCACGAGCTAGACCTCACCTTCGCCGCGGCCTTGCGCGAAGCCCAAGCCGAAGCGGAAGCCGCGTTGCCCACCAGTGGTCCCTTGCGGCAATTGAGCGACGCCATTGCCAAGCTCAAGGAGCGCGTCGATGCGGACAAGAAACGGGTGGACGGACTGGGCAAAGACTCTCACTCAGTGAATACAATCGTCAGGTGCAGTTCGCCGCGCAACAGGCTGCTGCGCACTTCCGGGACCTGCTCGATACACACGATGCGCTCGAGCGCCAAGTGGGCAACCAACCCGACGCTGCAGCCTCCGTGGCTCGCTTACGGCAGCTGTCCAAGCAGCACAAAACCCTCACCGGCCTCGACCAGCGCATGCAGGACACAGAGCAGCTGGTTACCATCTACCGGAGCTGGAGCGCACTCACCGAAAATCGGCGGCGCACGGTTCTGCATTTGGTGCTGCGCTCGTTGGCGGCCATCCTCGGCATACTGCTGGCGGCGGTGCTGCTGAACGGCGCGATGAGCCACGCCTTCCGCCAGGTTGACCGCCACCGCCTCCATCAACTGCGAGTGATCGCGCGCATTACTCTGCAAGTGGCGGCGGTGCTGCTGATACTGCTGATCCTGTTCGGCCCGCCCACGCAGCTCTCCACCATGATCGGCCTCGTCACCGCCGGCCTGACCGTGGTCATGAAAGATTTTATCGTGGCCTTTTTCGGGTGGTTCACGCTCATGGGCAAGAACGGCATCAGCGTGGGCGATTGGGTCGAGATCGAGGGCGTCTCGGGCGAAGTCATCGAGATCGGCTTGCTGAAAACCGTGCTGCTCGAGCTTGGAAACTGGACCGAGACTGGTCATCCCACCGGCCGCCGCGTGGCCTTTTCCAACAGCTTCGCCATGGAGAGGCATTACTTCAACTTCTCGACGTCCAATCAGTGGCTATGGGATGAGCTGCGGCTCACCTTGCCTGCGGCGGGCGATCCCTACCAGACGGTGCAGCAGATCCGCGAGATCGTGGAACGCGAAACGCAGGCGGACGCCGCCGAGGCAGCCAAGGATTGGGAGCGCGTCACCCATCAATACGGAGCCCGCGAGTTCTCCCCCGGGCCGGCTGTCAATCTTCGCCCCGGCTCCAACGGGCTGGAAGTGGTGGTCCGCTACATTACCCGCGCGCCGGAGCGCAACGTTGTAAAGGCGAAACTGTTCCAGTCGGTCGTCGACCTCCTCCATAAGCCTGTATGAGGTGAGGCCGGATTGCCGCGCTATGTGGGGGCGAGGAAAGCGCGGCCGCGCCGGGCGGCGCGGGAGGCGGCGGGGACGAATGCGCGGCTCGACACGAGCACGGTGACGCGCTCCACCGAGCCCGCGGTGTTGCGCGACCTTCGGTACGCGGCCGACTCGGTCACACAGCGCATGATTGGATGGCGCGGACGGCGATCATTGCCGCAGGACGGCAAAACGGCTGATCGAGTAACCGAGCGCGCCTCCCATAAAGACGTCGGACAGAAAGTGCGCGGATAGCGAAAGCCTGGAAAACCCAACCAACACGGCCGTTCCGTATGCGACGTATGGCACCCAGCGATGATTTCCATAGCGCCGCGGAATGATGGTGGCGACCGAAAATGCTGCGATGGTGTGGCCCGAAGGGAAGCTACCGCTTCCGCGCAACAGCGACCCGCCATTCTCAAACCAGGTATCAGAGAAATTTCCAGCCGCAGGGATGGCCGCGGGACGAACTCGCCTGGTTGCATCCTTCAGGACCGTGGTCACCAATTCGGCATCGGCAACCGCTTCGCCAGCCAGGAGCGCCGTCTGCTGCATTTTTGAGTCTCTCCGCACCAGACTGACAGCGGAGCTGTGATCGTGCCGATCACCGTGGCATTCCCCGTAAAGACATTGTTAAAGGCGTGAAAAGTGGGTGTATTGCGGAAATATGCGGATTCGTAGGGGTCAAGGGCCAGCAATCCGGTTGTGGCACCCAAAACGGCAGCGGCAGGCACCCAGTCCTGTCCCGACGCGAGCGAAATCGGAAAGGTCCAGATGCGTTTTTGATCGCTGAGTAGGTTTGGCACCAGCCGCTTCCAGGAGACCGGCCGGTCAGCCGTCGCGGCCGACCGGTCCGAAGGCGTGACGACCGGTGCCGGCGCGCCCTTCGAGCTTCCGGCCGGTGTCTGCGCCGATTCTGTGGCTTGGCCGGCGGCTGTCAACGGAACCGCAAGACTGCAAACCAACGCCAGCGATACTTGCTTAAAATTCATAGCATTGCTCCTCCATGGTTCAATCTCAGAATGATGTCTGATGCGATCGCCAGTGGCCCGGCTCATGAACCATGGGCTCCGCTCCACATACTTGCAGAAAAGCGGACGCGACCTCACGTACTGCCCCATTAACCTGTCGCTGGCCGAATCCATCTCCACTGCGCTGCAGGCATAGGCTTTCGAGCGTCCAACTGCCCGCCTGGAGTGATCTCTAAATCAACAAGCTTTCGGGCTCTCAGGTCTCCTAGGATAGTTTTCGCGTCATCAGTCGAGCACTGGAGCACGTCTCGAATAGCGCGGACACCCTCGCCGTGCAGCGCGTGTTCCGTTTCCAGCCAACCAAGTTTGATGAGGACCTCGCAGACCTGCTTTTCCTGATCCGGAGCCAGTTTCGGCATTGATTGGGATTATACGCCAGCGGCAGCGGCAGACGGGATTTCCCTTGCGCGGTCGGCTCACGGTCCGTTCACATTGGCAGACGCCTATGCTTGAAGTACGTTACTGCGCCTTCGCGCCGGGGATCGAGCGCGAGATCGGCTCGTACGGTTCTCGACGAACGCGTGCACGGCAACGCACGTCGTGAAGGGCCCACGAATCTCGGCGCGGGCGAGCACTGCGCCGCAGTTGCAGCTGTGGGGCATGCGCGGGCCGGGCGGGCGGCACGGTTTGTTTTGCTTCGCGTGAAGTCGCGCCCGGCGGCGCAAGGCGCGGGAGGTGGCGGGAAAGGGCGCGCAGGCCGGACGCGCTTCGAGTCGAAACGAACAGACGCGCTTCCATTAGCCCGGCTCTGGTCACCGAATCTGCGAAAAAGACTACCCTCTTTGCCGCACTGTGCCTCCTCTCAGGTTCGGGGTTGTCCGCTCTGTGGACTCGGTTCAGTGCGAGGAACTGCTCATGCTGGCAGACTCCCTCGCACAGAGACAGCAACGCGGTTAGGTCGGCGGAGCGATCGGGCCGAGAGCTCTTTATGGAGCGAAAACAGGCAAGATAGATCAGCCGCCCTTAGTCAGGGAGCTACTCGAGTGGCCGCGCGCGGCGCCTTCGAAGTCCTCGGCTTTGACCCGGTCTATGTGGCCAACGTGGAATTGATTCGTCATCGTGCCGCTGGAACACGCCGATGCGGCTCTCCATGTCTTGGTCCGTTTGCCTGGCTCCCGGCAGACCGCCCCCAACCGGTATAATCACGGAGAAACCTGTCGGGAACAGCGGCGCTGGAAAGCTGAATCGGTGGCAACCGCGTTCTTGACATGCGGGTAGGGACCAGTTTCCCGGGATGTGCTGAGGTCATCGGGGACAATGGAGTGGGCGCAGTGCCTGAAAAAACTGCCCTAGTGGAAGCCGGCCAGATCGAACGGCTGATCGACGTGCTCCAGAGCCGTGGCTATGAAGTGGTCGGCCCAACAGTGCGCGACCAGGCGATCGTCTACGACCGCTTGGAAAAGCTGGCCGATCTGCCTGTCGGCTGGACCGACGAGCAAGAGGCGGGCTCTTATCGGCTGAAGAGACGCCAGGATGGCGCGCTGTTCGGCTACGTGGTGGGGCCGCAGAGCTGGAAAAAGTATTTGCACCCAGCGGACGTGCGTCTGTTTTCTGCGCAACGGCAGGGAGAGACCTTCCGGATCCTGAGCAATCCCGACCCTCCGCCCCCGCGGCGCTATGCTTTCCTGGGCGTCCGCGCCTGCGACCTGGCCGCCATCGCTGTCCAGGACCGAGTGCTACTGCACGACCGCTACCGCGATCCAATTTACCAAGTCCGGCGCGAGGGAATCTTCATCGTGGCCGTTAACTGTACCCAGGCGGCGGCCACCTGCTTTTGCACGTCGATGGGAACCGGGCCTAAGGCCCAGGCTGGCTTTGACCTCGCCTTGACCGAGCTCCTTAGCCCCGATCAGCATCGGATTTTAATCGAAGTGGGGAGTGAGGTGGGAGCGGAGGTGCTGGCCGAACTGGAGCACGTTGAAGCCTCCGCTAAAGCTGAAAGGGAAGCCGCATCGGCGGTCGACCACGCTCGATCTCAGATTCAGCGGAAGATGGACACCACAGGCATCCGCGACCTGCTGTACAGCAACTTCGACCACCCCAGATGGGACAATGTAGCGCAGCGCTGCCTGACGTGCGCCAACTGCACGATGGTGTGTCCCACTTGTTTTTGCACCACGGTAGAAGAAGTGAGCGACGTGACCGGGGACCATGCCGAGCGATGGCGCAGATGGGATTCCTGTTTCACGCAGAGTTTTTCTTATATCCACGGCGGCAGCGTGCGATCATCCGCCAAATCACGCTACCGGCAGTGGATGACCCATAAGCTGGCATCCTGGATCGACCAGTTCGGCAGTTCCGGCTGCGTGGGGTGCGGACGCTGCATTACCTGGTGCCCAGTGGGCATCGATATTACCGAGGAAGTTGCCGCCATTCGGGACGCCACTGCTTCCGCCGGGGAGAACGACCATGGAAACGCTTGAGCGAATCGTAGCGGAACATCCCTTTTTCGCCGGCCTGGAGCCGCAATACATACAACTGCTGGTCGGTTGCGCTTCCAATGTGCGCTTCGAGAGCGGGAAATATATCCTCCGCGAGGGTGAAGAAGCTTCGCAGTTTTTCCTGATCCGGCAAGGTAAGGTGGCATTGGAAATCTCGGCGCCCCATCTCGGCCCGCTGATCATGGAGACGCTGGGCGAGGGCGACATCCTGGGGTGGTCGTGGCTGATCCCGCCGTATCACTGGCGCCTGGACGCCCGGGCAGTGGACCTGACGCGGGCCATCGCATTGGACGGCAAATGCCTTCGCACCAAGTGCGAACAGAACCACGACTTGGGCTACGAGCTGTTGAAGCGATTCGCTCACATAATGGAGCGCCGATTGGAAGCCACCCGGTTCCAGCTTCTGGACGTGTACGCGGTGGGCAAATAGAGGAGTCGATGGCGATCCTGCCTACAGATCCAATGGTTCCCGATCCCTACCGCGTTGGGCAAGTGTGGAAGGAGACGTCCGACACTTTCACCCTCGCGCTGGAGCCTGCCCACGGTGCGGCATGCAGCAGGTTCTCGCCGGGCCAGTTCAGCATGCTGTACGTTTTCGGGGTTGGCGAGCTTCCCATCTCGATCAGCGGTGATCCGGAGGAGCCGGGCCGTCTGGTCTACACGGTCCGTTCAGTGGGGCAGGCCACTCATGCGTTGGTGAGCCGCAAACCAGGCGAGATGGTTGGAGTGCGAGGACCCTTCGGCGGGTGCTGGCCCCTGGCGCAGGCGCGCGGGAAAGACGTGGTGCTGGTAGCCGGCGGCCTCGGCCTGGCGCCGCTACGGCCGGCCATTTACCAGGTGCTGCGAAACCGGAAAGACTACGGCCGCGTGATCCTCCTCTACGGCGGGCGCAGCCCGCGAGACCTGCTTTATCGCAAAGACCTGGCGGCATGGGTCCGCCAGCCCGATACCCAGGTTCTGTCTACGGTGGATTACGGCGGGCTGAGTTGGCGCGGTCACGTGGGCGTGGTGACCACGCTGTTCCGTTACGTCCGCTTGCAGCCGGCCCGCACGGTGGCGATGCTGTGCGGTCCGGAGATCATGATGCGCTTCGTGACACGCGAGTTGGAGTCGCGCGGCCTCGATGAGTCGGACATTTATATGTCTATGGAGCGCAACATGAAGTGCGCCGTGGGCTTCTGCGGCCATTGCCAATATGGGCCCTACTTCATTTGCAAGGACGGCCCGGTCTTCAACTACTCCAAGGTCCGGTCGTTACTCGAAAAGTATGAGATGTAAGCATGGGAAGTAAACCCAGAATCGCTGTTTTCAAGTTCGCTTCCTGCGACGGGTGTCAGTTGAGCCTGCTGGACGCGGAGGACGAACTGCTCGGGGTGGCCGGGGCGGTGGACATCGTTTACTTTCCCGAGGCCAGCCGGACCATGCTGAAAGGACCATACGACATCGGGCTGGTTGAAGGCTCGATCACCACCCACCACGACGCCGAGCGCATCCAACAGGTGCGCCGGCAATGCCGTATGCTGATCACAATAGGCGCGTGCGCTACCGCCGGGGGCATTCAAGCGCTGCGGAATTGGAAGGACGTGGATGAGTTCGTCCGCGTTGTCTACGCGACGCCGCAATACATCAGCACCCTGAAGATGTCTACCCCTATTGCCGAACATGTGCCGGTGGATTTCGAGTTGCGCGGCTGCCCCATCAACAAGCACCAACTGATCGAGCTGATCACCGCTACGTTGGCCGGCCGCAAACCTAATATCCCGGCTTACAGCGTCTGCATGGAGTGCAAGCGGCGAGGGACGGTGTGCGTCGTGGTGGCGCGCGGTGTCGCTTGTCTAGGTCCGGTGACCCAGGCCGGCTGCGGCGCGCTGTGTCCCAGCTTCGATCGCGGCTGCTACGGTTGCTACGGACCAATGGAGAGCCCCAATACCGGCTCTCTGACCAACCAGTTTCGAATCCTGGGCCAAAACGACCAACAGATCTCGCAGTCATTTCGCAGCTACAACGCCTGGGCGTGGCAATTTCGCAAAGCCAGCGAGGAGTGTGAGCACGCATGAGCCAGGGCGGCAAAACCATCAGGGTGGATTACCTGGCGCGGGTGGAAGGCGAGGGCGGGCTCTATATCAAGCTGAAAGGCGACCAGGTGCAGGAGGTCCAACTCAAGATTTTCGAGCCGCCGCGCCTGTTCGAGGCGTTTCTGCGCGGACGGCACAGCTCGGAGGTCCCCGATATTGTCGCACGCATCTGCGGGATCTGTCCCATCGCTTATCAGATGAGCGCATCGCACGCTATCGAGCGCGCGCTGGGCATTGAGATCGATCCGTCCGTGCGGCTGTTGCGGCGGTTGTTCTATTGCGGCGAGTGGATCGAGAGCCACGCTCTACACATCTTTATGCTCCATGCCCCCGATTTCCTCGGTTACCCCGACGCCATCCAGATGGCCCGGGACCACCGCGGCACCGTCGAGCAAGGCCTGCGACTGAAGAAGGCCGGGAACCGGATCATTACGCTGATGGGAGGCCGGGAAATCCATCCCGTTTCCGCGGCAGTGGGCGGATTTCATAAGGTTCCTTCCAAAACCGGACTGCGTTCGCTAGTGGAGGATTTGAAGTGGGCCCTTGATGCGTCCTTTTCCACGGCGCGGCTGGTGGCTGGATTCGAGTTTCCTGATTTCGAGCAAGACTACGAGTTTGTGGCCCTCTCGCACCCAGACGAGTACCCATTGAACGAGGGCAGGCTGGTGTCGAACCGGGGCCTGATTATTGATGCCGCCGATTACGAAGAGCACTTCCTTGAGCAGCACGTGAATTACTCGAACGCCCTGCATTCCTATTTGCGGGGGCGGGGTTCGTACCTGGTCGGGCCGCTGGCGCGATTCAACCTGAACTTCTCACGACTGCCGGAAATCGCCCAACAGGCGGCGCGGGACTGCGGCTTGGCGCTACCCTGCCGGAACCCGTTCCGGAGCATCGTGGTGCGAGCGGTCGAGATGGTGTTCGCCTGCCACGAGGCGCTGCGGGCGATCGCCGAATACGAGCCGCCAGCAGCACCTCGCGTCGAGATGGCCGGCCGCGCCGGAGTGGGCTCGGCCGCTACCGAGGCGCCTCGCGGTCTTCTCTATCACCGCTATGAAATCGACGAGCGCGGGACGATCCTGTTGGCAAAGATCGTGCCACCGACCTCGCAGAACCAGAAGCGCATCGAAGACGACCTTCGTCACTTCGTGCCCGGACTGATGCCGCGTCCCGCCGAGGAGATCACGTTGCGATGTGAGCAGGCGGTGCGCAACTACGACCCCTGCATCTCCTGCGCCACTCATTTCCTGCGGCTGAAGATCGACCGGGAGTAGCGATGCCGGTGCGGATCATTGGTTGCGGCAACATCGACCGCGGTGACGACGGCGCTGGTTTGCTGGTCGCGCGGCGGTTGCGGGAGCTGGGGACCGATACCCAAGAGCAGAGCGGCGAAGCGCTGTCGTTAATCGAGAGCTGGACTGGCGCCGAAGCCGTGATCGTGATCGACGCGGTCGTCAGCGGAGAGGCGCCGGGAGAGATTACGGTGTGGGACGTCCGCGCCCACCCGGTCTCCAGCAGCTTTTGGCGCGGTTCGACCCATCATTTTGGCCTCGCCGAAGCGGTGGAACTGGCGCGAGTCCTCGACCGGCTTCCGGACCGCCTCTGGATCTACGGCATCGAAGGAAGGCGATTCGAGCAAGGTAGCTGCCCCTCGCCCGAGGTGACGCGCGCCGTCGAGGAAGTGGCGCGGCGGATCGCTCGCGGCCAGGAGCGGCCGCCAGGTTGACCTATGCACATTGTCCGGGTCTCCCACTAATCCACGAGGTGGGAATCGGCGTCCTGTGGCTGAGCTGATTTGGCGGCGGGGTCGGCCCGTAGGCCGCCGCACTTCGTGGAAGAACACCATACAGGTCGATATGCCTATGAAGACGGCTGGCAAGCGAGGCCGGGCAAGCTCGCGAGAACCGCGCCGGCCGGAGGTGCCCGCACGCGCCGGGCGGTGCGCAAGGCACGGGAGGCGACGGCGAGGGAGGGCTCTCGCTTAAGTCCCTATGTCCTCTTCCTTACAGGATAAGAAGGTCTCTTATGCTATTATCTGACGCATGGCAATCATGCCGTCCGCGGGGCCACAACCGCGCGAGAGCAGCGGCGAGGAAGGCCGTATTCAGCTGTTCTGCTGGGATTCCCGAACCGAGACTTGGAACGGGCCGACCGGGTTGAGCCCCTCCCCCCGTGCGTCCCGGCGTCTGCTGCAAGCGCTGCAGGTTACGCCGGGCCAGTCGTGGTACGGCCCTGTGCACTGCGGGGCACCCGGAGAAGCACCGACCCGGTTCTTCTGCCTGATCCACGCCCTGTGCGACTGCGCGGTCGCGATGATCTACTGCAGCGATTCGCGGACCGGTCCGGTCGAAATCGTGGCGGTGATCCCGCCGGAGCTGCGTGCGCGCCTGAGGCCCGACTTCGTCTTCGAGTTCGTGGCGTTCGCGCGGTTCCTAGGCGCCCTTAACGAGGGGGGCGCTTTGACCGTTCACGATCTGATGGTGGCCGCCATTCAGGGAGCTCAATTCTCTGAAGCGCTGGTGTTCTCGATCAGTACCGGCTTGTGGCCGAGTGATCAGGACCACGTCCTGTCCTGCTGTGTCGAAAAGATCGCATTGAGCATGCTGGAATGGGTAGCGGAACGGTAGGACAGGGCTGACTGCGTTCATCCCGCGCTGGAATCATGCCCAACGCGAGTGCATAATTGCGGCGGGCGGCGCGCCAGGCGCGGGAGGCGGCGGCGAGGAAGGCGCCTTTGCGGTGCTGATCGCGCACGGCATCGGCGCGGGCGGTTCTCGATGGCGAGTGCACGGCAGCGCACGTCGTGGAATGCGTATCTCGGTGCCGGCCAGCGCGGCGCCGCAGTCTCAGCCCCACGGCATCCGCGGTCCCTTCGGCCACCCGCCGCGATTCGTCTTCGCGTCGCCCACAGCCTCAGTGTAGCTGGCGCCGTGCCCGCTTCTCACGCGCCCTCATTCGCAAACGCGGTCGGCGCCGCGGTTCGTCGAAGAATCGTGCTCGTGCCGGGCGGCGCGCCCGTCCCACGCTGAGAGGTCGGGCAGAGTTCATCATCGGGAAGCAGCGCAGCGGGCCAACAGGGAACCGCGCAATGCCGCTCCAGCACAAGTATCAGCGGTTCGTGGAGACGGCGGACGCGATCGAGGAGGCGGAATGAAACGCTGTTCGGTTGGCACCCAAACCGGAAACATCGACGGTGCGCGCTCCGTTCAGCAGGCGCCACCGAGGTTCAGTTTAGCTGGCCAAACGATGAGCCTCGGGGGGCATCAGTCTCTTGACCTCAGCCAGGAAAG
>Ga0335081_10007990_pt1 | contig 16960 bp, 10 predicted proteins | sample Lox_Sample_35_FD_206713 | JGI IMG/M metagenome (GOLD analysis project Ga0335081, IMG submission 206713) | Soil microbial communities from Loxahatchee National Wildlife Refuge, Florida, United States - Lox_Sample_3.5 | ecosystem: Environmental > Terrestrial > Soil > Wetlands | place: USA... | reverse complement strand
CCCGGCTCATCGCCGGGAGGGGAGGCGTTTGCGCCGCAAGCGGAATCCGGGTGCGGACGATGGTCCCGCCGGACGGACGGGGCTGAACGGTGACCTCGCCGCCTAAGGCCAGGGCGCGCTCCCGCATGCCCAATATTCCGAAACGGCGGCCGGGAGATAGCTCGTCAGGAATTCCTGCTCCATTGTCGTGGACCTCAAGAGTGAGATCGCCATTGTGGAGTTCCAGCCGCACATCGATACCAGTGGCGCGGGAATGGCGGGCGATATTGGTCAACGTCTCCTGAAGAATTCGGAAAACAGCGGTGGATCGTTGAGCATCGGATTCGACGTCCTCGTCGGGGAGAGCGAGGCTGTACTCGATGCCGGTTCGCGAGTGAAATTCTTCTAACTGCCACTCGATGGCGGCTTTGAGGCCGAGATCCAGGGTCGAAGGCCGCAAGTCGGTGGCGAGTTTGCGCACGTTGCGAATCGCAGTGTCGACAAGCGCAAGGGCGGACTGCAGCCTGTCGGCGAACAGTGTGTCGTCCGAGGGTACCCGGCCGGCGGCCCAGCCGATGTCCATTTTCATGGCGGTGAGGCATTGCCCCAGTTCGTCATGCAGATCACGGGCAATGCGCGTCCGCTCTTCTTCGCGCACATTCTCCAAATTCGCGGCGAACTGGCGAAGCTGGCTCGCCGACAGTTTGGCGTTGTTTCGCTCCCGCCGCATCCGCATGGCTTGCCAAAACATTGCGAAGAGCAGGAGAACCACGCCGGCAACCGCGGCCATCAGCGTGCGCTCGGTATTTCGGGCGCGGATCAGCGCATCAGTCAGTTCCAGATCCCGGGCGGAAAACCGCGCATTCGGGAGGCTCGAACGGAGCAAACTCAGGTCGAGGGGCGCCCCGTTGTTAGAGATGGTGGAGTTCGGCTGCCGTGTGCTCAACCAACCCGCGCCGGCCGTCAACGCGAGGACGAGGCTCATTGTGAGGAACCACTTCAGCCTTTTCGGCCGGATGAAGCGCATGCGAGACTCATCAGTCGCATATGATTCTAGCAGACGGTCGTAACGCAGACTGCCGTTCTAACGCCGTTACACCAACGCGGCAATAGTGAGGTTGCGCCAAAAAATGGCTCTGAAAACGGGAGAGCGAAAACGGGCACTGGTATTATGGCTGGAGCCGACGAAATCAAGCATGCCGGTCCCTGTTAACGACGTGACATTCCGTCCAGCCTGATGGGAACGTTTGCTGCGAAGCTTGCGGCCTCTCAAACCGGGAGAGATCTGGCAATCCGCGGTGCGACAAATGGCCTGCGCGCCTTCCTCGCCTATTGGGCGGTGGAGTGCCTTTTCTTGAGCGTGCTGCCTTGGTTGCAAATGCCGGCATACGAATACCGGCAGTTGCATCCGTGGTTCGTGGTTCTGGCACTGGGCGTCTACGGCATGACCGGAGCCATTTTGGGTGGTGTGCTGAGTTTGTGCATCGGCCCTTTGTGGAGCCGCGAGCAGGCCGCGGCGCAGATGGTCGGGCCGCTGTCTTTGGCGATGGTTTTTATTCCGCACGCGGTGCTCATAGGGTCGCAATCCCAGCTTCCGATGTCCCTCGTGCTCACCGCCGTCATCCTTCTGAGCGTTCGCGAAAGCCTCTGGGTGGAAGGTCTCCAACCCTTTGTGAACCCCTGGGCGGTTTCAATTGCTCTCTTGATTTACCCTTTCGTCATCACGGAGGAGGAATATCCGCTTAGGGCACGGCAAATGGCGGGCGTGGCGGCGACACTGGCTGTTTTTGCTGTTTCGTATGCGGTGTATCAGCTGGTTGCGAGATTCCGACAGCGGAATCTGCCGGGGTGGTGTCGCGCAGGTTTCTGGGCTGCAACCACGGTGGTGCTCCTCGGTTTCAGCTTCGGAGTGAAGCAGCAGCCTGTGTTGAATCACCTGCCGCCGCCGGCGGTAGCAAGCGCCGAGGGACACCCGAATTTGATCCTCATCACCCTGGACACAGTTCGCGCCGATCATTTATCGGTGTACGGATACAGCCGGGACACAAGTCCCAACCTGCAGCAGCTTGCACAAGAAGCGACGGTTTATCGCCATGCCGTTGCGGCCGGCGACATGACCTTGTCCTCGCATGCCTCGATCTTCACGGGCCTGTACGCCAGCCAGCACGGCGCGCATCCGGTGCTGGGCAAAGGGAGGAATCGGGTTGCCGTGGGGGAAGAATTCGGACTGCGTTTGCCGGATGAGAGCAGCACCATGGCGGAGATGTTGTGGGATCGCGGATACCGGACCATGGCCGTGGCGGCGAACACTACCTTCCTGCAGCGCGCATTTCATCTCGATCAGGGGTTTCAATACTACAGCCAGCCGAACCCGATGCTGTTTCTGGAGCGCACGGAGCCGTTTTACTTGCGCACAGACCTGTCGCGACTGCTCGCCCACTACTTTCCGGTCAGCGTGTCGCAGCGCGCCTACAGGACTGCCGGCAATGTGAACCGGGAGGTATTCGATCTGCTCCGGCAGGCGGGTCAAAAGCCGTTCTTTCTATTCGTGAACTACATGGACGCGCATCAACCGTACTTCCCGCTACCCCCTTACGACGTAAAGTACCCGGGCAAGGATCCCACCCTGACCTACAACCGGTACTTTGCCATCGAGTTTGGGGCGCTGAGTGGAAAACGCCCGTACACCGCCGTGGACCGGACGCGGGACCAGTCGCAGTATGACGGCGGTATCGCCTACTTGGACGCATGCCTCGGCGATCTATTCAAGCGGCTGAAGCAACTGGGGCTCTACGATAACACCCTGCTCATCGTGACGTCGGACCACGGCCAGTCTTTCGGCGAAAAGATGCTAGTTGGACATGGAACTTCCGTGTACCAGGAGCAGGTGAAGGTGCCACTCATCATCAAGTATCCCGGGAGCCGCGAGGCCGCTGTTGAGGGCAGCCTGGTGAGTCACATCGACATCCTCCCTACGGTGCTTGACACACTTGGCTATCCGATTCCGAGGTCACTTCCCGGACGTAATCTGCGGGAAGCGCCCAAAGTGCCGTTCACCGTCAGGAGCGAATCCTTTCCGTGCGATCTCTTTACTCGCCTTAGCCTTCGGTTCTGGCGTATACAGAGAGCTGTGTTTCGCGGCCCATTCAAGCTGGTGGTGTCCACGAATGGTGAGCATGAACTTTATGACCTGTCGAAAGATCCGCGAGAGGCGCACAACGTGATTTCACAAAATTCTCAAATGGCCGGTCTCCTGGAGGCTGATCTCGAGCGCTGGCTGTCCACCTTGCCCACAGTTCGGACTCGCCCGGCTGTGTTGGACAAGCGGACCGTGGAGGGGTTCAGATCGCTGGGTTATCTGCAGTAGGGCGGGCGTTCGCTCATGATCATTCCCAGGGCGAACGACAGCAGCTTGGCATCGCGGTTGTCGGCGCGGGAGGGAATCAGGATGGGGATGCGCGCGCCGACGATGACATGCGCCAGCCTGGCGTGTCCGATATAGGTAGTCGATTTCGCCAGAGCGTTGGCGCACTCAATGTTCGGGCAAACCAGGATCTCCGCGGCTCCGGCCACCGGAGATGCAATACCTTTCTCGCGAGCGGCGGATTCGTCGAGCGCATTGTCCAAGGCTAACGGGCCGTACACAACGCACCCCTGGATCTCGCCCTGCTCATTCATTCGCGACAGCTCGGCCGCGTCCACGGTGGCCGGCATGTTCGGCTGAACCAACTCGCTGGCGGCCAACACCGCGACCTTGGGATTCGCGTTTCCTAGCGCGTGCGCCACTTCGACCGCATTTCGGATGAGTTGCACTTTGGCTGCAAGATCGGGCGCGATGTTCAATCCGCCGTCTGTGATCATGACCAACTGATTCTCCCGGCTTGAATGGTATTCGAAGAGAAAAACATCGCTGAGCAGCCGCCCCGTGCGCAGGCTGCTCTCGGGCCGCAGCGCGGCCTTAATCAGTGTGGCCGTATCCAGGCTGCCCTTCATGAGAATGTCGGCATTCCCTTTACCTAGCAACTCCACGGATGCGGCGAGTGCATCCTCGACGCCGGGGCGATCGACGATCTCCGTTCCGGCGCGATCCGGCAAGGCCGCCTCAATGGTCTTGCCATCACCCACAAGGAGGAACTGGAGATGGAGGTTCGCGCGCGCTTCACGGATGGCTGCGAAGGTTTCATCGTTTGCGGGGTAGACAACCAAGGCCCGGCGCGTTTCGACACCGGCGGCCGCTTGAAGAAGAGCATCCAGGTTGCGAATCATGGCGGTCAATATTCGAGCGCCGGCGCCTCACCGCGTAACACGGCCAGGACGCCCTCGGCCAGCGCGCTCATTTCCTTCTCGCCGGGGAAGACCAGCACGGGAGCAAGGAAATCCACACGTTTCTTGACCGAGTTTACAAGGAGCGCCGAAGCGGCCAGCCCGCCCGTAAGCACCACGGCGTCAACGCGTCCCGCAAGGACGGTGGCCATGGCCCCAATCTCTTTAGCGATTTGATACGCCATGGCGTCATAGACTTCACGCGCGGCCTCATCACCGGCGTGGATGCGCTCTTCGGCCTCTTTCGCCGAATTCGTTCCGAGATAGGCCAGCAACCCGCCGCCGCCCATGACGAGCGTGCGCATCTGCGCCTCGGAGTACGAGCCGGAAAAGCAGAGATCCATGAACGGTTGCAAGGGCAGTCCGCCTGTGCGTTCGGGCGAAAACGGCCCGTCGCTTGAGGCGTCATTCGCATCGATAATCCGGCCGCCGCGCACCGGTGCGACAGAGATCCCGCCGCCCATGTGCGCGATGATCATCGAACTTGCAGCGAGCGGTACGCCGAGTTGTCTGGCCGCGCGCCGGGCGGTGGCATGAAGGCTGATGGCGTGGGACAGGCTGCGGCGTGGAATCAGCGGATGGCCCGAATATCGAGCGAGCGGTTCGAATTCGTCGACCGAGACCGGATCGACGACAAACGCAGGGCAGCCATACGCCGACGCTAGCCGCTGAGCCAGCGCGCAACCGAGGTTGGAGGCGTGCTGCCCTTGCCGGTTGGCCCGGGCGTCGGCGAGCATCCGTTCGTTCACCGCGTAAGTGCCGCCCTCGACGGGCCGGAACAAACCTCCCGTGGCTGCGACTGCGGAGACTTCGCGAACATGGCGGGAAGTCCAGCCGTGAACCGCCTGCCAGCGCGGTTCGAGCTGATCCCACAGCGTGCTGCAGGACCGAAGGGCCGCGGCATCGTGGCAGAACACTTCGCCGGAGACCTGGGTCTCATCGGCGAACAGCGCGATCTTGGTCGTGGTAGAGCCGGGGTTCACGACCAGGATGTGGTGCATGCTCGATGCCTCCTCCAAGAGTCTAAGATACTCTTCGAGGCCCGGCGTGGACGCGAGCGCACCGCGAATCAGATTGCTCTACGGACAGGGGTCCGTGGTAACAGATATGGTGAAGAGGCCGGTTGGCCCGCCTTCGACTCCGATCGCGACCAATCCCACGGGCTGGCTGGCGCAGACAGCTACCGACCCGGTGAAGAGCGTTGAAGTATCGAAGGTCATCTTCTGATTCAGAAGGAAGATGGTTTGACCATTTGCCGGCAACGTCTCCGGGAAAGAGCCTTTCAGAGTCCCATCGCCATTCAAGACCTTTACAGTGACAGTGGTCTGACTGCCATTCGGATTCGCCAGCGCCATGCCAGCGTTATACGCGACCGACCCGCCCACCGACACAGGAAAGCGGAAAGTCTTTGAGGGAGCCGTGGATTGCGCGCCGACAGAACCCGTGATCGCCGGAGGCTTCGGGCCATAATCGAAAAGACTGAACACGTTCAATGGAGCCGTTGAGGACACGGTTGCCCAAGCTGTATCTGTCTGCGGAAGGCCGTTGCGTTGGCTGGTATCGGCGCCTATCGCCATGGTTTCGTTCTTTGCGATCGTCATCGCCTGACTGCCCTGCATTCCCTGGCCTTCCAAAGGTACCAGGGTCGACGCGCCGGCCTGGTTGAAAAACTTTACGTTGACGTTGGCCGTGCTACTGCCGCTATTCGACAGCAAAACCCGCGTGCTGTATCCGCCTCCGTAAGGGAAATGGGCGATGGTGTACGAGAGAGTCGCGCTGCTGGCCTGCGCGGCTTGCGATGCGAATTCAGTATTGAAAATCGGACTGATGGCCGCCGGGTCGTCCTGCGCCGCGGCAACTCCCATCGAAAGGAGGATGACTGCGAAGATTGGCACTGACTTCATACTTCTATTTTTGGCGTTTGGCCGCCCATCCGACAAGAGCTCCAGCGCAGAGTTTACGTGTATGAAGTGTTAATCTAGGGCAACGCTCGGAACATGGAACAGCAGGGATCGCCTTGGGTGAAGGAAGCGGAGAAATCGCGAAACGGCTGATCTGAGCTTCGCGGCTCTTCAGGATCGCCAGAACGCGGCTCAGGCCTTGCCGACCCCGCCGTGATCGCCACTGCCGAGCGCCTGAACATCGATCGCATTCCGACAGTGGACGAGCGCGACTTCCGCGCTGCTCCCGGCCCGCCGTTAAACTGAGCCGCGACCAAAGGGAGCGGTCACGCCGCGAAGTACAGACATAGCCTCTCCTTGCTCGTCAACCACATACTGAATCGCTGCCGTAACATTCTCCGGTTCCCACAGCCACCGAGTGCTCCCATGCCGCGCCCATCGCTTGCGTTCGGGCTCATCCGATTCTACCTGGTTCAAGCGGTGGCTCGCGTAGGATTTGAGATCGTTCATGATCCTCTCCGGCCGAGTCTCGCCCTCGACGATCAGGTGAACGTGACTGGTGCGCACATGCGCGGCCAGCAGGTCCCAGCACTGCTGTGAGCACCGATCCACGATCGCCGCGAGCACCGCTTGTCTGCGGAGCTCATCCATGAGGTACGGTGGCTGGTCCATGAGATGGCGCTCCGTCAAAACCCGCCTCGCATCGGCCTTGACGAGTGGGCTTCCCGGCAGGTTGTGTTGCCGGTCGACGGAACCACGGTCATCGCCGTGCAGGTGACATCCATAACAAGTGAAGGTGATCAGGTAGGTCAAGCGTCGACCGCTCCTTCCAGTCGCGGCTCAGTTTAGGTAGGAGTCGGAAAATCGCAGTGGACTTTACTTCCGGCGCGTTTTGAACTTTCACGCCCTCCATGGCGTAGTGGACTTGCCAGATGTCTGGAGTCCCTGCGAATCTTGAATGGCTTGCCAGACTGAGCCGCGACCGAAGGGAGCGGTAGCGGCCAACGACGGACCGAGGGCATCTTGCGTTCGGAGATACGGAATTGAAAGCCCTTCTTGAGACATCTAGCCGTAGAGGTTCGCTTCTATGTCCTGTAAGTCATGAAGACCTACGCGCTCAAGGTCGTGGTCGAGCCCGACGATGAACGCTGGCGTGCTACTGCCCCTGCGATCGTTCGCTCCTGAAGTCTGCCCGTATTCCACACAATAGAAGGATGCAACAGTCACGCCGCTTGACAGCCATCATCGAGCGCGAGGGTGATGGGTATGTATCATTGTGCCCGGAACTCGACATCTCGAGCCAGGGCGATACCCTCGAAGAAGCCCGCGCCAACCTCATTGAGGCCCTGACGCTGTTTTTCGAGACCGCCGACGCCTCCGAGGTCGAGGAGCGGCTTCATTCCGACGTGTTCGTGACCCAGGTCGAAGTCCCGGTTGGGTAAACTGCGGGCCCTTTCGGGCGACGTTCCAGGTAACGTGGCATCGGTACGAAAATTTCGGATTCTTTTACTGAGCCGCGACCAAAGGGAGCGGTAGCATGCCGATAATGACTTGGATTAAACGTTTCTTCCGTTCGCTTCGAAACCACGCCCCCTTAGATGTCGCCAGGTGGTTCCGTCCGTTTTGATTCTGCCGTTTGCGGGGGCTCGAAGACAGGCGAGGCCAGCCCGACCTCCGACATCACCCATGCGGATGGGAATGGGGGCGTGCCAGGAAAGCTGGCAGTTATTTGGTCCCCCGGGCCCAACCTCTGCGTAAACGCTAGGAAGAATGTGTCCCCTTGCTGCTCGGTCTTGAAGGGCAAAGGCGGTTCCACTTTGGTTTCGGCAGTCCAGGTCGCGCTGTTGGCGATGGCGCAAGAGAGATCTTGACACTCTCTGCCGGGAGCTGGCCTACGTTCCTGATCCACACCTGCATTTCCTGAGCTTCTTTCAACCCGCTTCCGGTATGTGGGCGCGTCAGATTCTGTCTATAGATGATCCAAGGCAACGACCGAAATTATTTCAGCCCCGCTCCATCCGATCGCCCGTTCCGCCTTCTTGACTCCGGTCAACCTCTAGCTACACCCGCTAGTCCCCCCGCAGTTCCCGCACTTGTAACAATTCCCATTCCGGGTCATGATCGAGCCGCACTCGGAACACAACGGCGCGTCGGACGCCTGTGCGGGGAAGGGAAGACTCTGTTGCGGATCTGGCTCGGTCGGGCGGAGTGCGGGCGTTTCGCCGGCTTCCACTACCGGTGTTTCTTCGGCGGGAAGGAAGCGCAGCGCCAGCCAGCGGAAGATGTAATCGGGAATCGATTTCGCGTAGGGAATCTTCGGATTGCCTGTCCAGCCGCTCGGCTCGAAGCGCACATGCGCGAATTTGTCGACCAGGAATTTGAGCGGCACGCCATATTGCAGGCAGTAGCTGATCGAGGTCGAAAAGCTGTCCATCAACCCGGAGATGGTCGAGCCTTCTTTCGCCATGGTCACGAAAATCTCACCGGGCGTTCCGTCATCGTACATGCCCACCGTGATGTAGCCTTCGTGGCCGCCGATCGAGAACTTGTGCGTGATGGAGGCGCGCTCATCGGGCAGCTTGCGCCGCACCGGGCGGAATACCACTTTCTCCACGACTTTCTCCACGGCAACGGGCGCGGGCGCCGTCACCGCCTTCTTCTCATTCTTGCCCGATCCCGAGCTCAGCGGCTGCACGCGCTTCGAGTTGTCCCGGTAAATCGCCACTGCCTTCAGCCCCAACTTCCAGCTCTCGGTGTAGGCGGTCATGATGTCCTCTACCGTCGATTCCTCGGGCATGTTGATGGTTTTGGAAATCGCGCCGGAGATGAACGGCTGCACTGCCGCCATCATGCGCACGTGGCCCATGTAATGGATGGAGCGCGTGCCGTTCTGCGGCCGGAAACTGCAATCGAACACCGGCAGGTGCTCGGGCTTCAGCCCGGGCGCGCCTTCGATGGTGCCGGTGGAATCGATGTGCGTGACAATCTGCTCCACCTGTTCCGGCGTGTAGCCCAGCTTGATGAGCGCCTGCGGCACGGTGTTGTTGACGATTTTGATTACTCCGCCACCCACCAGCCGTTTGTACTTCACCAGCGCGAGATCCGGCTCGATGCCCGTCGTATCGCAGTCCATCATGAAGCCGATGGTGCCCGTTGGCGCGATCACCGTCACCTGCCCGTTGCGGAATCCATTGACGCGCCCCAGCTCGTACGCCTGGTCCCAGCAGGCTTTCGCGCCGCCATATAAATCAGCCGGGATGTTGTGGCGGTTGATGAAATTCACCGACTCCCGATGCATGCGAATCACGTCCAGGAACGGCTGCTCGTTCGTAGCGTAACCGGCGAACGGGCCGGTGGAGTTGGAGATGCGGGCGCTCGTCAAATACGCCTGGCCGCACATCACCGCGGTGATGGCTCCGGCGTAATCGCGGCCCTGGTCGCTGTCGTAGGGAATGCCGAACGACATCAGCAGCGCGCCCAGGTTGGCGAAGCCCAGCCCTAACGGCCGGTAGCTGTGTGAATTCTGGGCGATCTTCTCAGTCGGATAGCTGGCGTTGTCGACGATGATCTCCTGCGCCATGATCACGGTGTCGCAGGCATGGCGGAACGCTTCGACGTCGAACTGGCCGCCCGCGGTGACGAATTTCATGAGGTTGAGCGACGCCAGGTTGCACGCCGAATCGTCCAGGAACATGTATTCCGAGCAGGGGTTCGACGCATTGATCCGCGCCGTGTTCTTGCACGGATGCCAGCGATTGATGGTGGTGTCGAACTGCATGCCGGGATCGCCGCACTGGTGCGTGGCCTCAGCGATCTGACGCATCAGGTCGCGGGCCTTATAGCGTTGCTTCGGCTGGCCGGAAACCACGGATTTCGTCCACCACTCGCCATCATTCTCCACCGCCTGCATGAAATCGTCGCTGGCGCGCACGGAATTGTTGGCGTTCTGGAAGAAGATGGAGCTGTAGGCGTCGCCGTCAAGCGAGGAATCGTAGCCGGCTTCCACCAGCGTGTGCGCCTTCTTCTCTTCTTTGGCCTTGCACCAGATAAAGCCCTCGATGTCCGGATGGTCGGTGTTGAGGATCACCATTTTCGCCGCCCGCCGCGTTTTGCCGCCGGACTTGATCACGCCGGCAAAAGCGTCAAAGCCCTTCATAAATGAAAGCGGCCCCGATGCGCGCCCGCCGCCCGAAAGAATGGCGTCCTCTTCGCGCAGCGACGACAGGTTTGAGCCCGTTCCGCTCCCCCATTTGAAAAGCATGCCCTCGGTTTTGGCCAGATCCAGAATGGACTCGAGCGAATCTTTCACTGAAACGATGAAGCACGCCGAACACTGCGGCCGCGTCTCGCCGGCGAGCTTGGCCACGGTTTCGGTGGTTTGGTCCCATACCCAGCCATAGCCGCGCGCTTCCTTCACGCCGACGTTGAACCAAACGGGCGAGTTGAAACACGCCTTCTGGTGAAGCATCAAATGCGCCAGCTCGTGGCGGAAATTCTCGGCGTCTTCGGCAGTGAGGAAATAGTTGTCCTTTTTGCCCCAATCCGCGATGGTGTCGACCACCCGGTGCACCAGGTCCCGGACGCTGGTTTCGCGGTCGGGTGTGCCCAGCTTGCCGTGGAAATACTTGCTGGCCACGATGTTGGTGGCGGTCTGCGACCAGTCGGCCGGCACCTCGACATCGCGCTGCTCAAAGATGACGGCTCCCTTATCGTTGCCGATCGAGGCGGTGCGGGTCTCCCATGCAATCTCGTCGTAAGGGGTCTTTTCCGGCTCCAAACGGGCCGTAAAATACCGCTGAAACTGGACGCCCGTCCGCGTCCGCTTCTGTTCTTGAGTCTTCACTGACTCCATTTTGGCACTCAAAGCCGTTGCTGGCTGGCCCATCGTCTTTCGTCCTCCGCGTGGCGCTATAGGTAACGCACCTGAAATGGTGCCCCAATATATAGTGGTTCGTCAAGAACTATATCTATATGGAGGACTATAACTTACGATAGCGCGTTTTTGGATAACAAAACAAGCCACTTCGCCTCCGGCCCGAAATGGATGGCGGCGTCGCGTCGCGCCAAGGAGGAACCAGCCTCTAAAATTTGTAGATTCCTTCCAAATCCGAAACGGCGCCGTTCGGCTCCAGTTGCAACTCATTTGCTGATTTTCGTTGACTTCCATATAGCCCTTCCATAACATGGACCAAAGCAGTCCTAAATCTCTAAGGGCTAATGTTTGTAGCCATAAGGTCGAAGACCGCTAAACTACCCCGGCTGTAAAAATTTAGCCTTGAATGGCAAACTGCTATTCATTTGCAACTAGAAACCAAGGTGCCGGCGTGGGGCTGTGCGGCTGAGGAGACGAAATGAAGGCCAAGAGCAAAGGGAAACGAGGAGCCAGCAAGCCGCAGAGTACCTGGCCCGTCGCCTACCGTTGGGCCGCCATGGGGACGCTAGTGGCGTATTCGGCGGTGGGCACCAAGGTGGTGCGCGCCGCGCAGGTGCAAGGCTCCGTCCCGGCGAGTGTCCCCGTCTATCAGACCCAGGGCGCGCAACCGGTCCGGCGATTCGACATCGCGCCCGGCTCGTTGGATCAGGCCCTGGCGGCCTTCGAGCGCGTGAGTGGATACGCGGTCAGCTTGTCGAGCGAAGGCATTCGCAGTCTCTCCTCGCCGGGCGTTTCGGGCACCTACACGCCCGAGCAGGCCTTACAGCAAATTCTCAGAGACACGGGCCTTGCGTTCCGCTTCACGTCCGCTACCGCCGTCACGATTGAGGTAAGAGCCATCTCCGCCTCGGTGGAAGTGACCACAAGCGTGGAAGCCTTGAGCACCTCCATGCCGAAGTTCGGCCAGCAGGCCCTCGATACGCCGCAAACCATTACCGCTGTCTCGCAAGAGGTGATGCAGCAGCAGGGTACGACCACCCTTCGGGACGCATTGAGAAACGTAGCCGGGATCAGCCTGGCCGCGGGAGAGGGCGGAGCGCAGGGCGACAATCTGACGATCCGCGGATTCACGGCGCGAAACGATCTCTTCATCGACGGCATGCGCGACTTCGGCAGCTACTATCGCGATCCGTTCAATATGCAGGAGGTGGAAGTGCTGCAGGGACCATCTTCCGTCACCTTCGGACGCGGTTCGACAGGAGGCGTGGTCAACCAGGCCAGTAAGGCGCCGGCGCTCGGCCGCTTCCTTTCGGGAGACGTGGATTTCGGCACCGATCGCACGCGGCGCGGCGTGCTGGATTTCGATCAACCGTTGCCGCGACTCGGGACGGGCGCGGCTTTTCGTTTGAACGTCATGGGCGAGGAAGGAAACGTCGCCGGAAGGGATGTGGCTGAGACTCGCCGCGTCGGCATCGCGCCCTCGCTGGCGTTTGGCCTCGGCACGCCGACGCGCTGGACCTTGAGCTATTTCCATCAGAATGCCGATGACAATCCCGACTACGGCGTTCCTTGGCTGTTCAACGGTCCGGCGCCGGTTCCGCGCAACGACTATTACGGATTCAAGAACGGCAATTATCTTCGCACCTACGACGACATCGGGACGGCGAGAGTAGAGCACGACGTCAACAGCCACGTGATGGTGCGCGATCAGGTCCGCTACGCGAACTATGTGCGCGACGCGTTGATCACCGAGGCCCAGATTCCAACCGGCGTGACGCTCGCGACGCCGCTCAGCTCAATCATGATTAGCCGGCATCAGATTGGCGTGAATAGCACGGAGACCTATCTCGATGAACAACTGGACATGACCGCGCACTTGGAGACTGGATTCATCCGCCACGATCTGGTTGCCGGCGTGGAGGCGGGCCGCGAAACGTCGGATCCGACGCGCCCCACATGGACCAACGTCCCGACAACCAGCCTATTGAATCCCAATCCAGACCAGTCGTTTTCAGGTAGCGCGCAAATCTCCTCCATCGTTCACACCACAGCCATCACCGCCGCGGCCTACGTGCTGGACACCATGAAATTCGGCAGGCACTGGGATCTTACCGGCGGCATTCGATGGGACCGCATGGACACGGATTACCGTCAATCCGTCGCTCCGGTGGCCGCGTTTAACCGCGTGGACGAGATGCCGAGCTGGCGCGCGGCTCTGGTCTACAAGCCGGTTTCCATCGGCAGCATTTATTTTGACGCCGGAACTTCGTTCAATCCATCCGCCGAGACGCTGGCGTTAAGCGCCAGCACTGCCAGCTTGCCTCCGGAGAAGAATCGAACCTATGAGTTCGGTACGAAATGGGATTTTCCGAACAGCCGGCTCTCGCTTCGCGCGGCTGCGTTTCAGACGGTGAAGCTCAACGCGCGCGAGCCCGACCCGTTGAATCCTCTCTTGAATGTACTTGCCGGAACGCAACGCGTGAGAGGCCTGCAGACAGAAGTCAGGGCGCGCTTGACCAGCCGCTGGGATCTGCTCGCCAGCTATGCCTACCTGGCCGGCAAGGTGGTGAGTTCGAGCTACTATCCTGCCACGATTGGCGTGACCCTGGCGAATGTGCCTGAAGATACGTTGAATTTCTGGACCACCTGCCGTTTGCCATGGCGATGGGAGACAGGAGCAGGAGGGAATTTCGTCTCCAGCCGGAATGCCAGCTCGACCGCGCCGTTTGATCCGGCCACTGGTCTCGTCAAGTCCATTCCCGGCTACTGGGTCTTCAACGCCATGGCCAAGCGGCGGCTCACCGAACATCTCGACTTGCAAATGAATGTCAACAACGTGGCCAACCGCTACTACTACGATGAGCCGCACCCGGCCCACATCGTACTCGGACCCGGCCGCTCCGCGCTGGTTGGCTTGAAGTTCAAATTCTAATTCGGAGACCTTTAGCCGATGCTATTACCGATTCCAGACGTGCTCACTGCGGATCAGCTTCGGCGAGCGCGACAGTTGTTCGGAGAAGCTGAATGGGTGGACGGGCGCGTAACTGCGGGCCACCAATCGGTGCGCGCCAAGGATAATCTGCAACTGCCGGAAGGATCGCCGGTGGCTCGTGAGGTGGGTGGGATGGTGCTTTCCGCTCTCGAGCAAAACGCGCTATTCATTTCAGCTGCGCTTCCGGCGAGAGTCTTCCCACCGCTGTTCAACCAGTACGAGGGCGGCCAGTCATTCGGCACCCACGTCGACAATGCTATCCGGCAGGTGACCGGCACGCCGCACCGGCTCCGCACGGACCTGTCAGCGACGCTGTTCTTTACCACTCCTGAAGAGTATGACGGCGGGGAACTGGTGATTGAGGACACCTACGGAATGCACCGTGTGAAGCTCCCGGCAGGCCATATGATCCTGTATCCTTCTACCAGCCTCCACCATGTCCGGCCAGTGACGCGAGGCGCACGGATCGCTTCGTTTTTCTGGATTCAAAGCATGGTCCGCGACGACGGTCAGCGCACCCTTCTGTTCGATCTCGATGTGGCCATTCAGAAGCTGACCGAGACGGGCAGTGAACATCCGTCTGTGGTGCAGTTGACGGGCATTTACCACAACCTGCTCCGGAGGTGGGCAGACGTCTAATCTGGTGTGCGGCTAAATTTTCTGCTTCTTCCATTTCCCGCGGCGGAAGCACAACAACGCGACCACAGCCAGCGTCGATTCGGCGACGGTGATGGCGGCGAAGACGCCTTTGGGGCCGAAGCCGGCGAGGCGCGCGAGGCTGTAGGCCATCGGAATCTGCCACATCCAGTAGCAGAACAGATTGATCATGGTGGGCGTGACGGTGTCGCCGGCGCCGTTGAAAGCTTGCACTATCACCATGCCGTAGGCGTAGAAGACGTAGCCGTAGCTGACGAAGCGCAGGCAACTGGTGGCGTTGCGCAAAACCTCAGGGTCGGAGGTGAAGAAGCCCACGATGGGCGCGGCAAAGACGATGAAGATGAGGCCCACGCTGCCCAGGAAAATCATGTTGTAGAAGCCGGTGAGCCACACCGAACGCTCCGCGCGGTCAGGTTTTCCCGCACCCAGGTTTTGGCCCACCAGCGTAGCCGCGGCATTGGCCATGCCCCATGAGGGCAGAATCGTAAAGATGATGATGCGGATGGCGATGGTGTAGCCGGCGAGCGCGGCGCTGCCGAACATGGCGATAATGCGTACCAGGCCCAGCCAGCTCGCGGTCGCCACCAGGAACTGCAACATGCCGCTCCCGCTCACGCGCAGCAGGCGGGTGAGCACTTCGAGGTTGAGCTTGAAATGGTGGCGGTGAAACGCGATGCGGCCTCTGCCGCTTAGCAGCACGTAGAGCTGAAGCAGGCCGCCGAGTCCGCGCCCAGTGGTGGTGGCGACGGCCGCGCCGGTCACGCCGAGGCGTGGGAACGGTCCCCAGCCATTGATCAGGCAGGGATCGAGCACGATGTTGATGGCGTTGGCGATCCAGAGCCCGCGCATAGCCAGCGGCGCATCGCCGGCGCCGCGAAGCGTACCATTGACCAGGAACAGCAGGAAGACGCCGGAGAGCCCGCCGAACACGATAGCGGTGAAAGTGGAACCGCCGCGAACAATCGCCGGGGAAGCGCCCATGAGCCGGAGCATCCTGGGGGCGTTCCATACGCCGATTATGCCGAACAGAACCGCTACGGTGATGCCGATGCCCAGCGCATGCAGGGCGGCCACTGCGGCGCCATCCGGGTTCTTCTCGCCAATGCGGCGCGCCACCATGGCAATAGTCGCCATGCTCAGCCCCATCGCCACGCCGTAGACGATGGTCAGCATGCCTTCCGTCAGCCCGACGGTGGCGACGGCGTCGGCTCCCAACCGCGCGACGAAAAACACGTCGACGATGGCGAACAGCGATTCCATCGACATTTCCAGGACCATGGGCACTGCGAGCAGTAGCACGGCGCGGCCGATGCTGCCTTCCGTAAAATCCTGGCGGCTGCCGAAAATGGCCTCGCGGATATCGCGCAGGATACTGTGAGGCGCGGTCTGGGGTGTGGGGGACATGAGGAATTTGGGTGAGGGTTTCTTATTTTAACCCTGTCACGGACCACAGCCCGACCGCTTCCTGTGGGCGCGGCCCAGCCAAACCCGTCGGTTACCGAGCCGCGACTGAAAGGAGCGGTCGCAACAGGACTCCTAATCGAACTCGACGGACTTCGCTAGCTTCACAGCCGGGTTTTGCCGCAACTGGGCCAGTACGGGCTCGGGCACGCACGAGTCCGTGGACACGACAGCCACGGCTTCGAGAGGTTCGCCGTGAGCCGGTTCGTCCTGCCGCCCAAGGGAGAAATTGGCGATGTTGATCTGGTTGCGGCCCAGCACCGTGCCCACGTGGCCGATCACGCCGGGCACGTCCTGGTTCTTCATGAAGACCATGTGTCCGCCGAGCGCCGCTTCGCAGTAAATTCCGTCGACCAGCAGCAGCCGCGGTTTATCAAGGAGCACCGCGCCTTCCACCACGGTAATGCCTGCATTGGTTTCGACTTCGAGCCGTACCGAATCCGTGTGCCCCGACCGCCGGTCGTGGTGTTCGCCGACGTTCCAGCCGCGCTGCGAGGCGATTTGCATGGCGTTCACGAGGTTGGCGCGCTGGCCGACCGATCGTTTGAGGACGCCCGCGACCCCGGCATTGCGCAGCAGGTGCGTGTTGGAATCGGCGATGCGGCCGAAGTACGTGAGCCGGATGGCGTTGGGATTGCCGGTGGCGATGTGCGCCGCAAAGATTCCCAGGCGCTCGGCGAGCGCGATGTACGGACCGAGGGCGCGGTACTGCTCAGGTGACAGCGCCGGCATATTCACGGCGTTAATGGCCACGCCGTTTTTCAGGTACTCGAC
>Ga0335081_10007989_pt1 | contig 16961 bp, 14 predicted proteins | sample Lox_Sample_35_FD_206713 | JGI IMG/M metagenome (GOLD analysis project Ga0335081, IMG submission 206713) | Soil microbial communities from Loxahatchee National Wildlife Refuge, Florida, United States - Lox_Sample_3.5 | ecosystem: Environmental > Terrestrial > Soil > Wetlands | place: USA... | reverse complement strand
AGCCTCGGTTCGGAGAGCCACGCGCTCTCCTGCCACATCTCGATTCCGGATATTCCGCTCTCGGAGAGCGAGCAGATTCTGCGCGAGGTGAAGGAAAGGCTGCGCGCCGGCTTCAGGATCGAGCACACCACCATACAGTTTGAGCACGTGGTCTGCGAAGTGGCGCACGGCTGCGTGGTTGCGGTCGAAGAAGGCCACTCGCACCAGCACACGCACGAGCAGAGATAAATCGCATTGTCATCCCGAGCGAGGTCCGGCCATATTACGCATCAAGCCCGCCTCTGGCTTGATGCGCTGGCCGGACCGAGTCGAGGGACCTGCTTTTCAATCTTTTTCCTGTCCTTGGCTCTGCTGTTCTGCACCGGCTGCAAGAAGAAAGAACCTGTGCCGTCTGCAGCGCACGACCAGAGCGCTATCATCGCCACCCAGACCGCGCCCGACTCGGCCTTCACCATGTCGCTATGGATGAGCCCCGCGCAGCCCCGCTTCGCCCGCAAGACAAACTTCCACGTCACCCTCAAGCCGGCGTCTGGCGCTCCCGCGGATGGCGCTCAGGTCGGAGTCTCTTTGGTCATGCCCTTGATGGACATGGGCAAGAACCAGTTCCCGCTCAAGCAAGTCGGCGCCGGCGAATACCAGGGCGTGGGCGAGTTCAGCATGGCTGGCGAGTGGGAAGTCATCGTAACCGCTAGCGCACAGGGCAGCAGCGCGGGGAAGACTACGTTCAATGTCAACGTCGTAGAGTAGCTGTCGTCCAGTCCCTTCCGGGCATCAAATGCATTGCACATCTGCCGCAAGACGGTCTAAAGTTAGAAGCAATGAGCCGTGCAGCAATCCAAACGCCCTTTCCGACGCCGGAAGATACGGCCCAAATCCTGGGTGTACCCCTTGCGGAAGCCAAGCGCCTCAGGCGACTTTTGACGCCGGAAGCCAGGCTCAAGCGCCGCAAAACGCGCCCCGCTTCCGCGCGAAAGTATGCCGCCAAAAAGAAGAAGGCGTGAGCGCCTTTCCGTTTTCCTCAACATTCCGTACGACAAGGATTTCGAGAATCTCTATTTGGCGTACATCGCGGGTGTCAGCGCATTCGGTCTCGTCCCACGTGCCACTCTTGAGATCCCAACCAGTCAGCGCAGGCTGGACCGGATTCGTAGCCTGATCGAGACTTGTACCTATTCCATCCACGATCTTTCGCGGGTCCAACTGGACAGGAAGGCTCCGCGCACGCCCCGCTTCAACATGCCCTTTGAACTGGGACTTGCTGTGGCGCAGAATCAACGCCGTGGAAGTGACCGGTGGTACGTTTGCGAAACCATGCGACACAGGGTCAGCAAATCGCTGAGCGACCTCGATGGCACGGACGTTCGCATACACGGCGGGACGGTGAAGGGGCTGTTTGCAGCTCTGGGAGACATTTTCGTCCGCAAACAGCATCAGCCCTCGGTGCAGGAGATGTTTGGCATCTATCGGAGATTGAGGCGCAATTTGCCGCGCATCATGAGGGAGGCGGGAACTCGCGATGCCTATGGGGCGCGCGTTTTCCGCAACCTGGTACTGGCGGCGAGCCTCACCCGTTCCGGTTGACCCCCTGCCGCTCGTAAATCTCCTTCACCGTCTCCAGCGTGTTGATCTCTTCCGGCGACTTGTCGTCGCGCAGGCGCAGAATGCGCGGGAAGCGCAGTGCAAAGCCGCTCGCGTGGCGGTCGGAGCGCATCACCGCGTTGAAGGCAACTTCGATCACGATCCTGGGCTCGACCAGCCGCGCGAAGCCCTGGTCGGCGAGCGTGTGCCCGAGGAACCACTGCGTCATCCTGGCGATTTCGGCGTCGGTCAGGCCCGAGTACGCTTTGCCGACGTTTAGCAGCTGGTCTCCATCGCGCACCGCAAAGGTGTAGTCGCTCAGGACGCCGGCGCGCTTGCCGTGTCCCCACTCGACCGCCGTCACCACCACGTCGAGCGTGGCCAGCTCGCGCTTCAGCTTGAGCCATGCACGCCCGCGCCGGCCCGGGGTGTAGGGCGATTCCGGGTCTTTGATCATCAGGCCCTCGTTGCCTCGCTCGCGCGCTTTCTCGAACATTCCGGCGAGCTGTTGCGCCGAATCAGCAGCCGCCACCGGCGCGCGGATCACCGATGCCAGCGGGCTGGTGTCGGCGTCGGCTTCGACCGCCGGTTCAAAGGTGAGACGGCTCTGAACATCGGTAGCCGGGACCGTGACCGGCTCTCGCGGTGCGGCGAAGATGCGATCAAGCAGCGCGCCGCGCTCGCGCAGCGGACGGTCGATCACCAATTCCTCACCCGCATAGAGAACATCGAATACAACGTAAGCTACCGGCACCTCGCGCTGCAGCGCCGCGCTCACTTTTTTGCGTCCCAGCCGTTTCTGCAGCTCGGAGAACGGAAGCGCGCGGTGTTCGGCCGAGTCCCAGGCCACGATTTCGCCATCGAGCACCAGCTTCTCGGCGAAGGCGGCGAGCGGCGCCACCAGCTCAGGGAAAGATTCCGTCACCTCGTCCAGGGTTCGCGAGAACAGCCGCGCGTCACCCTCGCCGACGTGCGCCTGCGCCCGGATGCCGTCGTACTTGTCTTCAATGGCCGCGTGGTCGAAGCACGCGAACGCTTCCCCGGCATTCTGCACCGGGCTGGCCAGCATAAAGCCGATGGGATGAAACAGGCGCAGGCGTGCCTCCGCGAGACGGCCGGCCACCGCCAGCCGCAGCGTTTCGCCGATATCGCCCAGCAGCATGTTGGCGCGCTGCACCTCGGCCGGCGCGCTGCCGAAAGCTTTAGCGATGGCTTCTTCCACCAGGCTTTCCTTCAGCCCGATGCGCAGCTCGCCGGTGATGATCTTGACGATGTACTTGGCCTCGATCGCCGTCGCCTGCTGAAGCAGGCTCTTAACCAGCGCCGACTTCGCCGCCGGGCCGGAGGCGCGCGCGATGGCGCGGAAGGCGTCGGCGATTTGAAGAACCGACAGGTTGCTCTCGGCCGGCGCGTCCGATCGCAGTACTTCGTAGGCGGCCGCGCCGAGATCGCCATGGCGGCGGTAGGCAGCCGTCATCTGCGATTCGCTCTTGCGCGCCAGCGCTCCGACCACCCGCCACAGCTGCGCTCCGCCTACCTGCAGCGTGACCTCTTCCCAGGCCGGAAAAGCGCGCCCGGAGAGGAAGACGGCCGAGGTCGCGGCCTCGTCCACCGTGCGCGAGCGGAAGTACTCGGCCAGCAGGCGGACTTTCTCTGTCTTCTTTGTCGTCGCTCCGATCGCTTCCGCGACTGCAGCCAGAGTCCGCATGGGCACCTCTTGTATACGCCATGTAGACGAGACTCAGCGGCTCAACTTCTCCGCCGCAGATCAACGCGGATGAGCGCGGATCAGAATGACTGTCGAAAACATCCGCGCCAATCCGCGTGCATCCGCGGCGAAATGAGTTCGTCCGTGTGTTACCTTACCCGCTGTGATCGTCGGCACCGGCATCGATCTCGTCGAAGTTCCACGCATCGCCGCTGCGGTAGAACGCTTCGGCGATCGCTTCCTGAATCGCGTCTTCACCGCCGGCGAAATCCGCTATTGCCGCTCCAAGCGGAACGCCATGGAGCGCTTTGCCGCACGCTTCGCCGCCAAGGAAGCCGGCTTCAAGGCCATCGGCACGGGCTGGCGCAACGGCGTCACCTGGAGAGATGTGGAAGTGGGCCGCGAGCCGGGCGGGCGTCCGACCGTCTGCTTCACCGGCAGGGCCGCGGAGTTTGCCGCCAGGCTGGGCGTGCGACGCGCGTCGCTTTCGCTTTCGCACACGTCCGAGCTGGCAATAGCGCAGGTGATCCTCGAGGACTGATCTCGCCCGATGAGCCAAGCCGCCGTTCTTTCCCAGAGCGCGAACATCATCGAAACCGACCGCCGCGTGTTGATCTCCGGCATCGGCTTGGCCAGCTTCGCCAGCCTGCTGCTGGAGCTGGCGTTGACGCGGCTGTTCTCCGTCGTGCTCTTCTATCACTTCGCCTTTTTTGCCATTTCAATCGCATTGCTCGGATTGGGCGCCGGCGGCGTTTTCGCCTATCTGCGCCGCGGGTGGCTGGACCGCTGGACACTGCGCCGGCTGGGCGCGGTGCTGTGCGCAATCAATGCCGTGGTGATTGTGCTGGCGCTCGAAGTCGTGCTGCACGTGCCGGTCTCGCTGAACCTGGCGTGGGCAAATTTCGGACGGCTGAGCCTGATGTACGTCGCGGCGGCGGTTCCGTTTTTTCTTACCGGCGTGCTTTTTTCGTCCGTGTTCGCGCGCGAGACGCAGCGGATCGCCGAGCTCTACGGTGCGGACCTGGTGGGCGGAGCGATCTCCTGCCTGGCGGTGGTGCCGTTGCTCAACTGGCTGGGCGGACCGAACGCCGTCGTCGTGGCGGCGCTGGCCATGGCGGGCGCGGCAATCATCTGGGCAGAGTCAGGCAGTCTGCGGCGCTGGGCGGTAGTTTTGTCGCTGGTGATGGGTGCCTTGCCGGCCGCCAATCACTCCGGGCGCCTGATCGACATCGTCTACGCCAAAGGGCTGCGCCGCGACCAGCCTTGGATGCTCTTCGCCCGCTGGAACGCTCTTTCGCGCGTGGAAGTGGACCAGGCTGGTACGGGCAAGCAGATCGTGATCGACGCCGACGCTTCCACTGCCATCATGAATGTCGATCCGCAGCATTGGGGCGAGAGGCAGCCTTCCGGCTACAACTGGAAGGATGATCTCATGTCGGCCGCGCCGGCTATCGCCAACGTGCTGCGTCCGCGCGGAGCATTCGCCATCATCGGACCCGGCGGCGGCGTGGACGTGCTGCGGGCGGTCGCCAACGGCAGCCCCGGCGTTACCGCCATCGAAATCAACCCGCTGATTGCCAGCACCATCATGCGCGGCCGCTACGCCGACTACGCTTATCATTTATATGACCGTCCGCAGGTGCACCTGCACGTCGGCGATGGGCGCTCCTGGATCCGCGCCAGCCGTGACCAATACGACGTGCTCCAGATGACGCTGGTCGATACCTGGGCCTCCACCGCCGCTGGCGCCTTCGCGCTCAGCGAGAATAATCTCTATACCGTCGAAGCCTTCCGCGAGTACTTCGACCACCTCAAGCCCGAAGGCTTCATCGCCATCACGCGCTGGGAATTCCGCCAGCCGCGTGAAGCTCTGCGCGTGGTATCGCAGGCCATCGGCGCGCTCCAGGCCATGGGCATCGAGGACGTGAGCCGGCATTTCATCGTTGTCGCCGATGGCCCGCTCGATGAAGACGGGCGTCCCGTCACCGTGCTCGCCAAAAAGACGCCGTTCACCTGGAACGAAGAACGCGAGGTGCTGCGACATCTCAATGAAAACGCCGACTTGTATCCGCTCTACACGCCCGCGCTCTTTGCCAGTCTCACGGCGGACGAGCCGCCGCTGGCACTTAAGGAAGATGAGTTTTGGATCAATGATCTGCTCCGGGAGCGCCGGGCCGCGGGCGAAGCGGTTGCGCCCTTCCAGCGGCTGATTCTGCTGCATGGAGGGCTCTCAACACGGGACACGCGCTTCAGCCCGCGCCGCGAGTTCATCCGCAACTATCCCTTCAACATCGCGCCGGTCGGCGACAACGCACCTTTCTTCTTCTTTACCTTCAAGACGGGCGACGCCGTCCGCAACGTTCTCCAAGACAGCGGCCGCGGCATGGACTGGAAAAACAATCTCGGCGTGGTGGTGCTGGGAATTGTTCTGGTGATCTCGCTGGTAGCCGTGCTGGCGTTTCTGATCGGGCCGCTGCTGTTGCAGGGGGAAGCGCGCGGCCAGCACCTGCTCCCTCTTCTCTATTTCGTGGCCCTCGGCCTGGGTTACATCCTGGTGGAGATCGCGCTCATCCAGCGCTTCGTGCTGTTTCTCGGACATCCCACCTATGCGCTCACCGTGGTGGTTTTCCTGATGCTGCTCTCGAGCGGCGCGGGCAGCGCATGCTCGCGAGGTCTGCTGGCCCCAACCACGCGGGTTCGGGCAGCGCTGGTGATCATCGCGGCGCTGGTGCTGGCATATATTCTGGCGCTGCCGAGCGTTCTGGGAGGGCTGGTGGGGCTGCCATTTCCGGGCAAACTGCTGATCACCGGACTGCTGCTGGCGCCGTTGGGCTTCGTAATGGGCATGCCCTTTCCCACTGGCTTGCGCCAGATTGCCGGGGAGACGGCGCCGTCAGCCTCCCGCGAGGGGCCCCCCAGCAGCGCCATCGAGTGGGCCTGGGCGATGAATGCCGCTTCGAGCGTTCTCGGGTCGGTGGCGGCGGTGATCGTGGCTATCCAGTTTGGGCTGAACGCGGCGCTGGCTGGAGGCGCGGCGGCTTATCTGGCGGCCATTCTGCTGACGTTCGGCTGGCGGCGCCGTCTCGGCTGACCCGCTCGCACTCATCTGTTATTATTCGGCGCTGTTGCGTCGCCGCAGAGCGGCCGCGAGGGAAAGGTGCCAACACAGAAACAGGTTCGGTGGTCCCAATTGCGCGTGGGCCTGACCGTGCTCTTCGCCACTCTGGTGATCGCGGTACTCATCTTCCTCATGACCGGCACTCGCGGCCTGTTTACTCCCTCGCTGGTGCTGAAGGCATATTTCGAGAATGCCGCCGGCCTGCGCGTGGGCGCTCCGGTGCGCCTGGAGGGGGTGGACATCGGAAACGTCTCCGCTATCGCGGTGGCGCCCGCGCATCCCCTCAGCCCGGTGGAAGTGGCCATGAAGGTGTCCAGTAAATACCCACTCCATAAGGATTCGATTGCCACCCTCTCAACCGCCGGCGTGCTCGGCGAGACCTTTGTGGACGTTAGCAACAAGACCGCCAAGGGACCGGAGGCCCAGACTGGCGACGTGCTCAAAACTGAAGGCCAGCCGGCAATTCAGGACGTGGTTCGCGCCAGCAACAGCACCCTGCAGAACGTGGACATCCTGGTGCGGCGCGTGGACCGCATCGTCTCCGCCATTGAGCGCGGCGAGGGCTCGATCGGCAAGGTGATCTACGATCCCGAGCTCTACAACCGGCTTAATACCACGGTCAGCCAGGTGCAGAGCCTGGTGGGGCAGATCAGCGAAGGCAAAGGGTCGGTCGGCAAGCTCATTGCCAGCGATGAGCTGTATAACAAGCTGGATGATTCCATCAACAAGATCAACAAGCTGGTGGACCAGATCGACCAGGGCTCGGGCACCGTGGGCAAGCTGCTCAAAGATCCCAGCCTGTATAACAACGCCAACGACGCCATCGCCAAAGCCAACAAGCTGATGACCGACGTCAGCGCCGGCAAGGGCGCGCTGGGCAAGTTTGCCGCCGATCCGGAGTTCGCCAAGAAGCTCGACGACATCATTGCCAACCTGAAAACCATCTCCGACCGCCTGGCCGCCGGTGAAGGCAGCGCCGGTATGCTGTTGAAGGACCCCTCGCTTTATACCAACGCCGACCAGATGCTGGTGGAGACCCGAAACCTGGTCAAGGCGGTGCGTGAGAATCCCAAGAAGTACCTTACGATTCACTTTAAGGTGTTCTAGGAGCAGTCTTTGGCGCTTGGCTCTGGCCTTTAACTGCCGGGGAGTGGCTCGCCTCTTGCGATTCGCACCGTCCAATTCAAAGGCCGGAAGCCAAATGCCTGAATCCGGTTTCCCACGAGGACCAATGAAAATCTTCACACCATGTTGGGTGGTTCTGTTGTTGGCTGCCCTTGTTCCGGGGCAGACCGGCAAGACTACGTCCGCGCCGCCGGTGATTCCTGCCTTCGACATCAACGCCATCGATTCCGCAGCCGACCCCTGCGCAGACTTTTTCCAGTACGCTTGCGGTACCTGGAACAAGAACAATCCTTTGCCCGGCGATCACGCGCGCTGGGGAAGATTCGACGAACTGCAGGAGCACAACGAAGTCGTGCTGCGCTCCATTCTGGAGCAGGTGGCGACAGGCGGCGCAAAGCGCTCCGCCCTCGCGCAAAAGGTCGGCGACTACTACTCGGCCTGCATGGACGAGAAGGCGGCCGAGGCCCGCGGTTCATCGGCGCTTGCGCCCATGCTGAAGCGCATCGGCGCCGTCAAAGACCGCAAAGGCTTGATGGCGGAAGTATCGAGTCTTCACTCTACGGGGATCGGCGCGCTGTTCGCGTTCTCGGCCATCCAGGATTTTCACGACTCTAACATGGTGATCGCCAATGTGGATCAGGGCGGCCTCAGCATGCCCGACCGCGACTACTACCTGAAGGACGATCCCAAGTCGGCGGAGATCCGCGCCCAGTTCGTGGCCCACGTGCAGAAAATGCTGGAGCTGGCTGGCGAGCAGCCGGCCGAGGCGGCAGACGACGCCAAAGCCGTTATGAAGCTCGAGACCGATCTGGCCAGGGCATCCATGGAGCGCACCGCGCGCCGCGATCCCCACAACCGCGATCACAAAATGAGCACGCCGGAGCTGGCGGCGCTGGCCCCGGCGCTCGACTTTCCAACCTATCTTCCGGGCACGCGCGCCGACCTCCGCGGCAGCCTTAATGTGGGGAATCCCGAGTTCTTCAAGCAGCTAAACCGCCTGCTGGCGGAGACTCCTCTGCCCCAGTGGAAGGCCTATTTGCGCTGGCGGGTAGTGCGCGCTTCGGCGCCGTTGCTGTCCAAGGCATTCCTGGACGAGGACTACAACTTCAATGAGCAGATTCTGCGCGGGCAGAAGGAGCCGCGTCCGCGCTGGAAGCGGTGCGTCGCCTTTACCGACGCCGACCTGGGTGAGGCGCTGGGCGAGATTTATGTTGAGCAGAACTTCAGCGCCGAGGGCAAACAGCGCACCCTGGCTATGCTGGAGGCGATCGAGAAGGCGCTCAAGCAGGACCTCCAGACCCTGCCCTGGATGACCGAGGCTACCCGCCAGCAGGCGCTCATCAAGCTGGCGGCCATCGGCAACAAGATCGGCTATCCCGACAAGTGGCGCGATTATTCCAGGCTCACCATCACGCCCAGCGACGCTCTGGCCAACTCCCTTCACGCCAACGAATTCGAGTTCCGCCGGCAGATGGCCAGGATAGGCAAGCCTGTGGATCGCGGGGAATGGATCATGACTCCGCCCACCGTCAACGCCTACTACTATCCGCCGCGCAACGAGATTGTTTTTCCCGCCGGCATCCTGCGGCCTCCGTTCTATGCCAATACCGCCGATGATGCGGTGAACTTCGGCGGCATCGGCACCGTCATCGGCCACGAGCTGACCCATGGCTTCGACGACCAGGGGCGCAAGTACGATGCCCACGGCGAGCTGCGGGATTGGTGGACTGCCGAAGATGCCAGAGGATTCGAGGAGCGCGCCTCCTGCATCGCCGACGAGTATTCTGGTTTTACCGCGGTGGACAACGTAAAGGTGAATGGCCGTCTTACGCTGGGCGAAAATACCGCCGACAACGGCGGAATCCGCATCTCATACATGGCGCTTATGGAGCGGATTGCCGGCAAAGAAATGCCGTTGATCGACGGTTATACGCCCCCGCAGCGCTTCTTCCTTTCCTTCGCCCAGCTATGGTGCCAGAACCGGTCCGACGAGGAAGCGCGGCGTCGCGTGCTCGTCGATCCGCACTCGCCCGGACGCTGGCGCGTGAACGGCGTAGTGCAGAACAACTCCGACTTCCAGAAGGCTTTCGGCTGCAAAGCCGGCCAGCCCATGGTGAGCGAGAAGGCCTGCCGTGTTTGGTGAGAAGGCAACTTGGATCCGCCAGTCCGAAAGTCCACACAAACGCCCGCGGGCCGCAGGGCCGAACAAAAATTAGCCCAGGGCGGCTTTTGCCGACGTCCGCGCACGCTCCATGGAGACTAACCCGTTAGTGCATAATGACATGCCGCCGCTTCCCTTCTGCTCCTTTCCCTTCGGGCATATCGGCCGTTTTGCTGCAGCGGTTATAATCAACTATGGCGAGTTCCCGCCGGTGGATGTCGGAATCGAGTTCGCAGGGCGATGCGCAGCCTGCGTGTAGTACCCCCAACTCGATGGTTCCTCAAAACGGGCTGGCATGGCGACGCTGAAGCAGCAATTCGCGACCAATGTCCTCACGGTCACCAGGTTTCGTGACCTGCTGAAGACGGTCCGCGCCAACCGTCCCAACGACGATCTCGACATCATCCGCCGCGCCTACGACCTCTCGCAGAAGTATCACGCCGGGCAGAACCGGGCCTCGGGCGAGATTTACCTGAGCCATCCTCTCGAAGTGGCGCTGGTGCTGGCCGACATGAAGCTGGACTCCACCTCGATCGCCGCCGGCCTGCTGCACGACCTGGTCGAGGACACTGCGGTCACGGTGGTCGACATTCGCAAGGAGTTCGGCGAGCAGGTGGCGCGCATCGTCGAGGGCGTCACCAAGATTTCGAAGATCGATTTTGCCACCCGCGAAGAGCGCCAGGCGGAAAACGTCCGCAAGATGGTGCTGGCCATGGTGGATGACATCCGCGTGGTGCTCATCAAGCTGGCCGACCGGCTGCACAACATGCGCACGCTGAAGGCGCTGCCGCCCGAGCGCCAGGAGCGCATCGCGCGCGAGACGCTCGAGATCTACGCTCCCATCGCCCACCGGCTGGGCATGGGGAAGGTCCGCGGCGAACTCGAAGACCTGGCCTTCCAGTACGTGGACCCCATCGCCTTCAAGCAGGTGCACGACGCCGTGGAGTCGCGGCGCAAGAAGGGTGAGCAGCAGCTCGAGCAGTTCGAAGGCGTGCTGCGCGAGAAGCTGGCGGAGAACGCCATCGAGGCCCGCGTGGAGAGCCGCATCAAGCGCCTGTTCAGCGTGTGGCAGAAGCTGCAGCGGCAGGGCATCGCCGTGGACCAGGTCTACGATCTGCTGGCCATCCGTATCATCACCAAGTCGGTGAAGGACTGTTACGCCGCGCTGGGCGCCATCCACAATTTCTGGCGGCCGGTGCCGGGGCGCATCAAGGACTTCATCGCCATGCCGCGGCCCAATCTCTACCAGTCGCTGCACACCACCGTGATCGCCGAAAATGGCACGCCCTTCGAAGTGCAGATTCGCACCGAAGAGATGCACAAGATGGCCGAGGAAGGCATAGCCGCGCACTGGAAGTACAAGGACGGTTCGCCGGTCACGGCCAAGGACGAAGAGCGGCTGGCCTGGCTGCGGCAGGTGGTGGAGTGGCAGCGCGAGGTCAGCGATCCCAACGAATTTCTCTCCGGGCTGAAGATCGATCTCTATCCCGAGGAGGTCTACACCTTCACGCCCAAGGGCAAAGTCGTGATTCTGCCGCGCGATGCCACGCCGGTGGACTTCGCCTATACTATCCACACCGAAGTCGGGCATACCTGCACCGGCGCGCGGGTGAACGGACGCATCGTGCCGCTGCGCTACAAGCTGCACAATGGCGAGATTGTGGAGATTCTTACCCAGCCCGGGCACAAGCCCAGCCGCGACTGGCTGACCTTCGTCAAGGCGCCGCGCGCGCGGCAGAAGATTCGCCACTGGCTGAATATCCACCAGCGCGAGCGCGCGCTGGAAATCGGCCACAAGCTGATCGAGAAGGAAGCGCGCAAGTACCGCGTCTCGCTGAAGGATATTCCCGACAACGCCTATCAGCGCGTGGCCCAGGAATATGGCGTCACCAAGGCCGATGACCTGATTGCCGGCATCGGCTTCGGCAAGTTCTCGGCGCGGCAGGTGCTGGGCAAGCTGGCTCCCGCCGGCACCTCGTCTCCGCAGGAAGAAGAAAAAGCCGGCTTCGGCAGCGTGGTGCGGCGCGTGTTCGGTGGCGACAACGGCACGCTCCAGGTGAAGGGCCAGGACGACATGCTCATCTACCGCGCCCGCTGCTGCAATCCTATCCGCGGCGAGGAGATCGTCGGCTACGTTACCCGCGGCAAGGGCGTCGCCGTGCACGCGAGAAATTGCCCCAACGTCGTCAACCTGCTCTACGACGTCGAGCGGCAGATTCCGGTGGAGTGGGGCAAGCAGGCCAAAGACGGCGTGGCCACCGGTTATCCGGTGAAGCTGACTGTTTTCTGCGACGACCGCGCCGGCATACTCAAGAACATCACCACCGTCATCAGCGACGACAACACCAACATCCGCAACATCGAAGCCCGCACCGGCGACGGCCACGCCACCATCGACGTGGTCATCGACATCGCCGACATGAAGCACCTGCAACGCATCGTCGGCGGCATCCGCAAGCTGGCCGGCATCCGCGACGTGCAGCGGGTGCAGAAGCTGTAGCTTCGCTTCGCCGCGGCTCTCGGCCTGGCGGTTTTTCAATTCCCATCCGCGTTCATCCGCGTTAATCTGCGGCGGTGAATTGCAGGAGGAAGAAATGCGTGAAGTGATCGCGACCAAAGATGCGCCGCAAGCCATCGGCCCTTATTCGCAGGCGGTTAAAGCCGCAGGATTGGTGTTCTGCTCGGGACAGATCGCGCTCGATCCGGCGACCGGCACCATCGCCGGCAGCGATGTCGCGCAGCAGACCGAGCGCGTGCTCAAGAACCTTGCCGCCGTGCTGGCCGCGGCCGGAAGTGGTCTCGATCGCGTGGTGAAGACCACGGTGTTCCTGAAGAATATGGGCGATTTCTCGGCGATGAATGAGGTCTACGGCCTGCACTTCAAGAGCACGCCGCCGGCCCGCTCCACCGTCGAAGCCGCTCGCCTGCCCAGAGATGTGCTGGTGGAGATCGACGTGATCGCGCTGGCGTGAAAAGCAGCCACGGATTCACACGGATGAACACGGATTCAAGCCCAAAGGAAAGCCCTCAGAATGGGGGCTTTTCCTTGATCCGTGGTAATCAGTGCAAATCCGTGGCTAAGCTTTCTGGACTTTTCCGCTGCGGATGCAGGAGGTGCACACGCGCAGCTTGCGCGTCGTCCCGTTGACGCGGGCGTGCACCGGGCGCAGATTGATGTTCCAGCGCCGCTTGGTCACGTTGTGGGCGTGACTGATGTTGTTGCCCGATTGCGGCCCCTTGCCGCACACATCACAAACTCTTGCCATCACCGCTCCAGTCAATTCCAGGGTATCAGTGCAATCATTGATTTTACAGGACTCGCCGCGCGCCCGGCAAACGGCAGCCGTGTGCGATACTGAAAGCATGCCTCCCAGCGTGGAACCCAAGTCCGTGGATGTGAACGTCACTACGGGCACGGGTGTCGAGATCGAATGGCGGGATGGCCATCGTTCCAGCTACTCGTTCCAGTACCTGCGCGATGCCTGTCCCTGCGCCCTGTGCAACCAGGAGCGCGACCAGAGCGGACGCAAGCCGGGCGAGGGCGTAGGACAGGCGGGCGCGCTGCCCATGTTCAAGCCGGCATTGCGTCCGACGCAGACGGAAGCCGTGGGGCGATACGCCATCCGCTTCACCTGGAATGACGGACATCAGCACGGCATCTATGGCTGGGATTACCTGCGGGAGATTTGCCCGTGCGCGGAATGCAAGACGGCGCGCGCCTCAGCCGAAATGGCAAAATGAAAACCGACGAGGACGCGAAGGACGCCGAGAAACCATAGCTAAGAGCCAAAAGCCAAAAGCCAAGAGCGACACTGAAGTGCAAAATCTTCTCCAACAATTAAACCCCCAGCAGCGCCTCGCGGTCGAAACCACCGATGGGCCGCTGCTGATCCTTGCCGGCGCGGGCAGCGGCAAGACGCGCGTCATCACCTATCGCATCGCCCACCTGATCGAGGACCGGGGCGTATCGCCGGATGCCATCCTCGCAGTTACCTTCACCAACAAAGCCGCGGCCGAGATGGCCGAGCGCGTCGAAAAACTCGCCGGCGGATCGCTCCTGCGGCAGCCGCTGATCTCAACCTTCCACTCGTTCTGCGTGCGCGTGTTGCGGCGCGACATCGACGCGCTGAAGGACGGCTATCGGAAAGACTTTGTCATCTACGACGAGTCCGATCAGCAGTTGCTGGTCAAAGCGGCGATGAAGCGCCTCGGACTCGACGACAAGCAGATGAAGCCCAGCGCCGTGCTGGCGCGGATTTCGTGGGCCAAGAACCACATGCGCGATCCCATCGAGGTCTACCAAAGCTCGGCCGATCCCAAGACCGAGCGCGTCGCCCACATCTATGAAATCTATCGCCAGGAGCTGCGCAAGGCCAACGCACTCGACTTCGATGACTTGCTGCTCATGGCGGTGCGCCTGCTGCGCGAGGCCACGGACGTGCGCGAGCGCTATCAGCGCCGCTTCGAGTACATCCTTGTCGATGAATATCAGGATACCAATCGCCCGCAGTATGAGCTCATGCGCCTGCTGGCGGGCACGCGCCACAATCTGTGCGTGGTTGGCGACGAGGACCAGTCGATCTACTCGTGGCGCGGCGCCGACATCCGCAACATCCTGGAGTTCGAACAGGATTTTCCCGAGGCCAAAATCGTGCGCCTCGAGCAGAACTATCGCTCCACGCAGAACATCCTGCAGGCCGCCTCGGCGGTGGTGGCGAACAACGTGCGCCGCAAGGGCAAGACGCTGTGGACCTCGCGGCAGGGCGGACCGAAGCTCGGCTACTACGAAGCGCCGGACGGCGAAAACGAAGCCCTCTTCACCGCCGACATGCTGAACAAATATGTGCAAGCAGCGATCGGCGAAGGCCGCGACGCGCGCGCGGCCGTGCTCTACCGCACCAACTCGCAGTCGCGGCTGTTTGAAGAAGCGTTGCGCCGCTACGGGCTGAAGTATCACGTGGTCGGCGGCTTCTCGTTCTACGAGCGGGCGGAGATCAAGGACATGATCTCCTACCTCAAGCTGCTGCATAACCCGGACGATTCCATCGCGCTGCTGCGCGCCATCAACACGCCCGCGCGCGGCATCGGCAAGACCACGGTCGAAACCATCGAGCGGCTGGCGCTCGAAACCGGATTGTCGGTGTGGTCGGCGCTGGGCGAAGCCGTCAAGCGGCAGCTTCTGCCGGGGCGCGCGCTCGCCGCGGTGCGCGGCTTCCGCGAGCTGATCGAGGACGCCAGGGCCATGCTGGCGGGAACGTTTGTGGAGAGGCTGTCGTCGGTCGTCGGCCTTCGGTCGTCGGTCATCGAGAGTGAGGACGACGAGGCGGAGAACGCAGAAGATTTCTTCGGCAAGTTGGCATTTGAAGCCACCGATATTGAGACTAGCCAACCTGCTCTGGCCAACGACCGACGACCGAAGGCCGACGACCAGGGCCCCTTCCGCTCTCCCGGCGGCCCGGCGACCATCCCCGAAGTGCTGAAGTTTTTCTTCGATCGCACCGGCTACATTCGCCAACTGGAAGAAGAAGGCACGCCCGAAGCGGTCGCCCGCATCGAGAACCTGCACGAACTGGTGAATGCTGCGATGGATGCGCGCGATCGCGGCGAGACGCTGGGCGAGTTTCTCGATCACGCTGCGCTGGTTAGCGAGGCCGATGATTACGATGCCCGCGCCCAGATCACGCTGATGACCCTGCACGCCGCCAAGGGCCTCGAGTTCCCCATGGTTTTTCTGGTGGGCCTTGAAGAAGGGCTGTTCCCGCACTCGCGCACGCTGCTCGAGCCCGATGATCTCGAAGAAGAGCGCCGCCTCTGCTACGTGGGCATGACGCGGGCGATGGACCAGTTAGTGATCAGCCGCGCGCGCTACCGCCGCCGCTACGGAACGGACATGCCCGAGGCCAGCGTGCCCTCACGATTTCTGGAGGAGGTTCCGCGCGAACTGCTCGAAGATCTCGGCTCGCCGCGTCCCAGCCGCTATGAAGAGCGGCGGGACCACGATTACGCGCACGACGTTCACGAGTACGATTACGACCAGCGTCCGCGGCGCGCGGCGCCCGGTGATGGCCGGCGCAGCTCCTATGCCGGGCGAACTTACAATTCGATTGACAACATTGCCGAGTTTTTTGCCTCGCGAGGCAAAAAATTCTCGCGTCCGAAAGTCGAGCTGCCGGAACCCTCCGGCAAGCGCGGCTTCCGTCCGGGACAGAAGGTCCGCCATCCCAAGTACGGCGAAGGCATTGTTTTCCGGCGCGAAGGTGAAGGCGAGGACGCCAAGATTACGGTAAAATTTCCTCGTTTCGGCGAAAAGAAGCTGGTGGAGAAGTTTGCCCAGCTGGAGCGGGCGTGAGGAGGAGCGCATGAAGCGGAGCGCGGCGATAGCGTTCGCGGTTCTGTTTGCGGCGGTGATCACTTGCCTGGGGCAGTATCCCTCAGTCGCCGCCGTGCAGCGGATTTATGTCGACAAGCTGGGCAACAACGACGATGCCGAGCACTTCCGTTCGGTGTGCGCGCGCGAGCTGGAGCGCGTGGGCTTTGCCGTTGCGGGCGGTCCCGAGGACGCCGACGCTATCCTCAAGGGCTCATTCACCTTCGCTAACTGGAGCGAGAAATCCGGCGGGCAGCTCAACTTCCGCCTGATGAGCCGCGACGATAAGGAAATTTGGGCCGGCAGCGTCGCCGACAAGATCAAGCCCGGGCGTGATTCCATCCTGTGGGTAGCGCAGGAGTTCGCCAAGCAGCTTCGCAAGAAGAAAGACCAGGAAGCAAAGGCCGAAAGGCATTGAGAGAGCATAGGAGATCATGAACACCACAACCATCACCAACAAGCTGGAACGCAAGAAACTGAAGCGCACGGCACGCAAAAAGCGCAAGACCGAACATCCGCTGAAGCCGCGCGAGTACGCGCGCGGATCGCAGAAGCGCAAAGTCAAGAAGCTGGCGCGCGGACAGGCGAAGCGCTAATTCCGAGTACCAGGTACCGAGTACCGAGTCAGGAGTGATTGCCGGATACTCCGCGCTCGGAACTCGGTACTCGCAACTCGGTACTCGGTACTGACGTGCCAAGCCAACTTCTCGCCACTAAATCCATCGACAAGCTGATCTCCGATTCGGAGCAGCCCGAGCACCGGCTGAAGAAGAGCCTGGGGCCGTGGAGCCTGACGGCGCTGGGCATCGGCGCCATCATCGGCTCGGGCATATTCGTACTCACCGGAACGGCGGCGGCGGGCGAGCATTCAACGCTCTCCATCTGGCACGCGCAGGTCGCCGAC
>Ga0335081_10007988_pt1 | contig 16961 bp, 18 predicted proteins | sample Lox_Sample_35_FD_206713 | JGI IMG/M metagenome (GOLD analysis project Ga0335081, IMG submission 206713) | Soil microbial communities from Loxahatchee National Wildlife Refuge, Florida, United States - Lox_Sample_3.5 | ecosystem: Environmental > Terrestrial > Soil > Wetlands | place: USA... | reverse complement strand
CGTAGCGGCCGGGGTGGGGTGATCGGACAAGAATTTCACCCCCTCCCGACGCCTTCGGCGTCGACCTCCCCCCTCCAGGGGGAGGTGAAAGAAAAGCGGTAACGAGGACGATATGGCTACAGCAAACGCAGTCGGAAGAATCACGCAGGTCATCGGCGCCGTCGTCGACGTGCAGTTCGAGGCCCATCTGCCGGAGATTTTGAACGCGCTCGAGACGAAAAATCAGGGCCGGCGGCTGGTCCTGGAAGTCGCCCAGCACCTCGGCGAGTCGACCGTGCGCACCATCGCCATGGACTCGACCGAAGGACTGGTGCGCAGCCAGGAGGTCACCGACACCGGCGCGCCGATCTCGGTGCCGGTGGGCGCCGAGACGCTCGGGCGCATCATCAACGTCATCGGCGAGCCGGTCGACGAGGCGGGGCCGGTCAAGACCCAGCAGCTGCGCGCCATCCACCAGGACGCCCCGGCCTATGTCGAGCAATCGACCGAGGCGCAGATCCTGGTGACCGGCATCAAGGTGGTGGACCTGCTGGCGCCCTACGCCAAGGGCGGCAAGATCGGCCTGTTCGGCGGCGCCGGCGTCGGCAAGACCGTGCTGATCATGGAGCTGATCAACAACGTGGCGAAGGCGCACGGCGGCTATTCGGTGTTCGCCGGCGTCGGCGAGCGCACGCGCGAGGGCAACGACCTCTATCACGAGATGATCGAGTCGGGCGTCAACAAGGATCCGAAGAAGGGCCCGGTCGAGGGCTCGAAATGCGCGCTGGTCTACGGCCAGATGAACGAGCCCCCGGGGGCGCGCGCCCGCGTCGGCCTCACCGGCCTCACCGTCGCCGAATACTTCCGCGACCAGGGTCAGGACGTGCTGTTCTTCGTCGATAACATCTTCCGCTTCACGCAGGCCGGCTCGGAAGTGTCGGCGCTGCTCGGCCGTATTCCTTCGGCTGTCGGCTATCAGCCGACGCTCGCGACCGACATGGGCGCGCTGCAGGAGCGCATCACCACCACGACCAAAGGCTCGGTCACCTCGGTGCAGGCGATCTACGTGCCGGCCGACGACTTGACCGATCCGGCGCCGGCCACCTCGTTCGCGCATCTTGACGCGACCACGGTGCTGTCGCGCGACATCGCCGCCAAGGGCATCTATCCGGCGGTCGATCCGCTCGATTCCACCTCGCGCATGCTGTCGCCACTGATCGTCGGCGAGGAGCATTACCAGGTTGCCCGCCAGGTGCAGTCGACGCTGCAGCGCTATAAGTCGCTGCAGGACATCATCGCCATCCTGGGCATGGACGAATTGTCGGAAGAGGACAAGCTCACGGTCGCGCGCGCGCGCAAGATCGAGCGCTTCCTGTCGCAGCCGTTCCACGTCGCCGAAGTGTTCACCGGCTCGCCCGGCAAGCTGGTCGACTTGGTCGACACCATCCGCGGCTTCAAGGACCTCGTCGCCGGCAAATACGACCACCTGCCGGAAGCCGCCTTCTACATGGTGGGCACCATCGAGGAGGCGGTCGAGAAGGGCAAGAAGCTGGCGGCGGAAGCGTGACGCCATGAAGGCCCGATCCGATCTCGTCGCCTTCCTGGTGGTCGGGCTCTTGATCGGGGCAATTGCGGGCTATCTGACGCGGCCGGAGTCGGCCGAGATCCAATTCGGTCCGGTGAAGATCGAAATGAGCGGCAACCGCGTCGCCCATGACAACGGGCCGCTCACATCGAGCCAGATCCAGCACATCGCGCTGATCATGTTGGTCGGCGGCGCCATCGGGCTCGGGCTGGCGTTTGCCTCCGGCAAGACGAAAGGCTGAAGCGAACATGGCTACCTTGCATTTCGAACTGGTGTCCCCGGAAAAGCTGGTGTTCTCCGGCGAGGTCGAGCAGGTCGACGTGCCGGGCGCCGAAGGCGATTTCGGCGTGCTCGCCGGTCACGCGCCCTTCGTCACCACGCTGCGGCCCGGCATCCTGACCGTGCACGCGGCCGGCGGCGCGCAGCAAATCGTGGTGCTGGGCGGCTTCGCCGAGGTTTCGGCGGACGGCTTGACCGTGTTGGCCGATGTGGCCGAAGCGGTCGAGAGCGCCGACCGCGGCATGATGAGCGAGCGCATCGGAGCGCTCGAGCAGCGCATCGCCAAGACCGAGCCGGGCTCCGAGCTCGACCGGATGATCACGCGGCTCGATCACTATAAGCAAGTCGACCGCCACCTTACTGGCACGGCGATGCATTAATCCTCTGCGGGCAATCCAATAAGCGCCGGCCCATCGGCAAATTGAAATCACATTGAATACCTGATGCCCCGCTTTCGCGCGGCACGACAGCGGAATTAATTTGCGAACCTTTCGAATTCCTTCACTACCCGCGCGTACGTCGTCCGCTTGAACGGCACCACGATCTCGGGCAACGCGCTCATCTTTTCCCAGCGCCAGTCGATGAATTCCGGCTCATGGGCACCGCCGGCGGGATGGGCGATGTCGATCTCGCGCTCGTCGCCGGTAAAGCGGAGCGCGTACCATTTCTGCTTCTGCCCGCGGTATTTGCCGTGCCAAGCCTGGCCGACGAGCTCGCGCGGGATGTCGTAATAGAGCCACTCGCCGATCTCGCCGAGCTTCTCGACCGACTTGATATTGGTCTCCTCATGGAGCTCGCGCAGCGCGGCCTGATAGGTGTCCTCGCCCTCGTCGACGCCGCCCTGCGGCATCTGCCAATCGTGCGTCAAATCCATGTGCTCGGGCCCGCTGGTGCGGCGGCCGATGAACACGAGGCCCTCGCGGTTGAGCACCATCATGCCGGCGCAGGGGCGGTAGGGCAGGGATTCGAAGGGGGGCATGGCCGGGAGCGAGTAGTGAATAGTGAGTAGCGAATAGTGGAGCAAAATATCGTAAGCGCTCTATTCGCTATTCGCTACTCCCTATTCGCTCAACGTCACGACGACTTCGCCTTCACGGCCATGGCGGTGATAGGCACCAGCACGAAGCCCTTGGCCTCCACCTGCTTGGCCCAAGCCGCGATGCGCCCAACCGTCGCCGGCAGCGCGGTGGCGAGACCGATGGCACTGCCGCGCTCGCGTGCCGCGAGCTCGAGCCGCGCCAGCGCGTGATCAATCTCGGTCGGCGTCGGCACGGCGTCGACCACGATGTCGGCCTTGGCGAACGGCAGGTTCTGACTGCCGGCGAGCTGGCCGGCGACACTGCGCGGCGAGGTGCCGTCGTCCACATAGATCAGGCCACGCGCGGCGATTTCGCGCAGCACCGGCGTCAAGGCGTGCTCGTTCGCGGTGAACTTGCTGCCCATGTAGCTGATCAAGCCCACATAGCCCTGGAACCGGCTCATCTGCCAATGTAGACGGTCGATGTTCTGGTCGGCGGTGAGCGAGGTCAGCAATGTCTGCGGGCCGGGATCGTTGTCGGGAAAATCGAATGGTTCCATCGGCGACTGCAGCAGCAACTCATGCTTGCCCGCGCGCGCCTGCGTGGCCACGTCGGCGAGACCGGCGCCGTAAGGCGCGAGCGCAAAACTGACCGTAGCCGGCATTTGCGCCAGCGCGTCGGCGGTGCCGGACGCGCTGATGCCGAGCCCGCCGACGATCAGCGCGATGCGCGGCCAATCCTTCTTGTCCGGCGGCACGACGCGCTTGCCGGCGTAGAGCATGTAAGGCCGCGCGCCGTCCGGCCCGATCTTGGGGATCGGACCGTGCCGTGTGATTTCCAACATTTTCGAGTCGATCGGCGCCGCCGAGCTGGCCTTGCCCGGAATGATCACTTCGTGGCTTTTGCCGCTCGAACCGTCGATGATGGTGACGGTCGTGCTGCCCGGTGGCACAGCCTTCTTGACCGGGCCTGCCGCCGAGGCAGCGGGCGCCCCGCCCGCCGTCCCATCAAAACGGGTATGCGACCGGCCGTCACCGCCGGCGATGACCACGGGGGCGGCAGCGGTCGAGGAGGTCGTCGAAACGACGGCGACCGGCTCGCCGCCCAGCGGATCGGTGACGAAGGCGCCCCAGATCGCAACCGCCAGCCCGAACAGGCCGAGCAGGCCCGCCAGCAGTTGCGGAACCAGCGCAGGTAGCCGGCCTAGCCGTTTCTTCTTGTCTTGGCCGAGCGGGGCGTTCAGTTCATCCGATGTCAAAGGCCAAAACCTCGCGAATCATTGGGGAGTCTAGCACGCCCCCTCTCCCCGCCCGCCGGTGGAAGTCAAGGGCCGGGCATAAAACGAACGGGGCGGCCGTTGGGGCCGCCCCGCGCGTCGTCGTCGACCAAGTCGATCAGTTCGGGATCGGGTTCTTCGGGTTCGGCGGGAAGGCCGAATTGACCTGGACGCCGCGCAGCAGATCGTCCGCCGTGTGCAGCGCCTTGTCGTTCTTCGGATCCGGCGGGACGTAGGACTGCGAACCGGTCTTCTCCGCGCCGGCGGCCGCCTTGAGATGGCCGCGCAGCGAGGCCTCGCCCATGGTGTCGGTCTTGGACTTGAGGTCGTCCGGCACGTCCTGCATCACCTCGATATCGGGGGTAATGCCCTTGGCCTGGATCGAGCGGCCCGACGGCGTGTAGTAGCGCGCCGTCGTCAGCCGCAGCGCGCCATTGCCCGAGCCGAGCGGGATGATGGTCTGCACCGAGCCCTTGCCGAACGACTGAGTGCCGAGGATAGTCGCCCGCTTGTGGTCCTGCAATGCGCCGGCCACGATCTCGGAAGCCGAGGCCGAGCCGCCATTGACCAGGACGATCAGCGGCTTGCCCTCGGTCAGATCGCCGGGCCGCGCGTTGAAGCGCTGCGTCTCTTCCGCGTTGCGGCCGCGGGTGGAGACGATCTCGCCCTTTTGCAGGAAGGCATCCGACACCGAGATGGCCTGGTCGAGCAGGCCGCCCGGATTGTTGCGCAGATCGAGGATGTAGCCCTTCAGCTTGTCCTCGGGGATCTTGGCCTTGATGTCGGCGATCGCCTGTTTCAGGCCGTCGGTGGTCTGCTCGTTGAACTGCGTCAGCCGGATATAGCCGACGTCCTCGCCTTCGACATGCGAACGCACCGAGCGCACGCGAATAACGTCGCGCGTCAGCGTCACTACGATCGGCTTCTCCACGCCCTTGCGCATGATGGTGAGCTTGATCTTGGTATTCACCGGCCCGCGCATTTTCTCGACCGCCTGATTCAGGGTGAGGCCCTGCACCTGTTCGTCGTCGAGTTTGGTGATGATGTCGTTGGCCAGAACGCCGGCCTTGGCGGCGGGCGTGTCGTCGATCGGCGCCACCACTTTGATCAGGCCGTCTTCCATGGTGACCTCGATGCCGAGCCCGCCGAATTCGCCGCGGGTCTGCACCTGCATGTCGCGGAAGCTCTTGGCGTCCATGTAGCTGGAATGCGGGTCGAGACCGGCCAACATGCCGTTGATCGCGGTTTCGATCAGCTTGCCGTCGTCCGGCTTCTCCACGTAATCGGCGCGGACGCGCTCGAACACGTCACCGAACAAGTTGAGCTGCCGATAGGTATCGGCCGCCGCCGCCTTGGCGCTCGCGCCGAGAAGGATCATGCGCGGCTGCGTCGCGAACAGCGTCATTGCCGCTCCAACCGCCGCGCCGAGGAGAACCAGGGAAGTCTTGCGCATCATCCGCGAACCTTTTCGCCTTCGCCAGCCGCCCACCATGGGCCTGGATCGACGGGTTGCCCGTCCTTTCGAAACTCGATGTAGAGCACCGGTTGGCTGGAACCTGTCGCGAGAATGGCGGCGATTTGGGAGCCGTTTCCCATCACCGCAACGGGTTCTCCGGTCAGTACGAACTGCCCGAGATCGACTGATATCCGATCCATCCCAGCGAGCAAGATATGATACCCGCCGCCGGCGTTCAGGATCAAGAGTTGACCGTAGGAACGGAATGGACCGGCATAAACCACCCAGCCGTCGGCCGGAGAGGTAACCTGTGCGCCGGCGCGGGTTGCGATCGAAATGCCTTTTTCCAGCCCGCCGACCCCGTCCGGCGCACCGAAATCTTTCAGTTTGACGCCATTAACCGGAATCGGAATTTGGCCGCGCAATGACGCGAAGGCGACGGCCGGCGCCAAGCGCCCCGGATCGTGCAGGGCGGCCAGCGCCGGACGCATGGCTTCGCGGATCGCAGCTTCGCGCGCCGCCCGCTCGGCGGGGTCGAGACCCTGCTCCAGCTGGGCGATCAAATCTTTGAGATTGTCGGCTTTCTTGGCCAAGTCGGCGGCGCGCGCCCGCTCGGCGTCGAGCGCCTTCTCGCGCTCGGCCTGCTGCTTCTGCCGCTCGTCGATCAGCGCGCCCATGCGCGTGCGCTCGGCGTCGAGTGAGGCGACTTCGTCTTTAAGCCGATCGCGCTCGGCGGCGATTCGCTTGCGCACCGTCAGCAACGCGCTCAGATCGTTGGCGAGCGATTGCACCTGGCTGCGCATCTCCGGCAGCACCGCGTCGAGCACCATGGCGGTGCGCACCGCCTGCAGCGCGTCCTCCGGCTTGGTGATCAGCGCCGGCGGGGCGTGGTGGCCGATGCGTTGCAGCGCCGCCAGCACCTCGCCGATCACGGCGCGACGCCCCTCCAGCGATTTGCGAATGTTGCGCTCGTTCTCGTCGAGCGGCACGAGCCGCGCCTGGGTCGCCTCGATCTTGGCTTCGACGCCGCGCAGCTTGGCGGCGGTGTCGATCAGGGCCTGGTTGAGCTTGCGGCGGTCGTCGCCGATCTGCTCGATCTCGCGCTTGAGCGCGGCCTCGTTGTCGGCCGATTTGCGCTGCTGGTCGCGGGTGGCCTTGAGTTCCTCGTCGTGCTGCTTGAGCGCGTCGAGCTTTTCGGTCTTGTCGCTCTGGGCGGGCTGCGCGGCGAGCGAGCCGGCGAACGCGAGCGGCAGGGCGAGGCCGAGCCCTGCGACAAGCGCGGCGCGCGGATCGAGCCGGCTGAAGCCCCCGAAGCAAATCATTTCCGCCAAGTTACGCCCGCAGTTTGGGACGGCAAGAACATTGTGGCGGCAGCTATTGCGCCCCGATTGAGGCCAGATCGGGACCTGTTTTGCTTATCCCCGGTGATAGGGATGCCCGGTCAGGATCGTGGCGGCGCGATACAGTTGCTCCAGCAACATCACCCGCACCAGCTGATGCGGCCAGGTCGCCGCTCCGAAGGACAAGCGCAACGCGGCCTTGTCGCGCAGGCTGGCGGCCAGGCCGTCGGCGCCGCCGATCAGGAAGACCGCGGCCGGCCGGTCCCCGGCACGCCAATTCGAGAGCAGGCCGGCAAGCCCGGCGCTGTCGATGTTCTCGCCCTTGGCGTCGAGCAGCACCACAGCCGCGCCTTGCGGGACCACGTTGGCGAGCGCGATCGATTCCTCGATCATGCGCTTGCCGACATCGTCGGCGCGGCTTTCCCTGATTTCGATGATTTCGACGTCACGCCAGCCTGCCTGCCGGCCGGTTTGCGCCGCGCGCTTGCGGTAGCGCTCGGCGAGCTCGGTTTCCGGGCCCCGTTTCAGGCGTCCGACGGCGGCAACGATGAGGCGCATCGCGCCGCCGAGTGTATCAGCTCGCCCGTCTGGCGTCCGCGCGGCCGGCCGACCACATTTTTTCGAGATTGTAATGGGCGCGGATTTCCGGCCGGAACAGGTGGACCACCACGTCACCGGCGTCGATCAGCACCCAATCGCCCTGCCGCAGGCCCTCGACCCGCACATGGGGCACGCCGGCTTTCTCGACGTCCTTGATGACGTGCTCGGCGATCGATGCGACATGGCGTTGCGAGCGGCCGCTGGCCACTACCATGAAGTCGGCGATCGAGGATTTTCCGGTGAGATCGATGGTGACGCTGTCCTCGGCTTTCATGTCTTCCAGACGCGCGAGGACGATGCGGAGCGTCTCCTTGGCGCTCGGATGCCGGGAGACGGTTTCGGGCGCGCGGCGCGTCGCCCGAGGGAGTGCAGTGATGCGCAGGGGACTTGATCCTTTCGGTTCGTTGCACTCGCCCCGATTCTTACCCGGGGCTGGTTAAAAGATAGCTATGTGCCTCGTGTCTTGCCACCCTAACCGGCCGCTCTTGTGTGAGTTCCTGCGCCGCGCAAGGCGCGCAGCGCGGTCGACGACAGGGCCGATTTGAGGCCGTGCAGGAAGGTCCAGGCCGGTGGCTTGCGGTTGGGCAGCGACGCGGCGGCATGTTCGGGAATGCGCGCGTGACGCAACGCCTGACCGGCCGGGCCGGCGCCGGCGTAAAGGCTGGGTCCGAGGCGATCGACCACAACAATCGGGACCAGCTTCGCGATCTCGCGCCATCTCTGCCAGCGGTGAAAGCTCCGCAAGTTGTCCGCGCCCATGATCCAGACGAATCGGACCCGTGGGCAGCGCGACTTCAGCCACAGGATGGTGTCATAGGTGTATCTCGTCTTGATGACGGTCTCGAGGCCGGTGACGTCGATACGCGGGTGATGTGTGAGCAACCGGGCAACTTCGATGCGCGCGGCCACCGGCCCAAGCCCACTGGTGTTTTTCAGCGGATTCCCCGGTGTCACCAGCCACCACACCCGGTCGAGCTTGAGCCGTTTGAGGGCGAGCAGGGAGGCCGCCAAATGGGCCTGATGCGGCGGATCGAAGGTTCCCCCGAACAGCCCGATCCGCATCCCGGGCGCGTGAGGGGGAATCAGGCGCTCAGGGCTTAGGGGCAGAGGCGGGCTCACGGGCGGATCTGGCCGCTTCCACGAATGCGGTAATTGAAGGTGGTGAGCTGCTCGACCCCGACCGGCCCGCGCGCATGCAAGCGGCCGGTGGCAATGCCGATCTCGGCGCCGAAGCCGAATTCGCCGCCGTCGGCAAACTGGGTCGAGGCATTGTGCAGCACGATCGCCGAATCGACCCGGGCCAGGAACTTCTCCGCCGCCGGCTGGCTGTCGGTGACGATGGCGTCGGTGTGGTGTGAGCCGTAGCGCTCGATATGGGCGATCGCCTCGTCCACCCCGTCCACCAGCTTCACCGCCAAAATGGCGTCGAGGTACTCGGCCGGCCAGTCCTCCTCGCTCGCCGGCTTGACGCGGGCATCCACGGCCTGGGTCGGCTTGTCGCCGCGGATCTCGCAGCCGGCATCGAGCAGCATCTCGACCAGCGGCTTGAGATGGGTCGCCGCAACGGCGCGGTCGACCAGCAGCGTCTCGGCCGCCCCGCAGACGCCGGTGCGCCGCATTTTGGCGTTGAGCACGATCTTCTTGGCCATGTCGAGCGAGGCCGCCTTGTCCACATAGACGTGGCAGACGCCTTCCAGGTGCGCGAATACCGGCAGCCGCGCTTCCGTTTGCACCCGCGCCACCAGCGCCTTGCCGCCGCGCGGGACGATGACGTCGATATTGCCATCAAGCCCCGCGAGCATGAGACCGACCGCTGCGCGATCGCGGGTCGGAACAAGCTGAATGGCGGCTTCCGGCAGGCCGGCTTGGCGAAGCCCTTGTGCCATGCTGGCATGAATGGCGCGGCTCGAGCGCAGGCTGTCGGAGCCGCCGCGCAGAATCGCGGCATTGCCGGACTTCAGGCACAGCGCGCCGGCATCGGCGGTGACGTTCGGCCGGCTTTCGTAGACGATGCCGATGACGCCGAGCGGCACCCGCACGCGCTCGATGGTCATGCCGTTCGGCCGCGTCCAGGACGCCATGACGGTGCCGACCGGGTCTGCGAGCCCGCGGATGGTCTCGATGCCGGACGCCATGGCCTCGACCCGGGCTTCGTTGAGGCTCAGCCGGTCGAGGAAGGCGTCTGTCGCCTCGGCGGCGCGCGCTTCCGCGATATCTTCTGCGTTGGCCGCGAGAATCGCGTGTTTTTGCGCCCGGATCGCCGCAGCCATCAGCTCGAGAGCGCGGTCTTTTTGCGCGGTTGGGGCCAAGGCCAGCACGCGGGCGGCAGCGCGCGCGCCACGGCCCATCTCGGCCATGGTGGCGGCAATATCGCCGGTGCCTTCGATGCTTTTCAGCGGCGCGGTCATGGCGAACGGCCCGTCAGCCCCATTAATCCAAGGTTTCCTAACACGTAGCGGCGGCCGGGGCGAGGTGGCCGGCCCGCTGCGCGGATTCGAACTTACTTGGGGATAGCGTGGATAAGCGGCCAGGAGGGGAAACACATCAATTGACCTACACATTGGGCTGGCAGGGTGGCCGCCTCGCAGGAGGGTTCCATGGCGTACAGCACCAAGCTTCCCAGCCGTTTCCCGGTTGGCACCAAGTTCGTGATCGAAGGCCGCCGCGGCGGGGAGGGCCAGGTGCAGGTTTACAGCCGATACCTGGAATTTCCAGACGGCACGTTTTTCCCGCTGCCGGCACGGCCGGTCCCGGCCCAGCTCAAGCCCAAGACGCCGATCTCGCGCCGGCAGAGCGCGCGCCGCCGCCGTAACCGCAAGAACTAAGTTTTTCAAACACTTACCGCGCAAAAAACGCGGCATGTTGCGGATCGCTCATTCTCCGCCGAGCACCAGGTCGTCACGGTGGATCATCTCGGTGCGGCCTTCGTAGCCCAGGATCAGCAGGACATCGGCCGATGAGCGGCCCTTGATCTTGTCGGCGTCGGCCGCGTCATAGGCGATCAGCCCGCGGCCGAGCTCGTGCCCGTCGGGCCCGCGCACCAACACGGCATCGCCACGCTCGAAGCCGCCCTCGACTTTGATCACGCCCGCCGGCAACAGGCTCTTGCCCGAGCGCAGCGCGCGCACCGCGCCGGCATCGACCGTGAGCGCCCCGCGTGGCTCGAGCGAGCCGGCGATCCATTTCTTGCGCGCGGTTACAGGATTGGCCGGCGTCAGGAACCAGGTGCAGCGCGCCCCGTCGGCGATCGCCCGCAACGGATGATCGACGCGGCCGGAAGCGATCACCATCGTGGTGCCGGCGGTGGTGGCGATCTTGCCGGCCTCGATCTTGGTGACCATGCCGCCGCGCGCGGTCTCCGAGGCGCTCGCCCCCGCCATGGATTCGATCTCCGGCGTAATGCGCGCCACCACCGGCACGTGGCGCGCGCCCTTCTCGCTGGGCGGCTTGTCGTAGAGCCCGTCGACGTCGGATAGCAGCACCAGCAGATCGGCACTCATCATGGTGGCGACGCGCGCACCCAGCCGGTCGTTGTCGCCGTAGCGGATTTCGGATGTCGCCACCGTGTCGTTCTCGTTGATCACCGGCACGCTGCGCCATTCGAGCAGCTTGTCGATGGTTTCGCGGGCGTTGAGGTAGCGCCGGCGCTCCTCGGTATCGCCGAGCGTGAGCAGGATCTGCCCGGCCGCGATGCCGTGGGTGCCGAGCACCTCGGACCAGGCGCGCGCGAGCGCGATCTGACCGACCGCGGCGGCCGCCTGCGCCTCCTCGAGCTTGAGACTGCCTGCCGGCAATTTGAGGACGGCGCGGCCGAGCGCGATGGCGCCGGAGGAAACCACCAGCAAGTCGCGTAACCGGGTCCCGCCTGCGGCGGGCCCGGTCACGAGCTTTTCCTTATGCAGGCCCGCGATATCGGCGGCGAGGCCTTCGAGCCAAGCGCGCTTCAGGCCGCCGGCCGCGGCATCGACCAGCAGCGAGGAGCCGACCTTCACGACGATGCGGCGGAAGGCGGCGAGGGTGGGGGTTTTGGCAGGTAATTTCGACATGACCCGGCGGGGCTGTTCTCAGCGCGGGCGGGTTTACCATGCAGGCCGCGGGGCGTCATCGGCGGCGGCTTGGCAAGAATCAACGCATGCGGCTTACTCGTGCCGCGAACCGCCGTTCAGGCGCCGGTTCGTCGTCACATCGAGTGAAGGGAGCGGACCATGGCGGACGAGGCGGAAAAGGCCCATCGGGTTCTCTTTATCAAGGTTCGCACGCCCTCGCCGGACGCCACCGCGCTGCTCGCCACGATGATGAAGAGCGCGCTGCCGCTCTATCAGAGCTTCGGCGACGCCAAGGTGCGCCTGCTGCGCAACGTCGACGATCAAACGCAATTCCTGCAGGTCATCGAATATCGAACCGATCAGGCGTTCGAGCTCAACCGGCAAAAGCTGGCCAGCGACCCCATGCTGCAGAAATATCTGCAGGGCTGGCGGGCGCTCTTTCCCGGCGCGGTCGAGATGGACGTCTACGAGGATCTGACCGACGCCTAACGTGCCGGCTTACCGACGGGCAAAACGAAACCGCCCAGCTCAGGGCTGGGCGGCTCCATTGCAGCTCTCGCGGTTTAGCGATGGCGGCGGTGATGACGCGCGGCGCGATGATGCGGCACGACCGCCTGCAAGCTGAGCCCGGTCACCGTGGCGACACCGTTGAGCCCGGTCATGCCTTCGAAGCTCACCGGCTGCAGCGCAAAAGCGTTGGGGAAGCCGCCGACCAGAGCATTGGCGCGCGCGCCGAGAACGACCGCCGCGCCGGCGGAAGCGCCGGCATAGCCGCCGGCGAGCGCGCCCGGGCCGACATGCGATGTCAACGAGAACACAGCCCAGGCCAGGCCGACATTGCTCTCGACGCCGACTTGGGCGCCGAAGCGGTAGAGGGTGGCTTGGTATTGCTGCACCCCGCCCTCGGTCGGACGGAAGGTACAAGAGTACGTCTGTGCCGAAGCGATAATGTAACCTTGGGCTTGCGGACTATGGCAGACCAGCATGCCGACTTCGCCGGCGCGGGCGGGGGCCGCGCTTAACATGGCGAGGCCGAACAGGGTGACGGCTGCTGAGCGAACGATGAGCTTGAGCGACATGGCGTTCCATCCCATGATACTGCATTAATAGGGCGTTAAGCGTTGCCCGTTCCGGCCGACCAGTCAACGCAACGGTCTCGCGCTGTGCAGGGCGCGGCCCGCCAATGCGCCATTTCTCCGCCAGCCGTGTGAAATAGGTCACAGCGCTCCTCGCCCCCGCCCTTTTAGAAGGGTAGGCATGCAGTCTGTGCCGGCCAAGCAACCGCTCTGTCCGAGCTGTGGTGAGCCCATGAACCTGGCGCGGATCATTCCGGGCAGCGACCAAATGGCGCCGCTGAACGTGTTCGAATGCGCGCGCTGCGCCATCTACCTGAGCGAGGCCGGCCGCGGATGGCCGGAGGTAACCGAAAACGGCTCCTGAAATTCTGGCCGAAAAAGAAACGCTTGAAATCAACGCCTACCTATCGGCGTTCCCCGCGCGCGGCGCAGCACGAAGTGATGCGCCGCAGACGCGGGGTCCCGGTTCGCCTTGATCAACCGGGGTTCCGGGTCTGCAGCGCACCGTTTCACGCTGCGCTGCGCCCGGGACACGAGCCCGCAAACACTGGGCCGAGACATCTCGCCAGCCTCGCGGTTGACCGCGCGAAAAATTATCCTTTCCAAAGTATTGGCGGCGACCCTCAAGCTTTACGTATCATTTAACCGCGCATTAACGGCAAAATCCCAGTCTTCGGCGCCGTCAATCCAAGACTAATGTCTGTGGGCAATATTGCACCCATCTGTGCTGCGCGGAGGGGCTTTTTCCACGTGGGCAATTCGCGCGCCTCGGTCGCGGGATGCGATCGAAACAAAGTTGTACGGGAGCCGATCGCGGTCCGAGCATGAGAGTCTTGCAAAGTTCCCGGCGAGCTTTCACCGGCCGCGATATCGCGCCGGAAATCTATATTCCGCTCGTCGACTCTCTTTACCAAGAGGGGCGAACGCTGTTGGTCGGCTATTTGGTTGCCACCAGCTCGATCCTCCTCACTTATTGGAAGACCGCCGACGTCTGGCTGCTAATTTGTGCGCTTGCGTTTTCCGCAGTTGCCTCGTGGCGCGCTATGGATATGCGCGCCTATGCCCGCGCGCGCTCTACCGTAAAGTGCAATAAGAGCGGGCGGCATTGGGAAATCCGCTATGGCGTGGGCGCAGCGTCCTCTTTGGCGATTCTGGGAATATGGTGTTATTTCGGCCTCACGAGCACAACCGACGCCTTTGTGCCTCTCGCCAGCTTCACCACTACCATCGCGTATGTCATAGGCATCACCGGCCGCAACTTCGGCAGCGGTCGGCTGGTCATTGTGCAAATCCTGAGCGTCGCGGTCCCGATGATCGCGGGACTGCTACAGCATGGCCAGCTCTATTATATGATCTTTGCGCTGCTCCTTGCCATATTCTTTGTAGCGGTCGCATTTGTCTGCGATCGCTTGCGCCGCAATCTGCTTGACGCAGTCATCTCGGGGCGCGAAGTGGCGCTGCTCGCCGAACGGTTCAACACAGCGCTCAGCAACATGCCGCACGGCCTGTGCATGTTCGACGCCGAACGCCGCATCGTCGTCGCCAATGGCAAGCTCAACGAGGTTTTCGGCCTGCCCTCGAATGCCGAGTTGAAGCACTGGAGCCTGCCTCATCTGGTCGAGCAGTGCGTTCACATGCGGAAATTGTCGAGACGAAGTGCGGAGCAGTTCAGCCGAAGTCTGGAGGAGCGGCTGTCGGGACAAACAACCGAAAAGTTTTCCGTTGAATTGGAGAACAAGCGGACGCTCGAATTCACGGTCGAGCCGATGGAAAATCGCAGCATGGTCATGCTGGTCGAAGACATCACCGAACGCAAGCTCGCCGAGGCCAAGATCAATCAGATGGCGCATTTCGATGCGCTGACGGAACTGCCAAATCGCGCCATTCTGCAACTTCGCCTGGAAGAGGCCCTCAGTCACGGCAGGCGGGGCCGGACTTGCGCCATTCATTTCATCGATCTCGATCAGTTCAAGCAGGTCAACGACACGCTCGGACATTCGCGCGGCGACCTTCTTTTGCAGGCGGTCGCCAAGCGCCTGTGCGGGGCGGTACGCGACACCGACCTGGTCGCCCGCTTCGGCGGTGACGAATTCGTCGTCCTGCAGTCGCCGGTCGCCGACGAAAGAGATGTTTCCAGGCTCGCCGATCGCATCCTGCGTTCGATCGGCACCACCTATGACATCGATACCAATGAGGTGGCGATCAGCGCCAGCATCGGCGTCGCCCTCGTGCCGCACGACGGCGACAGTGCCGACGAGATCCTGCGCAATGCCGACATGGCGCTCTACCGTGCCAAGGCCGAGAGCCGCGCTACTTGGCGCTTCTTCAAGCCCGAGATGGAGGCGGCCGCCCGCGCGCGACGCGCTCTCGAGCTCGATCTGCGCAACGCACTGACAAATGAGGATTTTGAAATCTACTACCAGCCGATCATCGATCTGAAGACTGGCCGCATCTCGACGTGCGAGGCATTGCTGCGCTGGCCGCATGCCGAACGCGGGATGGTGTCGCCGGCCGAGTTCATCCCGGTTGCGGAGGAAATGGGCATCATTACCGAAATCGATCAGTGGGTGCTCCGAAAAGCCTGCGTCGAATGCCGGCGCTGGTCCGGCAACGTCAACGTGGCGGTGAACCTTTCGTCCATTGAGTTTACCCGCTGCGATGTGCCGCAAATCGTGCGCGAAGCGCTCGCGCAATCGGGCCTCGCCCCCAATCGGCTCGAAATCGAGATCACCGAGACCACGCTGTTGCAAGATACGACGAAGAGCCGCGCGGCACTGCGCGAGCTCGAGCGAATGGGGGTTCGGGTGTCGTTGGACGATTTCGGCACCAAATATTCCAGCTTGAGCTACCTGCACAGCTTCCCGCTGCACAAAGTCAAGATCGACCAGTCGTTCGTCAAGAACCTCGCCAACAATGAGCGCATGGTGACGCTGCTGCGGGGCATCGTGCGGCTGAGCGCGGAGCTCGGCCTGCGCGTCGCGGTCGAAGGCATCGAAACCGAAGAGCAGCTGGCGCTGGTCGCCGCCGAAAGCCGGGTCAACGAAGTTCAAGGCTATCTGTTTGGCATACCGATGCCGGCGTCCGCGATCCGCACCCTTATTTCGGCCGCAATGCCGACGCGCGCGGGTACCAGGGTTGCCTGATACCCGGCGGTCGTCCCGCCGGCAATATCGCCCCATTTCGCCCCAATTTGCAGTAGAATTTTGAGCTATACACGCGCGGCATGGGAATTATGCCAATTTTGTTAACCCTAACCATGGCTTAAGCCTTCCCCTTGGTCTTAACAAAGTGTTAACTTTGTCCTTGCCGGCAGGCTCGGTTGCCGGCGGGGACGAAGACAATGAGCGCCGTTGCGTTAGCCTATGAGTATCAGCCCCCACGCGAGCAAGAAGCTCCGGAAGGGCTCGCCGCTCGCGTATTTCGGCTTCTCGACCACATAGATTATCGCTTGGCCGAATCCGAGGAGGATCGCGCGGCCATTGGGCACTTGCGCTACGAGGCCTATTTGCGCGAAGGCGCGATCGATCCCGACCAGTCGCAATCGTTCATAGACCCGCACGACAACGACCCGAACGCCTGGACGTTCGGGGTCTACATCGACAACGAACTCGCCGCCTCACTCCGCTTGCACGTGGGCACCAAAAACTGTCCTGCACTCCCGAGCCTCGCGGTGTTCCCCGATCTGCTCGACCCGAAACTTCAGGCCGGAAAAACGATTATAGACGCGACCCGCTTGGCGATCGATCGACGGTTGGCGCGCCTCTATCCGAGCATTCTCTATGCTACGGTGCGTCTATGCTGGATGGCGAGCGTCCATTTCAAAGCGAACGATACGCTTTCCGCCGTGCGGCCGGAGCACCAAGCGTTCTACAAGCGCACGTTCAATCAACGTGCGGTCTGCGGGCCGCGTGCCTACCCGCTACTCAACAAGCCCATTAGCTTGATGACGGCTGATTATCGCGAGGTTTCCGATTACGTATATCGACGTTACCCCTTCTTTCACTCAAGCCATTTCGAGCGCCGCGCGCTGTTCGAGCGCCGCCCGTCTGCGGCGGTCATTCCGCTTAATCCTGTCCCCAGCGAGCAGGTGTCGCCCGCGGACGAGCAGCTTCCGTTGTTCGCGCAAGCGGGCTGATTGCCGGTTACCTCGGCGCTCATCGCCCGCCGAACCGCTCGCCCGGCGGGGCGATTTCGGTGACCAGGTCGCGCACCAGCTTCTTGTTCGACAACGGCGCCACCTTCATCTCGCGCGCGGCGAGCCGCTCGGTGCAGGCGTAGACCGTCTCGCCGTCGAGCTCGACCATG
>Ga0335081_10007986_pt1 | contig 16962 bp, 14 predicted proteins | sample Lox_Sample_35_FD_206713 | JGI IMG/M metagenome (GOLD analysis project Ga0335081, IMG submission 206713) | Soil microbial communities from Loxahatchee National Wildlife Refuge, Florida, United States - Lox_Sample_3.5 | ecosystem: Environmental > Terrestrial > Soil > Wetlands | place: USA... | reverse complement strand
CGGCGAGGATCTTCCCGGCTCGTTCGGCCGCCGCCTCGGGCGCGACCGACGGGTTGCCCACCTGGGGATCCCAGTTCAGGTCGTAGAACAGCTCGGTAACACCCTGCCCGGCCAGCCAGGCGGCATCCTTGCGGATCTGCGCATAGCTGTCGGAAAGCAGCCGGCGGCCGCGGCGGTTGTACGCTGGCTCCTGGCGTGATCGGCGCGCACGACGCGAGATGGCTGCCCGATCGCGCCTGATGCCGTCGGGGTGATGGACGTGCTGGACATTGCGCTGCCGCTGTCGACGCGGGGCCGCTTCGTCGTCGACGCGCGCGGACAGCGGGTCCGGCTCGCCGGGGTGAACTGGTACGGCGCGCACGAGGACGACGGCGTCGCGCCGGGTCTCGACCGCACCGATCGCCGCACGCTGGCCAGCCGGATCGCCCTGCTCGGGTTCAACAGCGTGCGGCTCCCGTTCAGCCTGTGGATGACCCAGCAGGCCGCGCCCGTCCCTGACGCGTACCTGGCCGCCAACCCCGACCTGTCCGGGGCGACGCCGCTGCAGGTCTACGACGCCTGCGTCGAGGCTCTCACCGGGGCGGGCCTGATCGTCATCCCCAACTGCCACATCCTCGACCCGGGGTGGTGCTGCTCGGAAGACGACCGCAACGGGCTGTGGTACAACGACCGCTGGCCGGCCGGGAAGTTCTTCGCGGCCTGGCAGGACATGGCGGCGCGGTACAGGTCCAACCCCCTGGTCGCGGCGATGGACATCGTGAACGAGCCCAGGCGGACGCGGGTGGGCTGGCGCGTTCTCACCCCGACCTGGGGCAGCAGGCCCAGGACCGATCTGGCCGCCATGTACACGGCAGCGGGGAACCTCATCCACGAGGTCAGCCCGGACGTCCTGATCATCTGCGAGGGGCTCGGCTACGCCGCCGACCTGACCGGCGTGGCCCGGTACCCGGTGCGGCTCGAGCGGCCGGACAAGGTGGTCTACAGCCTGCACGACTATTCGTGGTTCCATCCCAGGCGCCAGCCCCGGCAGGCGTACTTCGCCCAGATGCACGATCGCGGCGGCTACATCCTCAGCCAGCAGATCGCCCCGCTGTGGATCGGCGAGTTCGGCAACAACCCGAGATTGCCGGCCAATTTCGGCCTGGGCGGAGCCGGTGACGCGGACACCGGCGTGTGGTGGGGCAACATCGAAGCCTGGCTCACCGGGCAGGACGTGGACTGGTGCTGGTGGGCGCTGAACCCGACGCAGCCGAGGGGAAGCATCCCGGTGACCAGGCAGCACCGGTCCAACTGGGGTGACCCCGAACCGTGGGGACTACTGGCGCCGGACTGGCACGGCGTCGCCAGCCCGCAGGTGCTCGACATCCTCAAGTCGATGATCCCGCCTCGCACCGGCCCTGGCGTCAGCCCAGCTTAGGTAGCACCGCGGCGGCTAGCTGCTCCATCTGCTCGCGCTGGTCGAACAGCGCGGTGAACAAGATGAGCTCGGCGCCGGCCGCGGTGACCTGATTCGCCTCGCGGACGCAGTCGGCGGCGGTGCCGGTGACCGCTGCGGCCTCGATGGCCGGTACCCGGTGCCCGTAGATTCCTTCCAGGGCCGCGTTCATCCGGTTCCGCGCCCGCTCGGCATCCTCGTCGATGGCAACGTACACCCGCTTGGCGATGGGGAAGCTCTCGGGTGCCCGGCCCTCCTCGGCGAGCGCCCGCCGCACGATCTGGACCTGCCCGGCGAACGTGTCCGTGGGAGAGGACCCGGCGCCGAAGAAGCCGTCGCCCATGCGCACCGCGCGGCGCAGCGCGGGCTCGCTGGCCGCGCCGAACCACAGCCGCGGGTAGGGCTTCTGGAACGGCTTGGGCTCCATCGGTGCATTCTCCAGCTGCCAGAACTCGCCGTGGAACGTGACCCGCGGCTCGGTCCACAGCGCCTTCATCACCGTGACCCCCTCGGTGAACCGCGCCACGTACCGGTGCGGGTCCGCGCCGAAGGCGGCGAACGGGCGGCCCCGGCCGCCGGTGCCGACCCCCACCTCGATCCGCCCGCGGCTGAGCTGGTCGAGCGTGCTCACGCTCTTGGCCAGGTGCACCGGGCTGTGCAGGGTGGACACGAACACCACGCACCCCAGCCGCAGCCGTTCGGTGCAGGCGGCCGCATAGGTCATCGCCTCGATGGGGCTGAACTGCGGCGACGCGCCGAGCACACTTTCCTGCGTCCACGCGCTGTCGAAGCCGAGTTCCTCGGCGCGGGCCAGGTAGGAGCGGAAGGCCGCGGGATCGAACTCCCCATCGGCGTAGAACTGCGGGATCGCGATCGCGAACTTCATGGGCGCCAGCGTATCCCGGTGCCCGGTGGGACAATCGCTGGGTGAACGATCCGACCGCCAGCCTGGCCGGCTAACCCAGCACCGACCTGGTGACGTCCGCGGCGCAGCCCCAGGACATCGAGATGCCGGCGCCGCCGTGACCGTAGTTGTGCCAGAGCACGCCGTCGCCGAGCGGCTCGGATTCCAGCCGCACCTCGCGCCGCCCCGGCCGCAGGCCGACCCGGTGGCCGAGAATCTCCACCCCGCGCAGCCGCGGCTCGATCGCGGTGCACCCGGCCAGGATCCGCTCGGCCACCTCGGTATCCGGGTCCATGTCCCAGTTGCCCTCGTCATTGGTGCCGCCGAGCAGGATGGTGTCGCCGTGCGGGAACATGTACACGATCCACGGCGGTTCCGGATCCCGGTTGACCAGGAACTCCTCGATGCCAGGGTTGGCGGCCATCACCACCTGCCCGCGGACCGGCACCACCGCGGGGTCGGGCACCAGGTCGCGGGCGGCGGCGCCGGAGCAGTTGACGATGACCGGTGCGGCGCCGGCCAGGCCGGCCAGCGTGTCCACCGGGGACATCTCGAGCGCGCCGCCTGCCCGCTCGAACCGGGTCCGCAGGTAGCCCAGGTAGACCGGCATGGTGACCAGCGGCGCGGTGTAGTGCCAGCCGTCGGTGAAGCCGTCGGGAAGTTCGGATTCATCACAGGTCCGCAGGTCGGTCAGGAGCCTGGTCCAGTAGTACGGCTCCAGCGGGGCGCGGGAAACCTCCCGGCCCGCGGCGATCCGCACTCCGGTGCCGGGTTCGGCGGCGAGCTTGGTCAGCACCTCGAGCCCGACCCCGCCCCATTCCAGCGCCCGTTCGGGCGGCCCCACCTTGACCGCGCCCCACACCGCCCCCGCCGCCGCCGACGTGGTCTGCTCCGGTGGCGCGGCCGTCCTGATCGTCACGCTCAGCCCTGCCTCGGCCAGGCTGATCGCCGTCGTGAGGCCGACGACCCCGGCCCCGATCACGAGAACGTCCATGCCCCGACCGTATCCTCAGCCCGGGGCGGCCGGCGCGCAGGCGGACACCGTCTCAGCGAGAACGGACCAGGGTGAAGGTCTCGAACTCGGTGTAGTCGGGCGTCGGCGCGCCCTTGGCGCCGGTGGCCGGGTTGACCGGGTCTGCGCCCACCGCGTGGTACTGGGTGATCTTGATGCTGGGCTGGCCGCCGGTCCCGGAACCCGGGTCGACGTCGAAGACGGCGATCCCGTACCCGGTATCCGTGTCGCGCTTGGCCGACCAGGTGGCGTCCTCCACCGCGTCGGCCGCCGCGCGCGTGTAGACGTCCGGCGTCGAGGTCGGCACCGGCCGGTCGGCCCGGGTGAACACCTTGGCCTGCCGCTGCCTGTCGGCCATGTCGGTCCCGTACTCATCCAGCGGGGCGTCGGTGCCGCCGCAGCCCAGGATGAGATGCACCGTGCCCTGGCTGGTGTCGAACATCCCGGTATCTGCCGTGGTCACCGGATGCGGCCGCAGGGTGTTGACGGCAGCGCCGGTCGCCACTTCGCGGCCGGCGTCGGTGTCAGCGCCGCGGACCGGGAACGACCGCTCGTAGTCGTGGTCATGGCCGCAGAGCACCAGGTCCACCTGATACCGATCGAACAGCGGCAGCCATTCCTGCCTGATGCCGAGATCGGACCCGTTGCCCGTGGCCGAGGAGGACGCGGCGCACTGATGCATCTGGACGATGATCCAGTCCACCGTCTCGTCGCGACGGCCCGCCGCCAGCGTCCGCTCCAGCCAGGTGGTCTGCGCCCCGCCGGAGTATCCCCTGAGGTAGAACGACGTGCCGGGCTGGATCGGCGGATGGCCGGTGCTCGCCACCGGCGTCAACGCGGCAGGGCCCGCCACGAACGCGGCCGCGTCCTGGTAGACCACGTCGTCGGCGTCGAGCGAGACGAACAGGACCGAGCCGACGCGGAAGGAATACCAGCGTCCGCCGAAGCCGGGCAGGCGGTTGTCCGGCAGGGTGTACCTGGACAGGTAGGAGGTGAACCCCTGCGGCCCGTTGCAGAACTCCACTTCGTGGTTGCCCGGGCACGGCATCCAGGGCCGGTTGGCGGCCGAGGTCTGATTGTTGTTGCCGAAGTCCCGCCATACCTCGGGCTGGGCCGTGGGGTTCAGGTTCGCGTAGCACAGATCGCCGTTGAGCAGGTGGAACAGCGGCTGGAAGGACTCCACCGCCTCGACCGCGTAGGCGCTCTGGCCGTAGGAGAGCACCCAGGCCGTGTTCGGCGTGGCCAGGTCGCCGAAGCTGGTGAAGCGGAACGGCGCCCGGTCGGCCGGGGCGGTGCGGAAGGTGGCGCTGAACGGTTCGGCGACGTTGCGGTCGTTGTCCGCGGTCACCGCGTAGGCGTAGGTGGCGCCGGGCCGCAACCCCCCGACCCGGGCATGGTAGGTCCAGGCCGGCTCGCCGCTGATCCCGTCGGTATACGGGCGGGGCTCGGCCGGGATCACCCGCTGCCCGATACGGACCCGGGGCCTGGCCGCCTGGCCCGGCGAAGCCCACGACACCACGACGCTGGTGGCCGGATTATCGCCCCAGGTGAGGTGGATTTGCTCGGGGGTGCCGTCGCTCGCCGCGGCGCGGAACCGGCGCGTCCGGGTCGTCGCCCTGGCGGGGGTGACAGTAGCCGCGAGCAGGCCGGTGCCGCCCGCGCCGGCTAGCACCTGGCGCCGCGAGACAGGCGAGCGCGAAGATCGCGAGCTACCCGAGTTCCCCGTCATAACGGAACCGTAACGCCAGCGGGTGAACGTCAGATGGCGGCGCGGGATGACCGCCTCCGCCATCCGATGAACTGTGTCAGCGCCCCCTCAGATGCGCGTCCATGCCTCGGTGAGCACGGCCCGCAGGATCCGCTCGATCTCGTCGAAATGCTCCTGGCCGCAGGTGAGCGGCGGGGCCAGCTGGATCACCGGGTGGCCACGGTCGTCGGCCCGGCAGACCAGCCCGGCGTCGAACAGCGCGCGGGACAGGAAGCCGCGCAGCAGCCGTTCGGACTCCTCGTCGGTGAACGTCTCGCGCGTGACCTTGTCCTTGACCATCTCGATGCCGTAGAAGTACCCGGCGCCGCGGACGTCCCCCACGATGGGCAGGTCGTAGAGCTTCTCCAGGGTGGCACGGAAGGCGGCCTCGTTGGCCCGGACGTTGCCGAGCAGGTCTTCCTTCTCGAGGATGTCCAGGTTGGCCAGCGCCACCGCGGCCGACACCGGGTGCCCGGCGAACGTGATGCCGTGCAGGAACGTGGCCGTGCCCGCGGTAAACGGGTCCATCAGCTTGTCGCTCACCAGCATGCCGCCCAGCGGGGAGTAGCCCGACGTCACTCCCTTGGCGAAGGTGATGATGTCCGGCTGGTACTCATACCGCTGGGAGCCGAAGTAGTAGCCGAGCCGGCCGAACGCGCAGATTACCTCGTCGGAGACCAGCAGCACGCCGTACCGGTCGCAGATCTCCCTGACCCGCTGGAAGTAGCCGGGCGGCGGCGGGAAGCAGCCGCCGGAGTTCTGGACCGGCTCGAGGAAAACCGCCGCCACCGACTGCGGACCCTCGCGCCGGATCGCCCGCTCGATCTCGTCCGCGGCCCACCGGCCGAACTGCGCCTCGTCCTCGGCCAGGAAGTCCGGCGCGCGATAGAAGTTAGTGTTCGGCACCCGCACGCCGCCGGGCAGCAGCGGCTCGAACGGGTGCTTGATGTCGGCCAGGCCGGTGATGGCCAGCGCCCCCATCGACGTGCCGTGGTAGGCGATGTCCCGGCTGATCACCTTGTACCGGCCGGGCTCACCGGTGAGCTTGAAGTACTGCTTGGCGAGCTTCCACGCCGACTCGACGGCCTCCGAGCCGCTGGTGGTGAAGAAGACCCGGTTCAGCGGCCCGGGGGCCAGCTCGGCCAGCCGGGCGGCCAGCTCGATGGCCTTGGGGTGCGCGTAGGACCACAGCGGGAAATACGCGAGCTCGGCCGCCTGCCGCGCCCCGGCCTCGGCGATCTCGGTGCGGCCGTGGCCGACCTGGGTGACGAACAGGCCGGACAGGCCGTCCAGGTACCGCTTGCCGTGCTGGTCGAAGACGTACGCGCCGGACCCGCGGACGATCACCGGGACGTCGGTCTTGCTGTAGGCGGACATCCGGGTGAAGTGCAGCCACAGGTTGCGCTTGGCGGCTTCCTGCATGTCTTCGACGGCTTCGAAGGAGGTCATCTCGTTCCCCATGAGTAGGTTTGCTTGCGGAGTTTGAGGTAGACGAATGTCTCTGTGCTGGTCACGCAGGGCACGGCGCGCAGGCGGCCCAGGATTTCGAGCAGGTGGTCGTCGTCCTCGCAGACGACCTCCGCCAGCAGGTCGAAGGAGCCGGCGGTGATGACCACGTAGTCGATGTCCTCCATGTCGGCGAGCTGCCCGGCCACCTTCTCCAGGTCGCCGCCGGTCTTGATGGCGATCATGGCCTGCCGCCGGAAGCCGAGCGTGAGCGGATCGGTCACGGCGACGATCTGCATCACCCCGGCGTCCTGCAGGCGCTGCACGCGCTGCCGGACGGCCGCCTCGGACAGCCCGACGGCCTTGCCGATGGCGGCATAGGAGCGCCGGCCGTCCTGCTGCAGCTGCTCGATGATTTGCTTGGAGACATCGTCGGGTGCGACACCGCCAGGATTCTGGGACGGGAGCGTCCTCGGGCTACGCGCCATACGGCCGTCTCCTCTCCTGGGTCCTGCCATGTACGCCAACCAGGTCAACTGATTTCGTAGGTATAAGTAAAGATAGCAACTGAATCACTTGTGGAGATAGTCTATCTCTGCGAAGCTCGTCGCAGAGGATCATGCGGATGGAGGCTGAAGATGGCAGACCGCGTGCTGCAGAACTTCGTGAACGGCAAGTTCGCCGACGCCAGTGACGGGCGCACCAGTGATGTGATCGACCCCAGTACGGGCGAAGTCTACGCCCAGGCCCAGGTATCCGGCCGCCAGGACGTGGACGCCGCCGTGCAGGCCGCGGCGGCCGCGTTCGAGGGGTGGCGGGACACCACCCCGTCCGAGCGCAGCCTGGCGTTGTTCAGGATCGCCGACGCGATCGAGAAGCGCGCCGCCGACATCGTCGCGGCCGAGACCCGCAACACCGGTAAGCCGGTCGCGCTGACGACGTCGGAGGAGATCCCGCCGTCGGTGGACCAGATCAGGTTCTTCGCCGGCGCGGCCCGGGTGCTCGAGGGCCGCAGCGCCGGCGAGTACATGAAGGACCACACCTCCATGGTCCGGCGCGAGCCGGTCGGCGTGTGCGCCCAGGTGACCCCCTGGAACTACCCGATGATGATGGCGGTCTGGAAATTCGCACCCGCCATCGCGGCCGGCAACACGGTGGTGCTCAAGCCGTCCGACACCACCCCGGTGTCCACCCTGCTGCTGGCCGAGATCGCCGCCGAGTTCCTGCCGCCGGGCGTCTTCAACGTCATCTGCGGCGACCGGGACACGGGCCGCGAGCTGGTCGCCCACAAGGCGCCGAGCATGGTGTCGATCACCGGTTCGGTGCGCGCGGGCATGGAGGTCGCGCGCTCCGCCGCCGACGACCTCAAGCGGGTCCACCTCGAGCTCGGCGGCAAGGCGCCGGTCGTGGTCTTCGACGACGCCGACATCGCGTCCACCGCCGAGGGGATCGCCGGCGCGGGCTACTTCAACGCCGGGCAGGACTGCACCGCGGCGACCCGGGTGCTGGCCGGGCGGGGCATCGCCGCCGACCTGACCGCGGCGCTGGGCGAGCAGGCCGATGGCACCACCATCGGCGGCCTGGACGTGCCCGACGCCTACTTCGGCCCGCTGAACAACCCGAACCAGCTGGCCCGGGTCGAGGGCATGATCGGGCGCGCGCCGGACCACGCCGAGATCGTGGCCGGCGGCCACCGGGTGGGGGAGCGCGGCTACCTGTACGCCCCCACGGTCGTGTCCGGGCTCCGGCAGGACGACGAGATGATCCAGGACGAGATCTTCGGCCCGGTCATCACCGTTCTGCGGTTCACCGACGAGGACGAGGCGGTCCGCTGGGCCAACGGCGTCCAGTACGGGCTGGCCTCGAGCGTGTGGACCAAGGATCACGGGCGCGCGATGCGGATGGCCAAGCGCCTGGACTTCGGCGCGGTGTGGATCAACACCCACATCCCGATCGTGGCCGAGATGCCGCACGGCGGCTTCAAGCACTCCGGCTACGGCAAGGACCTGTCCATGTACGGCTTCGAGGACTACACCCGCATCAAGCACGTCATGAGCTACATCGGCACCTGACCCTGCCTCGCGGCGGGTCCGTTACGATGACCCTGCCCCGCGACGGGGGTCCGTTACGACTGGGTCGATGTGCCGTTGGTCCGGTTAGATCGGGCTTTGATAAATCCCACAGCAGTCTGGCTAGATCAGCCCGCCGTCTCGTGATCGAGGCCACGTATCCGCTCTGACAACTCACAGCTTGGGTGGGGTCACCTCCACCTTAGGTGAGGCAGCCATCTTCGCAGGCTGAAGTGTCAGCAAGGTGCTGCGCACCGCAGTGGTATAAACAAGCCCTACGCTCAGGACGGCCGATAACCCGGCATGACGCGCAGGTCAGCGGGTCTCTCGTAGCCGTCTGGCGCTGTAAGACAACGGAAAGGCTACCTCATGCCTTGCGAGGATCCCTCGTCACCTCTGTCCAGCAGCCGAGCTCGTGCCTGTCGGCCAAGGTCTGCGGGTGCTCCGGACCGAGGACCCGCTCGTGCACACTAAGGAGCGCGGCGAGCAGGTCCCGGGCGGCGGCTGGGTCTCCCGCCTGACCGGTCCAGTGGGCCAGGTTCGCGCAGACGGCTAGGGTGCGCGGGTGTTCCGCGCCGAGGACGCGCTCATCAACGGCCAACAGTGCAGCGAGCTGGTCTCGCGCGGCGGCCGGGTCCCCCGCTTCCCCGGTCCAGCGGGCCAGAGTCACGCGGGCGAACAAGGTACGCGGGTACTCGGGGCCGAGGATTTGTTCCTCGAACGCCACCAGCGCGGCGAGCTGATCCCGGGCGGCGGCCGGGTCCCCTGCCTCACCGGTCCAGCGGGCGAGCTGGTAGCGGGCGCCTAGGGTCGCCAGGTGATCCGGATCGAGAATCCGCGCATTCACGGGCAGCAGCGCTGCGAACTGGTCCCGGGCGGCGGCCGGGTCCCCTGAGTACCCGATCCAGCGGGCCAGCTGATGCCGGGTCCATAGGGTGTCCGGGTGCACCGGACCGAGAACCCGCTTGCGCACGGGCAGCAGACTGGCGAACAGGTCCCTGGCCGCGGTCCAGTCTCCTGCCTCGCCAGTCCAGAAACCGAGCTGATGCCGGGAGGTCAGGGTGTCCGGGTGCTCCGCGCCCAGGACCCGTTCCCGTGCCTCAAAGACTCTCCGCTGGAGATCCCGGGCGGCGGCGTACCCGCCGCTGTCTCCGAGGTAATCGGCAATCCGAGCGGTCCCGCTGCTGTGATCGGCCAGAGCCGTCTGGGCGTGCGGCAGTAGCGCCGCGCATGCCTGCCAGGTCTCGGGCAGTTCGGTGTCGCCGGGAATCGCGTCCTCGATCAGGACGGCGGCGGCTTGCTGACACTGGCTGGCCAGCCCGGCCGGCATCTGATCGGCGGTGACGGCCTGGACCAGCCGGTGCACCGACACCGGCCCGCCGGCGGCCGTGGTGACCAGCGAATACCGGCGCAGCGCCGCTATCGCGTCACCGGCTGCCAGCGCGTCCTCGACTACGGGCAGCAGCACTGGCGCCACTTCCTCCCCGAGCCGCCCGGCCAGGCCCGGGCGAGGTTGCAGCAGCAGGCGCAACGGGATCGCCTCGGGCGCGCAGTGCGCCAGCAGCCGCAGCAGGCCGACCGCGCCCGGCGCGGCTTCCTGCAGGTCCTCAAACGCCAGCCTCCAGGTGGTCGCCACCGTCTGGGGGTACCCGGTCGGCTCACCCCGGCCCAGCACGCCCGCGCGCCGCTGCCGGAACGATGCTAGATAACTGGCCAAGGTGTCCCCCGTGGCCTGGACGTAGGCGGCGGCCTGCTCCAGTGCCAGCGGCAGCCCGCCCGGCTCACCGGCCAGGTCGAAAGCCGCCCGCCGGTCCGGGTCGCCGGTCCGGCTGACCAGGAACTCCGCGGCCACCTGCCGGTTGAGCACCGGTACGTCCAGGGATTGACCGGGCGGCCAGATCTGGTTCCGGCTGGTGATCAGGACCTGTCCGGGCCCGGCCGGGGGCACGAACGACGCCACCGACGCCCGGCCCGGCGCATTGTCGAAGACGAGCAGCCACGGCGCCAGGCTGGCCGCCAGCAAGGCGTGCACCGCGGCCACCGGGTCCCCGCCATCAGGGGCGCCGAGCTGGGCGGCCAGCTCCCCGAACCCGGCCGCCAGCACCGTCGGATCCTCGGCCAAGAACTGCCAGGCCACCGCAACCTGACCCAGCTGGCGGTGGGCGTATTCCAGCGCCAGGCTGGTCTTGCCCGCGCCACCTAGCCCGGTCAGGGCCACCATCTGCGGCCTGGTGTCATCGGCCCCGCCCCGCCGGGTACCTAGCTCGGCCAGCAGCTCCTCCCGCCCGGCCAGGAACACCGGCCGCGGCGCCAGCCGCGGCGCCCGGCCCGCCGCCATCGGACCGGCCCGCCGCCTTTCCCGCTTGTCCAGCTCGCCCTGGACCCCGGTGCTCAGCCCCTGGATAAAGCCCTGCAGATCGCTGAACTCCGCCGCCCGCACCTGGCGGGCAACCTCAGCCCGGAACGCGAGCACCAGCGGCGCCCGCACCGGGTCCTCCAGATCCGACAGGCGCACATCGGGGATGCTCGTGCGCAGCAGCGCCACCCGCGGAATGCCGCACTGCCCGGCCCGCCGGAACTCCAGCTGCGTGATCGACAGGCCCTCCGGATCGTCCTTTGCCGGCTGGAACCCGTACCGGTGTCCCAGAATCAGCACATACAGGTCACACCCGGCGACATCATCCAGGCAGCTACCCCGCAGCGTATCGCTGTCGGGCAGGTAGCTGTCGACCGCCTGATGGTGCGCCAGCCGCAGCCAGTCCAGCACCGCCCGCCGCTCCTCTTTCAGGTCGGCGACCGTGGACGACACATAGACCCAGGCATGCGCACGCCACGGTGCCCGTCCGCCTCCGCTCAGGGACCGGGGTGCGGAGGGTTTTGGAACGGGATCCGGCGTTAGCGTCTTCTCGCAGGTCTGTCGGCCGTCCCGGAATCCCTACGCGCTGAACGGCGCGGACTGCCGCGAGGTGATCGTGGAGACCGCGGAGAATCGGTGACCGCGATCGCCGCGCACCTGAAGGTCGGGCGTTCGACGCTGTACCGGGCGCTGGCGCCCGGGCAGGACGGCGCCGGCAGGCCGGCCGGCAACGGGCCGTCGCCGCGCAGCTCGCACGCGACGGTCGCGACCGGATGCTGACATGCCCAGCGACCTGGCCGCGGCAGCCGCCGATGACCCGCCGGCCGTCGTGCGCAGCTGGCCGGGCGGTGCGGCGGGTTATTCCTCGTCATCGGGGTCGTCGGGTGCCTCGGGATCGCGCAGCGCGCGGCGGGCGGCGCCCGGTCCCGGGCGATAAAACGAGTACCGCCCGATGTCACCCTACCTGCGCGGCCACATCAGCAGGTTTGGTGCCTACGCCACCGACGACCTCACCCGCCGGCCCGAGGCCTTCAACCCCGTCCTCAAGGAGGTCGACTTCACTGCGCCGGCCCTGGCCGCCTGAGCCTTCAGCCAGGGTGAACCCGGCGCCTTCTGAGCAACGGTAAGAAACGTGTCACCAGCCGCAAACGAGCGTGACCGCGCTAGTCAGGAGCGGCGTTGCTTCCATGAGCCGGCGAGGATGCCGGTAACAATGGACCTGTCGGCACGGCGAATCATGGAAACAGCAGTCTCATCGGGGCGGCCGAACTGGCCTGGCGGCCAGCCCTCGACGACCCCAGCCGCATCGAGAGGCCGTGTTCACCAACCCAGGCCGTCCGGTGAGGCGGACCGCATTGACACTAAGTAATACTAGGCATAGGTTTCCTTGGTATGGACCGTGAACGGCTCAAGGGCAACCTGGATCTGCTGCTGCTGTCGGTGCTCTCCGCCGGGCCAGCGCACGGGTACGCGATCATCTCGGAGCTGCGCGACCGCAGCGGGGGAATGTTCGACCTCCCGGAGGGGACCATTTACCCGGCCCTGCACCGGCTGGAAGACTCCGGCTTGCTGGCCAGCTCCTGGGCGCAGGCCGGGGGGCGGCGCCGCCGCGTCTACGGGCTGACCGACAAGGGGGCCGCCGCCCTGGCCGCCGAGCAGAGCGACTGGCGGAAGTTCGCCAGCGGCGTCCAGGCGGTGCTGGGACGGCCGGCCGTGAGCCGTCCCCGCCGTGTTACCGCGGCGCCGGGGTGGTCGTCATGAGCCGGGCGAGCCACGAAAGGGACCCGATAGGGGAGTACCTCAACCAGTTGCGGGCGGGCCTGCGTACCGGCCTGCAGGAGGCCGAGCTCATCGTGGCCGAGGCCGAAGATCACCTGCGCGAGACCGCCGCCGCCGGGCTGGCGACCGGGATGACCGAACGGGAGGCGCAGGAGGCGGCCATCTCCAGCTTCGGGCCGGTGCGGGTCGTCGTCCGCGCGCACCACGCGCGCCGCGGCTGGCTCGCCGCTGCCGGGCAGGGCAGCCTGGCGGCCTGGAAGCTGGCCTCCATCTTGCTGCTGACGTCGGGCGTCACCGGCCTGGCGATCGCCGCCATCCTGACGATCTGGCCGCCCGCCGTGGTGCTGCCGCGCGGCGTGCCGGCCCGGGTCCCCGCGCCCATCTTCCTCGGCGTGAGTGACTCCCTGTGGCTGGCGTGGGCCGCCGCGGCCGCCGGCGGCGCGATCCTGCTGGCGGGCTGCGCTGTGACCCTCCGCCGCCGGCGGCGGCGCGGACGCGGGATGCTGCTCGGCGGCTTGTTCCCGGTGGTGGCGGCGGGCTTCTTCGGCGTCATCGCGCTGGCGCTCACCGCGCTGAAGGCGAGCGGCGTGAGGGTGCCCGGTCCCGTTCCCGTTCCCGGCGGCGCCGCCGTCGCCTTCCTGGCCCTGGCCGTCGGCTACGCCATCGGGATGGCCCGGACGCTCCGCCGCCAGTCGCGTGGCCAGGCAGGCGCGTTCGGCCGCGTTCTGGGTAACCGCTAGCGCGGCCTCGTAGGTGCTGCCGCTTCGCTGGTGCGGCCCAGGCGCCGGAGCAGATCGGCCCGGTGCCGACGATGAGCCCGGACGCTGCGGGCCCGGGCGTTCGGTGCGGCTGCGCCTGTCTCGAAGGCCCCTCGCAATAGCGTTCGTGCTCGCGTTGATCCTGCCGGAACCCGGAGGACATCTGAAGGAGACCAGATGCACGCCGACATCCCTCCAGCGCGGCTGACCCGCTCACGGCGAGCGCACCTGCTCGCCGCCGCACTGCTGCTGAGCGGGGTCTTGGTCGCAGGATGCACGGGAAGCTCGGGCAGCCCGGCCGCGGCACCGCCGCGAGCCGCGGCTACCCCGGCGTCGAGTACGGTTTCCGACTGCCTGCCCTCCCCGGCCTCCTGCTATGCCCCGCGCCAGTTCCGGGTCGCGTATGGCATCCAGCCCTTGCTGGACAGCGAGACCGACGGCCGCGGCGAGACGGTGACGGTCCTTTCCCCTGCCCCGTCCCCCAGCGCCCCGGCAGGCCCGCATCGTGGCAGCAATCAACTCCCGGCTGCCACCGATATCCGCCAGGATCTGCAGGCATTTGACAGCGAGTTCGGGCTGCCCGCCGCGCGGATCCAGGTCGTGACCACCCTCGCCGGGGCAGCCTCGCCATGGCAGGCGACCGGCGAGGAGGTCCAGGACTTCGAGATCGTGCACGCGGTCGCCCCCGCCGCCACCCTCCGGGTGGTCCTGCTGCCCTCTGACGTTCTGAAGAGCGCCGCGAACGCGACGGCGGACATGATCGCCGCGTTGCGGCTGGCCGTCTCCGGCACCGACGTGGCCTCGATCAGCTGGAGCCTGGGGGAGCACTACTTCACCACGGCCCAGGTGGCCCAGATGCACTCCATCCTGCTGGCAGCGGCCGACCGCCACGTCACGGTGGTCGCCAGCTCCGGCGACGCGGGCGCGTCCAGCGATCCTCGGTGGGGCGTGCCGGTCAAGGAGGTCAGCCTCCCGGCCTCCGACCCGCTCGTGCTGGCCGTCGGCGGCACCACGCTCACCGCGAATCCCTCGGCCGGCGCCTACACCGGAGAGACCGCCTGGGGAGGCGAGACCACCAGCTTTGTTCAGACCGGCGAAGGATCGGGAGGCGGCTTCAGCCACCTGTACGCCCGTCCCGCGTATCAGGATGGCGTCCCCGGGATGTCAACGATGAGGGGCGTGCCCGACGTGGCCGGTGCCGCTGGCGGGCCGGTCGCCGGCCTCTCGCTGGTCTTCGCCGGCGACGGCAAGACATGGATCGTCCCGGCCGGCGGCACCAGCGCCTCCGCGCCGCTGTGGGGAGGACTCATCGCGCTGGCCGGCCAGTACGCCCGTCACGACCTCGGCTTCGTTAACCCCGCCATCTACCGCATCGCCCGCAGCTCCAGCTACCGCAAGGCATTCCACGACGTAACTATCGGCAGCAACACTGTGACCATAGGCACCGTCACGGTCACCGGTTACCAGGCCGGTCCCGGATGGGACCCGGTGACGGGCTGGGGAAGCCCCGACGCGCAGGTGCTCGTCCCCCTGCTGGCCCGCTAACCAGCCGCAGCGAACTCGAAGGCCTCTCTTCCCGGGGGCCGGCACCCCCGCGTATCGACCGCCGAGCACAGCCGCTCACCGAGATTCCCGACGTCTGGCGGACTGGCTGGCAGGGCCCTCGCTAGCCGCGTTCCGAACGCAGCGCGGCTCAGGTAGCTGAGCAGGCTCAACGCAATCGCGTGTACCTGGCGGCTGTTGCTTACCCGAGAACGCGACAGGTCGCGAGCCGGACGCGGTAGTCCGGAAAAGCAAGCAGGCCGCCCGGGAGCTGGCCGACGCGCCCGGCGTCTCCTACTCGGTCGCGGCACGCAAGCTCGTCGGCCCGCGCCGCGCCACGGCAACTGCCACCCGCGAGGAAAAGCGCTGGCGGATCGTCACCCCGAGACCGCCAGGCGCGGCGGCGGCACGCTCTCGTGGCGGGCCGCCGTCCCGTGGGACGACCGGGACACCTTCATCGAGCAGGCCGGCTGCGAGCTCGACAGCTACGGGTGGGCAGCCGACGCCTAGCCCGCCGAGATCATCACCGCGATGACGATCCCGCTCACCCGCAGCATCAACGGGCACCTGATCGACGAGGCCGAGCGGCTGCACAAGGCCGCCGGGGTGACCTACCACACGGCGCACCATACCTACATCGCGGCCGTCGCCGCCACCGTCGAGGCCGCGGGCATCGTCATCGGGGACGTCGACAGCGACGGCGACGAGCCGCGCGGCGGCAGCTTCCGCATCGGCGGCGATCTGAGCGACCTCTGGGACGACGAAGAGGGCTACGGCCCCTCTACCGTCATCCAGTGCCGCGAGGACCGCGGCTGGTACCACATCTTCTTCTCCGACTCCCAGGCCGCGCTCGGCGACTACGCCGACGACCTCCCCGGCCTTCCGCTCGTGGCCACGCCCGAGCAGGGCGCGGAAGACGTTGCCGTGCCAGCAGAACCACTTCAGCCGGCCCAGCTGGGCGCTGACCTCGCCGGCGAGGCCAGCCGGCGGCCGGTCCGGGTATTCGGGGTCCGGCGCCGGCAGCGGCAGCGACTTGGCCATGTTGGTCATCACGGTGATCCGCATGGTCAGGTGGAACCAGTCGAGCAGGTACTCGGCCTGGGCGTTGAGGCAGCATCGGCAGGTACAGTGCCACCAGCGGGGACTCGCGAGGCGCAGCACGCCGGACAGGCTGCGCACCACGATCGTGCGCGTGTCTTTGTGCCGGCGGGCCCGTCCGCAATCCGGGCAGGCCACCTGTTCGGTGATCGCGGTCGTGGCCTGCTGTCCGGCCACGGTGTCTTGCACCGCCGCCAGCAGATCCTTCGCCTCGGCGAGCTCCAGGCCGAGGGTGTCCGGAGCCAGGTCGTCGCGGTCCAAGGTGAACACCTCCCGGACCACGGGCGAGGCCTCGGTGTCGTCGTCGGGGTGCATGATCACCTGCACGCTGACCTTCATGCCCGGCTCCCCTCCGCGACGGCCTGCACGCCCGCGGCAAGGCCGCGGAGACCCTGATTGCAGGCCCGGCGGCTGAAACGCTCCACGCCCAGCAGCCGCAGCAAGGCGGCCAGCTCCTCGGGCCATCCCAGTCCTCGGGCGGGCCGGCGCGCCGACCGCCCGTGCACCGTGGGTAGGCCCGCCCCGGCTGGGCGCAGGCAATCTGCTCGACGCGCAGGTCCACCCGCCAGGCAGCGGAGAAGTTGTACTCGTAGACGAACCGCTCGCCCTCGCGCAGGCCCAGGTCGGCGAGGCGAACCTGGCGGGCGTCGTCGCGGAAGCCCGGCCCGCCGGCGTAGGAGATGCCGTACTCGGTGGTATCGGCGCCCACTTCCAGCCGCCGCCAGATCAGCGGGCTGATCCCGGCGATCACCACCCGGAGCCGGTAGACGTCCATGCCGGGCCAAGAAGAAGTGTCAGTCATCACGCCATCTTGGC